>Ga0065720_1018821_pt1 | contig 311031 bp, 299 predicted proteins | sample Thericmetagenome_FD_59107 | JGI IMG/M metagenome (GOLD analysis project Ga0065720, IMG submission 59107) | Thermophilic microbial communities from the Joint Bioenergy Institute, California, USA of rice/straw/compost enrichment - eDNA_2 v2... | ecosystem: Engineered > Solid waste > Grass >...
CACCGGCACCCGAGGCCATCATCTGGCCTGCGCCAGCAAGCGGAGCAGCACCGTCATCTGCCCAGGCAATAGCCCCAAGGCCGATCATGAACTAAGATTGAAACCGGACCACCCTATGGGGTCAGGCCACCGCTGCTTTGCCGGCCGGATGACGAGCATCATGCGCTATGACGATTATCCGGACTTCCAAAACGACTCTGGTTGCGGCGGTGGCCCTGTGGGGCAGCCTCGTTGCGTTTGGCAACATCACGGATTACGGGACGAACTTCGCCTTCGTCACGCATGTGCTGTCCATGGATACGGTGTTTCCGGACACGACGATACGGTACCGGGCGGTTACCAGCCCGGGGCTGCATCACGCGGCCTACATCCTGATCATCGCTTTTGAAACGCTGGCGGCTGTCCTTTGCTGGATCGGCGCGGTCCGGATGTTCAGGGCGATCTCAACGCCTGCCGCGTTCGCCCGGGCCAAGAATTTCGCCGTGCTGGGCCTCACCGCCTGTCTTCTGATCTGGCTGGCTGGATTCATGGCTATCGGCGGCGAATGGTTCGGCATGTGGATGTCCAAAGAATGGAACGGGATCGAGGCCGCATTCCGCTTTTCGGCCCTGAGTCTGGGCATCCTGATCTTCGTGACGCTTCCGGACGGCCATCCGGCTGAATGAGGCCTGCTACAGCCTGGCATCCACCAGGTGAGTGGCCTGAGCGCCTATTTCGTAAAACATCTGCTTTGGAAACCGGAATGCCGCGGCCTTGACCGGCGTGACGGGTAACGGCAGATCGGCATCCCGGATTTCGCCCCGCACATAGGACGCAAGCACGCGCCCGAAAACCGTGCCCGGCGCAATGCCACGGCCGTTATAGCCGCTGAACCCGATCATCCGCTCATCGTATTTGTGGAAGCGCGGCAGGTTGTCCGACGTCATTCCGATCGTGCCATACCAGATGGCCTCGAACTCCACCTCGCCGAAACCCGCAAACATCTTCCCTATCACGCGTTTTGCCCAGGCCTGATGGATCGCGGTGCCCGTGCCGCGCAATGCGCCGATGCTGCCGAATACCAAGCGTCCGGCCTGATCCATGCGGAAGGAGTTCATGACAAGCTGTGTGTCCCAGGCGCCTTCGCCGCCGGGAAGAATGCGGAGGCGCAATTCGGCCGGTAACGGCCGGGTCGCCATGTTGAAGTAGGGCAACGGCACCTGCTCCGTCCGGGCAGGATCGCCCGGGCCGCTGCCATATGCGTCGGTGGCGAGAATGATCCATTCGGCTGTGACATGGCCGCCCGGGGTCTGGATGCGCCAGTTTCCATTGACGCGCTCGACGGATTGAACCGGCGACCTGGAGAAAAGTTTTGCTTTGGCTTTCTGGGCGGCGGATGCTAGGCCTCTGGCATAGGCGAGCGGCTGGATCGTGCCCGCCCGGTGATCGAGCAGCGCGCCGGCATATTTGGTGGTTCCGAGCTTCTTGGCCGCTGTTGCCGCGTCCAGGACCTCAACATGGGCGCCGCGCGCCTGCCACTGTCTGGCGCGCTCTTGGATTTCGTCGAAGCCTTTACTGCCATAGGCGCAGTGGAGCGTGCCGGCATGCACTGCCTCGCATTGCAGCTCATGTTCGCGGACCAGATCGAACACCAGCTTCGGGCCGTTTCCGAGCAGGTCGAGAAGGCGATCGCCATAGTCGCGGGGGAGCGAACTGCGCAGGACTTCCGGCATCACCCACATACCGGCATTGACCAGTCCGACATTACGACCGGCGCCGCCGAAGCCGAAATCGACGGCCTCGAGGACCGCGACCTCGGTGCCGCTTTTCGCCAGGTGAAGCGCCGCCGAAAGACCGGTATAGCCGCCGCCGATGACGGCGACCTCCACATTCAGATGGCCGGTCAGGGAATCCGTGTCGGGGCCGGCTGGAGCGGTCAGTTCCCAAAGCCCATGGGAAAGCGGGTTGTTCAGCATTCTGTTTTCTCCAGCTTGAGCCTGGCCGGTTTGTTGGCGCCCTCGGTGCAAACACGGGCAGCGAATCGCCCCAAGTCTACCTGGATTTTTTCTATCCCAGGAGGCGGGGAAGATTTTATACATTCATTTAATTTGGCAGCGATGAATTGAGGAGCCCGTGTCGAAGACCACTCGCGCCACCCAGTTTCTTCAGCAGAAGCGGGTCAGTTTCACCATTCATACCTACGATTACGATCCGAATGCCGACCGCATCGGGATGCAGGCTGCCGAGGCTCTGGGCGAGGATCCGTCCCGCGTTCTGAAGACGCTGATGGCGCTCGTTGACGGCAAGCCGGTTTGCGTGGTGGTTCCGTCCGACCGGGAAGTGTCGATGAAGAAACTCGCTGCGGCCTTCGGCGGAAAGTCGGCGCAGATGATGAAGCCGGCGGATGCCGAGCGTGCGACCGGCTACGTGGTCGGCGGCATCAGCCCGTTCGGACAGAAGAAGACGGTGCCGACTGTAATCGAGCAAGCGGCGCTCGCGCACGATCTGGTCTATCTCAATGGCGGGCAGCGCGGCCTGCAGGTCCGGCTGAACCCGACGGATCTGGTGCGCGTGCTGGACGCCAAAGCCGCGGCCCTGGTGAGCGACTAGGCGCTGCGCCTGATCAGGCGGCTTTGCTCGTCAGCTTCTGCGCTGGCTGCGGTTCGGCGACCTTGCTGATCATCCAGTTGTAGAAGGATTCGAGCAGAGGATTCTCCTGCTCGCTGAGTGGCGCGACCAGGTAATAGGCGTTCTCGGTCACCAGAGATTTATCCGACACGATTTCCAGCGATTTGTCGGCCAGTTCCCGTTCTATCAGGTATTTCGGCACAAGGCCGAAGCCCATGCCGCTTTGCACCGCGCCGATGATCATGCTGAACTGATCGAAGCGATGGCCGCGATAGGCGGCGGAGTCATCGGCACCGGCAAGGGTCAGCCAGTCGCTCCACGCGCCGGGGCGCGTATCCAGATGCAGAAGCGGCCCTTTGACGATCTGTTCCAGGACGGAGCCTTTGCGCTGGTCGAGGAAGTTCGGCGCTGCGACGACAAACATTTCCTCCTGGCAGATGAAGCGGCATGTCGCCTGTGCCCAGATCGGCTGGCCATAGTGAATGGCGCCATCGAGCGGCGTCTCGCTGAAATCGAACGGCTTCGAATGCGACGACAGATGAAGCGCGACACCCGGATGCTTCTCGAAAAAATCAGGAAGCCTTGGGATCAGCCAGCGCGAGCCGAAGGTCGGCAGGGTCGCGATGCTCAGCGTCGTACCCTGCGGCGATGACATCACTCGCAGTGTCGACCGTTCAAGCTGCTCCAGAAGCTTGCGCGCTTCGGGGAAAAAGCGACGGCCTGCGCCCGACAGAACGACACGCTTGCGGATACGCTCAAATAACGCCACGCCGAGCTGGTGTTCTAGTTCCTTGATCTGACGGCTGATCGCGCTTTGCGTGAGGTTCAGTTCCCGGGCGGCCTCAGTGAAGCTGCCGAGGCGGGCGGCGGATTCAAAGGCTTGCAGTTTGACGATGTCCAGGGTGCGGCGGCGGGTGATGGTCATTCCGAATCCAAATCAACTCGTTCGAAAACTTCGCAATCTTCCGGCGATAACAATCCATATAATGCCGTTCAAGCATCAAGTTCATAATTAGTAACGGTAAGGTTATGACCAACGCGTTCGTCTCCCCAGACCAGATTCGTCAGGCTTTCTCAGCGGCGATGTCCGCCATGTATCGGGACGAGGTACCCGCCTATGGCGTACTTCTGAAACTTGTCTCGGACGTGAATTCCCGCACGTTATCGCGGAATTCTGAGCTTCGTTCACAACTTGAGGCCGAGGGCAGCCTGGAGCGCCTGTCCGACGAGCGGCATGGCGCCATCCGCCTCGGCCGCGCCGACGAACTGGCGATGATGCGCCGCGCCTTCGCCGTCATGGGCATGTTTCCGGTCGGTTATTACGACCTGAGCGAAGCGAGCGTGCCGGTTCATTCGACGGCTTTCCGCCCTGTCGAACAGGCCTCGCTGAACCAGAATCCGTTCCGCATCTTCACGTCATTACTGCGTCTCGACCTGATCCGTGACGAGGGTCTGCGCAGCGAAGCGCAGGCCATTCTCGCCAAGCGCAAGATCTTCACCGATGGCGCAATCGCCCTGATCGACAAGGCGGAAGCCCAGGGCGGTCTTTCGGCACAGGATGCCGAGCGTTTTGTCGCCGAGCTGCTGGAGACCTTCCGCTGGCATGCGACGGCGCGGGTCAGTCACGACCTGTATTCCCGGTTGCATTCCGCGCATCGCCTGATCGCGGATGTCGTCTGCTTCCGCGGTCCTCACATCAATCACCTGACGCCGCGGACGCTGGACATCGATGAAGTACAGCGGCTGATGCCGGAATATGGCATTTCGCCGAAGGCCGTCGTCGAGGGTCCGCCCACCCGCGAATGCCCGATTCTGCTGCGGCAGACCTCGTTCAAGGCGATTGCCGAGCCGGTTTCCTTTGTCGAAGCTGACGGTTCCAAGGTCCAGGGGGCGCATACTGCGCGTTTCGGCGAAATCGAGCAGCGCGGCGTTGCGCTCACCCCGAAGGGCCGCGCGCTTTACGACCGGCTGCTGGATGTCGCCCGGCAGGATGTCCGCCCGGCGCCGGATGGCTCCAATGCCGCCGAGTATCAGAAGGCTCTGGAAGCGGCATTCCGCAATTTCCCCGACGACTGGGACACCATTCGCCGGGAGAAGCTGGGCTACTTCACCTATCGCGTTGCCGACCGCAGCTGTGTTGGCGACATCCCGGTCTCGGAAGCCACGCTCGACCGCCTGGTTGAAGCGGGCGCCGTTGCCTGCTCGCCCGTCATCTACGAAGACTTCCTGCCGGTCAGCGCCGCCGGAATCTTCCAGTCGAATCTGGGCGACGATCCGGCGCAGGAATTTGTCCGCAGCCCCAATCAGCGTCTCTTCGAAGAGGCGCTGGGTGCGCAGGTCCTGAACGAGTTCGAGCATTACGCGGCGATCGAGGCGGCCTCGATCAAGCGTTGCCTGGCGCAGCTGGAGGCCGTCGCCGCATGACCGGCACGGGCAATCCCCACACTACCCGCCTGGCTGCAATCCTCGGCGAGAAGGGGCTGATCTCGGATCCCGAGGGCATGGTCCCTTACGAGACGGGCGCGCGCTCAGACAAGGGGCGCGCCCTGTTCGTCGCCCGGCCGGCGACGACCGAGGAAGTGTCCAAGGTGATTGCCTATTGTGCGGCCAATGGAATCGCCCTCATTCCGCAGTCCGGCAATACCGGGCTGGTGAACGGCTCAATTCCGGATCACACGGGGCAGCAGGGCATTCTCAGCGTCGACCGGCTGCGCGGGGTGTTCCAGGTGGACCGCATCAACCGGTCGGTAACCGTCAGCGCCGGCTTCCGGCTGTCTGAGATCAACGAGCGGCTGGCGGAGCACGGCCTGTATTTCCCCATCGATCTTGGGGCCGACCCCGGCGCGGGGGGCATGGTGGCCACCAATACCGGCGGCTCCCGCTTCCTGCGTTTTGGCGATGTCCGGCGCAATACGCTCGGTCTGCAAGTCGTTTTCGCCGATTCTGAAGGAAGCATCCATCGGTTCGGTTGCGGTCTGCGGAAGGACAATACCGGTGCCGACTGGAAGCAGATGTTCATCGGCACCGGCGGTGCATTCGGCGTCATCACCGAATGCACGTTCAATGTCGAACGGCTGCCCCAGCAATCGGCAACGGCCTATCTGGTGCCGTCCAGCGATACGGATGTGGCGATCCTGCTGGAGGAGATCGAAGCGCGGACGGGCGGCTATCTGACCGCGTTCGAGGCGATGTCGGGAAATGCCATCCGCGCCGCTCTGCACCATGCGCCATCGTTGCGGAATCCGTTCCCGGGGGGAGAAATCCCGGATCTGGTTCTGCTGGTGGAACTGAGTCGCACCTGGCCGTTGCGCGCGGGCGAGCAATCGCTGGACGACGTTTTGACGGCGGTGCTTGGCGAGATATGGGAGCTTTCCTCACAGCCGCTGTCAGACGCCTTCCTGGGCAAGCCGGAAGAAATGTGGGCGCTGCGCCACGCGTTGTCGGAGGGCGTGAAGGCATCGGGCAATCTAGTCGCTTTCGATCTTGGTTTCGCCCGCGGCGATGTGATGCGATTCCGCGCGGACATGGTCAACAGTCTGGCGCGGCGCTATCCCGAGGTCATGGTCTGCGATTTCGGTCATGTCGGCGATGGCGGCCTGCATTTCAATCTGGTGATTCCCAAGGGATCGCCCTGGTTCACGCCTGCCAATGTCGAGGAGCTGCGGCAGTTCGTGTTCGAGACAGCGGTGGAGAAATACGCCGGAAGCTTCAGCGCCGAACACGGTCTGGGGCGGCGCAATCAGGCGTATTACGACCGCTATGCCGCACCAGTCGAACGCCACCTGAGCGCCGTTTTCAAGCACGCAACCTCGCCATCGCCATTGGGGGCGGCGATTCTCGCTGCGCCGGATGCATAGCTGTGCGAAGAAATTCAAAGGTCATCGAGTAATCAACATGTCTCAACAGTCTGAAAAAGCGGCATTCCGTCCCGCCAGCCGTATTGCCGCTATCAAGGTTTCCGAAATTCTGCGCATCGGCGCGGAAGCCACAGCCATGAAGAAGGCAGGCGAGCCCGTCATTATCCTGGGTGCAGGCGAGCCGGACTTCGATACGCCCGATTCCGTCAAGCGCGCCGCACAGAAGGCGATGGAACGCGGCGATACAAAGTACACGGCCCTGGATGGCACGCCCGCGCTGAAGGAAGCGATCCAGCACAAGTTCCGTATTGAGAACGGCCTTGATTTCAAGGTGGCAGAAATCACGGTCGGGGCCGGCGCCAAGCAGATCATCTACAACGCCTTCATGGCGACCCTGAATCCTGGCGATGAGGTGATCCTGTTCGCGCCGTACTGGACGTCTTATGCCGATATCATCCATATCTGCGGCGGCGTGCCCAAGATCGTCGAATGCAAAGCCGAGAATGGCTTCCGGGCGACCGCCGATCAGTTGCGCGGGGCGATCTCGCCGAAGACGCGCTGGGTGCTGCTGAATTCGCCGTCCAATCCCAGCGGCGCCGCCTATGGCGCCGAGCATTACAAGCCGCTGCTGGACGTCCTGCTCCAGCATCCGGATGTGTGGGTGATGGCGGACGATATCTACGAGCATATCGTCTATGACGGCTTCAAGTTCGTCACGCCGGCTGCTTTGGAGCCGCGTCTCCGCGACCGCACCCTGACCATAAACGGCCTGTCCAAAGCCTATGCGATGACCGGCTGGCGCATTGGCTATGGCGGCGGTCCGGAGGCGTTGATCAAGGCGATGGCGGTGGTGCAGAGCCAGAGCACGTCGAACCCGTGCTCGATCAGCCAGGCCGCGGCAGTCGAAGCTTTGACCGGTCCGCAGGATTTCCTGGCCGAGCGGCAGGAAAGCTTCCGGCAGCGCCGCGATCTCGTCGTTTCGGCGCTGAACAAAATCCGCGGCATCGAATGCCGGGTGCCGGAAGGGGCGTTCTATACCTTCGCGAGTTGCGCCGGTTTGCTCGGCACCCGTGCGCCGGATGGCACGGAAATCCGTACTGATCGGGATTTCGCGTCCTACATCCTGAAGCAGGCGAAAGTGGCCGTGGTGCCCGGGGCGGCGTTCGGATTGTCACCGTTCTTCCGCATTTCCTATGCGACATCGGCCGCGGAACTGACCGAAGCGCTTCAGCGCATCGCTGCGGCCTGCGAGCGCCTAAGCGCATAAAGCAGGTAAGTCAGCACTAACTTGTGCAGTAGAAGGTGAGTGGTGCCGTCAGCGTCCGGCCCGGTCGATCTCCGACCGGATGCTGGCGGCCCAATCCCGGAATAGCCGGGCATCCTCGTCGAACTGCTCGCGTGTGACATTGGCCACCGCGAAAATCTGCTCGCGCTCCTCATGCGGTTCGGCATAGGGATTTTCGGGATCGATCTCGACGCCCAGTTCGCCCGATCTGGCACCCATCTTCAGAATGAAGCAGTCGCGATCCGGATGGTCGTGATGCATTGCCGAGGTAATGGCAAGCCAGGCCGCGCCCATGGCGACGGCATTGGCCTCGACGCCGCCTTTGAGGTGGTCGCCGGCGTCGAGACTGTTCGCCAGCATGTCCCACATCAGGAGCCGGAAGGCGGCCAGCGAAAGTCCGCTATTGGCCATCATGCGGTTTGCCTGATTGGAGAAGCGCAAGGTATCGGCCACCTGCATCTCGAACTGCAGATCGCCCAGACCATACTGGATGGCGAAGCTGTAGGTCGCGCCGGGGCTCATCGCGGCATCTCCTCTTGCGGGCGCGGCGGCGCTGGGCGGAGAGATAGGCGTCGCGCGAAGGCCATAGATGCTTGTGGCAAAGGCGATTGTTGACAATCTGGTGGGGGAAGTCAAATGTGCCGCTCCAGGAGGAAGCGAGCCCGATGCCTCAATCCAAATTCAAAGGGATGGCCGATCCTACAGGCATGCGCCGCAACCTAGCGAATTATGGCGATGCCGGGTTTTCCGTATTTCTGCGCAAGGCCTTCATCAAGGCCATGGGGTATACCGACGAAGCCCTGGACAAGCCGATCATCGGCATCGTCGACACCAATTCTGGCTATAATGCCTGTCATCGTAACGTCCCCGACCTGATCGAGGCGGCCTCGCGCGGCGTGATGCTGGCGGGCGGAATTCCGATCCCGTTTCCGGTGATCTCGATTCAGGAAAGTTTCTCCAATCCCACCAGCATGTATCTGCGCAACCTGATGGCGCTGGACGTGGAAGAGATGATCCGCGCCCAGCCGATGGATGCGGTGATTTTGCTCGGCGGCTGCGACAAGACCGTGCCTGCGCTGATGATGGGCGCGGCAAGTGCGAATATTCCTGCCATCATGCTGGTGACCGGCCCGATGCTGGCTGGCTCGTGGCGCGGCGAGAAGCTTGGCGCCTGCACCGATTGCCGCCGCTTCTGGGCGCGCTATCGCGCCGGCGACATCGATGAACAGCAGATCGATGAGGTGAACAGCGAACTGGCGCCGACCATCGGCACCTGCGGCGTGATGGGCACTGCCAGCACGATGGCGCTGACGGTGGAAGCTTTGGGCATGATGCTGCCTGGCGGCGCGGCGGTACCGGCCGTGCATGCCGAACGCCGCCGCCTGGCCGAACTGACCGGTAAGCGCGCGGTGGAAATGGCGGCAGAGCGTCTGACGCCGGACAGGATCCTGACGCCCGCCGCCTATCGAAATGCCTTGCGGGTTCTGCTTGCCGTTGGCGGATCGACCAATGCACTCATTCATCTGACCGCGATGGCCGGCCGCAGCGGCATCGCCATCGATCTGGACGGGTTCGATGCGATGGGGCGCGAAACGCCGGTGCTGGTCGATCTGAAACCGACCGGCCAGCATTACATGGAAGATCTCTACAAGGCCGGCGGCCTGACGCCGATCCTGCGCCAGTTGGGTAATCTGCTGGACCGGAGCTGCCTGACGGTGACGGGCAAGACGCTCGGCGAGAATATCGACGCCATGCCGCCCGACTGGCCGCAGGACGTGATCAGGCCGATCACCGAGCCGGTCTACAGGACCGGCGCCATGGCAGTGCTGCGCGGCAGCCTTGCGCCCGATGGTGCATTGATCAAGCAGGCGGCTGCGACTCAAAGCCTGTTACAGCATGAAGGCCGCGCCGTTGTCTTCGACGGTCTGGCAGATATGGCGGCGCGGCTGGACAGCCGCGATCTCGACGTGGCGCCGGATGACATCCTGGTGCTGCGCAATGCTGGCCCGAAAGGCGCGCCCGGCATGCCGGAAGCGGGCTATATCCCGATTCCGAAGAAGCTGGCGCAAGCCGGCGTCAAGGACATGGTACGCATATCGGATGCGCGGATGAGCGGTACGGCCTATGGCACCATCGTGCTGCATATCGCGCCGGAGGCAGCCTCGGGTGGCCCGCTGGCCCTGGTGAAGACCGGCGACCGCATCAGACTGAATACGGCAGGACGCCGCATCGATCTGCTGGTCGATGACGCGGAACTGGCCAAGCGCCGTGCCACCTTGCCGCCATTGCCGTCGGGCGAAGGCCGCCGCGGCTACGACAAGCTATATTTCGACACCGTCACGCAGGCCGAGCGCGGCTGCGATTTCGACTTCTGCATCCCGGAGATTGTCCACCGCGTACCGTGACGCCATAACCGCATAGCTGCCGACCGGCTGCCTTTCTCCGTCTCTGGCCGTCCGTCTATCTCGCGCCCACTATGCCGCAAATGCTCAAGTTTATGGCTGATGCCGGACGCTACTTCGCCGGGCGGAAGGCGCGGCAGACGTCTGGATTGGTCTCCAGATACGCGCCGCCGATCAGGTCGATGCAATAGGGGATGGCGGGGAATACCGCCGCGAGGCATTCGGCAATCGCCGCCGGCTTGCCTGGCAGATTGATGATCAGGCTGCGGCCCCGGATACCGGCAGTCTGGCGCGACAGAATCGCCGTCGGCACGGATCTCAGGCTGACGGAGCGCATCAATTCGCCAAAGCCCGGCATCATCTTTTCACAGACCGCTCCGGTCGCTTCCGGGGTAACATCCCGTAAGGCTGGCCCGGTGCCTCCGGTGGTAACGATCAGCGGGCAGTGCCGTTCGTCGCTCAGCTCCATAAGCGTCTGCTCGATGAGAGGCTGCTCATCGGCAATCAATCTCGTTTCCGCCCGCCAGGGCGTGGCGAGGATGTGCTGCAACTCGGCGATGATTGCCGGGCCGCTACGGTCTTCGTAAATGCCGGTGCTGGCGCGGTCGGAAATCGTCACCACGCCGATGGGAATGGCGGACATCGCGTCAGGCCCGGGCCATTTCGGGCTGCGTGGCTTTCACTCCACTTGGCGAGACGTTGCGCGCCACGCGGTTTGCCGGTGCCACCGGGCGATAGAGCTTCTGCAGCCGGCTGACATCGGCGATTTCGATGCGGCTGCCGCTGGCGCGGACACCAAAGCTGCGCAACTGCTGGAAGGTACGGGACAGACATTCCGAACTCATGCCCAGCTCGGCGGCGATGGTCTTGCGATCGTCGGCAAGGCGGAAGCTGTCGGGGCCGCTTTCGACCGCGCTGTGACGCACGAGATAATGCGCCAGCCGCTCGGTGGCGGTGTGCAGCTTCAGCTCGCGCAGGTGTTCAACCAGCAGGCGCCAATGGCGCGCCAGCCGGTCCACCATCATCAGCGCGAGGGCGTGCTCGGTTTCCAGCGCCTGGCGGAACCGCCCGCTCGGGATCAGCAGGATCCGCGACGGCGTGGTGGTTTTGGCGGTGACGAGATAGGGTAGCTGCAGGATTGCGGCGGCACTGACGAAGATCTCGCCGTTGCCGAAAGTCGTGACCACGGTAGTGTCGCCATCGCTGCATTCCGCCATCAATGCGACGCGGCCGCTGATGATCAGGTGCACAAATTCTGATTCTTCGCCCTGCTGGGTCAGGATGGCATGCTTCGGATATTCCCGAATGGCGCAATCGCGTACGAGACGCTCGGCAATCGCCGGCCCAAGCCTCTGGTAGAGCTCAGTTTCTTTGAATGCTTGCTGATCGATAGCGCGCATATAGCACCTCCATTATCACCAGAGTATCGGACGCGGAATATCACTCATTGATCGACATCAAGCATGGCATTGATGCCGTACCGAGATCAATTTTTGATGGTAATCAAGGATTTTTGCGACGCAAAAATGCGCTGCAGCGTAGCCGTTGATCTAACGCAATCCTGTTTCGCCCGCTCCTGCGCATCGTCTCCTCGCATCCTGCCACTTTACCGGGATGGAGGAGAAAACAGCGATGGTCTCTCAATCTGCCCCCACTGCCAGCCTCGCCACGAATCCTGCCGGTCAGTCTACAGCATTAGTAATGAGTACAGTGGCATTCACTGTATGCTTCGCCGTCTGGACGATCTTCTCGATCATCGGTCTACAGATCAAAAAGGATCTGGGTCTTAACGAAACCCAGTTCGGCCTGCTGATCGGCACACCGATTCTGACGGGCTCACTGAGCCGTCTGCTGCTCGGCATCTGGACCGACCAATATGGCGGCCGCCTGGTCTACACCGCCGTGATGGTGGCCGCCGCGATCGCTACCTGGCTGCTCACCTTGGCCTATTCTTACGAGACCTTCCTGTTGGCCGCGCTCGGCGTCGGCATTGCCGGCGGCTCCTTTGCGGTCGGCGTTGCCTATGTTTCCAAATGGTATCCGAAGGAGAAGCAGGGAACTGCGCTTGGCGTTTTCGGCATGGGCAATGTCGGTGCCGCTGTCACCAAGTTCATTGCTCCCTTCGTGATGGTGGCTTTCGGCTGGGAAATGGTCGCCAAGGTCTGGGCCATTGTTATGCTGATCATGGCGATCGCCTTCTATCTCTTCACCAAAGACGATCCTGCGCTGGCCGAACGCAAGCGCATGGGCGTGAAGCCTGAGCCACTGCTGGCGCAACTGGCGCCGTTGGCAAAACTGCAGGTCTGGCGTTTCTCGCTTTATTACTTCTTCGTCTTTGGCGCTTTCGTCGCCTTGGCGCTCTGGCTGCCGCGCTACTACATGGGCGTCTATGGCCTCGACGTGAAAACGGCGGGCATGCTGGGCGCGGCCTATTCGATCCCGGCCAGCCTGTTCCGCGCCTATGGCGGCGTGCTTTCCGATAAATATGGCGCCCGCCGGGTTATGTACTGGACCTTCATCGTCTCGGTGATCTGCACCTTCCTGCTGTCCTATCCGGCGACCGATTACACGGTGCGTGGCATTACAGGTCCGATCACCTTCACCATTGCCATCGGCTTTGTGCCATTCACGGTGATCGCCTTTGTGCTGGGTTTCTTCATGTCGCTGGGAAAGGCTGCCGTCTACAAGCATATCCCGGTCTATTACCCGAACCATGTCGGCGCAGTGGGCGGCGTGGTCGGCCTGATCGGCGGGCTCGGCGGCTTCGTGCTGCCAATCGCCTTCGGCGCGCTGAACGACATCATTGGCGTTTGGACGAGCTGTTTCATGCTGCTCTTCATCCTGGTCGCGATCGCGCTGACCTGGATGCATTTTGCCATCCTACGCATGGAGCGACGCAAGCATCCGGCCCTGCGCGGCCCACAGGATCTGCCTGAACTGGCCGAAGGCGGAAAGCCTGCCGCCGTGCCCGACACATCGCAATCCGTACCCGCCGGAATCCGGGCGAAGGAGGCTTGAGTCATGACTATCGCGATTGGCAACAACGAGAAACGTCAAGGGGTGTGGCTTAGCCGTTGGGAGCCGGAGGATGCCGGGTTCTGGGAAACCACCGGAAAGCGGATTGCCTGGCGCACGCTGATCATCACCACTGCCAACCTGACCATGGCCTTCATCGTCTGGTTCATGGTTTCAGCCCTAGTGGTGCGCCTGCCGGGCGCCGGCTTCAAGCTGAACCAGACCGAGCTCTTCTGGCTGACGGCCATGCCGGGCCTAGCCGGCGGCACGCTGCGCATCATTCATACTTTTCTGGTGCCGCTTTACGGCACGCGCAACGTGGTAACGATCTCCACGCTCAGTCTGCTGATTCCAACCGTCGGTTGGTTCGTTGCGGTACAGGAGCCGACCACGCCTTACTGGGTGCTGCTGACGCTGGCCTTTCTGGCCGGGCTGGGTGGCGGCAATTTCTCATCCTTCATGCCGAGCACTAGCCTGTTCTTCCCCAAGCGGCTGCAGGGCACCGCCTTGGCGATCCAGGCCGGCATTGGAAATTTCGGGGTCAGCATCGTGCAGTTCGTCACGCCCTGGATCATTGGCGTCGCGCTGTTCGGCAGCTTGGCTGGCGAACCGCTCGATTTCACGCGTGGTGGGGTGCACAGCAAGATCTGGCTGCAGAATGCGGCTCTGGTCTATGTGCCGCTGATCGCGCTGTTCGGCATCCTAGCCTGGTTCATGCTGCGCAGCGTACCAGTGCGGGCCAATTTCCGCGATCAGCTCGACATCTTCAAACTGAAGCACGGCTTCTTCATGACGCTGCTCTACGTCATGACGTTTGGATCCTTCTCCGGTTTCTCAGCCACCTTTCCGCTGCTGATCCGGCAGACCTATACCGGCTTCCCCAACGGTCCCGATCCACTGGCCTATGCTTTCCTCGGGCCGCTGATCGGCTCGATCATGCGCGTGATCGCCGGGCCGCTGTCGGATCGCTTCGGCGGCGCCATCGTCACGCATTGGTCGGGCATCGGTATGATCGTCTGCGCCATCGGCGTAACCTTCTTCACTTCGCCGACCTCGCTGGCCGAGTTCCCATACTTCCTCACCTTCATGCTGGGCCTGTTCTTCTTTTCCGGCATCGGCAATGCCTCGACCTTCAAGCAGATGCCCATGCTGTTCGAGCCACGGCAGGCAGCCGGCGTGATCGGATGGACAAGCGCGGTTGCAGCTTATGGCCCGTTCGCCGCCGGCATCCTGCTTGGCTACTCGATGACGCTGTTCGCCTCACCGAACGCCTTCTTCTACTGGGCCGCTTTCTATTACGCGGTCAATGTCGCCATTAACTGGTGGTACTACGCCCGTAAGGGCGCCGAGCGTCCCTGCTGACGTGAGCCAATGGAGCCCCAACCATGAGCCGCTTTCTCGATCGCCTCACTTACTTTCGCAAACAGGTCGGTCATTTCTCCGATGGCCATGGCGTGGTCACGACCGAGGACCGCGCCTGGGAGGATGCTTATCGCAATCGCTGGGCGCATGACCGCATCGTGCGCTCCACGCATGGTGCCAATTGTACCGGCTCCTGCTCATGGAAAATCTATGTGAAGGGTGGCATCGTCACCTGGGAAACCCAGCAGACGGACTACCCGCGTACGCGACCCGATCTGCCCAATCACGAGCCGCGCGGCTGCGCACGCGGGGCCAGTTACTCCTGGTACATCTACAGCGCCAACCGCGTGAAATATCCGATGGTGCGTGGCCGCCTGATGCGGCTGTGGCGCGCGGCGAAGCAGACCCATCGCGATCCGGTGGCTGCCTGGCAGTCGATTGTCGAGGACAAGGCGAAGACCAAAGAATACAAGACGGCCCGTGGCATGGGCGGCTTCGTGCGTGCGAGCTGGGATGAGGTGAACGAGATCATCGCCGCGGCGAACGCCTATACGATTAAAACCTTCGGCCCTGACCGCATCATCGGCTTCTCGCCGATCCCGGCGATGTCCATGGTATCTTATGCGGCCGGCAGCCGCTATCTGTCGCTGATCGGCGGCGTCTGCATGAGCTTCTACGACTGGTATTGCGACCTGCCGCCCAGTTCTCCACAGACCTGGGGCGAGCAGACCGATGTGCCGGAATCGGCCGACTGGTACAATTCCACCTTCCTGATGCTGTGGGGGTCTAACGTGCCGCAGACGCGCACGCCGGACGCCCATTTCATGACGGAAGTCCGCTACAAGGGCGCCAAGGTGGCGGTGGTGACGCCCGATTATTCGGAAGCCTCAAAATTTGCCGACCTATGGCTGCATCCCAAGCAGGGCACCGATGCGGCGCTGGCCATGGCGATGGGCCATGTGATCCTGAGCGAATACCATGCCAAGGGGCGCAGTGAGTATTTCCAGGACTACTGCCGGCGCTATACCGACATGCCGAATTTGGTGATGCTGGTCGAGCGCGACGGCCGCCTGGTGCCGGACCGTTTCCTGCGCTGCTCTGATTTTGCTGACAATCTGGGCCAGAGCAACAATCCGGAATGGAAGACGGTCGCGCTCGACGAGAAGAGCGGCAAGCTTGTCGCGCCGCTAGGCTCCATCGGTTTCCGCTGGGGCGAACAAGGCAAATGGAATCTGGAGGAGAAGGAAGCTGGCGGCGCCGAGACAAAGCTGCGTCTCGGCCTGAAGGGTGTCGAAGACGAGGTGAGGGGAGTGGCCTTTCCGTATTTCGGCGGCATCGCGCACGAGCATTTCCCGAGCAGTAATCACCCCGAAGTCATCGAGCGCAAAGTTCCGGTCAAACGTGTCCAGACCCGGAATGGCCCGGTTCTGGTCGCGGCAGTCTATGACCTATTCCTGGCCAATTACGGCGTGGATTACGGCTTCGGGGACCCGAATGCCGCGAAGAGCTTCGATGAAGACCTGCCCTATACGCCGGCCTGGCAGGAGCGCATTACCGGCGTACCGCGCGAGCAGGTGATCGCTGTAGCGCGTGCCTTCGCCGACAATGCCGACAAGACCAAGGGCAAGTCCATGGTCATTCTCGGCGCAGCGGTGAACCATTGGTACCACGCCGACATGAATTATCGCGGCATCATCAACCTGCTGGCGATGTGTGGTTGCATTGGCCAGTCAGGTGGCGGCTGGTCGCATTATGTGGGACAGGAGAAGCTGCGCCCGCAATGCGGCTGGCTGCCGCTGGCCTTCGCGCTGGACTGGCATCGACCGCCGCGTCAGCAGAACTCGACCTCATTCTTCTACGCCCATACCGGCCAGTGGCGGTACGAGAAGCTGGCGGTGGAGGAAATCCTCTCTCCGCTGGCGCCGAAGAAGCTGACCGGGTCGCTGATCGATTTCAACGTGCGGGCTGAGCGCATGGGGTGGCTGCCCAGCGCACCACAACTTGAGTGCAATCCGCTGCAACTGACGAAGGATGCAGCCGCGGCCGGGCAGGAACCCGTGCCCTATCTGGTGGAGAAGCTGAAGAGCGGCGACATCCGCATGTCCTGCGAGGACCCGGACAATCCGGCAAATTTCCCGCGCAACATGTTCGTCTGGCGCTCAAACATCCTGGGCTCCAGCGGCAAGGGGCATGAATACTTCCTCAAATATCTGCTCGGCACCCAGCATGGCGTGCAGGGCAAGGATCTCGGCCAAGAAGGGGGGCGCAAGCCGGAGGAGGTGATCTGGCGCGAGGAGGCGGAAGGCAAGCTCGATCTGCTCGTGACGCTCGATTTCCGCATGTCCACCACCTGCATGTATTCCGACATCGTGCTGCCGACCGCCACCTGGTACGAGAAGCACGACATGAATACCTCCGACATGCATCCCTTTATCCATCCGCTGTCGGCAGCGGTAGATCCGGCTTGGGAAGCGCGCAGCGACTGGGAGATCTTCAAGGGCATCGCCAAGACATTCTCTTCTATCTGCGAAGGCCATCTCAGCGTCGAGAAGGACATCGTGCTCACACCGCTGATGCACGATACGCCGTCCGAGTTGGGCCAGGCCTTCGAGCCGAAGGAATGGCGCAAGGGTGAGATCGAACCCATCCCGGGCAAGACCATGCCACAAATCACCGTAGTCGAGCGCGACTATCCGAACACCTACAAGAAGTTCACGGCGCTCGGACCTCTGATGACCAAGATCGGCAATGGCGGCAAGGGCATCGTCTGGAATACCGCGCATGAGGTGGATTTGCTAGCCAAGCTGAATGGCAAGGTCACCGAACCAGGCATTACCCAGGGGCTGCCGAAGATCGAGACCGATATCGATGCAGCGGAAGTGATCCTGTCGCTGGCACCGGAAACCAACGGGGAGGTGGCGGTGAAATCCTGGGCTGCCTTGTCCAAGGCGACCGGCCGCGACCATACGCATCTGGCAACTCCGCGCGAAGACGACAAGCTGCGCTTTCGCGACCTGCAGGCGCAGCCGCGCAAGATCATCTCCTCTCCAACATGGAGCGGGCTGGAATCCGAGCATGTCAGCTATAATGCCGGCTACACCAACGTGCATGAGCTGATCCCCTGGCGCACACTGACCGGCCGGCAGCAGCTTTATCAGGATCACCCCTGGATGCGGGCCTTCGGCGAGGGTTTGAGCACTTATCGTCCGCCCATCGATACGCGAAGCGTGGCCGAGGTGCATGGTAAGCGCAGCAACGGCAATCCGGAAATCCTGCTGAACTTCATCACGCCACACCAGAAATGGGGTATCCACAGCACTTATACCGACAATCTGATGATGCTCACCCTGTCGCGCGGTGGACCGATCGTCTGGCTTAGCGAGGTGGATGCCGGAAAGGCTGGCATCGAGGACAACGACTGGGTCGAGGTCTTCAACTCGAACGGCGCGCTGGTGGCGCGTGCCGTGGTCAGCCAGCGCGTGAACGAGGGCATGATCCTGATGTATCACGCGCAGGAGAAGATCGTGAACGTACCGGGCAGCGAAATCACCGGTGCACGCGGCGGTATCCACAACTCCGTCACCCGCGCCACGGTCAAGCCGACGCATATGATCGGCGGCTACGCCCAGCTCAGCTACGGCTTCAACTACTACGGCACGATTGGCACTAATCGCGACGAGTTTGTGGTGGTGCGCAAAATGACCAATGTGGACTGGCTTGAACGCCCGCGCTCCGGCGCCGCAGCCGCCGAGTAAGCCAGTCGTGACCAAGGAGATTGCCCCATGAAAGTCCGTGCTCAAATTGCCATGGTTCTGAACCTGGACAAGTGCATCGGCTGCCACACCTGCTCAGTGACCTGCAAGAACGTCTGGACCTCGCGCGAGGGCGTAGAATACGCCTGGTTCAACAATGTCGAGACCAAGCCTGGCATCGGCTATCCCAAGGAATGGGAGAACCAGGATAAATGGCAGGGCGGCTGGAGACGCACCCGCAGTGGACGAATCGAGCCGCGCATCGGCGGCAGATGGCGGCTGCTGGCCAAGATCTTCGCCAATCCGCATCTACCCGAGATCGACGACTATTACGAGCCCTTCACCTTTGAATACGACCACCTGCAGACTGCGCAGGAATCCGAGGCCATGCCAGTGGCCCGGCCAGTCTCGCTGATCACCGGCAAACGGATGGAGAAGATCGAGTGGGGGCCAAACTGGGAAGAGATCCTCGGCACTGAATTCGCCAAGCGCTCGAAGGACAAGAACTTCGATGGCGTGCAGAAAGAAATCTACGGGCAGTTCGAAAACACCTTCATGTTCTATCTGCCACGCCTGTGCGAGCACTGCCTCAATCCAGCCTGTGTCGCTTCCTGCCCATCGGGCTCGATCTACAAGCGCGAGGAGGATGGCATCGTCCTGATCGATCAGGATAAGTGCCGCGGCTGGCGGATGTGCGTCAGCGCCTGCCCGTACAAGAAGATTTACTACAACTGGAAGTCCGGGAAGGCGGAAAAATGCATCTTCTGCTTCCCGCGCATCGAGGCGGGCGAACCGACGGTCTGCTCTGAGACTTGCGTCGGCCGCATCCGCTATCTCGGCGTGCTGCTCTACGATGCCGACCGGATCGAAGAAGCGGCCAGCGTGCCAGCCGAGCAGGATTTGTATCAGGCGCAGCTCGACGTCTTCCTCGATCCGCATGATCCTGCGGTGATCGAACAGGCTCGGCGCGACGGCGTACCGGAAAACTGGCTGGAAGCGGCGCGCATATCGCCCACCTACAAGATGGCGATCGAGTGGAAGATAGCTTTCCCGCTGCATCCGGAATACCGCACCTTGCCGATGGTCTGGTATGTGCCGCCGCTTTCGCCAATCCAGGCGGCGGCCGATGCCGGCAAGATCGCCATGGCCGATCAGATCGCCGATGTGCGCAGCCTGCGCATCCCGGTGAAGTATCTGGCCAATCTGCTGACCGCCGGAGTCGAGGAACCCATCGTGCAGGCGCTGGAGCGCATGATAGCGATGCGGGTGTTCATGCGCAGCCGCCATGTGGAAGGCAGGGACAATACCGCCGTGCTCGATCGGGTGGGGCTAAATCCGGCTCAGGTCGAGGGCATGTACAGGATCATGGCGATTGCCAATTACGAGGAACGCTACGTGATCCCGTCCACCCATCGTGAATATGCAGAAAGCGCCTTCGACCTGCGCGGTGGCTGCGGATTCTCGTTCGGGGCGGGCTGCACGGGCGGCAAGGAACCGGCCAACCTGTTCGCGCCGGGCCGTCGCGCAGCTGCCGGGGAGTGACGGCCATGCGCATCTTGAAAGCCCTGTCCGCGCTGCTGGACTACCCCACCGCCGACCTGCAAGCGGCGCTGCCGGAAATCCGCGCCATTATTGAGATTGATCTGAAGAGCAGCCCGAAGGTCGCCGGTGCGCTCGGCAACCTGGTGGCAGAACTCGAAGCCCCGGATCTGATGGCGTTGCAGGAACGCTTCACCAGCCTATTCGACCGTGGCCGTTCCGTTGCCCTGCATCTCTATGAGCATGTGCATGGCGACTCCCGTGACCGCGGTCCGGCGATGGTGGCGCTGGCCGAGCTGTACCGCAGCCATGGCTTCGAGCCGCATCCACGCGAACTGCCGGACTACCTGCCGATGCTGCTCGAATTCCTCAGCCAGATCGATCCGCAGGAGGCCTGCTGCATCCTGCGCGATGCGGCACCGATCCTCGCATTGCTGCGCGACCGGCTGGAGAAACGCCATTCGGCTTATGTCGCCGTGCCTGCCGCCTTGCTGGCGATTGCCGAGGCCGGGGCCGTGATGGCGCCGGCGCGTCCGGCCGATGAAGACGACGACAGCTTCGAGGCACTGGACAGGGCCTGGGAGGAAGCTGCCGTCACCTTCGGGCCCGAAAACGATCCCAGCCGCAATGGCGGCTGCGGCAAGGCCTCAGCCTGGAAGCAGGCCATGAACAATCCATCCCCGCGCTGAGACGGAGGATCAGATCATGATGCAGTATGTCGAGCATTTCCTGTTCGGAATCTACCCTTATATCGGCCTGAGCGTGTTTTCCATCGGCAGCCTGGTTCGGTTCGAGCACGGCCAGTACACCTGGCGCAGCGGCTCAAGCCAGCTGCTGCGCGCGCGGCAGCTTCGCTGGGGCTCGAACCTGTTCCATATCGGAATCCTGTTCCTATTTGCCGGACATTTCGTCGGCCTGCTGACGCCGCATTGGTTGTATGAGCATTTCATCTCTGCCGGGGCCAAGCAGATAGTGGCGGTGGTATCTGGCGGCACGGCGGGCACGATTTGCTTCATCGGACTGACGCTGCTCTTGCACCGGCGGTTGAGCGATCCGCGCATCCGGGTGACGTCCTCGCCGATGGATATCGCAATTCTGCTGGTTCTGTGGCTGCAACTGGTGCTGGGTCTCGCCACCCTGCCTTACTCGATCCAGCATAGCGATGGGGGCGTCATGCTTGCCTTATCAGAATGGGCGCAGCGCATCGTCACCTTCCGCAGCGGCGCCGCCGAACTGGTACGGAACGTGGACTGGCCCTTCAAGCTGCATCTGGTGCTGGGCGTCACTATCTTCGTGCTGTTCCCGTTCAGCCGTCTGGTCCACATCTGGAGCGTTCCGGTCGGCTATGTCTTCCGCAGCTATCAGGTAGTGCGCCGCCGGTCGCCCGCCCGCCCGACGCTCTAAGGAGGCCATCATGGAAATCCTCCGTGTGAACGGAACGGTCATTGACGAAGCCGCCGTGCTGGCCGAGATGCAATATCACCCAGCAGCGACGGCCGAGGAGGCAGGCCGCCGCGCGGCCCGGGCCCTGGCAATCCGCGAGTTGCTGCTCCAGCGCGCCGAGGCGCTGGGCATCGACCGGGAGGTGGAGGATGCCATCGACCGGGTCATCGCCACCGAGGTTCCGCTGCCCGCGCCGGACGAGGAAAGCTGCCGCCGCTATTTCGAAGCCAACCGCGCGCAGTTCGTTAGCCCGACATTGTACGAGGCCCGCCATATCCTGATCGCAGCGATGCCCGAGGATGACGCGGAACAGGAGGCGGCGCGAAATCGGGCCAACCGGCTGATTGCCATGCTGCAGCAGGACCCGGAGCTGTTCGCTCAATTGGCGCGGCAGTACTCGGCCTGCCCATCCAAGGAGACAGGCGGGCATCTCGGTCAGTTCGCCAGCGGCACGACCGTCCCGGAATTCGAATCTGTCCTTGACAATCTGGAAATTGGGCAGCTTTGGCCCGTGCCGGTGCCAAGCCGCTATGGCTTTCATGTGCTGCAACTGCTGCAGCGCGAGCCGGGCCGGGAACTACCCTACGAACAGGTGCGTGGGCGTGTGGCAGATTACCTGAGCGAGGCAGTATTCCGTACGGCTATCCGCCAGTACATATCGCTGCTGATAGCCGAAGCCGAGGTCAGCGGCGTGGCCTTGGCTGGCGCCGAGTCACTGTTGATGCAGTGATGGGGACACATGCCGGAACGCGTATTAAGCTCCGGCACACTTGCGCTGTGCCGATTGCTGCGTGGGTTCGAGGATTTCCGTAGCAGCTTCTTTGAGCGCGACGACCGGCCTTACGAGAAACTGGTCAGCGAAGGACAATCGCCGCGCGTACTGGTGATCGCCTGTTCGGATTCGCGTACCGGTCCCGCTCTGCTGACCAGGCACAGCCCGGAGATTTATTCGTCATCCGCAATGTGGCGGCGCTGGTACCCACCTATGAGCAGCCGCGTGGTGTGCCGAAGGGAACCAGTGCGGCGGTGGAGTTTGGCGTCCGGGCGCTGGAAGTCGATCATGTCATCGTGCTGGGACATTCCCATTGCAGCGGGATCCGCTTTCTGACGGAACGTGGGGCGGCAGCGCGGATTTCGAGTTCCCGCCCGACTGGGTCGCCATGTCGGGCGAGGCGGTGACGCAGATGGAAAATCTCGTCAGCGAAGCGGGGGAGGCGGAACGCCTGCGGTGGCTGGAAAAATCTGCAATCAGGTTGTCCCTGCGCAATCTCAAAGCTTTCCGTGGATGGCCGAGCGTGTGAGGAGCGGACAACTTGCGTTACATGGTTGGCATTTCCGATCTGCAGCACGGCCTGCTCCATGCGATGAATGGACGAAACGGGCAGTTTTATGTCGTGCTGGCAGGTGAAATCCCCGCACCGGCCTGCGGGTGTTGCGAAGGCCTGATGGAGCTGGTGGATCAATGACCGATACAGCGTCAAAAGCGGCGCGCCGCGCGAGGGCGACCTCCTCCTGGCCGGCCTTTCTACAATCCGGATTCCGGCCGTTTTTCCTGTTTTGCGGTCTGCAGGCCAGCATTTTCATTCCGTTGTGGCTGGCGGTTTGGGTTCTGGGCTGGGATCTGCCTGCGAGCAGCAATCCTGTTCTATGGCACGGTCATACGATGATTTTCGGCTTTGCCTCGGCGGCGTTGACCGGATTTCTGCTGACGGCCGTGCCGAACTGGACCGAGGCCGGGCCGGTGCGCGGTTTGCGCCTGCTGCTTCTGGCCTGTTTCTGGCTCGCGGCGCGTGCGCTGTCAGTTTTCCCGTCGTCTGCCGTGCCGTTCATGGCGGCCGATATCGGCTTCTGGATGCTGCTGATCGTTTTCATCGCGCCGGGAATCCTGAAGCGCAATGCCAGGCGGAATGGTGTGTTCGTCGTTATCCTGACGGCGCTGATCGCGCTCAGCCTGCTCTGGCACCTGTCGCTGCGGTTCGGTTGGCAGGGTAGCGGCCTGCTCAGCCTGCACGCCGGGCTGGGGCTTTATCTTCTGGCTATCAGCGTCATTGGCGGGAGGATCATCCCGGCCTTCACGCTCGGCGGCCTGCGGCAGGCAGGATATAACGTGTCCTTCCCGCCAATGGTCCGGCTCGCCTGGGCAGCCAATATCGCTTTTCTGGTGGCCTTGGCCAGCAAACTGGCGGGATTGCCTGTCACGATTCAAGTTATGGTGTTTCTGCTGGCCGCCATTCTGCATGGCATCCGGCTGGCTGGCTGGTGGCGGCCGCAAATCCTGCGGATACCGCTGATCTGGTCGCTGCATCTGGGCTATCTCTTTCTGCCGCTGGGCTTTGCGCTGGAAGCCGCGGGTGCGGCCGGGCTGATCCCGAGCACGGCGGCCATCCATGCGCTGGGCAGTGGGGCGGTTGGCCTGATGATCCTTGCGGTGATGACGCGTGCGTCATTGGGCCATACCGGCCGGAAGCTCGCGGCGCCTCCCACCGCGGCGCTGGCGTATTACCTTGTTGCCGTCGGCGCATTGCTGCGCGTGGTTGCAGCAGCGTTCCCCGATATGGAGCTTTACCGCGAATTGCTGGGTATGGGCGGACTGCTCTGGTCAGGCGGTTTTATCGCCTTCGTGCTCGGCTATGCCGGCATCCTGATCCGGCCGCGCATCGATGGACGGCCCGGTTAGGCAGGACAGATTTTTGAGAAAAAGAAGAAGCGCCGGATGGCTGGCCGGGCAGCCGGCCAGCCATGGCTCGCGGCATTCACTTGCTGGCGACGACGGGATCGGCAAAGAGCTTTGCAAAAACCTGCTTCGCCTTGCCGGGATGTTTGACGGCCTTGGCCTGTTCATGATTGTCGGGCGTGCCGGCCACGACCATGCCCACCATGCCCATGCCGTAATGCGGCTTGCATTTGAAGCCGTAGACACCGGCCTTGTCGAATTTCACCGTGACCGTCTCATTGATCTGGCCGGTGAAGGGCACAACGCCATCCGGCACCATGCCGGGAATGGCTTCAACATTGTGGCCTTTGCTGACCGGCACGAATTTCACGGTGTCTCCCGGCGCGATTTTGACCAGTGCCGGCTCGAAAACCATGACGCCCGTGGCGCCCTTGTCCAGCATCTTCACTTCGATTTCCGCCGCGGCCACCGCGCCGGAGAGTGTCACAGCCGCCAGAGCGGCGCCGAAAAACAAAGCTGTACGCATTTGGCATTCTCCATGTTTCGACGGCACCGCAACGATGTCGTCCGGATCGTAGATACCGCATGCGAGGAACTTGGAATTTGTGCGGCCGCAAACAAAACCGCGTTTTCAGCGGCTTTCCGTTGGCTGGAAACCGGGCGCTGCGCTTGGTATTCTGCGAGAAACCCGTTCTTCGGAAGGCCGAATGACCGCTATTGATCCGTCGATCGTCGCCGAGTTCTCCTTGTTCCGCGAACTGTCGCGCGACCAGATCCGAGACATCCTCAGCAGCGCCACGCCGCGCCGCTATGCGAAGAACACCAATGTCTTCGAGCAGGATGGCAAAGCCGACTATTTCTTCCTGCTGCTGAACGGGCATCTGCGCGTCTCGCGCCTGATCCCCGATGGGCAGCAGGTGGTGGTCCGCTATATCGTAGCGGGCGATATCTTCGGCATCGCCATGGCGATCGGCCGCGATACCTATCCGGCCACGGCAACGGCGATCGTCGAAAGCCTGGCATTGGCCTGGCCATCCGCAAGCTGGCCCTCATTGGTGGCGAAGTATCCCACTCTCGCTGCCGGTACCATGCAGACCCTGGGCAACCGGCTGCAGGACGTGCAGGCCCGGGTTGTCGAGATGTCGACCGAGGAGGTCGAGCGCCGCGTGGCGCATGCCTTGCTGCGCCTTGTCCGCCAGTCTGGACGCAAGGTCGAGCAGGGAATTGAGATCGATTTCCCGATTTCCCGTCAGGATGTGGCCGAAATGACAGGCACCACGCTGCATACCGTGAGCCGCATTCTCAGCGCCTGGGAGGATCGGGGGCTGGTTCGAGGCGGCCGGCAGAAGATCATTCTGACCGATGCGCATCGGCTTTTCCTGCTGGCGGAAGGTCAGTCTGAGTCCTGATCTGCCATGGCCTGCCGCAGCGCGGCCAGGAAGACTGCAGGTGAAACGCCGTGGGCCTGGGCGGCATCGCCAATGCTGTGAAAGCAGGACACCGGGCAGCCGACGCAGCGCAGCTTGAAATCGAGAAAAACGCGAATTGTCGCAGGACGGCGACGTAAAACGTCGTCCACAATGTCGTCCAGCTCAGGTTCCATGTGATGTCCTCCAGCCGCGCCATCGTTACGCGTGGCTGAGAGACCGTCTTTGTCGCAACGCAAGCAAAGAGCAGCCTTTGACGATTGCTCGTGACTTTGCGGCAGCACAAAGAAGGCGGCCAGCCGCTACTGCATATAAGCCTCGTCCATACGAGGTTGCTTATGCCTGCTCCCGCTTCGACTGCATCTCTAGACACCAATATTCTTGATGCCCTCCAGGCCGTGATCGACCCGGAAGTAGGGCTGAGCATTGTCGATCTTGGTCTGGTCTACCGCGCGATGCGCACGGACGACGCCATCGATGTCGCGATCACGCTCACCACGCGGGCCTGTCCGCTGGGCCGAATGATCGTTCGAGAAGCCGAGGACCGACTGCGACAGCGTTTTCCCGATGCAGGCTCGGTGGACGTAAAGCTGGTCTGGGAGCCGCCATGGAAGCCGGACCGCATCACCGAGCAGGGTCGGGCGCAGCTCGGCCGCCATTGAACATCACATTGAACGTCGCTGAACGAAGGAACTGCCATGAGCACTAATATCGTCACCACTATCGATGTCCGTGATATTGCGCCGCGGCTGCGTCATCCCCTGATCATGAAGACGTTTAATGATCTCACGCCGGGACAGGCTTTTCTGCTGGTAAACGACCACGATCCTAAGCCGCTCCATTATCAGTTCAATGCCGAATTCGCGGGCCTGTTCGACTGGACCTATCTGGAACAGGGGCCTGAGGTTTGGCAGGTGCGGATCGGCCGTGTCGCGGCTTGAGCGATATTTGCCGGCAGCGATGCGGGACCCGCAGCGGTTCCGCGTCCTGCTCCTGCTGCTGGGCGGATTGAGCCTGCTTGCCGGCCTATGCGGCGGGTTATGGCGGCTCGGCTGGGAGATGCCTCATGGCGAAGGCCTTGCTCAGTTGCATGGCCCGCTGATGGTGTCAGGTCTGTTCGGCACGCTGATCAGTCTGGAGCGGGCCGTCGCGTTGGCACGGCCTTGGGCCTATCTAGGGCCGCTGGCGGCGGGGCTTGGCAGCGTGATGTTGATCGCGGGACTGCCGCTGATCTTCGGTGCTGGCGCCTATCTTCTGGCCAGCGCCATTCTATCGCTGGCTTCTCTCATTATTCTGCGTCAGCAGCCGGCCTTGTTCACCGGCGCCATGCTGTTCGGTGCGCTGGCCTGGCTTGCGGGAAATATGCTCTGGCTGCTGGACGGCGCGGTCAGCGAGCTGGTTGGCTGGTGGCTGGTCTTCCTGATCCTCACCATTGCCGGCGAAAGGCTGGAAATGAGCCGCCTGCTGCCAAGCAAGGCTGGCAGTGAAGGACTGTTCCTGGTTTCGATCGGCTTGCTGGCGGCGGGCGCACGCAACAGCCTGACGGATGAGGATGGCGCCGTCCTGTTCGGGTTGGGCTTGCTGGCAGTCATGCTGTGGCTGTTTCGTCACGACATCGCCCGGCACACCATTCGGCAGCAGGGGCAGACCAGGTTCTTCGCCGTCTGCATGCTGCTTGGCTATGTCTGGCTGGGATTCGCTGGTGTTGCGCTGCTGGCACGCTTTCCATTCCTGACGGCGCAGGGCTACGACATCGCGCTACATGCCGTGCTGATCGGATTTGTCATCTCGATGGTTTTCGGCCATGCCCTGGTGATCCTGCCAGCCGTGACCCATTGGCGTGTCGCATATACGCATTGGCTCTATCTGCCGCTAGCATTGCTGCATCTGTCGGTGTTACTGCGTGCAGCCGGTGGGTTGGCGGTGTGGGCCGGGTTACGTCAGCTCAGCGGCCTGATCACCATAGCCGCGATCCTTGCTTTCGTGCTGACGATGGCGGGATCGGCCTGGCGGCACCGGCTGAGAAGGGCGGCCCAGCAGAACGGCAATCAGGCAGCGCTTTTGCCGTCGGGCAGCGCATTGCCGAGAGCGCGGAGCTGAGCAAGTCGCAGAACAGCTCGTTCCGCCAGTTTCTGCGCCTGAGCGATCTCCGACTCATCCTTGGAGTGGTCGCTGATCTCGAGATAGCCTTCCGCCAGACGCTCGGCAATGGTCAGGATGTCGTCTCCGTCGTCCTCTGCTTTATCTGCCGCTGCGGTACCTGTGAGTATGGCAGCCGTATCCCGAGCTTCATTGGACAGCCGCTGCAATTCTTCCGCGGAATGACCTGCCGTATCGGCTGCGGCGTACTGGAGTTTCAGCGCAAGTTGGCTTTCCGTCTGCCCGAGAATTGCAAGCGTTTTCGCACCGCGATGTGATTTGGAGAGTCCTTCGGCGTGATAGGCCTGACGGCGCGCCCGGCGCAGATCCCAGCCATGCTGCAGTTCCTGCCGCGCCATCTTTTCGGCTGCTGTTCTTAGATCATCTGTGGGGGCACGGGCCGCGATGTAGCTCCAGAGCGCAAAGGCGCGGTCCTCATTCTGCACTGCAACAGCCAGAATCCGGTAAGCATTGGCCAGGCGTGATGAAGCCAGTTCCGCGCCGCTTTCAACGTCAAATGTCTCTGGCACGTCCCAGCGGATTGCCGCGGGGTCCGGTGCCTTGCCGGTTTTCTGCGCCGACCATTCTTCGACGTAATGTTCGTGATGACGCTCTTCTTCAGCCAGTTTTTCGAAGAGATCAGCCAATTTTGCATTGCCTTCCTGCCGCGTCTGACGGGCGAAGGCCGCATAATGCTCGGCTGCTTCATGCTCCAGTGCATAGGCAATTGCCAAAAGCTCGTCCAGCGAGCGCACCGAATCCGGCGGCTCCGATTTCAATGCGGTCATTTTCGCATCTCCTGAAGTTCATACGTCAGAATGTCATCTCTTCTGCCTGTCCGGTCAAATTTTGACTTTCGTCAAGTTTTGTCTGTTATTTCTCGGCTGCCGAACCAATATTTGACATAGCACAATAATGGCCAGCGTTTTGGTTCTTATACCCTGCCTTAGGTCGCGCTCAGCCCCAATGCGACCGCCAAAGGGTCATGCGTCTATTTTGGTCGTTTCCAGTATCGAAAACAGTCGAATTCTCCGCTTCACCGTTGGAGAGAAAGGTTATGCGACCAGGACGTTCGTATTCCCTCGCATGGCTTCTGGTTTCGGTCCTTCTTCTAGCGCTGAGTGCCGCGCCAGTAATGGCAGCATCGCGGCTCGCAGAATTTTTGCCCGGCATTCAAGCCGCAGAAATTGTTCCCGGCGCCGATCGTCTCGGTAACCCACAGGGCGATCCACCGATTGCGCCAGCATATCGTGGCAGTGAATTGCAGGGATATGTCTATCTCAATGCCGATTTCACCAATGCGACGGGCTATTCGGGCAAGCCGATTCACATGCTGGTCGGTATCGATCCGAATGGCAGCATCACCGGAATTCGACTCGTCGATCATAAGGAGCCCATCGTTCTGATCGGCATCCCGGAGGCCAAGGTGGTCGCCGCGATGAACAGCCTGGTTGGCCGCAATATGGGCGCAGTGGCCAGTGGCACCGAACGGCCGCCGCAGGTCGATATCGTCAGCGGCGCGACCGTTACTGTCCTGGTGATGGGCGACAGCGTGGTGCGCTCCGCTGTCAGGCTGATCCGCAGTGGACGGCTGAGCGGGGCGGCTGCTTCTGCTTCGCCTGCAGCAGCGCCAGTGCAGGCACGGCAGGTCGATACCGATAACAGCGAAGTCCGCAGCTGGGACGATCTGGTTGGTGACGGATCGGTACGCCGCCTCAGCTTAAGCGTCGGCGATGTGAACGAAGCCTTCACCCGGGCGGGCAATGCCGAAGCTGCACGGAATGCGGAAACCGATCAACCGGACGACAGCTTCATCGAGATGTTCGTGGCGCCGGTTTCCGTGCCGACCATCGGCCGCAGCCTACTGGGCGATGAAGGCTATGCGCGGCTGCGCGACCGTCTCCAGCCCGGTCAGGAAGCCATCGTCGTTGCAGGAGACGGGGCTTATTCCTTCAAGGGGTCTGGCTATGTGCGCGGCGGCATCTTCGACCGCATCGAACTGCTGCAGGATGGCAGCAGCACGCGCTTTCGCGACCGCAATCATATGCGCCTGGGCGCCCTGCAAGCCGACGGTGCGCCGGACCTGCGCGAGATCGCCTTGTTCGTCATGCCGGAGGACTTCCGCCTCGACCTGACGCAGCCCTGGCAAATCCAGCTTCTGGTCCAGCGCAATGTGGGGGCGCGCGACAAGGCATTCATTACTTACGACCTGGATTACAGCCTGCCGGAGAAATACCTGCGGCCGGTGGATGCCAGTTCCCAGCTTCAGGCGCAGGCTCAGGCCGCGCCATCTGGGTCCCCGCAGCAGAGCCCTGCGGCTGCCGCGGCCGAGGATGGTTCCGACGGGTCGCTCAGCCAGCCGCTATGGCAGCGGATCTGGCTCTCCAGCACCGTACAGATCGGCATCACCGTCGTTGCCCTGCTGGTGTTGACGGCGATCTTCTTCTTCCAGGACACCTTGGTGCGGCGGCCGCGGATCTATGTCTGGGTGCGCCGGGGATTCCTGCTGTTCACGCTGGTCTGGCTTGGCTGGTACGCCAATGCCCAGCTTTCGGTGGTGAATGTCCTGACCTTCACCAATGCGCTGATCACCGGCTTTAGCTGGGAGTTCTTCTTGGCGGCACCGTTGATTTTCATCCTCTGGGCCGCCGTTGCCGCCGCCCTGCTGTTCTGGGGGCGCGGGCCCTTCTGCGGCTGGCTGTGCCCGTTCGGCGCGCTGCAGGAATTGCTGAACAATCTGGCGCAATGGCTGAAAGTGCCGCAGATCAAGGTGCCTTGGGCTCTGCACGAGCGGCTGTGGCCGATCAAATACATCATCTTCCTCGTCCTGTTCGGCCTGTCCTTCTATTCCGTGGCGCTGGCCGAGGTTTTTGCTGAGGTCGAGCCGTTCAAGACTTCGATCATTCTCAAGTTCAGCCGCGACTGGCCTTTCGTCATCTATGCGCTGACGCTGCTATCGGTTGGCTTGTTCATTGAGCGGTTCTTCTGCCGCTATCTCTGCCCGCTCGGCGCGGCTTTGGCCATTCCCGGCCGTATCCGCATGTTCGAATGGCTGAAGCGCTGGCCCGAATGCGGCTCGCCCTGCCAGCGCTGCGCCAAGGAATGCCCGGTGCAGTCGATCCATCCGGAAGGCCATATCAACGTCAATGAATGCATCTACTGCATGCATTGCCAGGAGCTTTATCACGACGATCACCGCTGCCCGCACATGATCCAGGTGCGGTTGAAGCGCGAACGGTATGACGCGGTCGCTTCGCCTTCGATGAAGGCGGGCGGCAAGGGCGCCAAGGCGGCATTCGTGCCGCATCACGCGCGGCAGAAGGCAGTGCCCGCCGCATCATCATCCGACCCCCAAAGCGAAGGAGCGTAAAATGGGTATGGAAGAAGAAAATCAGAAAAAGGGGATGAGTCGCCGGCATGTGCTCGGCACGACGGCAGCGGTGGCTGCGGCCGGCGCAACCGGCCTGACGGGCGGACTCGTCATGAACCGCAACGGCGTGATCAGCTCGGCTGAAGCACAGACGCGCCCGGCTGCCCGTCCGGCCGCCGTAAAGCACGAAGTCAAGCCGGGAGAGCTGGACGAATATTACGTCTTCTTCTCCAGCGGTCAGACGGGCGAACTGCGCATCGTCGGCCTGCCGTCCATGCGCGAGCTGATGCGCGTTCCGGTGTTCAACCGCGATAGCGCCACCGGTTGGGGCCTGACCAATGAAAGCATCAAGGTGCTGACCGAGGGGCTTACGCCGGAAACCAGGGAGTTCCTGAAGAATCGCGGTCCGACCTATCTGAACGGCGACCTGCACCATCCGCATATGTCGTTCACCAATGGCACCTATGACGGCCGCTACATCTTTGTCAACGACAAGGCCAATACCCGCGTGGCCCGCATCCGTTGCGATGTGATGAAGTGCGACAAGATCATCGAGCTGCCAAACCAGCATACCGTGCATGGCCTGCGCGTGCAGAAGTATCCGCGCACCGGCTATGTTTTCGCCAATGGCGAGGAGCGCGTGCCGCTGCCGAATGACGGCAAGATCCTCGACGATACGACGCAGTATCATTCGATCTTCTCCGCCATCGATGGCGACACCATGAAGGTTGCCTGGCAGGTGATGGTCAGCGGCAACCTAGACAACGTGGATGCCGACTATCAGGGCAAATATGCCTTTGCCACCTGCTACAATTCCGAGGAAGGCGTCACGCTGCCGGAGATGACGGCCAAGGAGCAGGACTGGGTTGTCATCTTCAATCTGAAGCGGATCGAAGAAGCCGTGAAGAACGGCGACTACAAGATGATGGGTGGCGTGCCCGTGATCGATGGCCGCGCAGGCTCGAAATACACCCGCTACGTGCCGGTGCCGAACAGCCCGCATGGCATCAACACCGCGCCTGACGGCATCCATGTGGTGGCGAACGGCAAGCTGTCGCCGACCGTGACAGTGTTCGACGTGCGCAAGTTCGACGACCTGTTCGACGACAAGATCAAGCCGCGCGACACCGTCGTGGCCGAGCCGGAACTGGGCCTTGGGCCTCTCCACACCGCCTATGATGGCAAGGGGAACGCCTACACGACCCTGTTCCTGGATAGCCAGATCTGCAAATGGAATATCGAGCTGGCCAAGCGCGCTTATAAGGGCGAGAAGGTCAATCCGGTGATCCAGAAGCTGGATGTCCATTACCAGCCAGGCCACAATCACACCTCCATGGGCCAGACCAAGGATGCCGATGGCAAGTGGCTGATCTCGTTGAACAAGTTCTCCAAGGACCGTTATCTGAATGTTGGTCCGCTGAAGCCGGAGAATGATCAGCTGATCGACATTTCGGGCGACAAGATGGTCATCGTGCATGACGGCCCGAGCTTTGCCGAGCCGCACGATGCCACCATCGTCCATCGGTCGGTGCTGGAGGGGAAGATCGCCCATCGCTGGCGGCGTGACGATCCGATGTTTGCCGATGCGGTGAAGCAGGCGAAGGCCGATGGCGTCGATCTTGAAACCGACTCCAAGGTCGTGCGGGACGGCAACAAGGTCCGCGTCTACATGACATCGGCAGCGCCGGCCTACGGCCTGGACGATTTCCGGGTCAAGCAGGGCGATGAAGTGACCGTTTACGTCACCAATGTCGACGACGTGGAAGACCTCACCCATGGATTCTGCATCGTCAACTACGGCATCAACATGGAGGTTGGACCGCAGGCCACGGCCTCGGTGACCTTCACTGCGGATCGTGCCGGTGTGTACTGGTACTATTGCAGCTGGTTCTGCCATGCCATGCATATGGAGATGTCAGGCCGGATGCTGGTTGAGCCGAAGAGCACCTGAGGCATCATGCGCGCTCGAAAGATCGCGTTCTGGATGGGACCGGCGGCATTGCTCGCCGCCGGTCTCGTGCCGCCCGCGCAGGCGGAACGGGTTGTGATCCAGCCCGGCGCCGACCTGCAGGCGGCGCTGGAGCGGTCTGTCGAGGGCGATGTGCTTTCGCTGGCACCAGGCATCTATCGCGGCAATCTGCGAATCAGTCGGCAGGTGACGCTGGAAGGCACGGAGGGCGCCGTGATCGAGGGTGACGGGCAGGGTAATGCCATCACCGTCACCGCCGCCGGTGCTGTCGTACGGGGATTATCGGTCCGCGGCTCCGGCATGGATCTCGATGCGATGCATGCTGGTATTTTCCTGGAAAAGACCGCCACCGGTGCGGTGGTGGAAAATAACCGCCTTGAAGGCAATCTCTACGGCGTTTACGTGCACGGAGCCGAGAAGGCGCTGGTGCGCGGCAACGTCATCCGTGGCATCACGCAAGGCCGGATCAACGAAGCCGGCAACGGCGTATCGCTGTGGAACGCGCCGGGGGCAAAGGTCGTGGATAACGACATCAGCTTTGGCCGGGATGGCATCTACACCATCAGCAGCAGAAACAATCTGTTCAGCGGCAACCGCTTCAGCGACCTGCGCTTTGCCGTCCACTACATGTATACCAACGACAGCGAGATCAGCGGCAATGTCTCGACCGGCAATTCGGTCGGCTTTGCCATCATGTATTCGAACCGCCTGGTCGTGAAGGACAATGTCTCCGACGGCGACCGCGATCACGGCTTCCTGTTCAATTATGCCAATGGTTCACGTATTACGGGCAATGCTGTTTACGGAAAGCCGCAGCCGGCCGAGCGCTGGATTGGGGCCGGCAATCGCAGCGTCGGCCATGGCGTGCCTGCCAGCGAGGATGATGCGCGGCCGGTCTCGGCCACCCGCATCGGGCCGGAGAAATGCGTGTTCATCTATAACGCCAACCAGAACCGGTTCCATAACAATCGCTTCGAGGGATGCGAGATCGGCATCCATTTCACGGCTGGTTCGGAAGGCAATGAGATGACCGGCAATGCCTTCATCCGCAATCGTAACCAGGTGAAATATGTCGGCACCCGTCATCTCGACTGGTCGAAAGGCGGGCGCGGCAATTACTGGAGCGACAACCCGGCTTTCGACCTGAATGGCGACGGGATCAGCGATACGGCCTATCGGCCGAACGATCTGGTCGACAAGGTGCTGTGGACAGCGCCGCAGGCGAAGCTGCTCGTCAACAGTCCAGCCGTGCAGGTGATCCGCTGGGCGCAATCCCAGTTTCCCGCTCTGGTACCGGGTGGTGTGATCGACAGCGCGCCGCTGATGACGCCGCCGGCTATCGGGGCAGATCGGACGAAACAATGAAGCATACCGTTCAAGTCGACAATGTCAGCAAGCGCTATGGCCAGCTTGAGGCGGTGCGCGGCGTGTCGTTCGCGTTGCCGCCGGGCGAGACGGTCGCGCTGGTCGGGCATAACGGCGCCGGCAAGACCACGCTGATGAAGCTGATGCTGGGTCTCATTCATCCCAGCCGGGGCAGCATCCAGATTCTGGGCGAAAATCCTGCTGCCGGCGAATTCGCGGCGCGGCGGCGCCTGGGCTATCTGCCGGAGAATGTTTCCTTCAATGCCGGACTGACCGGCCGCGAATTGCTGTCATTTTATGCGCGTCTGAAAGGAGACTCCCCGGAACGGGCGCTGCAGCTATTGGACCGGGTCGGTCTTGCGGCTGCGGCCAGCCGGCGCGTGGGCACCTATTCGAAAGGCATGCGCCAGCGCCTTGGTCTGGCCCAGGCATTGATCGGTGAGCCGGCGTTACTGCTGCTGGATGAGCCGACCACCGGCCTGGATCCGGCGCTGCGTCAGAGCTTCTACGAGATCGTGCAGGAGCTGCGCGACCGCGGCGCAACCGTCATCCTGTCTTCGCATGCGCTGACCGAGCTGGAAGAGCGTACCGACCGCGTCATCATCATGAACCGCGGCCTCATGGTGGCCAATGGGTCGCTTGATGCGCTGCGCCGCATCGCCCGGCTGCCGACGCGCATCCGGCTGCGCCTGACCGAAGGCCGCCCGGCGCGGATGCCGGACTGGCTCGATCACGACGGGGCCTGGCGCCCGATCAACGGCCATGTCGTGGAATTCGACGCCTCGCCGGAGCGGAAGATGGAGTTCCTGCGCCAGGTGATGCAGGGCGGCCCCGCGCTGGACGATATCGAAGTGGTACCGCCGACGCTGGATGAACTTTACGCCCATTTCCTGCGCAGCCAGGAGGACGCCCGATGAAAAGCCTCTGGATCGTTGCGATCAAGGAAATCCAGGAAGGATTGCGGAACCGCTGGGTGCTCGCCACCACGCTGCTGCTGCTCGCGCTGTCGCTGACCTTGAGCTTTCTGGGCAGCGCGCCGACCGGAAATGTCGGGGTGCGGGCCCTGGATGTGGTGATTGTCAGCCTGTCCAGCCTGTCGATTTTCCTGCTGCCTCTGATCGCGCTTTTGATTTCTTATGACGCAATCGTCGGCGAGGTTGATCGCGGCACCATGCTGCTGCTGCTCAGCTATCCGGTGGCGCGCTGGCAGGTTCTGCTGGGGAAATTCTGCGGCCATGTTGCCATCCTCGCCTTTGCCACCATTCTGGGATACGGAGCGACGGCGGTGGCCCTGGCAGCAACCGGCACGCCCATTGAGGCCGACAGCTTGTTCGCATTCGCCCGGCTGATCGGCTCGTCGATCCTGCTTGGCGCCGTTTTCGTCGCCATCGGCTATCTGATCAGCGCAAAGGTGCAGGATCGCGGCACGGCGGGCGGTATCGCCATCGGCATATGGCTGCTGCTGGTGCTGCTGTATGACATGGCGATCCTTGGTGCGTTGGTGGTCGATCAGGGGCGCACGCTATCGGCTGGCATGCTGAACCTGCTGCTGCTGCTGAATCCCACTGATGTCTACCGGATGTTCAATCTTGCCGGCTCTGCCGGGGTCAGCGCTCTGTCCGGCATGGCGGGCATCGCCGAGGTGCAGACGATGCCGGCGCCGGCACTGCTCGGTATGCTGGCCGCCTGGACGCTCGTGCCATTGGCCGGGGCTGTCCTCATCTTTTCGCGGAGGGAGTTATGAAACGCTTCGCCTGGGCGGCCCTGATCCTGGCCGCTGGCTTGCTGGCCGGCTGCAAGGACGAGGCCTCTTCGTCGGCCCCGCCGCCACCGCATGTCCTGACGGCCGACGCCATTGGCAATTACTGCGGCATGAACGTGCTGGAGCATCCCGGTCCGAAGGCGCAGATCCTCCTGACCGGCTGGCCCGAGCCTATCTGGTTTTCCTCGGCACGCGATGCTTTCGCCTTCACCATGCTGCCGGAGGAGGCGAAGAATATCGCCGCGATCTACGTCTCCGACATGGCGCGGGCCGAGAGCTGGGAGAATCCCGGCATTGCGAATTGGATCGAGGCGCGCCAGGCGTCTTTCGTAATCGGCAGCGACATGCGCAGCGGCATGGGCGCCGCTGAAGCCGTGCCGTTTGGCGACCGCGCCGCAGCAGAGCGTTTCGCGGCCCAGTATGGCGGGCGGATCGTCAGCTTCTCCGAAGTACCGAGCGACTACATTCTAGGTAGCGGTCAGACGGATGGCCATTCAGTGCTCGATGCGCCGCCGCAGCGCCTGGCCGAAAGGCAGGAGCATCATGTCCACTAAGTTGTTATTGTCAGCCGCGACTTCGCGTCGTCGTGTTCTCGGCATTTCTGCTGCAGCGGCTGGACTGGCCCTGCTGCCGTTCTCTGCGCCGCTTCGCGCAGCAGCTCGGCTGGCCGCCTGGGATGGAATCGCCCTAGGCGCGAAAGTCAGCATTCGCATCCATCACGACGATGAGCGTGTGACCGAGCAGGCGCTGCAAAGCGTTGTGCAGGAGCTGCGGCGGCTTGAAGCTGTTTTCAGTCTCTATCGTGAGGATTCAGCGCTCAGTCAGTTGAACAAGCGCGGCAGCCTCATCGCGCCGCCGGCCGAACTCGTCGAGTTGCTGCAGACATCAAAGCACTATGCGTCTGTGACGGACGGCGCTTTCGACCCTACAATCCAGCCACTATGGCAGCTTTACAGCCAGCATTTTTCTAAGCCTGGCGCAGCGGCACAAGGCCCGGAGGCGGATGTCATCGCCGCCAGGCTGGAGGCTGTTGGTCTGGAGCATGTGCTGGTCAGCCGCGACCGTATTGCTTTCCGGCGCCCAGGTATGGCGATCAGCCTGAATGGTATTGCGCAGGGCTTTATCACCGATCGCGCGATTGAGCGTCTGCGCGAACACGGCATTGCGCATACTTTGGTGGATATGGGCGAAAGCCGGGCCCTGGGACAGCATCCCGATGGTCGGCCCTGGCAGGCGATGATCGCAGATCCCCTGAAACCGCAGGGCAAGGGACAGATCGTTCCGCTGATCGACATGGCGCTGGCCACATCAGGCGGCTATGGGTTTAGCTTCGATCCAACAGGGCGGTTTCATCATATCTTCGATCCCCATAGCGGACGCTCGCCGCAATTATATCGCAGCGTCTCTGTCTTGATGCCGACCGCGACAGGCGCCGATGCGCTATCCACCGCCTTCAGCTCGTTGAGTCCAGAAGATATCCGCAAGGTGATGACGGTGCTGGGTGGCGGTCAGGTCTATCTGACCACTGTTGAAGGGCGCCAGGTAACGATCTCTGTCTGAGATCTGCTATTAGATGACGAAGGTCAAATCGGGTGGCTGGTTGCGCAACTTTTTGAGTTGGCGCAAAGAGCAAGGCATGCCGAATGAGTATCAGTTCTGCTCACAGCTACGGCCGGACACGGGAACTGTTGCTTGAGGTATCGGCATGCGAGGCATCGGCCATGGAAAGTGGGGTTAATTTTGAGGCTGGTCTGGCGATGATCTTGGCAGACAGGCCAAAGACACGCGATCTGATCGGCCACATCATAGGGCGGTACCACGAAGCTCATCGCCGCGAGCTGCCGATCCTGATCGGTCTGTCCGACAAAGTGGAGAGCCGCCATCGCGGGCATCCGCAGATGCCGGCCAATCTCTCACGAATACTCCAGACGATGCTGCTGGAGCTGGAAATGCATATGTGCAAGGAAGAGCACATCGTTTTTGCCCTGATCATGGAAGGCCAGGGCCCGCTGATCGGCAACGCCATCGACATGATGATGACCGATCACGAGGATCATAGCACGATGCTGCGCGAACTGAGGGCACTGACCTCCGATTGCCAGCCGCCGGCAGATGCCTGTGACGACTGGCGGAGGTTATACACCGGTTTGCGCAAGCTGATCGACGATCTGGTCGCTCACATCCAGCTGGAGAACAATGTCCTGTTCCCTAGATTCATCGATAAAAGCGCAGCTGAATAATTAGAGAAGCTGGCAGGCCCGCTCGAAAGGATGGCGCGGTTGCCGCTGCATTATTTTCGACGGATCGCCGTAGCCGATATTGCAGAGGAAATCGGTCTGATAGCGCCCGTCGGGGAAGAATTCGGCATCGACCTTGGCAGCGTTGAAACCGCTCATCGGCCCGCAATCGAGTCCCAGGGCGCGCGCAGCCAGCATCAGATAGGCGCCCTGCAGGGTAGCATTTCGCTGCGCCGTCGTCTGCGCCAGTGTTGGATTGGCCGCGAAATTGTCGCAAGCGGCGGGATTGTGCCAGATCTCGGGCATGTATTCATAAAACTTGGTGTCGCGGGCAATGATCGCCGTCACCGGCGCCAACATGGTCTTGTCAAGATTGCCGGGCGATAGCGCTGGCGCGAGCCGCTGCTTCGCCTCCGGGCTACGCAGGAACAGGACGCGCATCGGCTGGGTGTTCATCGAAGTAGGACCCATCTTGGCGATCTCGTAGATCTCGCGCAGCGTCTGGTCTGATACGGGCTTGTCTAACCAGCCATTCTGAGTGCGGGCAGAGAGAAAGAGTTGGGCGAGGGCGTCCTGACTGACCGGCTTCATCGATATCTACCGTTACTGCTACTGTTAACAGGAATTACAGCGTCACTGACGCTTTGACGATGTCAGCGGTCTTGCGCAGATGCTTTTCAAGCTCGGCCACCGCACGGTCGGCCTGGCGCTCCATCACGGCGTCGAAAATCGCCTTGTGCTCGGCCGGAACGTTGCGGATACCGGTCGGCTGCGGCACGGAAACCGACATGCGGCGATAACGCTCGCTCTGCTCATAAAGTATGGCCCGCATCCGCAGCAGCCAGTCATTGCCGCAAGCGGCCACCAGCGCGGCATGGAAATCGGCATGGGCTTGCGCCCAAGTGCTGCTCAGATGCTCTTCGCGGCCTTCCTCGGTCTGGCTGAGGCGGGAGAGACGATGCCAGGTGGCGACCACCTGGGATTCCCAGGCCAGATCGCCTCGCTCGATCGAGGCGCGCAGACACAGGCCCTCGATGGCAATCCGCGCCTCGGTGATGTCGTTCAATTCCTTAGGTGAGACGGGGCTGACGGTATAGCCGCGCTGGGGTTCGGAGACGACGAGCGCCTCCGACTGCAGCATCGACAAGGCTTCGCGGACGGCGCCGAGGCTGACATCCAGGTCATTCGCCAGCGCCGCAATGTTGAGTTTGGTTCCCGGCAGGAAGCGGCAGGACAATATATCTGCCCGGATTTGGGCATAGGCCCGGTGTGCTTTCGTCGCGAAGGAATCCTGGCCGGGTGCCCCCTGACCGGTTTCAGCTAGGCCGTGGACTATTTTGTTCATAAAAATATATTGTCAGGCTTATGATCTATGATTAAGCTCAAAATACAGAGAAGAGACCGGCCTGACAAGGCAAATTGGGAGGGAACAACGATGACTGATCCAAAGCGGTCGGGTGTGACGGCCATTCACTCCCTGGATCGTTTCGTATTCAGCGTGCCCGATCTGGAAGTGGCGAAAACCTACTTTACCGATTTCGGCCTGGACGTTCGCCAAGTGGGCAATCGACTTGACCTCTACACCTTCGGACACCCGCACCGCTGGGGCTCAATCTTCGAAAGCGGCAAGCCGAAGAAGCTCGAATACCTCGCGCTGGGTGTCTACGCGGAGGATTACGACCCGCTGCGCCGTCACCTGGAGAAGATCGGCGTTCCGTTCATCGATCCGCATCCGCTGGTCGACGAACAGGGTTTCTGGGTGCGTGATCCCGACGGTATCCCGCTGCAGATCGTTGTGGCGGAGAAGTCGTCGCCCAATGAGAAGGGCGAGACCTTCGGCCCGATGTTCATGACCAATGAGAAGGGCATCACCGTTGGTCCCAACCGGCGGAGCGTGAAGCAGGTCAGGCCGGTGCGGCTGACGCACATACTGCTGTTCTGCTCCGACGTGCCGCGTTCGATGAAGTTCTATCAGGAAGCCATGGGCATGCGCCTGTCGGACCATTCTGGCGACGGCATCGCTTTCATGCATGGCGCGCATTCCAGCGACCATCATCTGATCGCCTTTGCGAAGTCGAACGGTCCCGGCCTGCATCACACCAGCTGGGTTGTCCGCGGCGTCGACGAGGTGGGCCTTGGCATGGAGCAGATGCTGGCCAAGGGCTACAAATATGGCTGGGGCGTCGGCCGCCATGTGCTGGGATCGAACTACTTCTATTACCAGCGCGATCCGTGGGGCAGCTTCACCGAATACTCCTATGACATCGATTTCATCGGCCTTGATGGCGACTGGCCCGCTCAGGACCATCCGCCTGAAGATTCTTTCTACCTCTGGGGACCGATCGCGCCGGATGATTTCGTCATCAATCACGAAGTCGAAGACCACAAAGCCGGCTGAGCCGGCCATTCAATAAGGGACCGAACTGATGCGACTGTTGAACTACCTGAAAGCCGGAAAACCCACGCTTGGTGCGCGTAAGGGCGATGCAGTTGTTGATCTGACCGCGGCCGGCTTGCCCGACAGTGTGGATGCCTTGCTTGCGCTCGGTCCCGATGGCCTGCGCAAGGCGCAGGATGTCGCGGACAAGGCAACGGCGACGACCCCTCTGGCCGAAGTGACGCTGCTGCCGCCGGTGCTGAACCCGTCCAAGGCCATCGCGGTCGGCCTGAACTACATCGATCACGCGGCCGAAAGCCCGTACAAGGATGCACCGAAATATCCGGTGCTGTTCCATCGCTTCCCGTCGTCCTGGGTGGCGCACAACCAGCCGCTGATCAGGCCACGCGTGTCCGAGCAGTTCGACTACGAAGCCGAGTTGGCAGTGATCATCGGTAAGACCGGCCGTTATATCCCGAAGGAGCAGGCACTGGATTACGTCGCCGGCTATTCGCTGTTCAACGACGGCTCGATCCGCGATTACCAGTTCAAGTCGCATCAGTGGATGATCGGCAAGAACTTCGACGCCTCGGGCTCATTCGGGCCTGAACTGGTGACGGCCGATGAACTGCCGCCGGGCGCCGTCGGCCTGCGCCTTCAGGCACGGCTGAACGGCCAGGTTCTGCAGGACGCCAATACGAAGGACATGATCTTCGACGTGGCGACCTTGGTCAGCACTTGCTCGGAAGTCTTCGCCTTGCGCCCCGGTGACGTGATCATTTCCGGCACGCCTGCCGGCGTCGGGTTTGCGCGCAAGCCGCCCATTTTCATGAAAGAGGGAGACGTGATCGAGGTGGAGGTCGATAAGGTCGGAATCCTGCGTAACACCGTGAAGAACGAGTGAACAGGTCGTAAGACAACGCTAGGGAGGAAACAATGAACATATTGAAACGGGCCGCCGCTTTGGCGACGGCCGCGGTCGGTCTTTGCCTGATGACGGCAGGGCCAGTGCAGGCGCAGGACACCGGGCCGATCAAGATCGGCAGCACGCTGGCCCTGACCGGACCGCTGTCTGCCACCGCGCTGGTCCACAAGCTGGTTGGCGATATCTACATCGAGGATCTCAACGCGCGCGGCGGCCTGCTGGGCCGCAAGGTCGAGTGGCTGGTAAAGGACGATCAGTCCAAGCCCGAAGTCGCCCGTACGCTTTATGAGCAGCTGGTGACCTCGGACAAGGTCGATCTGCTGATGGGGCCGTATGCGACGGGCGCAATCCTGTCGGCCATGGGTGTGGCGCAGCGCTACAACAAGATGCTGATCCACCACACCTTCGGCATTCCGTCGCTGGCCAAGTACGAGATGCATTTTCCGGCATGGTCGGTGGGGCCGAAGCCGGAAGTGACCGTCAACAACACGCTGTTCGATGCACTGGCGGCTGCGCCAAAGCCGCCGAAGACGGTGGCCATCGTCACGTCCAAGTTCCCCTCGGTGCATTTCATGGCCCAGGGCGCGCGTGAAGTCGCCAAGAAGCGCGGCGTGAATGAAATCCTGTTCCTGGAGTGGGAGTTCGGCAATCGTGACTTCGGTCCGATCGCCGCCCGCATCAAGGATGCCAATCCCGATCTGGTTTGGGTCGGCAATATCGGCCTTGAGGGCAATATGCTGCTCGAGGCGATGAAGAAGATTGACTACGTGCCGCCGCTGCATTTTCATCTCTATCCGGCGCCCGGCCCGATGACCGCCGCTCCGGAAGGAAGGAATGCGCTGTCGGTGACGATCTTCGAGGAGCATCCGCCCTATACCGACAATCCGGTGGCCGCAAAATTCGTCGCTGAATTCAACAAGCGGGCGCAGGCCGCAGGCTTCCCCTATACCAAGGTGGAAGTGCAGGCAGCGGCATCCTTCACCGCCTGGCAGCTGCTTGAGGCTGCCGTTACGGCGACCAAGAGCCTGGACGACAAGAAGCTGGCCGACTGGCTTAAGAAGAGCCAGGTGCCGACCATCCAGGGCGTGGTGCGTTTCGATCGCGGCAACAATTTCGGCGACGATCTGATGCGCATCAAGCAGGTGCAGGATGGCAACTGGGTGACCGTGTGGCCTAAGGAATACGCGGCTCCCGGTGCTTCGCTGAAGATGTGAAGGTTGTTTGAATGACGCTCCCAAGCCTGAATCTGTTGTCGCAATCCATTCTGTCAGGGATGTTCATCGGCGGGATGTACAGCCTCATCGGTTTGGGCTTGGGATTGTCCTGGGGCCTGCTGCGGCAAATCAATCTGGCCCATTTCGGCTTCGTCTTCCTGTCTGCCTACATCACTTACCATCTGTCGTCGGTCTGGGGCATGGATCCGCTGCTGGCGTTGCTCATTCTCCCGCCGGCCTTCTTCCTGGTCGGCGTGGCGCAGCAATGGCTGCTCTCTCGGTTCCATATCTCGCCATTCAACTCGCTTCTGGTGACTTTCGGCTTCACGGTGATGATCGAAAGCCTGATCCAGCACATCTGGACGGCCGATTTCCGCAAGCTGCAATCCAGCTATGCCGAGGAGAAATTCATCATCGGGAACCTGTTCATTCCCGTCCCTGAGCTGCTGACGCTGCTGCTCGCGGTTCTCTTTGCTTTTGCCATCTGGGCGGCGATGCGCTTCACCGATCTCGGCAAGGCCATGCGCGCCATGGCGGAGGACGGGCCGATCGCAGCGGCCTTTGGCATCAACCAGCGAGCACTGTCCCTCGTTCTGTCTGGGCTATGCGTCGCGCTGGCTTCGGTTGCCGGAATTTGTTTTGCGCTGACCTTCACCCTGACGCCGACCCAGATCTTCGCCTGGGTGGGTGTGGTTTTCGCCGTGGTGATGCTCGGTGGCCTGGGCAGCGCGCTGGGTCCGCTGGTGGCTGGAATCATCATTGGCGTGAGCGAGGCGGTGGCGATGGCGGTCTTTGCGCCGTCCTGGGCGCCGATCGTTTCCTTTTCGCTGCTCATCCTGATGCTGCTTTTCCGGCCTGAGAAGGTGTAGTCATGAACGGCCGTATCCTGGTGAGTATCGCCGCCGTTGGCATAGCCTTGGCAGTCCTGCCCTGGCTGGGGCTGCCGGCTTTTTATGAAAGTTTCCTGTACCTCCTGTTCCATTGGATCGTGCTGGCGACCTCCTGGAACATCCTGTCGGGATATACGGGTTATTTCTCCTTCGGCCATGGCGCTTTCTTCGGCGCGGGCATCTACGGAACGGCCTACCTGGCCGGCACCGTAGGCCTGCCGTTTCTGATGACCCTGCCGGCGGCGATGCTGATCGCCGCGGCTCTCGGCGTAGCCTTAGGCGCGGTGGTCTTCCGCGTATCCCGGGTGAGGGGAGAGCTGTTTGCACTGCTCACTCTGGCCGTCACCTTCGTGCTGGCGACCATCATCGGCAATACGCCCATCGATGGTGGCCAGGGGATTTATCTCATGGGCGTCGATATTCCGTCGCTCGGGCCGTCACAGGCCTCCTCGATCTACATGATGGGGCTGATCGCGGCGGCGGCGACATTGCTTATTTCCTACTGGATCTATGCCTCCCGGTTCGGGATCGGGTTATTCGCCATCCACGACGATGAGGATGTCGCCGAGGTGATGGGCGTACCGACCTATCGCTTCAAGCTCTATGCGCTGGCGATTTCCTGCAGTCTGGCTGGGCTGGCCGGCGGTATTCATGCCGTTTTCGTATCCTATGTGACGGTATCCGAGACTTTCTCCATCACCGTTCCGCTCAGTGTCGTGTTGATGAGCATTCTGGGCGGCAGTCGGCATTGGATCGGCCCGGCGGTTGGTGCTGTGCTGATCACCTGTCTGCTGTACTATTTCACCTCCGGCGATTCCGCGGTGCTCGGACGCGCCACGGTCGGCCTTATCCTGGTCGTGGTGATCTTGTTCATTCCCGCCGGCGTTCTTGGCCTGGTATCCGGCTGGCGTCACAACCGCCGCGTTCGCGAGGCGGCTCAGGCGCCGGCTGCGAAAACGCACGCCGAAAGCGCAGCACCGGCAGAGGTGGTCCGTCTCTCGCCCAAGCGCGTCATCTCGGGCGAGCCGCTTCTGCAGGTCAAAGGTCTGTCGAAATCGTTCAGCGGCGTGAAGGCCCTGTCTGACGTTACCCTGGAAGTACGGCGCGGCGAAATTCTTGGCCTGATCGGGCCGAACGGGTCGGGGAAATCGACGTTCATCAACGTGGTCAGCGGCCATTACAAGCCGACGGCGGGCGAGATTCTGTTCGAAGGCCGCAATCTGGCGGGGCAGGACGCGCATGTCTTCGCTCAGGCCGGCATCGCGCGGACCTATCAGATTCCGCGGCCCTTCAGTCATATGACGGTGCTGGAGAATGTCGCAATAGTGGGCATGTATGGCGGCCGCGGCAAAAGCCGGGCAGAAGCCATGAAGGATGCCCACGAGTTCATCGAATTTGCCGGGCTTACGCATCGGGCCCATGCCTTGCCTGACGACCTCAACCTGCATCAGCGCAAGTTCCTGGAGCTGGCACGCGCCCTGGCAGCGCAGCCGAAGCTTCTTCTGCTGGACGAGGTCCTGTCCGGCCTGACGCCCAGCGAGATCAACGAGGCGATCGCCATGATCCAGCGGATTCGCGATCGCGGAACGACCATCGTTTTTGTCGAGCATGTCATGCGAGCAGTCATGGCGCTCACCGATCGTATCGTTGTCCTCAATCATGGTGCGCTGATTGCGCAGGGTAATGCCGCCGATGTCATGAATGAGGAGGATGTAAAGGCTGCGTATCTCGGGAAGGCCCATGCTTGAGATTCGGAATCTGAAAGCCAGCTACGGCGCGGCGCCGGCCCTTTGGGATATCAGCATTGCCATCAAGTCCGGGGAGCTCGTATGCGTTGTCGGACCGAATGGGGCGGGTAAGACGACGCTCATCAATACCATCGCGGGGCTTCACCGCGCTGGCGGCGGCAGCATCGTTTTCGACGGTCGGGATATGACGCGCATCCCGCCGCACCGCTTCTGTCAGGCGGGCATTGCCATCGTTCCCGAGAGCCGGCGCCTGTTCACCAGCATGACGGTTTTGGAGAATCTGGAGCTCGGCAGTTATCTGCCAGAGGCGCGGGCGCGTCGCCAGGAAACACTTGAGCAGGTCTGCGAACTGTTCCCCGCGGTGCGCCAGAAACTGCATATGCCCGCAGGGTCGCTATCCGGCGGGCAGCAGCAGATGGTTGCCATTGGCCGGGCCTTGATGGCGCGGCCGAAGCTTTTGCTGCTCGACGAGCCCTCCCTGGGGCTGGCGCCGTCGATCGTCATGGATATGTTCGACGTCATCCGGCGGGTTAACGCGGACGGTCTTTCCATTCTGCTGGTCGAGCAGAATGTCACCATGGCCATGGAATTGGCGTCGCGGGCTTATGTTCTGGAAGAGGGGCGCGTGGTCATGGAGGGCCCGGCCAGCGACCTTTTGCAGCGGCCAGAGGTTCGCAAGGCGTATCTCGGCCTGGAGTAGCGCTTCCGGCGCCAAAGGCACGGATTGCGATACGTGAAGCGCTGACCCGCCGCCCGGCGGCGGAATTGCGGGCAGACCGGCAATCGCCTATAACCCGCCTGCGCCGGAATCGCCCGGCTTTCCAAGTTCGCTTTATACGAGAATCGCGCAATGTCCTCCGCTCCGGTCAAACTCGGCATCATCGGCTATGGCATCATGGGCGAGCGTCTGCTGCGCGCCGCGCTGAGTCATGATCAGGCGGTTCTGGTTGTTGCCGGTGTTTGGGATCCCGCAGCGGCCGCGATGCAGCGTTTGAAGGCCGATCTGCCGCAGGTGACGCAGCTCGGCTCGGCCGAGGCGGTGATCGATGCCTGCGACTGCTTGTATATCGCGTCGCCGCCGGCCTTCCATCTGGGTTATGCGCGCGCAGCCTTCCAGAAGGGCCGGGCGGTGTTCTGTGAAAAGCCGCTGGCTGTCGACGTCACCGAAGCGGAAGCCTTCGTGCAGGAAGCGGCTGCGCATGGCGCCAAGGGCGCGGTGAATTTTCCCTTTGCTTCGTCCTTCGCAGTCGACCAGTTGCGGCGCTGGATGGATGAAGGCGTGGTCGGCGCTGTCGAGAAAATCGATATCGAGATTGGTTTCGTCAATTGGCCGCGCCCCTGGCAGGTCGATGCAGCCAGCTGGCTCGATACCAGTGCGCAGGGCGGCTTCACCCGCGAAGTCGGCTCGCATTTCCTATTCCTGGCGCGCCGGCTGTTCGGTCCGCTGCAACTGCAAAGCTATACGGTGGCTTATCCGGAGGCCGGCAAGTCCGAGCGCAGCATCACCGCGCGTCTGCAGGCAGGGGCACTGCCCGTTTCGCTCAACGGCGGTGTCGGAACGACCGAGAAGCCGGACCACAATATCTTCCAGATCACTGGCACGAATGGCAGCATCAGGCTGCGCGACTGGTCTATTGCTGAACGGCTGGTTGACGGCAAATGGCGTGAGGCGCCGGATGCCTTGCCGAACGAGAAGATGCGGCCCTTGGTGCTGCAGCGGCAGCTGAACAAGGTCGCGGCGCTGACCACGGGAGCGGAGCAGGATCTGGCCACACTGAGCGAGGCGGCCGAAGTGCAGCGCGTGGTAGAGGCTATCCTGCGCCAGTAGGCGCCGCAAATACGGCCTTTTTTGATCTGGATTAAAGCCGGCCTTTAACGCTGCGGTATCGTTTCATCGTCCTTTCCATTAGTCATGGAGAAAGACGATGGCGAACCAAGAGCTTATTCCATCCAATCCGTTGGAAGCGTTGCACAAGGAAGTCGATCGTCTGTTCGGCGGCTTCTTTGACGACCTTTCCCTGCCGGCCTGGCCGCTCAAGCATGATCGGAACGTTCCCAAAATCGATTTCAAGGAGGCCAAGACGGAGTACCAGCTGGATGCCGAATTGCCGGGCATTCCGGCGAAGGATGTCCAGGTCTCGGTGGCGAATGGCGTTCTGACCCTGAAGGGTGAAAAGAAGGCGGAAAAAGAAGAGAAGGATAAGAATTACATCCGCGTCGAACGCTCTTACGGCCGGTTTGAGCGATCCTTCAGCCTTCCGGCGGATGCCGATGAAGCCAAGATCACGGCCAGCAGCAAGGATGGCGTGCTGACCATCGTGATCCCGAAGAAGGAAGGCGCCCAGCAGGCGCGGCAGATAGAGGTCAATGCTGCCGGCTAAGGCTTGAAGCCCAAGCTTTAATGGCGGGCGGGGCGGATATTCCGCCTCGCCCACAGCAAAGACGGAACCGTCACTTATCGAAATTTAGGCCCTTTTTCCGCCCCTGTTGCGCCCTACCTTAACCTGCGCTGCCGGGTTCACCCGGCCAAAAAAAGGGAGGGTTAAGAGATGAAGACGCGCATTCTTGGCGCGGTTGCCGCCATGGCAGTCGCTTTCCTGCTGGGCACACCTGCCGCCCCGGCCGCCGACAAGATCATGGTCGGCTCGAAGATCGACACGGAAGGTGCGTTACTGGGTAATGTGATTGTACTGGCGCTTCAGAATGCCGGCCTGGAGGTCGAGAGCAAGGTGCAGCTTGGGCCGACCAAGATCGTGCGCACGGCTCTGCTGTCCGGCGAGATCGATATCTATCCTGAATATACCGGCAATGCCGGTTTCTTCTTCAGCAACGATGCCGATCCGGCGTGGAAGAACGCCAAGACAGCTTATGAAAAGGCCCGCCAGCTGGATGCGGAAAACAAGCTGGTCTGGCTGCCGCCTGCGCCAGCCAACAATACCTGGGCCATCGCGGTACGCCGCGACGTAGCCGAGAAGAACAATCTCACAACCCTTGATGATTTCGGCAAATGGGTCAGCGGCGGCGGCAAGGTCAAGCTGGCTGGCTCGGCAGAATTCGTTGAAAGCGCCGCTGCCCTGCCGGCGTTTCAGAAGGCCTATGGCTTCAGCCTGAAGCCCGATCAGCTCCTCGTGCTCTCCGGCGGCGATACCGCCGCGACGATCAAGGCCGCAGCCGAGCAGACCTCCGGGGTAAATGCGGCCATGGCTTATGGCACCGATGGCGCCCTGGCAGCTTTAGGCATTGTCGTTCTTGAGGATACCAAAGGCGTGCAGGCGGTTTATGAGCCGGCCCCAGTGGTGCGCGCAGTCGTGCTGGAACGCAATCCGCAGATCAGAACGGCGCTGGAGCCGATCTTCGCCAGTCTGACCTTGGAGACCCTGCAGGCACTGAACGCCAAGATCGCGGTGGAAGGCCAGAATGCCAAGGCTGTTGCAGCCGACTACCTGAAGGCCAAAGGCTTTATTAAGTGAGGGCGGGGATCAGACCGCAGCGATGAAACCAGCCATCGCATCCCTCGATCATCGGTCTTCATGGCTTGGCAATCCGGTGCTGGGCCTTCTGGTGCTGATTGCCCTGCTTGCGGCGCTCTTCCTGGGATTTGTAAGCGTCGCGCCCAATCGCATTCTGTCCGGTCAGACGGCGACGCTTTGGGTTTATGTCCATGGCTGGCTTCTGGCCGCACTGGGGGCTGAATTCGTGCTTTTGGCGGCGGCGGCATTCGTCAGGCCCGCCGGACAATGGCATCTGCTGGCGGCCGTTGTGGCTGCTCTGGCATTGGTCACCCTTGTCGCTGCGGCGGGATCGGCGGCCAAGAATGCGGTGAGCCTGACCGGCAATCCGGGAGCGCGCATATCGCTGGGCGCCGCTTTCTGGATACTGCTTGCCGTGGCCGGACTGGCTTTGGCCGACGTGCTGCATCGTCTGAATGCCAAGCCCGGCATGCGGTTCGCGATCCTGCTGGGAATCGCGGCGGCTATCGGCCTGCTGGCTTCATCGGGCTGCTTGGACGATCTGTCGCTGGCGCGGGAGTATGTCAGCCGCAAGGATGCCTTCCTGGCAGAGCTTCGTAAGCATATCGCGCTGGTGCTGGGAGCCCTGCTGCCCACGCTGGCAATTGGCGGCGTATTGGGGATGCTGATCCTGCGGCGGCCTTCCGCTGCTGGGCCGACCTTCGCGATCCTCAACATCGTGCAGACCATTCCCTCCATTGCGCTGTTCGGCATGCTGATTGAGCCGCTGACCGGTCTGTCCGAAGCCATGCCGCTCTTGCGGGAGCTTGGCCTGCGCGGGATCGGAGCCGCGCCCGCAGTAATCGCCCTGGTGCTCTATGGCCTATTGCCGATCGTTCGCAGCATTCATGCCGGCTTCACCGGTGTTCCAGCAGCCGTGATCGATGCAGCACATGGCATGGGCATGACGCGTCTTCAGATCTTGCGCGATGTCGAATGGCCGCTGGCCTTGCCGGTGCTGCTGGCCGGTTTGCGTATCGTGACGATTCAGATGATCGGCCTGACGGTCGTGGCGGCGCTGATCGGCGCCGGCGGGCTCGGCAGCTTCGTTTTCCAGGGGCTTGGCCAGACGGCGACCGATCTGGTGCTGCTCGGCGCTCTGGCCGCGATTGGCCTGGCGCTCTTCGCCGACGGGCTTCTCAAAGGGCTTACGGCCCTGGTCGACAGGAGGACCAACCGATGATCGAACTGGATGCCGTAAGCAAATTCTATGGACAGCACGCGGCTATCGACGCCGTTTCGCTCCGGATCGAACGCGGCGAAATCTGTGCACTGGTTGGACCTTCCGGGGCCGGTAAATCGACCCTGCTGCGGATGATCAATCGCCTGATCCCGCATGATGCCGGCATCATCCGCATTGAGGGTGTTGATATCGCCGATTTGCCGCCGGTCGCTCTGCGGCGGCGGATTGGCTACGTGATCCAGTCGGTTGGCCTGTTTCCCCATTGGACCGTAGGGCAGAATATCGCCACCGTACCGCGCCTGCTGGGCTGGGAGGATGAGCGTGTCCAGGAGCGGGTTTCGGAACTGCTGAACCTGGTCGGCCTGCACGAAGACCGCTATGCAGGGCGCTATGCTCATCAGTTGTCTGGCGGCGAACAGCAAAGGGTCGGCGTTGCCCGCGCCTTGGCGGCCGATCCGGACGTTCTGCTGATGGACGAGCCTTTCGGCGCGCTGGATCCGCTGACACGCGAGAATTTGCGCACCGAATTGCTGCGCATCCATGCCGCAACGAAAAAGACCATCGTCATTGTGACACACGATATCGATGAGGCGTTTCAGTTGGGCTCGCGCGTCGCCATCCTGGGCCATGGCCGCCTGATCCAGCAGGGTACGCCCCGCGATATTCTCGCAGCTCCAGCCAGCGGTTTTGTGCATGACTTTATCGGCGGGGCGCGGGCAAGCCTGCGGTTGCTGAAGGTAGAAACGGTGCGCGACCGGCTGCGGCGCCCTGTATCGCAGCCCATGGGAGAGCCGGTTCCTGCCAGTGCGCCATTGGAAGACGCGCTAGCGCTGATGATCGCGCGCGGTTGTCGCGCCTTGCCAGTCAGCGATGGAAAGGCCGGCATCATCGGCATGCTTGACCTTGCCGATCTGGTCGAGGTGCGCTCGTAACGATGCTGGGATGTGGTTCCTCGGACCGCGTAGCCTTCTGGCTGGCGCTGCTATTTATGGTGTTGCTGCTTGCCATGCCTGCGGGCGAGCCGCTCTTCCGGCATTGGTTTCCGGCCTTGGAGCGGCCGGTTTATACCCGCGTTCCGTTTGTCGAACTGGCGCTGTCGCATATCGGCCTGGTTGCGGCATCAAGCCTTGTCATTGTCATTCTGGGCATTGCCGCAGGTGCTTTTGTGACGCGTCCCATGGGGCGCGAATTTGCCGGCATCGTCGATACCATCGTCACCGTGGGGCAGACATTCCCACCAGTCGCGGTTCTGGCTATTGCCGTGCCTTTGACCGGCTATGGCGCCACGCCGACATTGCTTGCACTGATTGCTTACGGTGCGCTGCCGGTCGTTGCCACAACGGTGACGGGATTGCGTGGCGTGCCTGCCGCCGTGCGGGAGGCTGCTGATGGTGCCGGTTTTTCCCCGCTGGGCCGCCTGTTGCAGATCGAATTGCCGTTGGCAGCGCCGGTGATCCTCAGCGGCATACGGACATCGGTCGTCATCAGTATCGGCACCGCAACCATCGGATCGACGGTGGGGGCGGTGACGTTGGGCTCGCCGATCATCGAAGGTTTGTCTGGATCCAATCCTGCTTATGTGCTGCAAGGTGCAATTCTGGTCGGCCTGCTGGCTATCGCGGTCGATCAGGCTTTCGAGGGACTGCAGCGCCGCATGATCCGTCATCAGGCAGAGGCTGCCGTCTGAGCATTTGACTCAGCAAGGAACTAGATCTCCGCTAAAGCGTTGATACTGGTCGCTAATGCGAGGTGTTGACGTGATGCGGGATGAGGAAGGCCTGATGCAATATGCGGTGGGCGGGTCCGATCTGCCGCGAGCCGATACCCAGCAGGCCGCAGTCACTGCAGGACTGGTCTATGTGACGGATGCCGAGCCAGGCTACACCCGCCGCCGGGCTGGAAAAGGATTTGCCTATCTGGATGAGACGGGCCGTTTCCTGCGCGATCCGTTCTCGCTTCAGCGTTTACGCAAGCTGGTCATTCCTCCAGCCTGGTGCGAGGTCTGGATCTGCCGGCAACCGGCGGGCCATATTCAGGCTACAGGCCGGGATGCCCGCGGACGAAAGCAATATATCTATCATCCCGATTTTCGTGCCGCGCGGGAAGCGACCAAGTATGGCGGGCTGCTGTCCTTCGCACGTTGCCTGCCGCGATTGCGGGCACGTATAGAAGCCGACATGGCCAAACCCGGTTTGCCGCGCGAAAAAGTTCTCGCAACTGTGGTATATCTTCTGGAGGCCACTTTCATCCGGATCGGCAACATCGATTATGCCAAGCAGAATCGCAGCTATGGCATCACCACCTTACAGAACCGTCATGTAAAAGCGCAGCAGAATGGTGAGCTGCGGTTCCGCTTCACAGGGAAAAGCGGGCGGATATGGCAGTTGCGTCTGCGCGACCGGCGCGTGACACGCATCGTCAAAGCCTGTCAGGATTTGCCGGGACAGCAGCTATTCCAGTATCTCGACGAAGCAGGACAGCAGCAGAGCGTTACATCCTCGGATGTGAATGCCTATCTGCGCGAGATAGCCGCTTCGGTCAATGCCAATGCGGAGATCACGGCCAAGGATTTCCGCACTTGGGGCGGAACGCTGCTGACGGCATTATTGCTGCAGGCTTTCCCCGCACCGCAGACCAAGAAGGAAGCGCAGCGAAACCTCCGGGCCACGATCAAGGAGGTTGGCGCACGCCTTGGCAACACGCCGACGATCTGCCGCAAATGTTACATCCATCCGCGGATCATCGAGGCTTATGAAAGCGGATGGCACCGGTTGCATATCCGCAAGACGAAGGCGGCAGAACTGAAGCCGGAAGAGGTAGCGCTGATTGCGCTTCTCGAAACCAGAAAGCGGGTTGCGCGCTGAAGAAGATGCCGCGAATTCAGCGCCCACCGACGATTTCCACCCAGCCCGTGTCATCGACGACATTGCGGGCTGCGGGCTTCAAGGAGACAGTGCCTAGCAGGGGGAAGGCCGGCATCCTGCGCCTGGTATTCCGCACAGGAAAGATCTACGACTATTTCCAGGTGCCGCTTCAGGTCTTCGCCGAACTGATGGATGCCGCGTCGAAAGGGCGGTATTTCAATTTCCATATCCGGAACCGCTACCGCTTTCGCCGGATACGATAGCCCAGCAGGCAGCGATCAGGTTTTCCCATAGACCGGAATCACCGCCCCGCGCGTTACCGTATTCTCGGGCGATGCGAGGTGCAGGATGGTGGCGGCTATCTCATCCGGCTTCGGCCAGGCGCTGTGATCGGCCTTCGGCATATCGGCACGGTTGCTTGGCGTGTCAATGATCGACGGCGCCACCGCATTGACCAGGATACCCCGTCCGACCAGTTCGGCCGCCAGGGCTTCTGTAAGGGCAGCGACTCCTGCCTTGGCAATCGTATAGGCGCTCATACCGGCGCCGCTGCGCGGCTCCAGCCCCGGCCGTGCGGCGACATTGACGATGCGTCCTCCAGCGGGGTCAAAAGCAGCCGCTGCCGCGCGGCAGCAGAGATGGCAACTCACCAAATTCATATCCAGCATGCGCATCAGTGCCGTCTTGTCGGTGGCGGCGAGATCGCTCATGGCGAAGCCGCCAGCGATATGAATCGAAGCCCATAAATCATTGATCCCCGCGTAGAGGCGGGCAACATCCGCCTCGTTGGTCAGGTCGCAGCGCGGGATCACTTTTACGCTTTCCGAGGCGAGAAAATCCGGTGGCGGCGCATTGCCCCGGATCGGCACGCGGATTCTCGCGCCTGCCTCCGATAGGCGTGCAACCACGGCGCGTCCCAATGCACCCGCACCGCCTGTAACGACCACTTTACGATCTTTGAAATCCATTGGTTTCTCCCTGAGCGCTGTCGCGCCCTCCTTGCGGCCAAGCTAGGTGTCGCAAAGAATTTGCGCAACATTCCGCCAGCTCAAGGCGGTTGCACATACAATAAGCACCTTGGACGTAGATGCATTTCAACCCGCTTTGCTTGACTCTCGCAGCGCTTCTATGAGAGCCTGAATAAAATTTCACATCCTGAAATTTTATGATTCGCTGATGCGAAAGCGCGCCGCCGCTTCTTCCTCCGATGATGTCGACCTGAGCATGGCCGCCCGGGCCGCCTGGTTGTCCTATATCGGCGGCCATACCCAGCAGCAGATCGCCGACCGGCTTCATATCTCCCAGGCCAAGGCTCATCGCCTGATCGCGGAAGCCTTGCGGCGCGGGTTGGTAAAGGTCTTCGTCCAGGGCGTGCCGGCCGAATGTGCGGCCATTGAGGATGAACTGACGGCTCGCTTCAATCTGCGAAGCTGTATCGTTGCGCCATCGCTTTCCTTGGGGCGCAAGTCCGACGGCGCAATTTCGCCCTTTGCCGCCATTGGCGCGGCAGGCGCGCGTTTTCTGCACCATATGCTGACGAACGAAAAGATCGGCATTGTCGGCGTCGGCAAGGGACGCACGCTGTCTGCCGTGGTCGAGCATCTGCCTGACCTGCATCGCCCGGAGCTGAAGATCGTTGCCGTTTCCGGCTCGCTCAACCGCAACCTTGCGGCCAATCCTTTCGACGTCGTGCTGCGGCTAGCCGAGCGCTGCCGCGGCGAGGGTTATTTCCTGCCGGTACCTTATCTGGCGGCCTCTGAAGCGGAGAAGCAGGTTCTGCTGGGGCAGAAAAGCGTTGGCGACATGCTTAAGCTGGCGCGCCGTGCCGATCTGCTGCTGGTCGGCATCGGCAGCCTGGGGGCAGACGCCCATCTGCGTCAGATCGGCATGCTGAGCGAGCGCGAATGGAGCGAGCTGCGCAGCCTTGGCGCGGTTGGCGATCTGATGGGCAGTTTCATTGACGAATTCGGCCGGCCCGTGAAAGCCGGCATCAACAAGCTGGCGATGGGCTTAAGCTACCAGGAACTCGATGGCCGCCGCCTAGTGGCGCTGGCCGGCGGCGCCAACAAAGCGCGAGCGATTTTGGCGGCTTTGCGCAGCGGCGCGATCAGCGATCTGATCATCGATGAAGATGCCGCCCTGCCGATGATGACCATGCTGCAGGCGGAAGGGGAGCGAGGCCATGGCCGAGCCGCAAAAGGTCGCGCCGCTTGATCGCGACCGCTTCGGCCGCATGGCCGCAGGTGGTTTCGATGCGCATGAAAAGCGCAATCCGGGCATGCCCTTCGATGCCGATCTGCTCGAAGGCCTGCGGGTGAACCGCAGCGGCGTAGAACGCCGCACCGCGACGCTACCCGGCCGCCGTTCGGTGAAGAAGGAATACCAGCTTGCCTGGCTGCTCAAGGCGGTCACCTGCATCGACCTGACAACGCTGTCCGGCGATGACACGCCCGGCCGGGTGCAGCGCCTCTGCGCCAAGGCGTGTCAGCCGGTGCGGACTGATCTGCTGGAAAAAATGGGTATTGCCGACCGCCGCATCACGGTCGGCGCTGTCTGCGTCTACCATGCCATGGTGGAAACTGCTGTGCGGGCGCTGGAAGGCAGCGGCATCCCGGTAGCGGCCGTGTCCACCGGTTTTCCCGCAGGGCTTTCGCCGCTTGATTTGCGTATCAAGGAGATCGAGGCATCCGTTGCCGCCGGCGCGAGGGAGATCGACATCGTCATCAATCGTGGTCACGTGCTGACCGGCAACTGGCGTGCCGTGTATGACGAGATGTACGCCTTCCGCGCCGCCTGCGGTTCGGCCCATGTGAAGGCGATCCTCGGCACCGGCGATCTGGTGACCTTGCGCAACGTGGCCCGTGCTTCGATGGTTTGCATGATGGCAGGTGCGGATTTCATCAAGACCTCCACCGGCAAGGAAGGCACCAACGCCACCCTGCCGGTCTCGCTGGTCATGCTCCGGATGATCCGCCAATACCACGAAATGACCGGTATTAAGGTCGGCTTCAAGCCTGCCGGCGGCATCAGCACGGCGAAGGACGTGCTGAACTATCAGATTTTGATGAAGGAAGAGCTGGGTACGCGCTGGCTGCAGCCCGATCTCTTCCGCATCGGCGCGTCCAGCCTGCTCGGCGATATCGAACGCCAGCTTGAACACGGCATTACCGGCCGCTATTCGGCCGCCCATCGTCATCCGCTTGCCTGAGGCCACATGAACGTCGCCGCGATATTCGACAGCATGGAATACGGCCCGACACCGGAAAGCGCCAAGGAGGCGCAAGCCTGGCTTGATCGGCATCAGCGCCGCTTTGGCCTGTTCGTCGATGGGGCCTGGCGCGAGGGCAGCAGCCATTTCGCTGCGCAAAATCCGGCCACGGGAGAGACACTGGCGCAGATCTCTCAAGCCTCCGCTGCCGATACCGATACCGCCGTCGATGCAGCACGCAAGGCGCAGGCTGGCTGGGCCAAGCTCGGCGGCCATGGCCGCGCGCGCCACCTTTATGCCCTGGCACGTCTGGTGCAAAAGCATGCTCGCCTATTCGCCGTACTGGAAACTCTCGATAACGGCAAGCCGATCCGCGAGACCCGCGACATCGATATTCCGCTGGTGGCGCGGCACTTCTACCACCATGCCGGCTGGGCGCAGCTGCTGGAGAGCGAATTCCCCGATCACGGCCCGGTCGGCGTCGCTGGCCAGATCATTCCGTGGAACTTCCCGCTTCTGATGCTGGCGTGGAAGATCGCGCCGGCCTTGGCTTGCGGAAATACTGTGGTGCTGAAGCCAGCAGAAGAAACCAGTCTGACAGCATTGCTGTTTGCCGAAATCTGCATCGAGGCCGGTCTGCCGAAAGGTGTCGTCAATATCGTCACCGGCGATGGCAGCGTAGGCGAACTGATTGTGCGCCATCCTGGCGTTGATAAGATCGCCTTCACCGGCTCGACAGAAGTGGGCCGCCTGATTCGTCAGGCGATGGCCGGCAGCGGGAAAAGGCTGAGCCTTGAGCTCGGCGGCAAGTCGCCGTTCATCCTCTTTGAAGACGCCGATATCGACAGCGCCATTGAAGGTCTGGTGGATGCGATCTGGTTCAACCAGGGCCAAGTTTGCTGCGCTGGATCGCGGCTGCTGGTGCAGGAAAGCATCGCCGAGGCGGTCTATGCAAAGCTGCGCGCCCGCATGGCGAAGCTGCGCGTTGGCGATCCGCTGGACAAATGCATCGATATCGGCGCCATCGTCTCGCCCAAGCAGCGGGAGCGCATCGACGCGCTGGTGCAGAGCGGCGTGAAGCAGGGCGCGCAGATTTATCAACCCGACAAGGCCTGTCCGCCTTCCGGCTGCTTCTATCCGCCAACCCTGCTGACCCAAGTTGCTCCGTCCATGACAGTGGCGCAGGAGGAAATCTTCGGTCCCGTGCTGGTCGGCATGACCTTCCGCACGCCGGGCGAGGCAGTGGCTTTGGCTAACAACACCCGCTATGGCTTGGCGGCCAGCGTGTGGAGCGAGAATATCAATCTGGCTTTGGATATCGCGCCGAAGCTGAAATGCGGCGTGGTGTGGATCAATTGTACCAACCAGTTCGACGCATCGTCGGGCTTTGGCGGTTACCGCGAGTCCGGCTTTGGCCGCGAGGGCGGCCGCGAAGGGATGGAGGAATATCTGAAGCCCTTGCCGCCGAAGAAGGCACCAAAGATTGCCGCACCCGCCAGCCCGCTGCCCGAGGCCGTGCCGTCCATCGACCGAACGGCAAAGCTTTATATCGGCGGCCAGCAGGCTCGGCCCGATGGCGGCTATAGTCGGCCCGTGCTGGACCCGAAGGGCAAGCTGCTCGGCCATGCCGGTGAGGGCAACCGCAAGGATATCCGCAATGCCGTGGAAGCCGCGCGCAAGGCGGAAAGCTGGTCTTTCGGCAATGCGCATCTGCGGGCGCAGATTCTTTATTACTGCGCCGAGAATCTGTCTGCCCGCACAGCCGAGTTTGCCGAACGCCTGCGGGCCATGACCGGCGCATCCAAAGCCGCAGCCGGTGCTGAAGTAGAGGCCGGCATCCGGCGTCTTTTTACCTATGCAGCCTGGGCCGACAAATATGACGGCGCCGTGCATAACCCGCCCCTGCGCGGCGTGGTGCTGGCGATGAACGAGCCGCAGGGCGTGATCGGCATGGCCTGCCCGGATGAGGCGCCTTTGCTGGGCTTCATCTCGCTCTGGGCGCCGGCGGTGGCGATGGGCAACCGTGTGGTGATCGTGCCTTCAGAACGGCATCCGCTGGCAGCCACCGATTTCTATCAGGTGCTCGATACCTCCGATATGCCGGGCGGTGTGGTCAATATCGTCACCGGCGCGCGCGACGCCCTGGCCCTGGTGCTGGCCGAGCATCTTGAGGTCGATGCCGTGTGGTATGCCGGCGGCGATGCCAAGACGACGAAGCGGATTGAGGCCGCTTCGGCGGAAGACGTAAAACGCACCTGGATCCTGCCGCAGATCGACTGGAGCGATGCACGTCAGGCGGAAGGCCGCGCCTTCCTGCGGCAGGCGGTGCAGGTGAAGAATATCTGGATTCCTTATGGCGAATGAGAAGCGCGTGATGAAGAAAGGCTTGATCGCTCTGGGTTTGCTGCTGGCGGCCGGCACGGCTGCCGCCGATGAGATCAAGCCGGCCATCGTCTATTCCATCGGCAACAAGTTCGACGGATCCTTCAACGAGGGCGCCTATCGCGGAATGGAGAAGTTCAAGGCCGATACCGGCATCGACTACCGCGATTTCGTCGTGTCCAACGAAACCCAGTTCGAGCAGGCGCATCGCCGTTTCGCCCAGCGCGGCCAGGATCCCATCGTCGGCGTTGGCTTCTTCCAGGCGGCGCCGGTCGCTGCGGTGGCCAAGGAATTTCCCAAGACACGTTTCATCGTGATCGACACCGTCGTCGACCTGCCCAATGTGCAGTCGGTGCTGTTCCGTGAGCATGAAGGCTCATTCCTGGTCGGCCTGCTGGCCGCCATGGCGTCGAAAAGCGGCGTGATCGGCATGGTAGGCGGCATGGATATCCCGCTGGTACGGCGCTTCTATTGCGGTTTCGAGCAGGGCGCCAAATACGCCAATCCGAAAATCACGGTGCTGTACAACTCCACCGGCAATACCCCGGCAGCCTGGACCGATCCCGGCCGCGCTGCCGAGCTTGCCAAGGGTCAGTTCGACCGTGGTGTCGATGTCGTCTTCGCCGCGGCGGGAACCTCGGGCCTCGGCGCGATGCAGGCCGCCAAGGATAACGGCAAGCTGACCATCGGGGTCGATTCCAATCAGAATCATCTACATCCCGGCACGGTGCTGACCTCGATGGTCAAGCGCGTCGATCTCGCCATATACAAAAGCTTCGCCGATGCCCGCGAGGGCAAATGGAAGCCGGGTGTGTCCGTGCTGGGTCTGAAGGAGGGCGGCGTCGACTGGGCGCTGGATGAGCATAACGCCAAGCTGATCTCGGCCGAAATGAGGGCCAAGGCAGACGAGGCCAAGGCCGGCATCATCGCCGGAATCATCAAGGTGCACGATTACATGAGCAATAACCGGTGCGACTACTAATAAGCCGGGGCATCGAACAGGGATAGAAGGACTGCGACAATGACCAAGATCATCCGCACGACCCTCGGCGCTGCCGCCATCGCTTTGATGGCGGCATCCGCGCAAGCCGCCGATATCAAGCCCGCCGTCGTCTATGACATGGGTGGAAAGTTCGACAAATCCTTCAACGAGGCGGCCTATATCGGCGCCGAGAAATTCAAGGCCGAAAGCAAGATCGGCTATGCCGATTTCGAGGTCAATAACGAAACCCAGTTCGAACAGGCGCATCGCCGCTTCGCGCAACGCGGCCAGGATCCGATCATTGGTGTGGGCTTTTCGCAGGCCAATGCAGTCGAGAAGGTGGCAAAGGAATTTCCCAATATCCGCTTCACCGTGATCGACAGTGTCGTCAAACTGGATAACGTCCAGTCGGTGCTGTTCAAGGAGCATGAAGGCTCCTTCCTTGTCGGCGTTGCGGCGGCGATGGCGAGCAAGAGCGGCAAGGTAGGTTTTATCGGCGGCATGGACATTCCGCTGATCCGCCGCTTCCAATGCGGCTACGAGCAGGGCGTGAAATATGCTAATCCGAATGCCGAGGTTCTGGCCAACATGACTGGCACCACGCCGACTGCCTGGAACGATCCGGGCCGTGGCAGCGAACTGGCCAAGGGCCAGTTCGACCGCGGCGTCGATGTAGTCTTCGCCGCTGCGGGCGGCACCGGCGTCGGCGTCTACCAGGCGGCGAAGGATCGGGGCAAGCTGGCGATCGGCGTCGATTCCAACCAGAACCATCTGCATCCCGGCACGATGCTGACCTCAATGGTCAAACGTGTCGACCTTGCCACCTATAACAGCTTCAAGGCTGCGCAGGATGGAAGCTGGAAGCCGGGCGTGACGGTGCTCGGCCTGAAGGAGGGCGGCGTTGACTGGGCGCTGGATGAGCATAACGCCAAGCTTGTCTCGACCGAGATGAAGGCGAAGATCGAGCAGGCCAAGGCAGACATCATCACTGGCAAGATCGTCGTACACGATTACATGAGCAATAACGCCTGCAAGTAAGCAGCAAGCGATGCCGGCCGTGATCCCCAGCGTGACGCGTGGAGAGGGGAGGAATGCCCCGCCCGCCATTGTACTGCGCGACATCCACAAGCATTTCGGGCTGGTGCATGCCAATCGCGGCGTGTCGCTGTCGGTGGCGGCCGGATCGATCACCGGGATCGTCGGCGAGAATGGTGCCGGGAAGTCGACCCTGATGAGCATCCTTTACGGGCTCTATGCCGCCGATAGCGGCGAGATTCTGGTGGATGGCCGTCCGGTGACGATAAGCAGCCCGCGCGATGCCATCGCCGCCGGAATCGGCATGGTGCACCAGCATTTCATGCTGGTGGACACCTTCACTGTGCTGGAGAATATCGTACTGGGCGCCGAGGATGGCCCATTGCTGCGCAGAAGCATCGCCAGCGCCCGGAAAGAGATCGAGCGGCTGGAGCGCGAATACGGCCTCAAGGTCGATCCGGATGCTCTGGTTGGCGATCTGCCGGTCGGCGAGCAGCAGCGCGTTGAAATCCTCAAAGTGCTCTATCGTGGCGCCAGCACACTGATCCTGGACGAGCCGACCGGCGTGCTGACACCGCAGGAGGCCGAGCAGCTTTTCCGCATTCTCCAGGCGCTGCGCGAGCGCGGCGTCACCGTGATCCTGATCACCCATAAGCTGCGCGAGATCATGGCGGTGACCGATGAGGTCTATGTCATGCGGCAGGGCCAGATCGTCGCGCATCGCCGCACGCAGTACACCAGCCGGGAGGAACTGGCGGAACTGATGGTGGGGCGCAAGGTGCGGCTCTCGCTCGACAAGCCGCCTTGCCGTCCTGGGCCGGCGCTGCTGAAGGCGCGGAATCTGAACTTGCGCGACAAACGCGGCTGCGTAGTCCTCAACAACGTTTCCCTCACTTTGAGGACGGGTGAGATCGTCGGCATCGCAGGTGTATCCGGCAATGGACAAAGCGAATTGCTGGAAGTTCTGTCGGGCATTCGTGCGCCGGATGGCGGCGAAATCGTCGTTGGCGACCGACATATCACGGCACAGGCGCCAGCGAGCCCGGCAGAGATGCGCCAGCTTGGTCTTGGTCACGTGCCGGAAGATCGTCACCGCTACGGCATGGTTGGCAGCTTTACCGCCGACGAAACAGCGATCCTCGGCTATCACCAGGATGCGCGTTTTAACAAAGGCCTGCTGCTGGACCGCCGCGCGATGAATGCGCATTGCGCCATGCTGATGGAAAACTACGACGTGCGTCCGCGCCGGCCGGATTTGAACTCGACCCATTTCTCCGGCGGCAACCAGCAGAAGCTGATCCTCGCCCGCGAGATCGAGCGAAATCCCAGAATCCTGCTGGTCGGCCAGCCGACCCGTGGCGTGGATATCGGTGCGATTGAGTTTATTCACCGCGAATTGCTGCGCATGCGGGAAGCCGGCTGTGCCATTCTGGTCGTCTCGGTCGAGCTGGACGAAATCATGTCGCTGGCCGATCGTATCCTGGTCATGGCCGGAGGGCAGATCACCGGCGAAGTGGACGGTGCCAGCGCCGATGAGCGTACGCTGGGCCTGATGATGGCAAATTGCTGGACGCCCGCCGCCGCTGAGACCTTAGTCACTGTAGATGCCGCTGAGGGGGCATCGGCTGCGCAATCGGGTCTGGCCTGGACAACGCCATGACCGCGCGCCATCCACTGCCCGCCTGGATCGATATCGGCGTGATCCCGATCGCCAATGTTCTACTGGCGCTGGTGGTTGCCGGGCTGATCGTGCTGGCAGTCGGTATCAATCCCTTCGAAGCCGTCTCGATCATGCTGTATGGCGCGCTGGGTTACCCTGAGGCCATCGGCTACACGCTGTATTACGCGACCAACTTTATTTTCACCGGTCTTGCGGTGGCCGTCGCTTTCCACGCCGGCTTGTTCAATATCGGCGGCGAAGGGCAGGCCTATATCGGCGGCCTGGGTGTTGCGCTGGTGATACTGGCGCTGGATCAGTTCCTGCCGGCGCCGATCCTGATCCCGCTGGGTATTCTGGGCGCTGCTGCCTTCGGTGCCGCCTGGGCTCTGGTGCCAGGCTATCTGCAGGCCTATCGCGGCAGTCATATCGTGATCACGACCATCATGTTCAACTTCATCGCCGCGGCGCTGATGGTCTATCTTACGGTGAATGTGCTGATAGCGCCAAACACCATGTCGCCGGAAACCCGCGCTTTCGCCGCCACTTCGCATCTGCCGCTGATACACGACATGCTCGGCGCCGTCGGCATCCCGATGGGCCGCTCACCGCTTAATCTTTCCATCGTCATTGGCCTGCTTTGCTGCATCGGCATCTGGATCTTTCTCTGGCATACGCGCTGGGGCTTTGCGCTGCGCGCCATGGGACAGAATGCCAATGCCGCCATCTATGCGGGCATTCCGGCAAAACAGATGATCCTGTTGGCCATGAGCCTGTCGGGCGCACTGGCCGGCATGATGGCGATCAATGAATTGATGGGCGTACAGCATCGCCTGATCATCAATTTCACGGCGGGATACGGCTTCACCGGCATTGCCGTGGCACTGATGGGGCGCAGCCATCCTTTTGGCGTGGCGCTGGCCAGCCTGCTGTTCGGCCTGCTGCAGCAGGGCGGTGCGGAGCTGGCTTTTGAGTTCCCGACGATCACCCGTGAGATGGTGGTGGTGATCCAGGGCCTGGTCATCCTGTTCTCGGGCGCGCTGGCCTATATGACCCGCCCGTGGTTCGAGGCCCTGTTCGCGCTGCTGCAGCGCAGCGGCTGGATCCAGGCGGCAGAGAAGGCTTAAGCGATGGGTGATTTCGTCACCGATATCGTCCCGATCCTGGCCGCCACGCTGCGGGTGGCGACGCCACTCATCCTCTGCGCCATGGGCGGACTGTTCTCCGAGCGTGCCGGCATTTTTGATATCGGCCTGGAAGGCAAGATGCTGGCAGGGGCTTTCGCCGCCGCCTCGGTGGCAGCATTTACCGGTTCGGCCTGGCTGGGCTTAGGAGCCGCCATTGTTGTTGCCCTAGCGCTGGCGCTGCTGCACGGTTTCGCCTGCATCACCTATCGCGGCAACCAGATCGTCTCCGGCGTGGCGATCAACATCCTGGTTTCCGGATTGACCATCGTTTTCGGCATGGCCTGGTTCAAGCGCGGCGGTCAGACGCCGTCGCTGGAGGCGGGTGCGCGGTTCATGCCAATCGAGTTTCTCGGCGCGGCGGCAATGCGGGATGTGCCGTTCATCGGTCCGGTTTATGCCGATCTGATCGGCGGGCATAACCTACTGGTCTATATAGCTTTGCTGGTCGTGCCGCTGGCCCATTGGGTTCTGACGGCCACGCGGTTTGGCTTGCGCCTGCGCGCCGTCGGAGAAATGCCGCTGGCAGTCGACACCGCGGGCATTTCCGTCTACTGGCTGCGCTATCGTGCCGTGCTGATCTGCGGATTGCTGACCGGCATCGCTGGCGCCTATCTGTCGATTGCCCAGAACGCAGCCTTCAGCCGCGACATGAGCGCAGGTCAGGGCTTCATCGCGCTGGCGGCGATGATCTTCGGTAAATGGCGGCCTTGGCCAGCCTTCGGCGCCTGCCTGATGTTCGGCTTCATCGATGCCACCGCGATCCGCCTGCAGGGTGTGCGGCTAGGCGATTTCGGCGAGGTACCGGTACAGGCGATCCAGGTGCTGCCCTATCTGTTGACGGTGATCCTGCTGGCCGGCTTCATGGGCCGCGCGGTGGCGCCCAAGGCGGGCGGCGTCGCTTACGTGAAAGAGCATTGATATGGCGGCCAGGAAGAAACCCGATCCGGAGATGCTGGCGCAGGCGCGGATCGCCCTGATGTGCGCTTATGCGCCTTATTCGCGGTTTCCGGTTGCGGCAGTTATCCGTGGCGCAAATGGCAAGCTCTATGCCGGATGCAATGTCGAGAATGCCGCCTATCCGCAAGGCTGGTGCGCGGAAACGTCGGCCATCGCCGCCATGATCATGGATGGGGAGCGCCGCATCCGCGCGGTGCTGGTGATGGGTGAGGGGAGCGAACTGGTCACGCCCTGCGGCGGCTGCCGCCAGCGATTGCGTGAATTTGCTACCGACAGCGTTCCCATCCATGTCTGCAGCTCGAAGGGCTGGCGCAAGACCTTCACCTTGGGCGAGCTGCTGCCGGCCTCCTTCGGTCCGAAGAACCTCGCCCCGAAGACGAAAAAGACGAGGAAGACATGAGCGATCAGGTCGGCCTCTCGGTGGCCGCGATCCGCACTGCAGCTCCCAGTTTTCAGCCGCGCATCGGCATCGTGCTGGGCTCCGGCCTGGGCGACTTCGCCGATGCAGCCGAACCGGTCGCGATCTTGTCCTACAGCGACCTGCCGGGCTTTCCGCGTCCTGGCGTTGGCGGTCATGCCGGACGCCTGGTGCTGGGCCATATAGAGAAAATGCCGGTCGCGCTGATGCTGGGCCGCACGCATTATTACGAACATGGCCGGCCGGACGGCATGCGGATTGCCATCGAATGCCTGAAGGCTATCGGCTGCGACATTCTGCTGCTGACCAATGCTGCCGGCAGTCTGCGACCCGAGATGCCGCCGGGCAGTATCATGCTGATCGAGGATCACATCAATTTCACCGGCGTCTCTCCATTGTTTGGCGAAAGCGGCGATGCTCGCTTCGTCGATATGGTGGAGGCCTACGATCCGGGGCTGCGCCAGCGTCTGCAGCATGCCGCAGAGCAGGCCGGCATCGCGCTGCATAGTGGCGTCTATATCTGGTTCTGCGGTCCGAATTTCGAAACGCCCGCTGAAATCCGAGCTGCGAAGATCCTGGGCGCCGATGCGGTTGGCATGTCGACCGTGCCGGAAGTGATCCTGGCCCGATATGTCGGGCTCAAGGTGGCAGCGATATCGATCATCACCAATCCGGCTGCCGGCATGGGCACGATGCCGTTGACACACGCACAGACCATGGCGGCAGGCAAGCGGGCCAGTGAGGATGTCTGCCGTCTGCTCACGGCATTTTTGGCAACTGAGGCAGCTGTGGAGAAAGTCTGATGCTGCTGCCGCAGGAGATCGTCCGCCGCAAACGCGATGGCGAAGAGCTGACGCCGGAGGAAATCGCCTTCGTGGTCCACGGCATCGCCGATGGCAGCTTGAGCGAAGGCCAGATAGCGGCATTTGCCATGGCGGTATTCTTTCGCGGCATGACCATGCCCGAGCGGATCGCTTTGACCCGTGAGATGACGGCATCCGGTCGCGTGATCGATTGGAGCTGCTTGCAGCTTCCAGGGCCGGTGCTGGACAAGCATTCCTCCGGTGGCGTCGGCGACAAGGTCAGTCTCATGCTGGCTCCCATCGTAGCCGCCTGTGGCGGTTTTGTGCCGATGATCTCCGGTCGCGGGCTGGGGCATACTGGTGGCACGCTGGACAAGCTTTCGGCCATTCCCGGCTACGGCACCAACCCCGATATTCCCCTGTTCCAGAAGGTCGTGAAGGAGGTCGGTTGCGCGATCATCGGGCAGACCGACGATCTTGCGCCGGCGGACCGGCGTTTCTATGCCATCCGCGACGTAACGGGGACGGTGGAATCGATCGCGCTGATTACGACATCGATCCTGTCGAAGAAGCTTGCTGCTGGACTGGGGGGCCTGGTGATGGATGTGAAGGCGGGGTCGGGCGCCTTTGCCACCGAGCGGAGCATGGCGCGGGAATTGGCTGAAAGCATCGTCACGGTGGCAAACAGTGCCGGTCTGCCTACGACGGCATTGATCACGGATATGGACCAGGTGCTGGGGCATGCGGCGGGCAATGCGGTCGAGGTGGCGGAAACGGTGGCCTATCTGACTCATCCCCCCAGCCGCGATGCGCGTCTGCATGAGGTGGTGATTGCGCTGGCCGCCGAGATGCTGGTGATTGGCAAGCTGGCGGCCACCATGGATGAAGGCCGGCAGAAGGCGGAGGCTGCTCTGGACAGTGGCCGTGCAGCAGAAATCTTCGAGCGCATGGTCGCCGCTCTGGGCGGACCGAAGGATTTCCTTTCAAATGCTCAGCAGTATCTGCCGACGGCGCCGATCGTCCGACCCTGTCCCGCGCCGAAAAGCGGCTTTGTCACGCAAATGGATACACGGGCGGTCGGCGTGGCTGTTATCGGCCTAGGTGGCGGACGTCAGAAGACCAGCGACGGTATCGACCTTTCGGTTGGCCTGACCCATATCCTGCCGGTAGGCCGGGCCGTGGCCGCGGGCGAGCCTTTGGCGATGGTGCATGCCGCCGACGCGGGCGCCGCCGAGAGGGCCATCGCCGAACTGCAGAGAGTCATTCAAATCGAAGCAGTCGCGCCGCCTCTGCGGCCCGTCATTTTCGACCGGGTGGCTTTGGCTGATATCGGCGATAATGCCAGGCAGGAGCGGTAGTATGACACGCGCCTTCATCTTGGTGATGGATTCCTTCGGCGTCGGCGCCACGCCCGATGCGGCGAAATATGGCGATGCCGGTGCCGATACGCTGGGCCATATCGCGGAAGCCTGCAGTCAGGGCAAGGCTGACCGGCCGGGCTTGCGTTCTGGCCCGTTGCATCTGCCCAATTTAAGCCGTCTGGGATTAGGTCTGGCCGCCAAACATGGCAGTGGCCGTATTCCTCCAGGACTGGATGTTGCAAAGATCACTGGCGCCTATGGCTGTGCGGCGGAGCGCAGCGTGGGCAAGGACACGCCGAGCGGCCACTGGGAAATCGCCGGCTTGCCGGTGTCCTTCGACTGGGGCCTGTTTCCGCGCACCAGGCCCTGTTTCCCGGAAGAGCTGATCGCGGCTCTGGTGAAACGCTGTGATCTTCCCGGCATCCTCGGCAACTGCCATGCTTCCGGCACCGAGATCATCAAGGAACTGGGCGAGGAGCATATCCGCACCGGCAAGCCGATTTGCTACACCTCCGCCGATTCCGTGTTCCAGATTGCCGCGCACGAGCAGCATTTCGGGCTGCAGCGGCTATACGATGTCTGTAAAGCGGCGAAGGAACAGCTTGGACCATACAATATCGGCCGCGTCATCGCCCGGCCCTTTGTGGGCGAGAGCGTCGAGACCTTTACCCGCACCGCCAACCGCAAGGACCTGACCACGCCGCCTCATGGCGATACCTTGCTGGATCGCCTGACAGCCAGCGGCGGCAATGTGATCTCGGTGGGCAAGATTGCTGACATCTTCGCCCATAAGGGCATCACCAAGCTGGTGAAGGGCGAGAACAACATGGCATTGTTCGACGCCATGCTGGCGGAAGCGGATAGTGCGCCGGACGGATCGCTGATCTTCGTCAACTTCGTCGATTTCGATACGCTCTATGGCCATCGGCGCGATATCGCCGGTTATGCGGCGGCGCTGGAGGCATTCGATCGCCGACTTTCCGAGCTGGAGGCAAAGCTGCGGCCGGGCGATCTGGCCTTGATCACTGCCGATCATGGTTGCGACCCGACCTGGACCGGCACGGATCATACACGCGAGTATGTGCCGATGCTGTGGTTCGGGCCGGAGATCAAGGCAGCGCGCGATCTTGGCCGCCGGGCCACGTTCGCCGATATGGGGCAAACCTTGGCGCGGCATTTCAGGATCGCCCCGCTGGAATTCGGCGAGGCCTGCGCGCTGACATGACTGCCGCTGCCGCCAATGCCCGCCACCGGCCGCGGCGCTTCAAGGTGCGGGACGACGCCGTGGATGCAGCGGCACTGGAAGCATACGCACGCGACGGTTTTCTGATCTTGGAGGATTTCGTCAGCTCCGCCGATTGCGACGCGCTGCAGATGCGTGCTGCCGAACTGGTGGACGGCTTCGATCCGGCCGAGACAAGGACCATTTTCTCGACCATTGACCAGAAGCATGCGCAGGATCGCTACTTTCTGGACTCCGGCGACGCGATCCACTTCTTCTTCGAGGATGGTGCATTCGATGCAGAAGGCCGTCTGACCACAGACAAGTCGCTGGCGCTGAACAAGATTGGCCATGCACTGCATGATCTCGATCCGGTTTTCGATCGCATCTCGCGCGGGCCGCGTTTTGCCATGCTGGCAAAAGCCATCGGTTTGCAGGAGCCGCTGCTGCTGCAATCCATGTATATCTTCAAACAGCCCTATATCGGCGGCGAAGTGGACTGGCATCAGGATTCCACCTTTCTCTATACGACTCCTTTGAGCACCGTGGGCTTCTGGCTGGCGCTGGACGACGCCACCACTGAAAATGGATGCCTCTTCGCTCCGGCGGGCGGCCATCGGGGACTGTTGCGTAAGCGGTTCATCCGCGAGGGCATGACAACGCAGGTGGAGGTATTGGACGAAAAGCCATGGCCGAACCAGGTGCCGGTGCCGCTGGAAGTGCCGCGCGGCAGTCTGATCGTCCTGCACGGATTATTGCCGCATGCCAGCGGCGCCAATCATTCGTCGAAACCCCGTCATGCCTATACGCTGCATCTGATCGATGGCGTGGCAGACTACGCGGCCGATAACTGGCTGCAGCGCCCCCGCCTGCCGCTGCGGGGCTTCTCATGACCACGCTGACGGTGCTGCCCAAGGCGGAGCTGCATTGCCATATCGAAGGCGCGGCTGCGCCGGATCTGGTCCGCCGCATCGCCGAGCGCAATGGCGTTGCCTTGCCTGACAGCCTGTTTACGGCAGATGGCCGTTATGTCTGGAACGACTTCCAGTCTTTCCTCGCAGCCTACGATCTTGCGAGTTCCGTCCTGCGCCGGCCGGAGGATTATCGCGACATCATGTACCGTTATCTCGCCGATTGCGCCGCCGAAGGTGCGATCTATGTCGAGGTCTTTTCCTCGCCCGATCATGCCGCGGCAGTAGGGATGAGCTATGCCGATCATCTTGCCGGTCTGATCGCAGCTATTGATGCAGCCAAGGCAGAATTCGGCATAACAGGCCGTATCATCGTCACCTGTGTGCGCCATCTCGGTCCGGACCGCGCACTGGAAGTAGCACGCACGATGGTGTCCGAGCCGCATCCTTACGTCGTCGGTTTCGGCATGGGCGGCGATGAGCGGCAATACGATGTTGCGGATTTCCTGCCGGCCTTCCGTATGGCCGCCGATGCCGGTTACGGCTGCACCGTTCATGCCGGCGAGGTCGCTGGCCCGGACAGCGTGCGCGAGGCGATCACGCGCCTGCCGGTCACCCGCATCGGCCATGGCGTCCGCGCCGCCGAAAATCCGCGCCTGCTGGACGATCTGGCAAAACGCGGCATCGTGCTGGAGGTCTGCCCGGGCAGCAATCTGGCGCTTGGGCTGTATCCCAATGCCGAAGCACATCCCTTGCGCCGTCTGGTCGAGGCCGGCTGCCGCGTGACACTGAATTCCGACGATCCGCCTTTCTTCGGCACCTCGATCGGAAAGGAATATGCCGATGCGGCCAGCGTCTTCGGCCTGGAGGCGGAGACTTTGCGCAGGATCACCGAGACGGCGCTGGATGCCGCCTTCGTGGACGATGAAACGCGGCAGGAGTTGAGACAGCGCGCCGCGCAGTTTGCATATCAGCCAACATCATAGGGACAGGAGAAGACGCATGCTCACGTTTTCGATGCTGCGGCCGAAAGTTATCTCGGTCGGACTGGCCTTGCTCATATCGGCCTGCGCGGCGGCGCCCCAGCCAGAGGTGACGACTGTTCCGCCGCATGACAACCTCAATGCCGCATTGTGGATGCAGAACTCGGTCGAATACCGGGCCAGTGCCGCCGCAGCCTACGCCCTGGCGCGGCAGCGCCTGGAGCAGGCTCTGGCCGACAAGACCTGGACGGCGGCGCCGGAAGAGCAGACCGGCAATTTCCAGAACCTTCCACCGGCTGTGGTCATGGATCTGGATGAGACGGCCTTGGACAATTCCGCCTACCAGTCCTGGATGGTGCTGAACAATCAGACCTTCAATCCGAAGACCTGGACGCAGTTCGTCAATGCGGAAATCTCCACGCCGGTGGAGGGCGCAGTCGATTTCGTCATTTATGCCGAATCGCGTGGTGTGAAGGTCTTCTATGTCACCAACCGCACGGCTGAGGAGGAACCGGCAACGCGCCGCCTGATGAAGCGGTTCGGCTTCCCGGTGGATGGCCCGGTCGATACGCTGCTCACCGCGCGCGAGCGGCCGGAATGGGGCTCAGCCAAAAGCACGCGGCGCGCCTATATCGCCAAGGATTACCGGATCCTGCTGAATATTGGTGACAATTTCGGCGACTTCAGCGATGCCTACCGCGGCAGCATGGCGGACCGCCAGAAGGTTTACGAGGATAACCGGCAGCGCTGGGGCCGCGAATGGATCATGCTGCCCAACCCCAGCTATGGCTCATTCGAATCGGCGCCCTTTGGCCATAACTACAAGCTGAGCGCAGACGAGCAGCGGGCCGCCAAGCGCAGCGCTCTCAAGGCCTGGTCCGGCCAGTAAGGCAAGTCATCCGCCCGGACCCGGCCAGGGGCCGGGGAATGCTTTTTTCTTGGTTATGTCTTTGTTGTAACGGCGATTTCCGCCTTGAGATTTTTCAAGGGCCTAAGCTAAGGTCGGAGGCAGCGTCTCGATACGATTCTCAAGGTAGTGGGGGAGTGGAGCGGCCGCGACAATTGGCTCCCACCATGAAATGAAAACATTCCGTCCCGTTGCATTTTTCATTGCGATCATCGCCACCCTTAGCCTGCTAGTGGCCGCCCTCTACGTGGCCAGCCAGCGGGGTGCGGGCGAATTGTCGTGGCTGCTGGTCGGCCTGCTGGTCACCGTGCCGGTCCTGATCGTCCTGGGCGTTGGATATCGGGGGCTGTCCCGGGCCGAGCGGCAGGTCGTCGAACAGGCCGAGGCCCTGCGCCAGGGCGCCGAAGCCTACGAACTGACCCGGGAGTCGGAACGTGACGCCGCGGAGCGTTTCCGTGCCGTTATCGACAATGCGCATGACGCCATCGTCGCCATCGATTCCAAGGGCAGCATCGAAACCTTCAACAAAGCCGCGGTTCGCATCTTTGGCTATCAGCCGGAAGAGGTGATCGGCCAGAATGTGAAGCTATTGATGCCAGAGCCTTACCGCGACGCCCACGACAAATATATCCACAACTACGTAACGACGGGCGTTGCCAAGATCATCGGCACCGGACGCGAAGTGCAGGCGGTGCGCAAGGACGGCACGGTATTTCCAATCGATCTGTCGGTCGGCGAGATGGCGATCGGCGACCGGCGCGGCTTCATCGGCGTCATCCGCGATATCACCGAGCGTCATGTGGCTGAACGGCGTGTTCAGGAGCTGACCACGGAACTGGTCCATGTCTCGCGCCTTAATGCCATGGGGCAATTCTCATCCTCGCTGGCGCACGAGCTGAACCAGCCGCTGACGGCGATCATGAACTACACGGAAGCGGCCCGACAGCTGCTGGCGAATGCCAAGATCGAGGTGCCGCCGCGGGTGCTCGAATTCATCGAGAAGGCATCCGGTCAAGCCGATCGGGCGGGGCAGATCATCCGCCGCTTGCGCAGCTTCGTGGAAAAAGGCGCGGTGGAGCGAGCGCCGGAGCACCTGAACAAGGTGGTCGAGGAAGCCAGCATGCTGGCAACCGTCGGCAGCCGTGTGGACGGCATCAAGGTGACGCTCGATCTGCCAGCCGACTTGCCGCCGGTGTATATCGACAAGATTCAGATCCAGCAGGTCGTGGTCAATCTGGTGCGCAATGCCATCGAGGTGCTGCGCCGCGCCGAGCGTCGCGAACTGGTCATCAAGGTGACCAAGCACGACAACGGCGACCAGGAAGTGACGATCAGCGATACGGGCCCTGGTATCCCGCCCGAGATTGCCGATCAGCTGTTCAAGCCTTTCGTGACAACGAAGAAGGATGGCATGGGGATTGGCTTGTCGATCAGTCGTTCGATCATCGATGGACATGGCGGCCGGATCTGGGTTGAAAACAATCCAGGCGGCGGAGCGACCTTCCGCTTCATCCTGCCGGCGCTGCCCGCAGAAGAGGCGATAGCATGACGGCGGCGACGATTTTCGTCGTCGATGACGACGAGGCGGTTCGCGAATCCCTGCAGGCCGTGCTGGAGGCAGCGGGCTTCACAGTGCGGGGGTTCGGATCGGCGGAGGCTTTCCTCGATGCCCTGCAGCCGGGCCAGACCGGCTGCGTATTGCTTGACATGCGCATGCCCGGCATGGACGGGCTGACCCTGCTGGAGCGTCTGGCTTCCCACTATAGCGGCCTGCCGACCATCATGGTGACAGGCCATGCCGATGTGCCGCTGGCGGTGAAGGCCATGAAGGTGGGCGCCGTCGACTTCGTCGAGAAGCCCTATACGAATACGGAAATCCTAGGAGCCGTGCAGCGCGCGCTGGAAAAGCCGCGCCAGGCGGGTTTCGCGACAGGCGAAGAGGACAACAAGTTAGGTGAGCTGATCGCCAGTCTGACGCCCCGCGAGCGGGATGTGCTGGAGCAGCTGGTGATCGGGCATCCGAACAAGATCATCGCCCATGAACTCCAGATCAGCCCCCGCACGGTGGAGATTCATCGCGCCAATCTGATGAAGAAGATGCAGGCCGAAAGCCTATCGCATCTGGTTCGCATGGCGCTGTCGGCCGGGATCGGCGTGCGGCGATGAAAAAGCGGCGATGCAAAGCACCGCCGCTCCCCCTCAACCCCTTAAGCGGGGCTCCCTGTTAAGTCAGCTTACTTGATATACTTCTTCGAAGCTTCGAAGACCGCATGGGTCCACGCGCCTTCGGGTTTCTTGGTGATTACCGGATCGGATTTGACCGATAGCAGGATGTTCACCGTGCGCTCGTAATCCGCGGGATCCAGATAGCCGGTGCCCATCTTTGATCCTTCGACCAGCTTGGCAACCTCGCTCATCATGCGCTTCTGATGCTTCTCGGTCTGCGCGCCGGTGGTGTCGTTTTCCAGCACGATCATCGCAGCCCCATCCGGGTTTTTCACGGCCCAGTCCCAGCCGCGGTTGGAAGCAGCGACAAAGCGCGCCAGCTTGTCGACATAGGCCGGATCGCCCAGCTTGCTGCCATTGGCGTAGATGCCGTCTTCCAGGGTTCCGACACCCTGTTCGCTATACTTGAAGACGATCAGATCGTCCGGCTTAAAGCCGGCATCGATCACCTGCCAATACTCATTGTAGGTCATGGTCGAAATGCAGTCGGCCTGCTTCTGGATCAGCGGATCCACATTAAAGCCCTGCTTCAGCACCTTCACGCCCTTGGCGCTTCCATCGGTCGGCACGCCAAGCTTGGCCATCCAGGTGAGGAAGGGATATTCGTTGCCGTAGAACCACACACCCAGCGTGCGGCCGGGAAAGTCGGCCGGGCCCTTCACCCCGCTGGCCTTCGCGCAGGTCAGCATCATGCCGGACTTCTGGAAGGTCTGCGACACGTTGACCAGCGGCACGCCCTTCTCTCGGCTCGCCAGCGCCGAAGGCATCCAGTCGATGATCGCATCGGCACCGCCGGCAGCCATCACCTGCGGCGGCGCGATATCGGGCCCGCCAGGCTTCACCGTGACGTCGAGATTGACGTCCTTGTAGAAGCCTTTGTCCTTGGCGACGTAATAGCCGGCGAACTGAGCCTGGGTTACCCATTTCAACTGAATGGTGAACCTATCGGCGGCCTGCGCCGATCCGACTGTGGCGGCCAGGCCCAGGGCAGCGCCCAAGGCCAGACCTAATGTTGAAAAACGCATCATCTTCTTCTCCTCTCCTGTTTGAATCCAAACTGCTTGTTATGGCCTGCGGAAAGACGGATGCCAGAAGGTTAGCCAGCGCTCGGCAAGTGCAATCAGCCCATAGCTCAACGAGCCGGCCAGGGCGGCAACCGCAATGGTTGCCCAGACTACCGGAATGTTCATGCGGCCCACTTCGGTGGAAATGCGGAAGCCCATGCCGAGGATCGGCGTACCGAAGAATTCGGCGACGATGGCGCCGATCAGCGCCAGGGTCGAATTCACTTTCAGGGCGTTGAAAATGAAGGGCAGGGCGGCAGGCAGACGCGCACGCAGCAGCGTCTGCCGGTATGTGGCTGCATAGGTCGCCATCAGGTCGCGTTCGATGCGGCTCAAGGCGTTCAGCCCGGCAATGGTATTCACTAGCATCGGGAAGAAGGTCATGATCACGACCACGGCAGCCTTGGATTGCCAGTCGAAGCCGAACCACATCACCATGATCGGCGCGATGCCGATGATGGGAAGCGCGCTGACCAGATTGCCGATGGGCAGCAGGCCGCGCTGCAGGAAGGGAACGCGATCGACGAGTACACCGACCAGTAAGCCCGCCGCCGATCCCAAGACAAAGCCCGGAATGACGGCCCGAATGAAAGTCTGGACGAAATCGGCAGCCAGGGTCGCGCTGGCTGTAACCAGGGCATCACCAATCTGGCTTGGCGCAGGCAGCAGCACGGCCGGGACGTCGAAGCCGACAACTGCCATCTCCCACAGGAACAGAAGCCACAGACCGAAAACCAGCGGCGCGGCCGCCAGGGAGAGTGCACCACGGCGGTCCGCCAGTGCCGTGCTGATCCGCTCAAGGCCGCGCCAGACCAGAAGGCCGTGGCCGATCAAGGCAAGCCATAGGCCGGGCGCGCCGACACCATGCGCGCCATCGGCCATCAGCCGATGTAACCCGATGGCGCCAAGCAGGCTTCCCGCAACACAGATGATTGCACTGTAACGCGGCGGGAGCTTGCAAAGGAACAGCAGCAGCATTGTGCCCAAGGCCGCCAGCCAGAGCAGCAGCGGGCTGAGATGCAGAGGCCATTGTCCCAACCGCCCTAGCGGCAGAAATAGAGCGACGATGCCACAGAGAAGGGCAACGGCCAGGATGCTGTCGCGTCGGCGGGCGATATTACGGCTGCTCATGGCGTCCCGCCAAAGCGGCGGTCGATGCCGCGCTGGATCATGCCGATCACGCCGACGCAGCCGCCGGCAAGAATGGCGGCCATGATCAAGGCCGACCAGATTTGCACGGTCTGACCGTAATATGACCCCGCCAGCAGGCGCGCCCCGAGGCCAGCCTGGGCCCCCGTCGGTAGTTCGCCGACTATGGCACCGACCACCGACAGCGAAATGGCGACCTTCAGGCTGGTGAACAAGAAAGGCAGCGAGGCGGGCAGGCGAAGAAAGCGCAGTGTCTGCCGGGTTGTCGCATTATAGGTACGCATAAGATCCAGGTGGATCGGCTCGGGCGAGGTCAGGCCCTTCACCATGCCGATGGCGACTGGAAAGAAGCAGAGATAGGCGGAGATGATCGCCTTCGGCGCCAGGCCGACCACACCGAAAGAGCCGAGCACGACGATGATCATCGGCGCTATCGCCAGGATGGGGATGGTTTGCGAGGCGATGATCCAGGGCATCATGGCCCGCTCCAGGGCAGCCACGTGAACGATCACGATTGCCAAACCGATGCCCAGCAATGTACCGAGCACGAAGCCCAGAAGGGCGGCCTCCAGCGTCACCCAGGCGTGATAGACGAGACTGCGACGGGAGGTGATGCTGGTCTGGAAAACGCTTTTGTTGAAATCGGCGGCCACCTGATGGGGCGCGGGCAAAACCGGCCGTTCCATCGACATGGCATCGGCGACAAGCTCCGAGAAACTCCACTCGGTGCGGCCGGCACGTTCGTACCGGTCCAGCAGCGGCCCGGCATTCATTTTCACCGTGCCGGCGTACCATATGACAATGATGAGCAGCAGGATCGCGCAGACCGAAAGCGCGGTGCTGCCGCCGAAGCGGACAAGCGGCCGCCAGGGCAGGGCTGTGGCGAGCGTCATGTATGGTCTTCGTAGCTATGGCCAGCGCGCAGCCCCTCGCGAACCCGGTGCGCGATGGCAGCGAATTCTGGGCTTTCGCGGATTTCGAGGCTGCGGTCCCGTGGCAGGTTGCTGTCGATCACATCGATGATGCGACCCGGGCGAGGGCTCATCACCACGATCTTAGTGGAAAGGAATACCGCTTCAGGGATTGAATGGGTGACGAACAGCAAAGTCTTGCCGGTGCGACGCCAGAGACCGAGCAATTGCTCGTTCAGATGGTCGCGGATGATCTCGTCCAGCGCGCCGAAGGGTTCGTCCATCAGCAGCAGTTCGGGATCGAAGGACAGCGCCCGGGCAATCGAAACGCGCTGCTGCATGCCGCCGGAAAGCTGCCAGGGAAACTTCTTCTCAAACCCGGTGAGATTGACAAGCTCCAGCACGCGCTGGGCGCGGGCCAGCCGCTCGGCCTTGCTCAGGCCCATGATTTCCAGCGGTAAAGTGATGTTGCGCTGAATATTGCGCCAGGGATAAAGCGCCGGTGCCTGGAAGACATAACCATAGGCACGGTCAAGCCGCGCGGTTTCAGGCGAAACGCCGTTCACCTTGACCTCGCCTGAGGTCACTTTCTGTAGGTCCGCGATCACCCGCAGCAAAGTAGTCTTGCCGCAGCCGCTGGGGCCGATGAAGGAGACGAACTCGCCGCGCGCGATGGTGAGGTTGACGTCCGACAGGGCATAGACCGGCGTATCGGCGGTCTGGAACGTCAGGTTGACACCGCTGATTTCCACCGCGGGCACGGACGCCAGCGTCTCCACTGGCGCCGCCTGGTTCGACATGTCATGCGCTGCCATCAATACGGCCATTGCGGGTGTCATCTTTGTCAGGCCGCATGTTCCAGCATGGCGCGCAGCAGCACATTGCAGCCGGCCGCCAGGTCCGCGGGCGTCGCAGACTCGATTTCATTATGGCTGATGCCGTCGGCGCAGGGCACGAAAATCATGCCGGTCGGTGCCACGCGATTGATGTATCCGGCATCGTGACCGGCACCCGAGACGATATCCATATGCGGATAGCCGGCTTCATCAGCCGCCTTGCGGACGGCCTCAATGCAGCCCTTGTCGTAATGCACCGCGGGCGAATTCCAGATTTCCTTGCATTCATATTGCAGGTCCAGATCGTCGCAGACCTCGGCAACCGTCGCTTCCAGTTCGGCCTTCATTTCGAGCAGAACCTCATCCTGCGGATGCCGCAGGTCGACCGAGAAGAAGACCGAACCCGGAATGGTGTTGCGCGAATTGGGGCTGACCTTGACCAGGCCGACCGTGGAAACGCCAGGTTTGTGGTCCAGAGCGATCTTGTTGATGCGGTCGACGATGCGGGCGCAACCCAGCATCGCGTCTTTGCGGCGATTCATCGGCGTGGTGCCAGCATGGCTTTCCGTGCCGGTCAGCGTCACCTCGAACCAGCGCATGCCCTGGATGCCCTGTACAATGCCGATGGTGCGTTTCTCGGCTTCCAGGATCGGACCCTGTTCGATATGGGCCTCGAAAAAGGCCTTGAACTTGCGGCCGCCGACCGGGGCGTCGCCGAAATAGCCGATCCGTTTCAGCTCTTCGCCCATGGTCTTGCCGTCGAGATCGGCCCGGCTATGGCCGTATTCCTCGGTGAAGACCCCGGCGAAGACGCCGGAAGCGACCATGGCGGGCGCAAACCGCGAACCTTCTTCATTGGTCCAGACCGAAACTTCGATGGGAGCCTCGGTCTCGAACTTGTAGTCGTTGAGCGTGCGGATCACCTCAAGGCCCGCCAGCACGCCATAGACGCCGTCAAACTTGCCGCCGGTCGGCTGAGTGTCGAGATGGCTGCCCGTTACCACCGGCGGCAGATCGTTGTTCCGGCCCGGCCGGCGGGCAAAGATATTGCCCATGCGATCCACGGTGATGGTGCAGCCGGCTTCCTTGCACCAGCGCACGAAGAGGTCGCGTCCCTGTTTGTCCAGATCGGTCAGGGCCAGCCGCGCGCAACCGCCTTTTGGCGTGGCGCCGATCTTGGCCATTTCCATCAGGCTTTCCCACAGGCGGTCCTGATTGACCTGAATATTCTTCACATTCGCCATTCCTGACTCCTTGGCGTTATTCGGCCGCGTGCCGCATCGGATTGTTGGGATGCTGCGTCCAGTTGAGACTGGTCTTTCCGTCATCGACGCGCTTCATGCTTATGCAGCCGTCTACCGGGCAGACATGCATGCAAAGATTGCAACCGACGCAATCCTCATTCACAACAAAATACTTGCGCGCGCCTTCCACGCGTTCGGCTCGGATCGCCTGATGCGAGGTATCCTCGCAGGCGATATGGCACAGGCCGCATTTGATGCATTTGTCCTGATCGATCTCGGCGACAATCTGGTAGTTCAGATTGAGATACTGCCAGGCAGTGACATTCGGCACCGCCTTGCCGCGGAACTCGCCGATGCTGCGATACCCCTTGGCATCCATCCAGCGCTGTAGTCCGTCGACCATGTCATCGACGATGCGGAAGCCGTAATGCATCGCGGCCGTGCAGACCTGGACGCTGCCGGCATCCAGCGCGATGTACTCGGCCGCATCATGCCAGCTTTCGATGCCGCCGATGCCGGAGATCGGGATCTTGTTGCATTCCGGATCACGCGCGATCTCGGCCACCATGTTCAGCGCAATGGGCTTGACCGCCGGGCCGCAATAGCCGCCATGGGTTCCCTTGCCGTCTACAGTCGGCATCGGGGCCATCTGGTCGAGGTCGATGGCCATGATGGAATTCACGGTATTGATCAGGCTGACGGCATCGGCGCCGCCGCGCACCGCAGCCCGCGCCGGACCCAGGATATTGGTGACATTCGGCGTCAGCTTCACGATCACCGGCATGCGACTATGCTGCTTGCACCAGCGCGTGACCATTTCTACATAGTCTGGAACCTGGCCGACCGCCGCGCCCATGCCGCGCTCTGACATGCCATGCGGGCAGCCGAAATTAAGCTCAACGCCATCGGCCTCGGTTTCCTCCACCCGCTTGAGGATCTCCTTCCAGGCATCCTCGGTGCAAGGCACCATCAGCGAGACCACCAGCGCCCGGTCCGGCCAGTCCCGCTTTACCTGCTTGATCTCCTGGAGATTGACCTCCAGCGGCCGGTCGGTGATCAGTTCGATATTGTTCAGGCCCGCGATGCGGTTGCCCTTGTAGGATAAGGCGCCATAGCGTGACGAAGCATTCACCACCGGCGGGCCGTCTTCGCCCAGAGTTTTCCAGACTACGCCGCCCCAGCCGGCCTTGAAGGCGCGCACGACGTTATAAGCCTTGTCGGTCGGCGGGGCCGAAGCGAGCCAGAATGGATTCGGCGCCTTGATGCCGGCGAAGTTGATCGAAAGGTCGGCCATTGGGTCTTCCTCCTGCGCCTTAAGCAGCGGCCTTCTGGCGCATCGCCACGTCGATCGACAGGGCGGCAACCTTGCCGGCCTGCACGGCTGCGACCGTGAGGTCCTGGTCGCCGGCAACGCAATCGCCGCCCGCCCAGACATTGTCGAGCGACGTGCGGCCTTCCGCGTTGGCAGCGATGCGGCCGTTCTTCAGCACCAGCAGGTCGCGGCCATCCTCACGCAGCGGATCGGGCAGAAAAACCTGGCCAATGGCCTTGAACACCATGTCGGCGGCCAGCGCGAAGGTCTCACCCGTGCCGGTCAGGCGACCATCGGCGTCGAGCCGCGTATATTCGAATACCGCCTGCCGCACATGGCCGCCGTGGCCTTCCAGGCGCAGAGGCTGGGCCCAGTGGCGCACGATGACGCCATTCTCCTTGGCGAAGGATTGCTCATGGCCGGTCGCGCTCATCGCCTCGGGGCCGCGCCGGTAGACCAGCGTGACTTCCTCAGCACCAAGACGCCTGGCCTGCACCGCAGCGTCGATGGCCGTATTGCCGCCACCGATCACCACCACGCGCCGCCCGATTGGCAGCGTGGCGAAATCCTTCGCCAGTCGGATCTGCGCGATGTAGTTCACGGCGTTGAACACACCAGCCAGGTCTTCCCCCTCGCAATCCAGGCTTTTGACCGCAGCAAGTCCGATGCCGAGGAAGACGGCGTCATAGTCTCGGCGCAGGCTGCTGAGGAAAATATCGCGGCCCAGTACCGTGCTGGTCTGCACCGTGATGCCTCCGATTCCGAGGATGAAATCTATCTCGCGGCCGGCATAATCATGCGGCACCTTATATTCGGCAATGCCGGTGGCGTTGAGACCACCGAGATGCGGCTGCGCCTCGAAGATGGTGACCGCATGGCCCAGCATGGCCAGCCGATGCGCGCAGGCAAGCCCCGCCGGCCCGCCGCCGACGACGGCAATACGTTTTCCGGTAGCCGCGGCACGCCGAAATGGATGCTCGTTCGCGGGCGTGCCGTGATCGGTGGCATAGCGCTGCAGCAAGCCAATCCGGATCGGATTGCCATCCTCGGCATTGCGCACGCAAGCCTGCTCGCAAAGGATTTCGGTGGGGCAGACGCGGGCGCAGGAGCCGCCGAAGATGTTCTGCTCGTAAATGCGCAGGGCGGCGCCCGCCGTATTTTCGGTTGTGATCTTGCGGATGAAACCGGGGATATCGATCCCGGTCGGGCAGGCTTCCATGCAGGGCGCGTCATAGCAAAAGTAGCAGCGGTTGGCCTCAACCAGCGCCGTCTGCCGTTCCAGCGGTAGTACAGCGTCATCGAAGTTGATCCGGTACTGCTCGGAAGGGAGACGTCCCGCGCGGATATCCGGGGCAGGGCTATCCGTGGCGGCAAAATCCTGATCTCCTGCGTTACGCCCATTCGCCATGACCTGCTCCCCTTAGGTCCTGTGCTGCACGGTACTCACGCAATGTGCCTCGCAAGAAAGATGCCGATCTCTGCGATTGCTGCAGCCTCATTCTTGCCTTGCGAACGAGAGGCTAGGATTTTCCTGACCGAATGGTCAAGACAAGATTATGAAGGATGCGCGAAAGCGCTTTGACACTGGGTTTCACTCCGCATAGAGAATTGCCTTGCCTCTATGCACTTGCCCGCCGGATGGGCAGAAGCGGATGGAAGGACACAATGACCGCGCGCGACGCAACGAAGCGGCAGACGAAAACAGCAACCGGGAAACAGCGGCGCAGCCAAGCTGCGCTGGGCAACAGAGAAGCCGGAGCCATCCGTAGGCGGAATGTAGAAAAGATTCTGAAGGCAGCAGAATCTGTCTTTGCAAAGAAGGGCTTCGCCGGCGCCAGTACAGCAGAAATCGCGCGCAAGGCCGGCGTTCCGAAAGCGAACCTGCACTATTATTTCCGCACCAAGCAGGATCTCTACGCGAGTGTGCTGGACGCCATTCTAGAGGTATGGCTCGATGCGTTGGATGAAGAGATCGTTGCGGAAGCCGATCCGGCAACGGCTTTCGCGAGATATATCGAGCGCAAGATGCAGGCTTCGCGGCAATCGCCTGAACCGTCACGGCTTTGGGCCATTGAGGTGATCGGCGGCGCCCGCCATGTGCAGCCCTTCTTGCGCAACCGGCTGCGCCGAGTCGTGAAGGAAAAAAGCCGGGTCATCGAGGACTGGATTGCCGCCGGGAAGCTGAAGCCGGTTGATCCGGCGCATCTGCTTTTCGTCATCTGGGCGATGACGCAGACCTATGCTGATTTTTCAGCACAGATTGCGGCTGTCCTGGATCGAAAGGACCTGAACGATAGCGTCTTCGCCTCTGCGACAAATACGATTACCACGCTGATTCTCAACGGGCTCGGCGCCAAGCCGCTTGCGGCGGCAACGAAGATTTCGCGTCGGCGCTGAGGTTTTTCGCAAGCGCTGCTGAAAATCCGTGCACGGCGCTGATGCTTTGCGCAGTCATCGTTTGCGTCTGTGTGCCCGCGACGATTTTCTTGACCGATCGGTCAGGCCGTGCGTGAATGGCATCGTCATCGATAGCAGGGCGGAGGCTGAGATGAGTGTGCTGGTGCGCGGTGGAACCATCGTCAATGCGGATTGCAGCCAGCGTGGCGATGTGCTCATCGAAGGAGGAATCATCAAGGCGGTCGGCGAAAATCTCGCTCCCCCCAGCGGCGCGGAGATCATCGATGCCGGGGGCGCATATGTGATGCCGGGCGGCATTGATCCGCATACCCATATGGAATTGCCCTTCATGGGGACGGTGGCATCGGAGGACTTCTTCACAGGCACCACCGCGGCGGCGGCTGGCGGCACGACGATGATCATCGACTTCATCATTCCCAACCCGCAAGAAAACCTTCTCGAAGCCTACAAGAAGTGGCGCGGCTGGGCGGAGAAGGCGGCTACCGATTACAGCTTTCATGTCGCCGTGACCTGGTGGGATGAATCGGTTCATCGCGATATGGGAACGCTGGTCACCGAACACGGCGTCAACAGCTTCAAGCATTTCATGGCCTATAAGAACGCCATCATGTGCGAGGACGAGGTGCTGGTAAACAGCTTCCTGCGGGCTCGTGAACTCGGCGCGCTCTGCACCGTGCATGCTGAAAACGGCGAGCTTGTTTTCCATCTGCAGCGGGAAATCCTCAAGCTCGGCATCACCGGTCCCGAGGGGCATCCCTTGTCGCGGCCGCCCGAGGTGGAAGGGGAAGCAGCCAACCGGGCGATCCGCATTGCCCAGGTGCTCAAGGTGCCGCTCTACATCGTTCACAATTCCTGCAAGGAATCGGTCGAAGCGATCATCCGCGCTCGTAATGAAGGGCAGCGCGTCTTCGGCGAGGTGCTGGCCGGTCACCTGCTGATCGACGACAGCGTTTACCGCAATCCGGATTTCGATACGGCGGCAGCCTATGTCATGAGCCCGCCTTTCCGGGCCAGGGAGCATCAGCGGGCATTGTGGCGTGCCTTGCAGGCGGGCCATCTGCAGACCACGGCCACAGATCACTGCTGCTTCTGCGCCGACCAGAAGGCCGTCGGCCGCAACGATTTCACAAAAATCCCGAACGGCACCGGCGGCGTGGAAGACCGTATGCATGTGCTATGGCATCACGGTGTCAACAAAGGGCGACTGACGCCGAACGAGTTTGTCGCGATCACCTCGGCCAATGCGGCCAAGATCTTCAATCTCTATCCGCGCAAGGGCGTGATCCAGCCTGGCGCCGATGCCGACCTCGTCGTCTGGGACCCGAAGAAGACGCGCAAGATCTCGGCCAAGACCCATCACCAGAAGATTGACTTCAACATCTTCGAGGGGATGGAAGTCGAAGGCATCAATGTGGTGACCATTTCTCAGGGCAAGATTGTCTACAAGGATGGCGATGTGCGCACCACGCGAGGCGCAGGCCGCTACATCAACCGCCCGCCTTTCGCGCCTTATTACGACGCCTTGATCAGGAAGGCCGAGCTGGAACGGCCAAAGCCTGTTTTGCGCAGCGCTGCGGAGTGAGAGGCGGGAATAGACAACCACTTTACGGCTCGATGCCCAGGGCCCTGAGGGCGGAGACCTTCAGCCTCTGCCTGGTCTCGGCATAGCCCTCCCAGGGATCGGCCTTGCCGATCTGCTTCCTGGCATTGGCGACGGTGATCTCGTTGGCGGCTTTGAACCGTCGCAGGCTTTTCCAGGTCACAGGCCAGGCCACCGGCGCGTCTTCGCGGGCACGGGGCGAGTAGGGCGCGATCGCGGTCGAGCCGCGTTCATTGCGGAAGTGGTCGACAAAGATGCGCCCGGTGCGCCGACTCTTGCTCATCGTGGCGACATATCGATCCGGGTCCTCTTCGGCGATCCGTTCCGCCAGAGCGCCGCAGAAGGCTTTCACCACGGGCCATTCATATTGGCACCGGATCGGGGCTACGATATGAACTCCCTTGCCGCCGGTCAGCAGGGGGAAGCTGACCAGGCCGAGCGCGTCGAGAACATCCCGGACGAGAAGGGCTCCCACCTTGACGGACTCAAAGTCAACCGAGGGATCGGGATCGAGATCGAACACGATCCGGTCCGGCTTTTCGATATCGTCAATATGCGATCCCCAGATATGGAATTCCAGGACGCCGATCTGCGCCGCGGCGATCAGGCCGCGCAGGTCGGACAGATAGAGATATTCCTTCGTTCCGCCTTTGCGCTCGCGGATGCGCAGCCGCTTCAGCTCTTCCGGGAAGCCGGCGCCGCCATGGCGCTGGAAAAAGCATTGCTTCCGGTGACCGTCCGGACAGCGCACTAGGCTGATCAGGCGATTGGCCGCATGCGGTAGCAGGCGTGGTGCCACCATCTCCAGATAGCTGGCCAAGTCCTGCTTGGTGATGCCCTGCTCGTGATACAGCACCTTGTCGGGATGGGAGAGACGGATCCCAGCAAGCTTGACCATGTCCAGATCATCTGCCACCGCGGTCACCTCCTCCAGATCCTTGGGAACCTCCCGAATCACGGTGGCCGCTGGCTTATCTTCCCGCAGGCCGACAAATCGCCCTTGGCGAATCAGGCCATCGCGGGTGAATTCCGCGAATTCAATCTGCGCCACCAGTTCGGGTTTCACCCAATGGGCATTGCGGGTAATCGCGCGCGGAATACCGGTAACGGCAGGCTTATCCCTGGCCAGGGATTTGAGCCGCTTGGCCAGGCTTGCAAGTACCTCGTCGCTGAAGCCAGATCCGGCTTTGCCGGCATAGCGCAGTTTCCCATCCTCATGGACGCCAAGCAGAATCGAGGAGAAGGGGCGGCTGGTTGTCGAGGGCGCCCAGCCGATGACGACAAATTCCTGCTCGCGGTCGCATTTGATCTTGAGCCAAGAGCGCCCCCGGCCTACGGGATAGGAGGCTGTGGCCCGTTTGGCGATGATCCCTTCAAAGCCTGAGGAGCATAGCTGATCGAGGACTTCGCGGCCCGCTTCTTCGACATGGTCGGTGTAGAAGACCGGTCCTTGGCGCCCGGCATCTCCCAGCAGGGCCTGAAGCCGGCGTTTCCGCTCTGTCAGGGGGCGTTTCCTCAGATCTTTTCCGCCATCGATCAGAAGGTCGAAAACGAAGTAGGAAAGGTTCCGCCCGCCCGATTTGAGCGATGCCTGCAGATCGCCGAAACTGGCGCGCCCCTCAGAATCGATGGCGACGACCTCGCCATCGAGCAGAACTGCATCGAGATTCAGTTCAGCAACGGCGCGGGCAACGCTGGAGAATCGGTCCGTCCAGTCATGACCGTTGCGGGTATATATGCGCACATCGTCGCCCGAGGCGGCAGTGATGGCGCGATAGCCATCGAGTTTGACCTCGAAGAGCCAGTCTTTCCCTTCGGGAACTTCATCGACCAGCGTTGCCAAAGCGGGATTGAGGAAAGCGGGAAGGGTGCGGTTTTTGCGTTTCCCAGCCTTCGATTTGCGCGCCGTGCTTTTGCCGTTGTCCCTGTTGGAATGCCACACTTCCTTGGCAGTGGAGATCTTGGCAAGATCGCGCCCGGTCGCCACGCTGGTGGTTTCCTCTGCCGTGACGTCAAAATCCGGATCGGCGGCTTCGTCGTCATGCTTAATCAGCAGCCAGTTGTCATGCTTCTCGGCATCTTTACCGCGGAAGCGCACCAACGCCCATTGGCCTTTGAGCCGGCGGCCGTGGATGTTGAACACCAGCTTGCCTTTGGCCAGGCCCTGCCGGGCTGAGCCAACCGGCTCCCATGTTCCTTCATCCCACAGCATGACCGTCCCTGCGCCGTAATTGCCGCGCGGAATGTTGCCCTCGAAAGAGATGTAATCCATCGGGTGGTCTTCCGTCCGGACGGCAAGCCGCCGCTGTGACGGATCAAGGCTTGGGCCTCGCGTTATCGCCCAGCTTTTCAATACGCCATCCAGCTCCAGCCGCAGATCGTAATGCAGACGACGGGCGTCGTGCTTCTGGATGGCATACAGCAGGCGGCCCTTGGATGGAGCGCCGCCCTCCGGTTCCGGGGTCTCGGTGAAGCGCCGCTTCTGCCGGTACGTCTGGAGAGGATCGCTACTCTGCCGGGCAGGCATGAATCAGCTCGCCTGCCGACGGCTTCCGTTTTTCTGCGCCGAGGTCGTCTTCTCCGCATTCTTGACGCTTCGCTTCAGCGCATCGACCAGATTGATGATCTTGGCGCCTTCCCTGAGCTCATCCTCCTCGACCTGGACCGGTTTGCGGTGCTTCCGCTTCGCCTCGATCAGATCCCTCAGGGCGTCGGTGTAATTATCCTTGAAGCGTTGCGGATCGAAAGGTGCGGTCTTTCGCTCGATCAGTTCCTTGGCAAGTGACAGCAATTCCTTGTCGGCGCTGACCTCGGCAACGTCGGCAAAGAATGGAGCCGCCTTGCGCACCTCGTCGGCGAAGCGCAGGGTCTCCAGCAACAGGCCGCTGCCGCAGGGTTTGATTGCTGCCACATATTCGCGTCCCCGCATGACGAATTGGCCGAGCCCGATCCGGCCTGAGCCGCGTAGCGCATCGCGCATCACGCCATAGGCCTCTTCGGCCAGATCGCCGTCAGGCACGACATAATAGGGACGATCGAACCAGATCGGGTCGACTTCACGCTGATCGACAAACTGGATCAGATCGAGGGTTTTCTTCGCCTCAATTTTTAGGGAATCGATCTCGTCAGGCTCAAGCAGCACATAGCTGCCTTTGGCCACCTCGAAGCCTTTGACGATCTCGTCGGTATCTACCGGCCCCAGGCCCGGCACGACTTTCTGGTAGCGGATGCGCTTGCCCGAGGGCTCGTGAACCTGGTGAAAACTGATCTGGGCGCCGGATTTGGTCGCCGGAAACAGCTTCACGGGAACCGAGACGAGAGCCAAGCGCAGATTGCCGCTCCACAGCGGCCGGGTTCCTGCCACGGCCTCGCTGCCATGCTTTTTCTTTGCCTCATCAGTACCCGGTTTACGGGTGCGGCGGCGGGTGGAGGTCTTGGTTGTTTGAGATTTCGCTGCTTTCTTCTTTGCCATGGCACCGCACTTTTTCGCTGTCTACCTGCAAAAACAGCGATTTATGCCCGGAAGTTCCGTGATTTTGGGCGAAGGCGCGAAGAAAGCGGCAAATTAAGGCAAAATTTTTACGAGAGCGGGAAACTTTTTAAAACTCGCTGTGTTTTTTCGTTGTCTGATGCAGGCAGGGCAGTGGTGGGCGTTGCGCCGGTCAGAAGTCACAGTTGATATGAAGCTTTCAAGACCTAGCTTGTCAGCGGTGTTATGATACTGCCTTCTGGATGCGCCCGGCGTTTCGAGAGGTCTCAACAAGAGGATCAAGTATGAGTGATTCAGAGGAAAGGGCGGCCCGTACGTCCCGCAAGTCGACACCGGTGGGAAGCATGGCTCCGGAGGCGCCGGATAATGCGAATGTCGATTGGCTTGGGCGCAGTCTCAAGCAGCTCTTTGAGGATATCGCCAAAGAGCCGATCCCGCAGCGGATCATGGACAAGCTCAAGGAGCTCGACGCCAGGGAAGAGGGCAAGCACGAAGCATAAGCCGTCATCCTCAATGATTTACTGCACTTCGTTGGAAAGAAAGGGCGCCAAATTATTGCGCCCTTAAAACCTGCTCGGATGACTCTAAGAAGTCATTTTCAGTCGTCTCGTCAGCAGGGCGCCATGAACAGCGCCCGGTTGACTGCCCGCTTGACGACGTCCGGCTGGTAGGGTTTTGGCAGCAGGATTGTAACCTCTGGCTTGTTGATCACGATCAGCCGCTCCGGATAGGCGGTAATAAAGATCGTGGGTACCGCCCGCTCGGAACAGATTTCTCGCACAGCGTCAACGCCTGAGCTTTCATTGGCCAATTCAATATCGGCCAGGATGAGACTCGGCGTGTGATATTGCGCTGTGCGTACGGCTTCTTCACGGGTGGCTGCAACGGGCAGAACGTTGTGGCCCAGCTCGCGCAGAATGATTGAGAGATCGCAAGCCACCAGGGCTTCATCCTCAATGATCAGGATGTCGGCATAGATGGAGTTGAGTATCTCCTTGCCGGCGGCCGTGATCAAATCGCTGACATTCCGCTCGCTGCGATTCAGGACATAAGCGATCTCCGAGAAGGAGAGATCTTCCAGAGCATGCAGCAGAATGGCATGCCGATAATCCAGCGGAAGCTTGGCGAGGCAGCGATGAGCCGTGCGAAGATGACCTTTGCTTAGCATGAACTGCTCGCCGGCCTCAACGCGTTCCGATGCGCAGAGTTCATAGAGTAGACGGTAAAGCTCGATCCTGATGGGACGCTCACCAAGTAAAGCAGGGTAATCCAGAAGACGTTCGACAGCGCGATATACATAGGCATCTGCGACATGGCTATCGCCGCAAGCCGCACGAGCATAACGCCGCAGATAAGGAATTTCGTGGGTAATCGCCTTGGTGATGCTAGCCATGGCCCTCTCCTGTAACGGCAGCCCCAAGTAACGGCTACTCAGGATCGCACTTAGATCGGCGATTGTAAAATATTAGATCGACGCCGGGAACGAACCACCCTGAGGAAACGTTTATTCCTCGGTCATACAATCGCCATTCTTTTCGCGTCTTATCCCCATGCCGTGCAGTCTGCAGTGAGGTATCGCGGCTCCTCTTTCCTAAAGGTGTCCATTGGCCTCGAAACTCGACTTCAGAACTGTATTGCTCAACGAAATCCCCGCCCTGCGGGCATGGGCCCACTCCCTATGTCACAATCGCGATCTTGCCGACGACTTGATTCAGGAAACCCTGACAAAAGCCTGGGCAAATCGCGATGCATTCGCACTCGGCACCAGCATGCGCGCATGGTTGTATACCATCCTGCGCAATACGTACTATAACCTGCTTCGCCAGAAGCGGCGCGAGGTGCCTGATGTTGATGGCAAACACGCCGAAACTATGACGGCGCCGCCATCACAGCAGGCCCGTCTGGAACTTCAGGAAGTCGCGCAAGCGTTGCACAAACTGCCGCTCAAGCAGCGTGAAGTTCTAGTGCTGATCGGTGCCAGCGGTCTTTCCTACGAAGAAGCCGCAATGATCTGCGGCTGCAGTATCGGAACGATCAAAAGCCGTCTATCCCGCGCCCGCCAGGCGATGCTGCAAATGCTGGAAGGCCAGGATGCTGGAAGCCGTCGGCCGGTGCCGGTGGAAAACCTTCGCGGAACCTTGGCAGTCGTCCTGAAAGAGCAGGGCGACAAGATGATCGGCCCGGGCGACTGACAACAAGCATGGTTGATGACGAGGCCGAGCGGATTGCCCATCACAAAATCCGTAATAACCTGCAAATCGTTTCAAGTCTGATCAATCTCCAGCTTCACGCAAGCGTGGAGCCGTCAGCCCGTTCCGCTCTCAGCGCCGTCCAGCAGCGGATTCATGCCCTCGCGATGATCCATTACGATCTTCCGGAGGCAGGAACGCTTCAGGAAGTGGATTTGGGCAAGCTGTTGCCTGCCTTCTGCCGCCGCCTGCAATCCATGGTGTCGACGGAAGACAGAGAGATAGAAATCACCTCGATGATTACCCCGGCGACGGCACCGTCCGGTCGCGCGGTGGTTCTTGCGATGCTGATCGCCGAGATTGTCGCTCATCTCGTGCAGCACGGCCTGAGCGGATCAGACAAGGGCTGGATCCTGGTCCAGCTGCTTCCGCGCGAAGACGGCGGGTTCGGTTTTTCCATTCTCTGTGAGGGCGCGGGAACCGGCGTGGCATTGGAAAGCGACACGCTCAAGTCCCGGATCGTCGGCAGCTATGTGCGCCAGCTCAAGGGGGAGCTGACTCATATTTCCAACGGTCAGGCCAGCGGTCTGCAGATCGAGTTCCCATCCCTGGTCGGGGCGTAAAATAGAGCTGCCGGCTATCTGTCGAGCCGATAGACGCGGCTTTAGCTAGTTCACGCCGTTCAGCATCGATTTCTTAAGCTTGTTGCGGGCACGAGCCAGGCGGCTGCGGATCGTGCCGGTGGGGCAACCGCAGATCGCTGCAGCCTCTTCATAGGAATAGCCTTCGGCTGCCACCAGCATCAGCACCTCACGCTGATCCTTGCGCAGGGATCGCATGGCGGAGGCCAGTTCCTCCAGGCTAGCATCATCGTCCTGCTTGGGCAGGATGGCGGGATGACTGATCGGCGGAACATCGTCCAGCGGGATGTTCGAGCGGTGCCGCCGGACCTGGTCGATATGATGATGCCGCATGATCGTAAACAGCCAGGCACGGAAGTTGGTGCCGGATGCGTAAAGATTGGCCCGCGCCAAAGCGCGCACCGCCACCTCCTGCACGAGGTCCTCCGCATTGTGATGATCGCGAGTCAGCCGCAACGCAAAAACCTTCATTGCGGGCAGGGCGCTGACGAGAAGGTCGTTGATCTGATTGGGCATTGGATCCCTGCTGGTATGCACTGTCTGCTGCCTGCCAAGGTTGCATTCAGCATGACCCCAAGCGCGGGATCGCCGCTAGGGAGAATTAGGCGATAAAACTGTGACAAAGATCAGACGGCCCACTGCTTCGGCAGTGGGAGGTGCGGTGAACTGCGATTATTGCGACTCATACCTGAAGCTGTCCCCGCCTCAGTTTCGTTACATCACCAGGCCAAGGGCACCAAGAACCAGGACGAGGAAAGCCCCGTCGCGCATGATTGCTGTAAGACTTGTCATGACTTGGCCTTCTATCGCAATTGCTCACTGCTTCTTTAACGCCGGGGAACCGGGAGCGGTTCCACTCGTCTTGAAGTACGGCCTCAGGCCGTAAACGAGCCGCCGTTGGGATGCAGGATCTGCCCGGTCATGAATGTGGCATCCGCACTGGCCAGAAAGATGTAGCAAGGGGCAATTTCATCAGCCTCCGCCGCGCGGCCCATGGGATTGTCGGTCCCGAATTCGGCGACGCGTTCCGGGCTGAAGGACGCCGGGATCAGCGGCGTCCATACCGGACCGGGGGCGACGCCATTTACCCGGATGCCATCCTTCACCAGGGCCTGGGCCAGCGAACGCGTAAAGGCAACGATGGCACCCTTGGTGGAGGAATAGTCGATCAGCGTCGGATTGCCGCGAAATGCCGTGACTGAGGTGGTGTTGACGATGGCGGCGCCGTGCCCCAGATGCGGCAGCGCGGCCTGCGTGAGAAAGAAGATCGAGAAGATGTTGCTGCCGAAGGTTGCGCGAAGCTGATCCTCGGGAATGTCGGTCAGGCTCTGGGCGACATGCTGCTCGGCAGCATTGTTGACCAGTATATCCAGTCTGCCGAAAGTTTCGATCACCTGCTTAACGAGTCTGAAGCAGGTTTCACGGTCGGAAATATCGCCGGCATATCCTTTGCCGCGTACGCCAGCCGCCTTGATCAGGCGTTCGGCTTCGCGCGCATCCTCGGTTTCATCGAGATAGATGAAAGCGACATCCGCGCCTTCCTTGGCCATCGCAACCGCAACGGAGCGACCGATGCCGCTATCGCCTCCGGTGATCAGCGCCACCTTGCCTTTCAGCTTGCCCGAACCGCGGTAGTTTTCGGCCTTGTCCTGGGGCTGCGGCCGCATCTCGGTGCTGCTGCCCGGCTGATGCTCCTGGCTTTGCGGGGGACGTGTCTGCTTTTCCGACATCACTATCTCCGCCGCTTAGGCCGGAACTGTTTCCGGTTCCAGCTTGACCTTGACCCAGCCGGCCTCGCGCCGGTCGAAATTCTTGTAGGCCTCGATGACGGAAGACAGCGGTGCGATCTTCGTCAGAATGTCGGTCGGCTCAATCGCGCCGCTGCGTACGAGATCGACCAGTCCAGGCAGGTAACGCCGATGATTGCAGTTGCCCATCTTGATGGTCAGGTTCTTGTTCATCGCCATCCCAATGGGAAAATCCTTGGCATCGTCCGGATAGACGCCGATGATGCCCACCGTTCCAGCCTTGGCGACAGATTCCACACACCATTGCAGCACCTGGCTGGGGCCGTCGCCCGGTACCCATTGGCGCTGTTCTGGCCAGCCGGAGTTGTTGCCTATGGTGGGCGGCTTGATGGCGTCGATGCCAACTGCATCGATCGCGCGGTCCGGGCCAATCCCGCCGGTCAGGCCGTTGATCACTTCCACCGGGTCATCCTGGGTGAAATCGATCACTTCCGCGCCTTGCGCCCGCGCCATTTCCAGGCGATCCGGCACGCAATCGACGGCGATGATGCGATCCGCACCTTTCAGCCTGGCGCTGGCAATGGCGAATAGCCCTACCGGGCCGCAGCCATAGACCACGACCGTATCGCCCGCGGTGATCTCGGCCATTTCGGCGCCGAAATATCCGGTAGGGAAAATGTCTGACAGCATTACGGCGCTGTCATCGTCGATGTCGTCGGGCAGCTTCACCAGATTGGCGGCGGCATAGGGAATGCGGGCATATTCGGCCTGCAGCCCGTCGAACGGCCCGGTCGATTTCGGCCCACCAAAAAAGGCAGTCCCCGCCTGCGGCCCATGCGGGTTCGAATTATCGCATTGCGCCTGGTATCCCGACCGGCAATACGAGCAGTAGCCGCAGGCGATGGTGGATGGCACTACCACCCGGTCGCCGCGCCGGAAGTTGCGGACATCTTTTCCAACTTCCTCGACGATCCCCACCGCTTCATGGCCCATGATGGTGCCGGGCTGCATGTCAGGCATGGTGCCGCGCACGAAATGCAGATCGGTGCCGCAGATTGCCGAGGCGGTGATCCGCAGGATCGCATCGGATGGTGCCTGCAAGGCAGGATCGGAAACCCGATCCAGCCGGATATCGCCGATACCATGATAGACGACTGCTTTCATGACAAACTCCGCAAGCCAGGGGTGGGCGTCATCGTGGATTGGACAGCCAACCCATGCCCCATCCGATGGTTCCCCGAAATGGCGGCTCAGAAGAATACGGAGCCTTGAACAGCCCTGAGCAGGGCCTGTTCAGAAACTTTTGTGGTTTTTCAGGGTTACGGCTGCCGGCGGCTGAGCGGCAAACTGATCGTGGCGGTCGTGCCTTCGTTCGGCGCCGATTTCAGTTCGAGACTGCCGCCATGCAGTTCGGCCAGCGACTTCACCAGCGGCAGGCCGAGGCCGGTGCCCTGATGATTGCGGTTGAGTACGCCGCGCACCTGCTCGAACGGCGTCAATGCCTTGGGAATTTCGTGTTCTGCCATTCCAAGGCCGGTGTCATGCACGCTGATTTGCAGATACTCGTCAGTGACCTCGGCCGTGATCCAGGCCCGTCCGCCTGACGGCGTGAACTTCACGGCATTGCTCAGCAGATTGAGCAGCATCTGACGCACCATCCGCTCGTCGGCATGGATGAGCGGCAACTGATCGGGCAGCTCGGCTTCAAGGGAAACGCTTGCCCGCTCGGCCTGCACGCGCATCATCTCCATGCTGTCGGCAATCACCAGATGCGGGTCCAGCGCCTCGATATGCGGCTCCATTCGGCCGGCCTCGACCTTGGCGAGGTCGAGCACATCGTTGATCAGTTGCAGCAGGTGGACGCCGGATTTGCGGATATCGTCCACGTAATCGAGCTGTTTTTCCGTCAGCGGCCCGAAATAGCCGGCCAACAGGGATTCGGAGAAACCGATGATGGCGTTCAGTGGAGTCCGGAATTCATGGCTCATATTGGCAAGGAAGGCGCTCTTGGCGCGATTGGCGACCTCGGCCATTTCCTTGGCGCGCAACAGCTCGCGTTCGGTGCCCTCGCGTTCGGCGATATAGCGGGTCAGCGCTTCCGTGCGCTCGTCGATGCGGGCCTCTTGCGTATCGGCGAGTTCGCGCAGCTGATCCTGCACGCGCCGCAACTCGGTGATATCCGAATAGGATGTGACAAAGCCAACGCCTGGAACCGGCGTGCCGATGATTTCAATCACGCGGCCATTGGGACGCCGCCGCTGGAAGCGATGCGGTTGCAAACGCTCCGCCTGCGCAACACGCTGCGCCACCATATCTTCGATATCACCGGGCCCATATTCGCCGCGCTCGGCATTATGACGCATGATGGCAGCGAATGGCGTGCCTGGCTTGGTCAGATGCTCAGGCACATCCATGATCTCGCTGAAATGCCGGTTGCACAGCACTAGGTTCAGGTTTTCGTCGAACAGCGTGATGCCGTGGCTGATATTGCTGAGAACGACGTCCAGCAGGCGGTTCTTGTCGCGCAGTTCCGCTGTGCGATTCTCGACGATATGCTCCAGTTCGTCGCGCGCTTTCAGAAGCGCCAGTTCGGCCTGTTTCCGGGCGGTGATGTCGCTGTAAACGGTAATCCAGCCGCCGCCTGGCAGGGGCGTGCCGCGGATTTCGAGGATCGTGCCGTTCGGCCGCTGCCGTTCAAGCTGATGGGGCAGGAATTTCCGGCAGAGCTCCAGCCGCTCCTCCACCAGCTTGTCGATATCGCCGGGTCCGTATTCGCCGCGCTCGGCATTGATCCGCAAAAAGGCCTCGGCAGGTGTGCCGCGGGCACCAAGCTCCTTCGGAAATTCCAGCAGATCGAGATAACGGCGGTTGCAAGCCACCAGTTTCAGATCTTTGTCAAAGATGCTGATGCCTTGGTCCAGGTGATCGAGGCCCAGCAAGAGCAATGCGTCTCTATCCACGCCGGTGTACCCCTTGGGGATCCGATTTTAAGCTAATCGTCGACGGCGCAGGATTGATAAACCCCTAACACGGGCACCGTCGTCGGCGCTTTTGGCAGCGGTTCAGGATGTGCAGCGGTCAGGATGTTCTGAGCCGCATGAAAAAAGCCGCCCGAAGGCGGCTTTGATCGGGTTGGATCAGCCAGCGGCTTAGAGAGCGCCTTCGCGCTGAGCGCGCTTGCGAGCCAGCTTGCGGGCGCGACGGATGGCCTCGGCCTTCTCGCGGGCGCGACGCTCCGACGGCTTCTCGTAATGGCCGCGCAGCTTCATCTCGCGGAAGATGCCTTCACGCTGCATCTTCTTCTTCAGCGCCTTGAGGGCCTGATCGACATTGTTATCGCGCACGAGGACTTGCACGTGGGTCCCATCCTTTCGATATGGCAAAAAGAATCCGCTTCGGGGCTCAGCCCCGGCAAGTCGGGCCTTCTAGCACGGGTGCCGGGCTTTGTGAAGCGACTTCTTGCCGCGGAAGTCGCGCCCTTTATTTCCCCTAAGTGGTTCCGGCGCAACCAATATTGCCCTTGGATCGTCTGGGACGGCTTGGCCGGGGGGCCCGGCTGGCTTAGGCTTTGGGCATGGCCATACTGAAAATCGCCCGCATGGGGCATCCGGTGCTCGCCCGGCCGGCCGACCCGGTCGCGGACCCCACCGCCCCGGAAATCCGCCAATTGATCGCCGATATGGTGGAAACCATAGTCGACGCTCCGGGACAGGGGCTGGCCGCGCCCCAGGTTCATGTCCCGCTGCGGGTGGCGGTATTTCTGACCCCGCCGGAGGGGTCCGAGCAGAAGCGCGAACTGGTCACTCTGGTCAACCCGCGCTGGCGGCCTTTGGGCGGGGAGCAGGACCTAGCCTGGGAGGGCTGCCTCTCGGTGCCGGGGTTGCGGGGGCTGGTGCCGCGCTACACGCGGATCGCGTATGAGGGTATCCTGCCGGACGGCAGTACTTTGGCGCGCGAGGTGGAGGGCTGGCATGCCCGGGTGGTGCAGCATGAGCTGGACCATCTCGACGGCATTCTCTATCCGCAACGGATGACCGACCTGAAAGACCTCATCTTCGAAAGCGAGTTCAAGCATCGGGTCGCGGCAAACGGCCCCCAGCGGGAGTTGGAAGAATGAACGACGATCATCTGCTCACGCAAAAACGGAGCCTGCTTGCCGCCTTGCTCATCCATGTCCCCTTCGATGGCTGGACGTCCAAGGCTTTGGCGCAGGCGGCAAAAGATTGCGGCTACGATGCCGGGCTGGTGGCGCGCATCTTCCCCGAAGGCGCGGTGGAAGCCCTGGAATTCTGGGTGGCTGAGACCGATGCCGCCATGTTGCATGCGCTGGAAAGCCGTGACCTCATGGCCATGAAGATCCGCGAGCGGGTGAAAGCCGCTGTGATGACGCGGCTGGAACTCGTCGCGCCGCATCGCGAGGCCGTACGCCGCGCACTTACTTTGGAAGCCTTGCCGTATCACGCGCCGCGCGCCTTGCGGCAGCTTTATCGCACGGTGGATGCGATCTGGTATGCCGCCGGCGATACTGCGACCGATTTCAACTTCTACACCAAGCGGATGCTGCTGGCGGGCGTCTATGCCGCCACGCTGATGCACTGGCTGGACGACAGATCGGAAGGTTTTGCCTCGACGGCGGCCTTTCTCGACCGGCGCTTGAGCGATGTGATGCGCATTCAGTCGGCCAAGGGCAAGGTGGGCAAGCTTTTTGAACGGCTGCCCAGCCCGCTGCGCGGAATGCGGCGCGTCTGAATTAAACCGAAAGACTGAAGATCTTGCCGGCCTGGTCCAGATCGCGGACCGGGTTCGGCGCGCCGCTGGCGCCGTAATTCAGCGCGGACGGCTGCTGGTGCGGCGTTTCCGCAGACTGGGAATCGGCAAGCTGGCTGAAATTGATTTCAGAGCTACCGGACTGCTGCGCGGCATTACGTGAGGCAGGGCGCTGCTGGCTCTGCGCGTGCTGTGCAGCAGTGTAGGTCTGCGGCTGCGTGACGGTGGCGGCAGGCGAGGCGGCTTGCTGCTGCAGCACCTGCTGGAACTGCTGGACGGCACGGTTGTCAGTGCCGCTCTCAGCGGCTGTCGGCCTGAGCGCCGCAGCAGCATGGTAAGAGGCAATGCCGTGTGCCAAAGGCATTTTGTTGATCCTGTCAGCAAAGAGAAGCGCAGTTCTGCGCGATACCGGTCAATCCGTCGGTTTCCCGGCAGGCAGTTGTGGTTAATTTGTGATAACTATACTGCCTTAGGCGGGCCGCGCAAGCGGATTAGATAGTCCGACTTATCACTTATGGTTGTGGCAGGCTGCCCAAGGGGTAGAGCCGGTTCACATGGCCCATCTTCCGGCCGGGCCGGGCTTCGGTTTTCCCGTAGAGATGCAGCTTGGTTTTCGGCTCGGCCAGCAGGTCGACCCAGGCGGCGATTTCGTCGCCGATCAGATTCTCCATGACCGCATCGCAAAGCCGTTCGCCGCTGCCCAGCGGCAGGCCGCAGATCGCACGGATATGCTGCTCGAACTGCGAGGTGACGGCGGCATCGAGCGTCCAGTGGCCGGAGTTATGCACCCGCGGCGCCATTTCGTTGACCAGCAGGCGGTCGCCGCAATCGAACAGCTCGACCGCCAGCACGCCGACATAATCGAGGCCTTCGGCCAGTGTCGCGGCGATCCGTTCGGCCTCGCTGCGCAAGGCATCGCTCAAGCGTGCCGGCGCGTAGGTGCGCCAGAGAATATGGTTGCGATGGATATTCTCCACCGGTCCCCAGGAGACGATGCAACCATCTGCATTGCGCGCCAGCACGACGGAAAGCTCGCGCTGGAAGGCAACGAAACCTTCTGCGATCAGCGCATCCGATTTCAGCGCGGTGAAAGCAGCCTCAGCCTGATCGGCGCGTTCAAGCTTCACCTGTCCCTTGCCGTCATAGCCCATGCGGCGGGTCTTCAACACCAGCGGCAGGCCAAGTTCAGCAATCGCGGTTTTCAGATCCTCGACAGAAGCGACCGCACGGAACGGCGCGGTGGCTACGCCGCGCTCGTTGCAGAATGTCTTCTCAAACAAACGGTCCTGCGTGATGCGCAGAGCCTCGACGCCCGGGCGGACGGCAACCTTTTGCGCAATCGCGGCAACCGGCTCAAACGGGATATTCTCGAATTCGTACGTCACGACCGCGCAGGCGGCGGCAAAGCGCGCCATGGCATCCGCGTCGGTATAGCCGGCGCGTGTCGTATGGGCAGCGACTTCACTCGCCGGTGGATCCTGCTCCGGCGCATAGATATGGCAGCGATAGCCGAGCCGCGCGGCTGCAATGGCCAGCATGCGGCCAAGCTGGCCGCCGCCGAGAATGCCGATGGTGGAACCCGGCGCGATCGGCTGCATCGGTTTACTTGCCGTCGGCCGGGCGTTGCTTCACGGCCTTGGTCTGCCGCGCACGCCAGGCCTGCAGGCGCTTGGACAGCGCCGGATCCTGCAAAGCCAGGATGGCGGCCGCAAGCAGGGCGGCGTTGATCGCGCCGGCTTTGCCGATCGCCAGTGCGCCGACCGGAATGCCGGCGGGCATCTGCTGGATCGACAGCAGGGAGTCGAGGCCCTTCAGGGCGCGGCTTTCGACCGGCACGCCAAGCACCGGCAGATGCGTCATCGCCGCCGCCATGCCGGGCAGATGCGCAGCCCCGCCGGCGCCGGCGATGATCACCTGGATGCCGCGGCCCGCCGCACTGCGGGCATATTCATAAAGCCGGTCAGGGGTGCGATGGGCGGAGACGATGCGATGCTCGGCCGGCACTTTCAGCGCTTTCAGCACATCGGCGGCATGCGACATAGTGGCCCAATCGGATTGGCTGCCCATGATGATGCCGACGAGCGGTTTGCCTGCCGGTGCGGCCTTCTTTGCCATGCCATACTCCTGGTCGCGGAAAGGCGCGGATTATAGGGAGCGCGCCTCGGCTGTAAAGCGGCGCAGCAATCCAGCCGGAAGCTTGCCTGAATGCCGGCGGGAGCCTCGTGCGGAGGCTTGGCCTGCCTTAGGATGGTCATAACTTTCTACTCATGCTTTCAGGCTCGCCACACTTTATTAACGCTCGGCTGGCTTATTGGACCGGATGGTGGAGAGGGCTGAGTAAAGCCACGGCTGAGTAGAGCGGCTGAGTGGAGCAACGGCGCGTAAGGCATGTCACGGATTGAGGATCGCCGACCTTTGGGCCTGGGCCCGGGCGCCACGCCGATAGGGGCGCCGGGCGGCTCGGCGCGCGTCCAGCCGCTGGCACCGGGCCCTGTCAACGTCACGCAGCAGAAGCCGGCCGCCGATCCAGCCGCCACCGCCACGGTGATGGGCATCCCCGAAGCCGAACTGACGCCGCGGGTGCGCGACGCCATCATGCGGCTGATGGGCGAGGTGGACCAGCTGCGCAACGAGCTGAACCGCACGCGCCACCGGCTGGCAGAACTGGAGCGCCTCGCCGACCGCGACACGCTCACCCCGCTGTATAACCGCCGCGCTTTCGTGCGCGAATTGTCGCGCGCCATGGCGCATGTCGAACGCTACGGACGGCCTTCGGCGCTGATCTATTTCGACCTCAACGGCCTGAAGGAGATCAACGATCGCCACGGCCATCCGGCCGGTGACGCGGCGCTGATCCAGGTCGGCCAGATACTGCTCGACAACACCCGTGAGGTGGATGTCGTCGCCCGACTGGGCGGCGACGAATACGGAGTCATCCTCACCGAAACCGACAGCCAGCAGGCCCGCGAAAAGGCCGACCAGTTGTCTGAAGCAATCCACCGCCGCCCGCTGCACTGGGAGGGCAAGACCCTGCTGCTGGATGCCGCGTATGGCGTCTATCCGCTCAAGCCCGGAGAAGACCCCGGCTCGGCTTTGGCCAACGCCGACCAGATGATGTACAGCCACAAACTGGCTCGCCGCGCTGCCCGGGGGTGACTTGGGGCTGACCCCGGATACCCGGTGCGAATGCGGCCGCAAGCCGGTTTCTGTGGCCCTTCTTCTAAATATTTGTTGTTACTGAAGTTTTCCGGCTGCGTCCGCGTGCGTCCAAAGAGCCAAACGTGTCCAAACTCGTCCAATCCGGGCCAATTCCGTCCAAAGACTGTTCTCGCGCTGATGTACCTCTCGGACGGCCCGCCAGATTGTGGGAACAAAATGGGAATATGGGCGGCGCAAGTCAAGAGCGGCCGCGGAATGGCAAAGCAGGCAAGCCGACGGGTATGCGCTGAATCCGCCCGGCCTATCTGATCCTGTAAGGGAGAGATGGCATGGCATCCCGCCGGGCATCAGGCGAGAGAGCAATATGGAGATCGGCATGGAAAGCGGCCCGGCGATGGGCGGCGGTGCTGCTCCTGCTGGCCGGCGGGCCAATCCTCCTCATTCATCCGGCTGTGACGCAAAGCGACCGCATCGCTGTCGTGCTCAATGTCGAAGGCGTCATCGGGCCGGCGACCGCCGATTACGTTTCGCGCAGTCTGGAGAAGGCCAAGGCGCGCGGCGCAAGGCTAGTGGTGCTGCAGCTCGATACTCCCGGCGGCCTTGATACCTCCATGCGCGACATCATTCGCGCCATTCTGTCCTCGCCCATTCCGGTGGTCAGCTATGTCAGCCCGAGCGGCGCGCGGGCAGCGAGCGCGGGCACGTATATTCTCTATGCCAGTCATGTCGCGGCAATGGCGCCGGGCACTAATCTCGGCGCAGCGACGCCGGTGCAGCTTGGCGGCGGCTTGCCCTTCGGCGGCGATGAGCAGCCAGGCCAAGACAAAGATGGCAAGGGCGACAAGAGCGACGATAAATCCGGCGACGAAAGCCGCGCACCCAAGCCGCCGGAACGGATGAGCGCGATGGAAAAGAAGGTGGTCAACGATGCGACCGCCTATATCCGCGCGCTGGCCGAGCTGCGCGGCCGCAATGCCGACTGGGCGGAGCAGGCCGTGCGCGAGGGTGTCAGCCTTTCTGCCAATGCGGCACGGGAGCAGAACGTGATCGATGTGGTGGCCGACAGCATCGATGCATTGCTGGCGCAGATCGACGGTCGCGGAGTGACCATAGGCGCCGGATTGACTGAGAGCGCCGCCAGTGCGGGCGAGGGCGGCGCGCGCATGGTGCTGCAGACCGAGAACATGACGCTGGAACGCATCGAGCCGGACTGGCGCACCAAGCTGCTAGGTGCGATCACCAATCCCAATCTGGCGCTGATCCTAATGATGATCGGCATCTATGGCCTGATCTTCGAATTCATGAATCCGGGCTCGCTCTATCCCGGCACCATCGGTGCGATCTGTTTGCTGGTTGGGCTTTATGCACTTGCCGCGCTGCCGGTGAATTTTGCCGGGCTTGGTCTGATCCTGCTCGGTATCGGCCTGATGGTGGCGGAGGCTTTCGCGCCATCCTTCGGCATTCTCGGCATCGGTGGTGCCATTGCCTTCATCCTCGGCGCGATGATCCTGTTCGACACTGACATTCCGGCGTTTGAACTCTCCTGGCCGGTAATCGGTGGCGTGGCCGTTGCCAGCCTTGCCTTCACCCTCATCGTCATGCGCATGGCGCTGAGCGCGCATAACCGCCGGGTGACGACCGGGCGCGAAGAGATGATCGGCGCCCGCGGCAAGGTGCTCGATTGGAGCGATGGCGGCGGTCATGTGTTTGTCCATAGCGAACGCTGGAAGGCGGTTTGTGCCATGCCGCTGCAGCCTGGGCAGAGCATCCGCGTGACCGGCCTTGAGGGGCTGGTCCTGCAGGTGGTGCCTGATCCCTGACGAACCAACGAACAAGGAGACCGCGATGCTGGCGCAACTCAGCTTCTACCTGCCGATTGTCATTCTGCTGGTCGTATTCATCGCCGCGGCGATCAAGATCCTGCGCGAATATGAACGCGGCGTCGTGTTCACGCTTGGCCGTTTCAGCGGCGTGAAGGGGCCGGGCCTGATCCTGCTGATCCCGCTGGTGCAGCAGATGGTGCGCACCGACCTGCGCACACTGGTGCTCGATGTGCCGAGCCAGGACGTGATCTCGCGAGACAATGTATCGGTGAAAGTCAATGCGGTGATCTATTTCCGCGTGGTCGAACCGGAGAAGGCCGTGATCCAGGTGGCCGATTTCATGGCGGCGACGGGACAACTGGCGCAGACGACGCTACGTTCGGTGCTGGGCAAGCATGATCTGGACGAGATGCTGGCGGAACGCGAAAAGCTGAACAGCGACATTCAGGAAATCCTCGACTCGCAAACCGATGCCTGGGGCATCAAGGTGGCGAATGTCGAGATCAAGCATGTCGATATCAGCGAAAGCATGGTGCGGGTGATCGCCCGCCAGGCCGAAGCCGAGCGCGAGCGGCGCGCTAAGGTGATCAATGCTGAAGGCGAATTGCAGGCGGCGCAGAAGCTGCTGGAGGCGGCCGAAATCATCGGCCAGCGGCCGGAGGCGATGCAGCTTCGGTATCTCGGAACGCTCACCTCGATTGCGACGCAGAATAGCTCGACCATTGTTTTCCCGTTTCCGCTCGACATGATGAAAGGCATGTTCGCCAGCGCGGGAAGACAGGGGTAAGTATTTGGGGCAAGACGGTGGTGCATACGGGGAAGGGGCGATGCCGGCTGACAGCGATTTCGTCGATTACGTTCTCGACTGCATGACAGGCATCGGCCCGGTGCGGCCGGTGCGTTTTTTCGGCGGCATGGGTCTGACCCTGGATGGCGTGCAGTTCGCCTATGTGACCGGCAGTAACCGGCTGTTCTTCGTCGTCGATGATGTGACGCGGCCGCGCTACCAGGCGGCGGGGATGGAGCCGTTTTCCTATATGCGCGGCTCCGCCAGGCGCGTCATCGAGCGCTGGTATGAATTGCCGGAAGACGTGCTGATGGATGGCGACGAATTGCGCCAATGGGTGCGCGACGCAGTGGCGACTGCGGCGCGGAGCCGGACGGCAAAGCTGATGTCCAAGCGCAAGAGCGCGGGCAAGACGAAGATGAAAGGAAAGGGCAGAGGCGACGGAAAGAAGAAAGCTGCGAAAGCAGAAACTGTAGAAGGACAGCCAGAGAAATGCAAACCGCCGCCTGGAAAGGCGGCGGTCAAGACGGCGTCTGCGTTACGGTCTGCGTCTCAGCCCGCACTACAGCGCAGGCGATCGCCCCGCGCCAGGGCCTGAGGCGCGCAGAGGGCGTTATCTAGGAGCGGCTCCCGTTCATCAGATGGAAACTGGCAAAGAGCGGCAGGCCGCTCAGCAGAGCCGCGCAATGCACGGCGAGCAGCCAGTCGATCCTGAACCACGACACCAGGCCATCGGCAATGATGAAGAACTGCAGAACCGCGAGGACGAGGAAAAAGACGACTCCGGGGAACGCCATGAATCCCTCCTTTTCTTATTTATCGAACGCACAACACCGTAAGCCGCCGGTTTGATCCCTTGTTGGGACAAGGCTGTGACCGGGAAGGGCGATACCGCCGGATACGAGTATGGTTAACTGCGGTATCTCGGTATTCGTCGCTGCGTAAGCGCTGATGGTGCAAAGAGAAAGCGGCGGTGTGTGTTCAGAAGAAGAAGATTGTTCTGCGCAAGATGCCCGGGGCGGGCCCGGGCATTACGAATAACTAGTGACGGTGCCGCCGCGGCACCGTTCACCGCCGCTTGGCGTAGCGCTTCTCGATGGCGGTGAATAGCGCGCGCAGGGCGGTGGCTTCACCGCCGAGCGGGCGGCCGGGGCGGGGGTTGGGGTTCCAGGCGAAGAGATCAAGATGCGCGTAGCATTTCGTCTTGTCGACGAATTCCTTCAGGAACAGCGCTGCAGTGATCGAGCCTGCAAAGGGCGTGTCGCCGGAATTGCTGATATCGGCGACCTTGCCTTCGATATAGTCGCGATAAGGCTTGTGCAGCGGCAGGCGCCAGAGCGGCTCGGCGACTGCGATGCCTGCCGAGAGCAGGGCTTCGGCCATCGCATCGTCGGTGCTGTAAAGCGCGGGCAGATCGGGGCCGACGGCAACGCGGGCGGCGCCGGTCAAGGTTGCGCAGTCGATCAGCCAGTCGGGCTTTTCGCTATCGGCTTCGGCCAGCAGATCGCCCAGCACCAGACGGCCTTCGGCATCGGTATTGCCGATCTCGACGGTGATGCCCTTGCGGGTGTTCAGCACATCGCCGGGCCGCATGGCGTTGCCCGAGACGCTGTTCTCCACCGCGCCGATCAGAACGCGCAGGCGCACCGGCAGCTTCAGCGCCATGATTGCCGCCGCAAGGCCCAGCACCACGGCGGCGCCGCCCATATCCTTCTTCATCAGCAGCATGCCGGCGGAAGGCTTCAGGTCGAGGCCGCCGGTATCGAAGCAGACGCCCTTGCCGACCAGGGTCAGCTTGGGGTGCTTCGGGTTACCCCAGACGATGTCGATCAGGCGCGGCAGGCGACCGGAGGCGCGGCCGACCGCATGGATCATCGGATAATTCTTCTCCAGCAGCTCGTCGCCGATGACGCAGTCGAAACTGGCGCCGCCCAGCATGGCGATGCCGCGCGCGGCTTCCGCCAGTTCGGCCGGGCCCATGTCGCTGGAGGGCGTGTTGATCAGATCGCGCGCCAGCACGATGCCGTCATAGAGCGCCTGCACGCGGGCTCTGTCGGCTTTCGCAGGCCAGACAAGCCGCGCAGCCGGCTTGCGCTCGGCCGGCTTCTTGTAGCGGTCGAAACGATAGGCATTCAGCGCCCAGCCCAGGGCTGCATCGTCGGCGGCCTTGGAATCCGCAAGCCTGTAATCGCCCGGCGGTAAGGCAGCGGCGATGGCGGCATAGGACCAGAGATCGGGGCTGTCGCCCAGACCGGCCAACACGCGGGCCGGCTTGCCGCTGCGGCTGTCGGGCAGCACCAGCACCTGGCCCGGCTTGGCCTTGAAGCTCTGGGCCGCCGCCCAGTTAACGACATTCGGTTTTTCGCGCGACTGCCGCGCCGTCCATTGCTTGGCGGTGTAGGTCTCGATGGCGATGGCGTCGGCGGCTTTGGCGATCAGGGTAACGGTCACGACAGGTCTCTCCAGCTTCTGGCCTGACAGGCCGCAGGACTGTCCATGTCTGCCTCTGGGCAGCGCGGCACTGGGCGGGGGCAGGCTCCTTCTTTATAAGTAGAACAGCCCCGCCGCGAAATATACGGAGGAAAACCGTGGCCGAATTCACCCTCGTCATCGGCAACAAGAATTACTCAAGCTGGAGCCTGCGGCCCTGGCTGGCCCTGAAAGCTACAGGACAGGAATTCGACGAGGTGCTGATCACCCTGCGCCAGCCCGAGACCAAGGCGAAGATCCTCGCCCATTCGCCGGCCGGCAAGGTGCCGGTGCTCAAGCATGGCGACCTTCTGGTGTGGGAAAGCCTGGCGATCTGCGAATACGTGGCCGAGCTGTTTCCCGCCGCCGGGCTGTGGCCCGACGATCCGCGCGCCCGCGCGGTGGCGCGCAGCGTTTCGACCGAGATGCATGCGGGCTTTGCTGCCCTGCGCCGCGACCTGCCGATGGACATCGCCAAGCTGAGCGATGTTCCCCGCAGCGCCAGCGATGAGGCCAAGGCCGACATCGCCCGCATCCAGCAGATCTGGCAGGATTGCCGCGGCCGCTTCGGCTCCAAGAAGCAGAGCGAAGGCGGCGGCGATTTCCTGTTCGGCCGCTTTGGCGTCGCCGACTGCATGTTCGCCCCGGTGGCGACGCGGCTGCGCACCTATGGCGTGGCGCTCGATCCTGTCTCGGCCGCCTATGTGGATGCGATCTATGCTTGGCCGGCGATGCAGGAATGGTGCGCAGCCGCCGCCAAGGAGGCACCGCTGCCGGAGATGTGAGGGCGGCGTCTTTACGCTCCCTCTCTAAGAGTCTCCTTCGTCAGCTTCAGGTAATGAGCTTCAGTTCGCGATAGAAGCGCTCGGCGCCGGCATGCAGCGGCGGGGTGGAGACGCCGAGGAGCGCCGTGCCGAGGCGGATCTTCTGCGCCATGGCCGGGCCGGCATCGAGGATCTTGCGGTTGGAGGGATGCCACAAAGCCCGCAGCAGCTCGTAAGTCAGATCGGCATCGAGCGCTTCCGGCACGATCCATTGCATGCCGATGCTCAAGGTCTCGATCTCGCCGACGCCGGCATAGGTACCGGCGGGAATGAGGTCGCGGTTGAAGAAGCGGTGGCGGCGCAGCGCGCCGTCGATCTGGCGGCCGCTGAGCGGAATCACTTGCGCGATCTCGCGGTCGGTGAGATCGCCTACCGTCGGCGCGGGCTGGCCCGAGATCAGGAAGAAGGCGTCGAGCTCGTCCTTTGACATCAGGTCGGCGGCCTCACCTGGATCGAATTCCAGAATTTTAAGCTGGCTCAGCCGCAGGCCATAGGCGGTGAGGATGATTTCGGCGTTGAAACGCGTGCCGGAGCCGGCGCGGTCGATGGAGACGCGCTTGCCGGCGAGGTCGCGGATATCCTCGATACCGCTGCCGCGACGCACGACGAGATGTACCGTTTCCGGATAGAGGTTGGCCAGCACGCGCAGGTTCGGCTGCTTGGCGCGGCGGAAATAGACGCCTTCGCCCTGATAGGCGCTGTAGGCAAGATCAGCCTGGGCGAAACCGGATTCGATGCTTTCGGCAGCCACCGCGGCGATGTTGGCGACCGAGCCGGGGCTGGTCAGCGCCACCGCGATCAGGCCCGGCACGCCGCAGGAGCCGCCGCGCTCGCAGGGGCGGCTGCCGGGTGGATTGGAGATCGCCGCGGCGATCGTCGTGCCGACCGGGAAGGCGGTGGTATGGGCGGAGCCGGTGAGGATGCGGAAGAAACTGCCACCATCTGCACCGGAATTCTGCGCTAAGCCCGCCAGCGGATGGGCCGCCGCCATCGTGGCGGCACCAAAGGCAAGGGATCGGCTGAGGAAATCCCGGCGGCGCATAAGGCCGTTATACGCCGCGCGGCGATGAATGGCTAGGCAAGCGGATCGAGCGTCGAAGCTGCGCGGTCGAATTTCAGCTTGGCGACCAGCACGGTGGCCGTCAGGCCGAGCGTGACGAGATTGGCGATGATCAGGCCGAGCGAGCCGATCAGCAGACCATAGACGAGCCAGAGCGCGATGCCGGCATTCATCAGCAGGAACATGCCGAGGGAGATGTCGCGCGCCGAGCGGCGGCGCCAAACCTTCACCACCTGCGGCACATAGGCAAGGGTGGTGAGGCAGCCGGCAGCGATGCCGAGCGCCTCGATGGCGAGATGCGAAGGCATGTCAGACCCTGAAATTCAGACCGGAGAACTGCAGACCGTGAAATTCACGCCCGCGTCGCTCAGACCCGGGCGATGAAAGCGTTCTGTAGCCGGGCAATGGTAGCCCGCAGGTCGGCTTCCTCATAGGGGCGCGGCGGCAGCTTGCCCCAGATCGGCGCTGGCCAGGCCGGGTCGTCGCGGAAGCGGGCGACGACATGCACATGAAGCTGCGGCACCATGTTGCCAAGCGCGCCAACGTTCAGCTTGTGCGGCTTGAAGACATGGGTCAGCACGCGCTGGGCCTGGGCGATCTCGTTGATCAGCAGCTTGCGCTGCTTCTCGTTGAGATCGGAAATTTCGGTCAGGTTCTCGACCGCCGGCACCAGGATCAGCCAGGGATACTGCGAGTCATTCATCAGTTGCACGAGGCACAGTTTCATCCGGCAGACCGCCAGGGTGTCGCGGCGCAATTGGTCGTGCAGATTGAACATGGATTAGGGCTCGCATTCCGGGCGGCGATCAGGTACGGATCGCGAGATAAACCAACAAATGAGGCCTTGTCCATGCCTGCTTTGGCGACTGATCAGGCAGTGCCCGTCCTGCGCGTGAAAGCGCGCGAAGAGCGCCGTGTAAAGGGAGGCCATCCGTGGATTTACTCCAATGAATTAGAACTCGACGCCAAGGCCAAAGCACTCACGCCGGGTAGTCTTGTCCGGGTAATCGACGCGCATGGCAGCAATATCGGCATCGCCAGCTTCAATCCGCACTCCCTGATCGCCGCGCGGCTATGGACTGCAGATACCGACGCGCGCATCGATGCCGGCTTCCTCGCCGGTCGGCTGCGCTCGGCCCTGCACTTGCGCGAAAGATTCTTTCCTCAGCCCTATTATCGCCTGGTGCATGCTGAAGCCGACGGTTTTCCCGGCTTTGTCATCGATCGTTACAATGATGCGGTCGCCGTCCAGGCCAATACCGCCGGTGCCGAACGCCTTACCCCGGCGCTGCTGGAGGCGTTGGAGGCCGTACTCAAGCCGCGCGCGGTGGTGCTGCGCAACGACACCGCGGTGCGCCGGCTGGAAGGGCTGGAGCTGGAGGTCAAACTCGCGGCTGGCAGCCTGGAGACCAAGCCTTTGGTCGAAGAAGGCGGCGTGCGTTTCACCCTCGACCTTCTCGAGGGGCAGAAGACCGGCTGGTATTTCGACCTGGCCGAGGCACGCACTAGGCTTGCGAGCCTCGCTGAAGGCCAGGAGGTGCTGGACTGCTATTGCCATATCGGCGCCTTCGCGCTGCGCGCCGCAAAGGCCGGCGCGAGGAGCGTGCTCGGCATCGACCGCTCCGAGCTAGGCATCGCGCTGGCCAGCCGGGCAGCGGAAGAAAATGGCCTGAGCCACATCACACGGTTCGAGAAGGGCGATGCTTTCGAGGCGCTGGAGAAGCTGCAGGGCCGGCGCTTCGGCGTGGTGATCACCGACCCGCCCAACTTCGTCAAAAGCCGCAAGGATCTCGGCCCCGGCAGCCGCGCCTATCGCAAGCTGGCGAAGCTAGCCGCGCCGCTGGTGGCGCCGGGCGGCTTCTGGTTCGTCGCCTGCTGCGCGCACCTGCTGCCGGGCGATCTGTTCGCCAAGGAAGTGGCGATCGGGCTCAGCCAGGCCGGCCGTCAGGGCCGCATCGTGCTCAGCGGCGGCGCCGGCCCGGACCATCCGGTGCATCCGCATCTGCCCGAGAGCGCGTATCTGAAATGGCAGGTGCTGCAGCTCGATTGAGGCGGCATCGTCAGAACGAAAGCGTCATGGCCGGGCTTGACCCGGCCATCTTTATGTCAGCGAAGATGTCTCTATCGCCTGTTCTGCGCCTTGAACCAGGGCTCCAGGCGTTCGATGGCGGCTTCGATCACCGAGCGGTCCATGCAGAAGGAAAGCCGCAGGTAATGCTGGCCCTGGGCGGTGTCAAAATCGACGCCGGGCGCGGCGACCACACCGGTTTCCTCCAGCATACGCTTGCAGAAGGCGACCGAGTCATCCGTGAAGTCGCTGATATCGGCATAGAGATAGAAGGCGCCATCGGGCGGCGCGAAACGCGTGATGCCAAGGCGCGGCAGCGCCGCCAGCAACAAATCACGGTTCTGCTTGTAGGCGGCGACGCGCGCATTCATCTCGTCTTCCGCCTCCAGCGCGGCGATACCGGCGAGCTGCGACAGCGTCGGCGCAGAGATCTGCAGCGAGCCGTGCAGCGCCTCGACGCGCTGCACCAGCCGTTCGGGCAGCACCAGCCAGCCAAGCCGCCAGCCGGTCATGCCCCAGTATTTCGAGAAGCCGTTGATGATGATCACGTCATCGCCCGCGCAAAGTGCGGTATCGGCCGGGCGGTCGAAGGTGACACCGTGATAAAGCTCATCGACGATCAGCCAGAGGCCACGCGCCTGGCAGGCGGCGTAAATCGCGCGCAGTTCATCGCCTGATAGCATCGTGCCGGTGGGATTGGCCGGGCTGGCGACCACGACGCCCTTCACCTCAGCGGGCAGGGCGGCGATCATTTCCGGCGTGACGCGGAAGCCGGTCGAGGCATCGGTGGCAACGCGATAGGGAATGAGATCGAGCGCCTTCAACGTGCCGCGATAGGCGGGATAACTTGGCTCGACCACTGCCACCGTCTCACCCGCCGAGAAGGCCGCAAGAAAGGCCAGCATGAAGCCTGATGACGTGCCGATGGTGACGGCGACGCGGCTGGCCGGCACCTCAATGCCATGGCGGCGGCGGTAGAATTTCGCGATGCCCTCGCGCAGCGGCATCAGGCCCAGCGCTTCGGTGTAGCCGAGCAGGCGGCCATCGCTGAGCGCGGCTTGCGCGGCGGCGACGGCAGCCTGCGGCGGCGGCAGAGTGGGTTCGCCGACCAGCAGGCTGACCACCTTGCCGCCGGCCCGCACCCGCGCATTCACCGCCTTGTAGATCTCCCACATCTGGTAGATCTCGACATCGCTGCGCGAAGAGGGCTGGGGACGAGGCGAAGCATGCATGGCCGAACTCAGCAGTGACTGGAATCGTTACTCAGGTGCGTAGCACACCGCTTCGATCCGGTAACCATCGGGATCGATGATGAAGCCGGCATAATAGGTCGGCGTGTATTCCGGACGCAGGCCCGGCTGGCCGTTGTCGCGGCCGCCATTCTGCAAAGCGATGGCGTGGAAGGCATCCACCGCGGCCCGCGTCGGGGCCGTGAAGCAGAAATGCAGACCGTTCTTCATGTCGGCGGGCACGGGGCGTTGGCTTTTGGAGAGCCAAAGCTGCGGATGCTTGTCGCCATAGGCGATGGTTTCGGCGCCGTCATAGAGCCGGCGGAAGCCGAGCGGCTGCAGGACGGCATCGTAGAAGCGGCCGGCAGCGGCAAGATCGGTAACTCCATAGGAAACGTGATCGAACATGACTAACCCTCGTATTGGTTAGATTAACGATAGCGCCGGAAGGCGCCATTGGCCAGCGCCACGCCGAGGCTGACGGCGGCGATGCCGGTCCAGGTGACAAGGGCAGGCCATTCGCCCAGCAGCGGGATGGCGAGCAGGGCGGTCAGGGCGGGCGTGAGCGCGCCGAAAGCGGCGGCGCCGGTCGCGCCCAGATGGCGCACGGCAAACCCGTAAGCCGCCATGCTGAGCAGGCCGGAAGCGACCGACTGGAAAAGCTGCACGCCGATCTCGAATGGCGGGGCCGCCAGCAGGTGCGAGTCCAGCCAGAGCAGATAGACAGGCGCATAGATGAAGAAGGAGGCGGCATAAACGATGGCGGCCGCATGCCAGGGGCTAAGGCTGCTTTTCTTCATCGCGATGGTGTAACAGGCCCACATTGCGCCGGCGGCGATGAAGAGCAGATCGCCGCGCCAGGCGCCGTCGTCGCCGCTGAAGACCTGATAGCCGCCGACGGCAATGGCGCCAGCCAGCATCAAAACGATGCCGGCCTTGCGCTGACGATCGAAACGGTCACCGAGCAGCAGCCAGGCGAGGAAGGCGGCAAAGAGCGGCATGCAGCCCGGCATCAGCGCGCCGGCATGGGCGGCTGGTGCGAACAGCATGCCGCTGCTGCTGGTCAGCAGGAAGGGCAGGCCCGCGCCGGCAATCATTACGGCGAGGATGAACGGTTTGGCGCCGATGTTGCTGCCGGTGCTGAGGCCGAAGCCATGCCGCAGCAGAACCGGCGCCAGCAGCAGGGCCGGCAGCAGCAGCCGCAGGAAGACGACATCGTAAAGCGTGAGTGAGCCGGTAACGCCAAACCGGGTGGCGACCAGACCAGCCGCCCAGAGCGTGACCGTCAGCAGCGCCGCTAGCGCCCCGAAAAGGCGTGCGGCATCTGGCTGGGCGTTTGGCCGGATCTGGGATGAGGCATGCAGGGCGGTTTCGGTGGTCATGTCAGTCTCCCGTCTGTGGGACAGGGGAGAGAATGGTGCAGATGACTTGGTATGTCCTTGCTATTCCATCCCCTTTGTCGAAGAATGACGCAATATCCTGCCTCATAGTGGGTTTTCTGGGGTGATTTATGCCAATTTCTGATCTGGACGATTTCGACCGCAAGATCCTGGCTGCTCTGCAGGAGGATGGTCGGCTGAGCAATGTCAATCTGGCCGAGAAGGTGGGCCTCTCGCCGTCGCCCTGCCTGCGGCGGGTCAAGCGGCTTGAGCAGGAGGGCTATATCCGCGGCTACCGGGCGGTGCTGGACCGTCGCAAGCTGGGCCTCGATCTGACCGTCTATGTCGAGATCAAGGTGGAGAAGCATTCCGCCGAGAATGCCGCCCTGCATCAGAAGCTGCTGGAAGAGATCCCCGAGGTGGTGGCGGCGCATATGGTATCAGGCGAGCCCGATTTCGTCGCCGAGGTGGTGGTGCCGGACCTGGCGTCCTATGAACGGCTCCTCACCGAACGCCTGCTGACTCTGCCCATGGTGAAGGACATCCGGTCGAATTTCGTGCTGCGACAGGCAAAGATCGATGCGCCTTTGCCGCTGGCGCATCTGCAGCGGTAAGGGCTCGATACCGCCCGCATGCCGATCAGAAAAGAGAGATGCCAGCCGGCCACCAGCCTTGGGGGTGTCGTACGAAGAATCTCCAATAGCTAGCGTGCTTTTCTGCTGCGGTCGGCAAAACACGATTCGAGAAGCCGACGAGCGCGCGCGGATGCTTCGGCAGCTTCCCCTCATCAAGCGGTAACGCACTGTCCTCTCGACTCTTTTTCGGCGTCACCGTATAGTCCGGCCGCCGCCGCAAAGCCGCCATATTGACTGCCTAAACACTGACGCCCATGCGCGGGTGGATAGGCCGAACAGAGCAACGGTGATCGCCGGCGACGTCACCTCATTTTTGTGCCAAGGGCAGCCATGCGCTATTCGGGACTGCTTGTCCTAATCCTCGTCGCAATCGTCAATCTGGCGGGCTGGGCCTATCTCAATCGTCCGATCGAACCGCGCCCCTGGGGAGAATTCATCAACGGCGTCGACTATTCGCCATTCCGCGCCGATCAGGATCCGCGCAGCAACCGATTCCCGAGCGATGAAGAGATCGACCAGGACATGCAGATCCTGGCCGGACAGGTGCGGCAGATCCGCACCTACTCGACGCTGGACGGCCAGGGCAAGATCGCCGAGATCGCCGGCCGCTATGGCCTGGAGGTGATGCAGGGCATCTGGCTGGATGGCCGCCTGGAGCGCAACGAGCAGGAAATCCAGGAGCTGATCCGCATCGCGTCGACGCATGATAACGTGCGCCGCGTGCTGGTCGGCAACGAAACGCTGTTGCGCGCCGACATGCCGATCCAGGATCTGGTTCAGTATATCCGCCGCGTGCGCACGCAGCTTGCCGGCAAGAATGTCGAAGTCTCCACCGCGGAGACCTGGGATATATGGCTGCGCTATCCGCAACTCGGCCGCGAAGTCGATTTCATCGCCATCCATCTGCTGCCCTACTGGGAAGGCCAGGCGCCGGATAAGGCCGCCGAATACGCGCTGGCGCGTTATCAGCAGGTCAAGGACGCCTATCCGACCAAGAAGGTGGTGATCACCGAAATCGGCTGGCCGTCCGAAGGTCGCATCCGCCGCGATGCGGTGCCGAGCCCGACGACGCAGGCCGCCTTCCTGCGCGGCTTCCTCAATATCGCCAATCAGCGCGGCCTGGACTACTACATCCAGGAAGCTTTCGATCAGCCGTGGAAGCGCAACATCGAAGGCAGCGTCGGCGCCTACTGGGGCATCTACAACGCCGACCGCTCGCCGAAATTTCCGATGGTCGGCCCGGTCAGCGACCGTCCGCACTGGCCGCAGCTTGCCGCCGCCTCGATCCTGCTGGCGCTGCCGCTGATGGCGTGGTTCCTGGCGCGCTGGGCGGATCTACGCTTCTCCGGCCGCGTCTTCTTTATCGGCCTGATTCAGCTGATCACCAGCGCGCTGGTGATGGTGATCGATTCCGGCCTGCGCACCTATATGAGCCCGGGCATCGCTTTCATGTGGGCGATGCTGCTGCCGCTATTGTTCATGCTGTTCCTCGTCGTGCTGGCGGAAGGCCTCGAACTGTCAGAGGTGATCTGGGCAAGCCGGCGCAAGCGGCATTTCCTGCCTTTCAAGACCGATATCGACCGCACCTGGCCGAAGGTCTCGATCCATGTGCCGGCCTATAATGAGCCGCCGGAGATGCTGAAGAAGACCCTGGATGCGCTGGCGCGGCTGGACTATCCGAATTTCGAAGTCCTGATCATCGACAACAACACCAAGGACGAAAACGTCTGGCGTCCGGTGGAAGAGCATTGCAAGCGGCTGGGCGAGCGGTTCCGCTTTTTCCACGTCTCGCCGCTGAAGGGCTTCAAGGCGGGCGCGCTGAACTTCGCGCTGCGCAACATGGCGCCAGATACCGAAATCGTCGGCGTGATCGATGCCGACTACATCATCGAGCCCGACTGGCTGAAGTCGCTGGTTCCGTATTTCGACCGTGCCGATATCGGCTTCGTGCAGGCGCCGCAGGATCACTATGACTGGAAGGGCAACACCTTCAAGGAATTCATCAACTGGGAATATGCCGGTTTCTTCCAGATCGGCATGGTCCAGCGCAACGAACGCGACGCCATTATCCAGCATGGTACGATGACCCTGATCCGCCGCGCTGCCATGGAGCATGTCGGCCCCTGGGCGGAGTGGTGCATCTGCGAGGATGCCGAGATGGGCCTGCGCCTGCTCGCCGGCGGCTGGCATTCGGTCTATACCGACCGCCGCTTCGGCTATGGCCTGACGCCCGACAGCTTTGCTGGCTACAAGAGCCAGCGCTTCCGCTGGGCCTATGGCGCGGTGCAGATCATGAAGCGGCACTGGCGCGAGATGCTGCCCGGCAGCGACCGCAAGCTCGATCCGATGCAGCGCTATCACTTCATCACCGGCTGGATGCCGTGGTTCGCCGACGCGCTGGGCCTTGTTTTCGCCATTGCCTCGCTGTTCTGGACCGTAGGCGTGCTGGTGATGCCAAAATATTTCGAGCTGCCGCTGGCGCTGTTCCTGCTGCCCGTGGTGGCGGTGTTCGGCGCCAAGCTGGCGCAATTCCTGTGGCTGTACAAAATCCGCGTGCCCTGCACCTTCCGGCAAAGGCTGGGCGCGGGCCTCGCCGGCCTTGCGCTGACCTACACGATTGCGCGGGCGATGATCTTTGGCCTGTTCACGTCCAAGCTGCCGTTCATCCGCACGCCCAAGCATGAGGGCCAGCGCGCCTTCGTGCAGGCGCTGATCATGGCGCAGGAGGAAACGCTGCTGGCGATCCTGCTGGTGCTGGCGGGCTTCGGCATGTGGAATTTCCAGGGCGGCGAAGATCCGGAAGCGCGGCTATGGGCCATCGTCATGTGGGCCCAGTCGGTGCCTTACTGGGCCTCGCTGGCGCTGGCGGCGATCAACACGCTGCCCAAGCCGCCGAGCAAGGGCGTGACCGTGCCGGCGACGCAGCCCACCAACGCTGCCGCGACGGCTGATATCGGCTCGCAAGGCAGTCCCGCGCAATGACCGTCTCCACGCGATAATCGTCAGCCGAGATTCCGGACCATAGATCATGCACGCGCCGACACCGAAGCCGGCCCATCGTATCGTGCTGCTGTTGCTGTGCATCGGCCTGGCGGCACTGCTCAACATCGCCGGCTGGTGGTGGTTCAATCGTCCGGAGCGGATCAGCGACGATCCGCAGGCGCGGATTAATCAGATCAGCAGCGTCTCGTTCGCGCCGTTCCGGCGCGGGCAGGGGCCGCTGGTGAAGATCTTCCCGACGCCGGAGCAGGTGGAAGAAGACCTCGCGAGCCTTAAAGGCATCGTCAAGGGTGTGCGCACCTACACCGCGCTGGAAGGTGTCGAGATCGTGCCGCAGGTGGCCGGCCGCTACGGCATCGAGGTAACGCATAGCGCATGGCTCGGGCGTGAGCTCGACGTCAACGAGAAAGAGATCACCGCGCTGATCGAGCAGGCCAACCGCTATCCCGACACGATCAAGCGCGTGATCGTCGGCAACGAGGTGCTGCTGCGCAAGGATCTCACAGCGGATCAGCTCATCGGCTACATCCGGCGCGTCAAGGCAGCGGTGAAGCAGCCGGTGTCTTACGCCGATGTGTGGGAATTCTGGCTGCAGAATCCGCGCCTGCTAGACGAGGTCGATTTCGTCACTGTGCATTTCCTGCCCTACTGGGAGGATCTGCCGGTGGGTGTCGAGCATGCGATGGAGCATATCCTGTGGGTCTACGACACGGTGCGCCAGCAACTGCCCGGCAAGCCGGTGATGATCGGCGAAGTCGGCTGGCCATCGGAAGGCCGTTCGCGCCGCGATGCCGTGCCTTCGCGCGTCGATGCCGCGAAGTTCATTCTCGCATTCCTGCGCCTCGCCGAAGAGAAGGGGCTCGACTACAACTTGGTCGAAGCTTTCGATCAGCCCTGGAAGGTGGCGCTGGAAGGCACGGTAGGCGGCGCCTGGGGTGTGCTGGACGAATTTCGCAATCCCAAATACGAGCTGCATGACGGTAAGCTGTCAGAGCTGCCGCAATGGCCGCTGATCGCCGGCATGGCCTTGCTGATCGCGCTGATCCTCATCATCCCGCAGGCGCAGCGGATCGTGGCGCTGCCGCCGGCGCGCATGCTGGCGCTGAGCCTGTTCGCACAGGCGATGGCGGCGCTCTTGGCCGCGACCATCGAGCATGGGCTTGAGCATAACTACTCTGCGTTGCGCTTTGCCGAGTTCGTCGTCATGGGCGTGCTGCAGGCGATCTTCGCGTCGCTGCTGTTTAACGAACTGCTCGACCGCCTGGAAGGACGCCGCCGCACCAGCGCGCCGTTGCGCGCGCTGGGTCTGAGCCTTGCCGAGATCCGCGGCTTCGGCCGCCTTTATCTGCCTTTCGGCCGCAACGCTGCATCGCAGCACACGATGACGGCCTTCCAGGCCCTGCGCCGCACGCGGCTGGCGGAATGGCTGTTCACAATTTTCGCGTTGGCAGCTGTATATCAATGCGTGATGCTGGTGGCTGCGGGCCGCTACCGCGATTTTCCCATCGACTATTACCTGTTGCCGATCCTGGGCTTCGTGCTGATGCGCGTTCTGGCCGCGGTTTTCGGCGATGCAGCAAGAGGCGCCAGGCTGCTCGCGTTGGGTGGCGGCTTCGTCGATTTGCCTCCGCAGGCCCCGCGCCAAGGCCGGTTTACCTGGGAAGCGGTGCTCTGTTTTCTCTTGTTCGCCGTGCCGGTGCTGGTGATGGTTGTCGAAAAATTGAGCAACCGCGAAGCGTTGTATTGGAGCCTGATTGCCGCCGCCTATGGCCTCCCGCTTCTGGCGAATTTGTTAACAGCAGGTCGCCATAAAGGAATTGCCGAATCCGGCCTCACCCGGTAAAACCGACGCTCACCTAACGTGAGTTAATCGTTGAGTCTGTGGGAGGCAGCACATGACCTTTAAGCGCCGGACCCTCGCCGCTGTTGCGGCGATGTCCCTTTCTCTGTCCTTCGCCGCTGGTTCGGCTAAGGCGCAGGAATTCATCAACATCCTGACCGGTGGCACCTCGGGCGCCTATTACCCGATCGGTGTCGCGCTTTCGAACGTTTATTCGAAGGCGATCCCGAACGCCAAGGTGCAGGTGCAGCCGACCAAGGCGAGCGTCGAGAACCTCAACCTGCTCAATGCAAACAAGGGCGAAATCGCCTTCACGCTGGGCGACTCTCTGAGCGACGCCTGGAATGGCAAGGCGGATGCTGGCTTCAGCACCAAGCTGACCAGCCTGCGCACCATCGCGGCGATCTATCCGAACTACATCCAGATCGTCGCCAGCGCCGATTCCGGCATCAAGACGCTGGCCGACCTGAAGGGCAAGCGTATCTCGGTCGGCGCGCCGAAGTCAGGCACCGAACTGAATGCGCGCGCCGTTCTGGGTGCTGCGGGCCTGACCTACAAGGACTTCTCCAAGGTCGAGTATCTCGGCTTCGGTGAGTCGGTCGACCTGATGAAGAACCGTCAGATCGACGTCACCCTGCAGTCGGCCGCGCTGGGCGTCGCCTCGATCCGCGACCTCGCGGCGTCGATCCCGATCACCGTCGTCGCCGTGCCGGCGGACCTGGTGCCGAAGATCGGCGATCCGGCCTATGTCGCGGTGACCATCCCGGCCAACACCTATAACGGCCAGACCGAAGCGGTCCCGGCGGTTGCGGTGAACAACTTCCTGGTTACCAGCAGCAAGGTCAGCGACGACCTTGCCTACAAGATGACCAAGGCGCTGTTCGACGACCTGGGCACGCTGCATGCCGCCCACGCCGCCGCAAAGGTGATCTCGCTGGAGAACGGCCCAAAGAATTCTCCGGTTCCGCTGCATCCGGGCGCAGAGAAGTTCTACAAGGAAAAGGGTCTGATCAAGTAAGACGGCCGACTCAGACAACAAGCGCCGGCGCTCCCAAACAAAGCGCCGGCGTTTTTTCTTCAAGGCAGAGGATTAGCAGATGGTTGCCAACAAGGCCGATCAGGACAAGGCGATGGTCGTAGATCGTGAAAATCCGAGTCACAGCTTGGCTCAATTGGTGGGTTGGCAAGGCAAGGCGGTCTTCTACATCGCCGTTGCGTTCACTTTTTTTCAGATCGTCACTGCAGCCTTCAGCCCGCTTTCCTCGCAAGTGCTGCGCAGCGTCCATGTCGGCTTCCTGCTGCTGCTGACCTTCGTGCTGTTCCGCTTCGGCAAGAAGCAATCAGACCGCGCGCCGTGGTATGACTGGGCGCTTGGCATGACCGGCTTCGTGCTGTCCTTCTATCACTGGGTCTTTGAAGGCGACCTGATCCAGCGAGCCGGCGATCCGATCCTGGCCGACCTCGTGGTCGGCGTCATCGTCGTTCTGCTGGTGGTGGAAGGCGCGCGCCGCATCATGGGCTGGGAATTGCCGCTGATCTGCGCGATCTTCATTCCTTACGCGCTGTTCGGCCGCAGCCTGCCGGATTTCATGATGCATCGTGGCTTTGACCTGGAGCAGGTCATCGACGTGCTGTATCTCGGCACCGAAGGCATCTACGGCACGCCGACCTTCGTTTCGGCGACCTTCATCTTCCTGTTCATCCTGTTCGGCGCGCTGCTCGAGCGTGCCGGCATGATCCAGTTGTTCAATGACGTCGCGCTCGGCACCGTCGGCCATCAGAAGGGCGGTCCGGCGAAGGTAGCGGTGATCTCGTCCGGCCTGATGGGCACCATTAACGGCTCGGGCGTCGCCAACGTGCTGACCACCGGTCAGTTCACCATTCCGCTGATGATGCGCTTCGGCTACCGCCCGCAATTCGCCGGCGCGGTGGAAGCCTGTTCCTCGATGGGCGGCCAGATCATGCCGCCGGTGATGGGCGCCGTTGCGTTCATCATGGCCGAGACGATCGGCGTGCCGTATTCGCAGATCGCGCTGGCGGCGGTGATCCCCGCACTGCTGTATTTCGGTTCGGCCTTCTGGATGGTCCATCTCGAAGCCGGCCGCCGCAATCTGGTCGGCATCCCGAAATCCGAATGCCCGAGCGCCTGGCAGGCGGTGAAGCGCCAGTGGTACCTGATCCTGCCGCTGGTCGTGCTGGTCTACCTGCTGTTCTCCGGCTTCACGCCGCTGTTTGCGGGCACCATCGGCATGGCGATCACCGCGGTGCTGATCCTGGGCCAGCAGGCGGTGGGTGCCACCAAGGTGATGTTCCTGCGCGTGATCTTCTGGGTAGCGCTCGGTCTGGCCGCCGCACTGCTCTACAAAGTGGTGGGTCTGCGCATTGAAGCCGCCGCCGTGGTGCTCGTGGGTCTTCTGGTCGTCGCGACCTGGTTCGTGAAGGGCGGCGTCGAGACGCAGAAGCTGCTGCTGCAGAGCTTCGCCGATGCGGCGAAGGGCGCGCTGGGCGTCGGCATGGCCTGCGCGCTGGTCGGCATCCTGATCGGCATCATGCAGATGACCGGCCTGGCCAACGACATCGCCCGCGCCATTCTCTCGGTGGCGGGCGACAACCTGCTGCTGGCGCTGGTCATGACCATGGTGGTCTGCCTCATCCTGGGTACCGGTCTGCCGACGATTCCGAACTACATCATCACCAGCGCGATGGCTGCGCCCGTGCTGCTGGAGATGGGCGTGCCGCTGATAGTCAGCCACATGTTCGTCTTTTACTTCGGCATCATGGCGGACCTGACGCCGCCGGTGGCACTAGCTGCTCTGGCGGCGTCGTCGATCGCCAAGGAGTCGCATATGAAGATTGCCGTGACCGCGACCAAGATCGGCGTCGCCGGTTACGTCGTGCCGTTCATGGCGGTCTATACGCCGGCGCTGATGCTGCAGGGCGGCGACTGGCAGGACACGGTCTATGTCGTGGTCAAGGCAGTCATCTCGGTCGGGCTGTGGGGCGGTGCCGCAAGCGGCTGGCTGATCGGCTCGATGAACTGGCCGGAGCGTATCTGGGCGACGGCGGCGGCCTTCCTGCTGGTGGTCGCAGCGCCGATCACCGATCAGGTTGGCTTTACGCTGGCTGCAGCCTTCCTGGCCTTCCATTGGTGGAAGAGCCGCAAGGCCACGCCTGCAACGGTCTAAGGTGGCGGGACTTTGCCTCGCCGCCGGCGCGGTCATCATTGCGCTCGGCGTGAATAGCGCCGAGCTGCAATGGACCCACAGCGTGCAGAAGACGCAGTGGCGCGAACACTGGCGCGCTACCGAAAGCGGGCTGGTGCTTGAAGAGGCGGCAGTGCAGTCGAGCGGTGCGGGCATGGAGCCGGGCGAGGGCGCTGTCCTGCGTGACGGCTTCTGGGTCTGGAAGCCCAAACTGCCGCCGCAGCGGACGCTGACCCTGACGCGTTCCACCTATACCGGCGAAGACTGGCGGATCTGCATTGCCACCGGAGATTGCCGTCCGGTGGGAAGCTATTTCCAGAACTTGCCGTCCGACCAAACAGTGATGCTCAAGCCCTGCAATTGATGGCCGTAACCGGCCATGCTCGCGGCATGACGATTGTGTTCCGGCAGGCAGAGGTTTAAGCCGGTGCGACAGAAACAGCACCGTCGTCTCGTATATAATGACCGTCTCCAGACCGCCCACGCCGGCTGCCGCAGATGCGGCGCGGCAAACCGCCCGTCAGCGCCTTGCCCTGATTGCTCTGGTGCTGGGCGCGCTTGCGATCGCTTTCTCGCCGATCTTCGTCCGTCTTTCGGAAGTGGGGCCGACGGCCACCGGCTTCTATCGTACGTTTCTTGCGATTCCTCCGCTCTGGCTCTGGTGGCGGCTGCGGCCGGCGGTGAGCGGTCCGATCCGCGTGCCGCCGCTGGGTCTACTGCTGCTGCCGGGATTGCTGTTTGCCGGCGACCTGTTCTTCTGGCATCTGGCGATCCAGTACACCACTGTGGCGAATGCGACGCTGCTGAGTAATTTCGCGCCGGTGATCGTCACCATCGGCGCCTGGCTCGTGCTGGGCGAGAAAATCACCGGCAAGTTCGTGGTCGCCATGGCAGTGGCGATCTTCGGCGCACTGATGCTGGTGGGCGCAAGCTTCCAGCTCGGCGGCGATTACGTCTTCGGCGACCTGCTGGCTTTCACGACGGCTGGCTTCTACGGCGCCTATATGATCGCGGTGGCGAAGCTGCGCGGTCGGCATGGCCCCCAGGAACTGATGGTGTGGTCCAGCATCGTGACCAGCCTGGCGCTGCTGCCGATGGTCTGGGTCATGGGCGAAAGCCTGCTTCCCGCTACGCTGAACGGCTGGGCGATCCTGTTCGGCCTTGCCTGGCTCAGTCACGCGCTGGGGCAGGGGCTGATCGCCTATGCGCTCGGTCACCTGCCGGCATCGTTCTCCTCCCTGGTCGTGCTGATCCAGCCGGTGGCGGCGGCCTTCTTCGGCTGGCTGTGGCTTGGCGAGGGATTGCAGCCGCTGCAGATGCTGGGCGGTGTCGTGGTGCTGATCGGCATCGTGCTGGCGCGCCGCGCCCAATTAAGCGCGGCGGCGCAGCCGAAGACCTAAACTGCGGCTTAAAGCGTTTAAGCCGCGCCGCGGTCCTGCAGCCTCTGCCGGGCGAAGTCGACGAACCAGGCGAGGCTGCCTGGATTGGCCATGGTGCCAGGATTGGAGACCTTCTCTGCCGGCTGACCGAGCAGGATCTTCTTCACCGGCACTTCCAGCTTCTTGCCTGATAGCGTGCGCGGCACTTCGGCCACCTGGAAGATGTCGTTCGGCACGAAGCGCGCCGAGACGGCCTTGCGGATCGCCTGGTTGATCTTTTCCTTCAGCGCAGCATCTAGGTTCACGCCCGGCCGCAGCACGACGAAAAGCGGCATGTAGGAGTCGCGGCCGAGATACTCGAGGTCGACCACCAGACTGTCGAGCACCTCGGGCAGTTCCTCCACCGCGCGATAGATCTCCGCCGTGCCAAGGCGCAGGCCATAGCGGTTGATGGTGGCATCCGAGCGGCCATAGATGATGGCACCGCCGCGTGGCGTGATGCGGAGCCAGTCGCCATGCCGCCACTTGCCCGGATACATATCGAAATAGCTCTCGCGGTAGCGCGATCCGTCCTTATCGTTCCATAGATAAAGCGGCATGGAGGGGATCGGCGAAGCGCAGACCAGTTCGCCCACCTCATCGGTGAGGGGATTGCCGTTATCGTCATAGGCCTGGATATCGGCGCCGAGGCAGCGGCACTGCATCTCGCCGATATAAACCGGCAGCAGCACGCAGCCGCCGACGAAAGCGCCAGCGAAATCGGTGCCGCCGGAAATCGAGGTTAGCCACACATCCTTGCCAAGCTCGCGATAGATCCAGGCGTAAGAGTCTTCCGACAGCGGTGAGCCGGTGGAGCCGACGCTGCGCAGATTGGAAAGATCGGCAATTTCGCGCGGCTTGACACCGGCTTTCAGGCAATTGGCGAAGAAGGCCGCGCCAGCGCCGAAGAAGGTCGCCTTGGTTTCGCCGGCGAAGCGCCAGAGCCGCGTCCAGTCAGGCCAGCTCGGGCTGCCGTCATAAAGTGCGATGGTGGAGCCGCAGAGCAGGCCGGCGATCTGCGCGTTCCACATGATCCAGCCGGTGCTGGAATACCAATGGAAGATGTCGTCCGGACCGAGGTCGTTGTGCAGCGCCATCATCGACAGGATGACGAGAAGGATGCCGCCATGGCCATGCACGATGGGCTTGGGCAGGCCGGTCGTGCCGGAGGAATAGACGATCCACAGCGGATGATCGAAAGGAAGGGGCTCGACTTGCAATTCGGCGGGCTGGGCGATGATGTCGTCCCACTGCACCTGGCTCAGGCTGGCCGGCAGGTTCGGGCAATGACCGCCCGTGGCTGGCATCAGGATGACGTTGCGCAGGGTGGGCAGCGCCGCGACCATCTCGGCCAGCACGTCCGTCTTGTCGTGATGCTTGCCGCCGTAATCGCAGCCGGGGACGGCGAAGAGGGCCACTGGCTCGATCTGGCGGAAGCGGTCGAGCACGGCGTTCAGGCCCATATCGGGCGCGCAGACCGACCAGATTGCGCCGATGCTGGCGGTGGCTAGGAAGGCGATCAGCGTCTGTGGCGTGTTCGGCGCATAGGCAACCACGCGGTCACCGCGCTTGATGCCCTGGCGGCGCAGGCAGGCGGCAACGGAGGCCACCTGTTCGCGCATCGTGACCCAGGACATCTCGCGCAGCGGCGCCTGCTCGGCGGCATAGAGGATGGCCGGGCGTTCGGCGGTTTCGTGGCGCAGTACCTGATCGACGAAATTCACCTCAGCACCGATGAACCATTCGGCACCGGGCATTTCGCGCTTGCCGAGAACCTTGGTGTAGGGTTTGTAGGCCTTGATCTGGAAGTAGTCCCACAGCGAGGCCCAGAATGCCTCGATATCCTCCACCGACCAGCGCCACAGCGCGTGGTAATCGGCGAAATGCAGGTTGCGCTCCCGCGCCAGCCAATCCATGTAGCGCCGCAACTGGCTGCGGGCGATGCGCTCAGGCGAGGGCGACCACAGCAGTGCAGGAGTGTCCGGCGCGGTCATGTTTCCTCCGAGTTGTTTGAGCCTTTTTTCAATCAGCTTAACGATCCCAGAGGAAAATGCACCACCCAGCCCAGCCCGTTTCGGTCAGGCCTGTTTTATTTAGGCCTCTTTCCAGTGCGCCATCGGCAGGCCAGCCACCGGACTGCGGAACCAGGGGATGTTGGTGCCGAACAGCGTGCCGATATAGGCATTGCGCAGATCGGGGCCGCCGAAGGTGATGCTGGCCATCCAGGGTGTGACGCTGCTGCGGGTCGCCATCATCAGGTCGGGTGTGGCCTTGCCCGACTGGTAGGCGGCCTCCAGGGCTGCGATGGCATCCGGCTTGCCGTCGTCGAAGATGGTCATAACCTCGCCCTCCGGCGTCAGGGCGATCAGTCGTTCGGCCATGATCAGCGTGACCCAGAGATTGCCGTAAGAGTCGAAGGTGCAGCCATCGGGGAAGCCGCCCGGACCGAAATCGCTGGGGCCGAAGATCTCGCGGTTGCTCAGGCTGCCATCGGCGCCGACCTTGAAGCGGGTAACGCGGCGGCCACAGGTCTCCACGGCGTAGAGATATTCTTCCTTTGCATCCAGCCGCACTTCATTGGTGAAATGCAGGCCGTCGGCGACGATGCGCAGACCGCGTTCGTCGGCCAGAGCGATGAAGCCATCGGCCAGGCCGGGGCGTACGGCCTCCATCCAGTTCTTGATCCGCGTCGAGACCGTGACCCAGAGGCGGTCCTTGCTGTCGCGCAGCACAAAATTGACCTTGCCGATCGGCTGGCCGTCGATGCTGTCATAGAGCACACGGCTGCGGCCCTCGCGATCCATCACCTCCAGGCAGTCGGTGCCGAAATTGGCAATCAGGAAATCGCCGTTGCGGGCGAAGGCCAGTCCGTTCGGCAGGGTGCCTTCGGTGAAGCGCTTGGCGAGATCGGCGGTACCGGCGAAATGAGTGTCGGCCTGCTGAGCGATCAGTTTCTGACTGCCATCGGGCGCAATGCGCATCACGCCGCCGCGTGCATCGGCTGACCACAGTGTGCCATCCGGCTCGGCCAGGATGCATTCCGGCCGCTGCAGATCGCGGCCGACGAACTGAAGATCGTCACGGCTGATGCGGAAACCTTTGAGCGGATTAGCAGTCATGCGCGTCTCAGAGCAGGCTAAGGGCGAGGGAGGGAAACATCACCAGCAGGATCAGCGTCAGCAGCATGATCGCAGCGAACGGCAGGGCGCCAACGAAGATATGCCGCAGCGTGATCTGGGAATTGTTCAGCGTGCTTTTGATGACGAAGACGCTGAGGCCGAAGGGCGGCGTCAGAAGGCCAATCTCGACAGCGACGATGGTAATGATGCCGAACCAGATCAGGTTCATATCGAAGCCAGTGGCGATCGGCAGCATCAGCGGCAAGACGATCAGCAGGATCGAGCTGGAATCGATGAAGCAGCCGAGCACGACGATCAGCAGGATGTAGAGCAGCAGGAAGCCGAAGGGGCCGAAGCCGCCGTCGATGATTCCCTCAGTGAGGAATTGTGGTACGCCGCTCAAGGCCAGCATGCGGGTATAGAGGCTCGCGCCGATGATCAGGAAGGAGACGGCGACCGTGACATGGCCGGTCTCCACCAGCACCTGCCAGAATTTCTGACGGTCCAGCTTGCGCTTGAACAAAGCGATCAGCAGCGCACCGGCGGCGCCGACTGCGCCGGCATCGGTGGCCGTGAAGAAGCCGGCATAGATGCCGCCCAGCACGAGGGCGATCAGAACGAGGATCGGCAGCAGCTTGAGCGCCATCTCACCGAAGCCCATCAGGGAGACGCTGGCGGCATCGCCGTCCGGACGGCCGCCGACATAGGAAGGCCAGAAGCGGGCCATCAGCATGATGCCGACCGAATAGGTCACGGCGAGCAGCAGGCCGGGCACGATGCCGGCCATGAACATGCTGCCGACCGAGACTTCGGCTAGGAAGCCGTAGAGGATCATCAGCAGGCTGGGCGGTATCAGCATGCCGAGCACTGAGGAACCCGCGACCACGCCGGTGGCAAAGCCCGGCTTGTAGCCGTAGCGCAGCATCTCCGGCACGGCGACGCGGGTGAAGACCGCGGCCGAGGCGATGCTGATGCCGGTGATCGCTGCAAAGATCGCGTTGGCGACCACCGTGGCGATTCCTAAGCCCCCGCGCAGGCGGCGCAGGCCCTGATTGGCGACCTCGAAGGCATCCTTGCCGATATCGGCAATCGAGACGAGGAAGCCCATCAGCACGAAGAGCGGCACCACGCCGAAGATATGGCTGGCAATCGAATCATAGGCGCCTTGCGCCAGCATGCTGGTGGCAACTCCCACATCGCCCTTGATCAGCCAGACGCCAATGAAGGAGGTCAGTCCCAGCGCAACGGCGACATGCAGGCCGAGCCAGATCAGCAGCATCATGCCGGCCAGGGTGAGGAAGCCGATTTCGAGGCCGCTCATTTGCCACCTGCCAGCAGACGGCGGACGTCATTGACCGCCATGATCAGATATTGAATGCCGGTGGCGGCGGCGCCGATCAGGATCAGCAGCCTGACCGGCCAGGTCGGTGCTGTGAAGTCGCCGGCCGCGCCGACATATTCGTTGATCTCGAGGGCCTCCTCGAACAGGCCGAGGCTGCCCCAGAAGATGATGGCGACGAAGACCGCGCCGAGGACGTGGAACACCGCCTGCAGGGCGAGGCCGATTTTGGGCTTATGCAGCAGCAGGGTTTCGATCACCATGTCGGAACGCGTCATGCGTCCCGCCATAAGCGCATGGCCAAGTTGCAGGAACACGATGCCGACGATGGAAAGCGAGAGCAGTTCGGTGGTGCCGCGCACTGGCGTGCTGAACAGCTCGCGCCCCAGGATGTCGGAGTTGATCAGCACCATGAGGATGAATATCCACACGGTGCCTAGGGCATTCATCGCACCCAACAGCCGGGAATACATGCGCGGCACCACCATTCTACAGTCTGGACTTCGTCAGATCACTCTTTGCTCCAGTCGCGCGGGAAATTGACCCCGGCGGCCTTCATCTGAGCGATATACTCGTTCAGCACCTGCGTGCCCGGCAGCCCCTTGGAATCGAGATCCTTGGCCCAGGGCAGGGCGACGTTGGGCAGCGCCATGGCCCACTGCTTGCGCTCTTCCGCGCTCAGTTCGCGCACCTTGGCGCCACCTTCCACCATTTTCTGCATCAGGTTGGCCGCGGTGTTGGAAAGCAGGGCGGCGAAACGCGCATCGTATTCGGCGCCGACTTCCAGGACGATCTTCTTGTCGGCCTCTGGCAGCTTGTCGAACACGCGCTTGCTCATCACCAAGGCACCGGCGAACATCGCGCCGTAATTCACCTTGGTGATATGTGGCGCCACTTCCGTCAGCTTGGCCGGGAAGGCGCCAGTGGCGAAGGTGAGCGCGCCTTCGGTCACGCCGGTCTGGATGTCGTTGTAGTAGGTCTGCAACGTGCCGGCGACGGCGACCGCGCCAGTGCCCTTGACCCAGTTGGCGGAAGGGCCGGGTGCGTTGATCTTCTTGCCGTTCAGGTCTTCCAGCTTGTTGATCGGTCCCTTGGTGAAGAGGTGATAAGTGTCGAGGCCGGTGCCGCCGAGGAAGATCATGTTGTTCTTTGTCCAGGCATCGTTCATGGCCGGGATCTTGGCCTGCATCGCCTTGATCACCTTCGACATCACGGCGACGTCGTCGGTCATGAAAGGGGCCACGTAAGAGACGTTCTGCAGCGGGAATTTCGGCGCCTCGAAGATGGTCGACACGAAGGCAAGCTCAGCCAGACCGTCCTTCACCGCGCCGGATTCGCTGCCAAGCTTCACAGCGGTGCCGCCCCAGGCCTTGATCCATTCGAACTTGGTCTTGCTGCCGGCCGCAGCCAGGCGCTTGTCGAGTTCGGGAATGAAGAATTCATCGGCCATCTTCACCCAGGGGAAGATAACCGGATGGCCCGCCACGGCGGTCATTTTGATCGTCTGCGCCGAAACCGGCTGCCCCACCAACAGGAATGCAGCGCCGCCAAGGATGGCGAGCTTTTTCAATGCGGACATCGTTTCCTCCCTAAAGGTTTTTTCCGCGTGCGTTTCTATACGGTCGATGTTGCTGCCGACTGGCCTGCTCCCTCGCCGAAACAGAAATTGTAGGTGTGACTGAGGTGATGATGCAGCATGGCGCAGGCTTCCCCGCTGCGCCGCGCGAGCACGAGATCCATCAGCTGGCGATGCTCGTCCATGATGCCGACGCCCTGGGCGACGAGATAATTCTGCATCATCCCGTGGCGGTAGCGTTCGGCCTGATCGTATAGCCGGCTCTGCTCTTCGAGCAGTCGCGGCGAGCCGCAGGCTGCGATCAGCGCGATATGAAAGGCTTTGTGCAATTCGCCGAACTCGGCGAGGTTCTCCACCGGCCTGCCTTCCAGGCGCACGACATAGCGGTCGAGCCGGTGATAGGCGGCAAGAATGCCGGCCTCCCAGACATCGTCGCCGTGCTCCAGCGCCAGTTTCAGCGCGGCGGTTTCGATCACCTGGCGGGCGAGGGTGATGTCGGCCAGATCGTCGCGGCTCATGCGGCTGACGCGGAAGCCGCGCTGATTTTCCATGGAGACGAAGCCCTGGCTGACCAGGCGAGCGAGTGCCTCTCGCAGCGGGCTGGCGCTCAGGCCGTAGCGGGCTTTCAGGTCGTCGATCTGCAGCTTGGTGCCGGCGGGGAAGATGCCGGCGATGATGTCGGCGCGGATATTGCGGTAGGCGAATTCCGTCAGGCTGCCGGCTTCGGCGGCCAGATCGCGAATTTCGACGCGGTTTTTCCCCTCGCTCATGCCATCACTCTGCGGCGGTGGAATGGGGGTGTCAACGACAAAAGAGAAAAAAATCGACAAAACGAGTTTGCGTCGGTATTGTGGGCCCTCGATAAGACCGCCGCCAGCCCGAATCGCGGCGGCACAGGAGGAAGCATGGCCCGCCGTTTCGTCGACCTCTCCATCTATTTGGAAAACGATGTGATCTCCGATCCACCCGGCTTCGGGCCAAAGATCGAGTATATCAACCACCAGCAAAGCCCCGAGGACATCGCCAAGTTCTTCCCCGGCCTGCGCAAGGAAGACCTGCCGGACGGCGAGGGCTGGGCGGTGGAGTATGTCCAGCTCAACACCCATAACGGCACGCATCTCGATGCGCCGTATCACTTCCATTCGACGATGAACCGTGGAGAGCGCGCCTGGACCATCGACGAGGTGCCGCTGGAATGGTGCTTCGGCGATGGTGTGAAGCTCGACTTCCGGCATTTCCCCGACGGCTATGTGGTGACCGACAAGGATGTCGAAGCTGAGCTGAAGCGGATCGGCTACGAGCTCAAAGAACATGACATCGTGCTGGTGAACACCGCTGCCGGCGCAGCCTATGGCAAGCCGAACTATGTCAGCACCGGCTGTGGCATGGGCTACAAGGCGACAATGTATTTGCTGGAACGCGGCGTGCGCGTGACCGGCACCGATGCCTGGAGCTGGGATGCGCCCTTCGTGCACACGGCAGAGAAGTACAAGGAAACCAAGGACGCCGCGCTGATCTGGGAAGGCCACAAGGCGGGCCGCCATATCGGCTACTGCCATCTGGAGAAGCTACATAACCTGGAAGCGCTGCCGCCTTACGGCTTCCTGGTTTCATGCTTCCCCCACAAGATCCGTGGCGCCTCGGCCGGCTGGACCCGCGCCGTGGCCATCATCGAAGAATAAAACGACAGCGAGAGCCCAGATGAAATTCTGCACCTTCAGCCATCCCGCGCGCGGCACCATGCGGCCTGGAGCGCTGACCAGCGACGGCGCCATGATCGTCGATCTTGGTGATGCCTTTCCCGACATGCTGTCGATCATCAAGGGTGGCGACGAGGCAATGGCACGGGTGCGCGATCTGTATGACAGGGCCGAAATCCGTGTGCCGCTGGCGGATGCCAAGTTGCATGCGCCGGTGCCGGTGCCGGAGCAGATCCGCGACAGCATGCTGTTTGAAAAACATGTGCAGCAGGCGATGGAGCAGATCGTCCGCATGCGCAAGCCGGTGCTGGGGCCGCTGCTGATCAAGCTGGGGATGGTGAAGGTTTCGCGGACCTGGTACCAGATTCCCATCTACTACAAATCCAACCGTTTCTCGGTGAATGGCCCAGACAGCGACGTGCTCTGGCCGCGCTACAGTCAGATCATGGATTTCGAGCTGGAGTTCGGCTTCTTCCTCGGCAAGGGCGGCAAGAATATCAAGCCCTCCGAAGCGCGCGATCACATCTTCGGCTTCACCATCTTCAACGATTTCTCAGCTCGCGATGCGCAGAGCATCGAGATGCAGAGCATGCTCGGCCCCTGCAAGGGGAAGGATTTCGATACCGGCAATGCGATGGGGCCGTTCCTGGTGACCACCGACGAAATCGGTGATCCCTATAACCTGCGCATGCAGGCGCGGGTGAACGGCCAGACCTGGTGCGACAGCAATTCCAGCACGATTCATCACAAGTTCGAGGATCTGCTGGCGCGCGTCTCGGCCGACGAGACCGTATATCCGGGCGAGTTCTTCGGCTCTGGCACCGTGGGCGATGGCTGCGGTCTGGAACATGGCCGCTATCTGAAGGATGGAGACGTGGTCGAGCTAGAAGTCGAGAAGATCGGCATCCTGCGCAACCGCGTGGTCCGGCAGAAGTAATACTCAGCCAGCGAAGAAGGGTTCGGGCAGGCCGGGGATATCGACCTCGGCCATGAAGATGCCGCCGGCCAGCGGCATCTGCTGCAATTCTTCCGGCGTGTGCTTCTGCCGCGCCGTGGTGATGAACAGGGTCTTCAGATCCGGCCCGCCGAAACAGGGCATGGTCGGCGCCTTCACCGGCAGCACAATCTCGCGCAGCCGCTGCCCCTGTGGCGAGAACTGCGCGACCTTGCCCGCGCCGTAAAACGCAACCCAGTAGTTGCCGGCGGAATCCACCGTGGCGCCGTCCGGCCGTTCGCCGGTGTCGTTCAGGTCGAGGAAGAGACGGCGGTTGGAAATCGTGCCGTGGCCGACATCGTAGTCATAGGCGTAGACCTGCCGCGTCGGCGTGTCGGCGTGATACATGACGCGACCATCGGGACTCCAAGCCAGCGCATTTGAGGTCGCCACACCGCCGACCAGGGTCTGTGCGATCAGATGCCGGCCATCGAGCCGGTAGAGAGCGCCGCCGCCGCGGCCGCCGGGCTCATACATGCTGCCCAGCCAGAAGCGGCCCTGGCGGTCGCAGCGGCCATCGTTGAAGCGAACATGCTGTGTGTCATAGGGCGCGGCGGCGAGGCGTTCATGCCGGCCTTCTTTCAAGTCCAGGCGATAGATGCCGCTGCGCAGACCCGCGACGACCTCGCCGTGCTGTGTAAGCACGATGCAGCCGATCGATTCCGGCATGGTCCAGGATTCAAGCTGTTTGGTGACCGGATCGAACCGGTGCAGCCGCGGCGCATTGATGTCGACGAACCAGAGCTTGCGTTCGGCGATCGACCAGACTGGTGATTCCGCCAGATTGAATTGACCATCCAGAATGCAAGCGGCTTCGGTCACGCGGCTCGATCCACCATATCGGCGACATATTCCCCTATGGCCAGCGACGCTGTCAGGCCGGGGCTTTCGATACCAAATAGGTTGATGAGGCCGGGCGCGCCATGGGTTTCGGGGCCCTGTATGACAAAATCATCGCCCTTGCCGCCGGCAGGCGTCAGCTTGGGCCGGATGCCGGCATAACCCGGCTGGATCGCTCCGTCAGGCAGGCCGGGCCAGTAGCGGCGAACAGCGGCATAGAATTTCTCGCCGCGCGCGGGATCGACGGTGTAGTCGATTCGCTCGATCCATTCGACATCCGGGCCAAAGCGCATCTGGCCGCCCAGATCGATGGTGACATGGGTGCCGAGCCCGCCCGGCTCGGGCACGGGATAGATCAGGCGGGAGAAGGGCGGCTTCATGCCGCCGAGCACGAAGTAATTGCCCTTGGCGTAGAAACAGCCGGGCACGCTTTCCGGTTTCACGCCCTGGATCCCGGCTGCTATCGACTGCGCGGCTAGGCCTGCGCAGTTGACGACGGTGCGCGCCTTCAATTGCATCGGTTCCGCGCCGCCGGTCTCGATGACGATACCGTCGTTCTCCACCGCGCCGCCGACAACAGGCGAATTGAAAGCCAGCATGGCGCCGTGTTCTTCGGCTTCGCCCTGATAGGCCAGCATCAGGCCGTGGCTGTCGATGATGCCGGTGGAGGGCGACAGAAGGGCGGCCACGCAATGCAGATGCGGCTCCATCGCCAGCGCCTCTTCGCGGCTCAGCCATTGCAGATCATGGACGCCGTTTGCTTCAGCCTTCTTCTTCAGCGCTTCCAGCTCGGCGATCTGGCTGTCGTCGGTGGCGACGATCAGCTTGCCGCAGCGGCGATAGGAAATGCCGCGGCTGTCGCAATACTCATACAGTTTCTGTTTGCCCGCGATGCAAAGCCGGGCCTTCAGGCTGCCTGCGGTGTAATAGATGCCGGCATGGATGACTTCGGAATTGCGTGACGAGGTTTCGCTGCCGATCAGGTCGGCTGCCTCGACCACCACCACCTCGCGGCCCTGCCTGGCCAGGGCCCGTGCGACCCCCAGCCCCACCACGCCCGCGCCAATGACCAGACACTCGACTTGTTCCATGCGCTCTCTCTCCCGATCATCCTCTTATCGGCAGAGCGATGCCCCCAAAGCAAGTCTCGCTCGCATATGTCACCGGTGGCGCTTGACTTCCCCCCGCCGGGGCCGTAAAGACACGCCTCGGTCGGGCCGAGGGGTAATTTGGTCCGCACCGCCTGCCCAGGTGGCGGAATTGGTAGACGCGCTAGCTTCAGGTGCTAGTGACCGAAAGGTCGTGTAAGTTCGAGTCTTATCCTGGGCACCAATTCCCGAGTTTTGCGCCGTAGTAGCCCCCCTTCAGGGACGGCCCCGTAATCGAGAGCGCATCCGAGCGAACCACGGCATGGCGATTACCGTTCACCAGGGCGACCTGCCCGACAGCCTCGACCTCGGCCCCATGGTTGCCGTGGATACCGAGACGATGGGCCTGCGTACGCTGCGCGACCGGCTCTGCGTGGTCCAGCTTTCGGCCGGGGACGGCAATGCCCATCTGGTGCAGTTCCAGGCTGGAGCGGGTTACAACGCGCCGAATCTCAAGCGCCTGCTGGAAAACCCCAACGTTTTGAAGCTCTTCCACTTCGCTCGCTTCGATCTGGCGGCCCTGAGGCACTATCTCGGAGCCCGTACGGCGCCGGTCTATTGCACCCGGACGGCCTCCCGTCTGGTGCGCACCTTCACCGACCGCCATGGCCTGAAAGACCTCTGCCGCGAGCTGATCGGCGTGGAAATCTCCAAGCAGGAGCAATCCTCGGACTGGGGCGCCCCGGTGCTGACCGAGGCGCAGCAGCGCTACGCTGCCTCCGACGTTCTGTATCTGCATCAGCTTAAAGTCGTACTGGACGGCATGTTGGCGCGGGAAGGGCGTACCGCCCTCGCGGAAGCCTGCTTTAGCTTCCTGCCCGCGCGCGCGGAACTCGACCTGGCCGGCTGGCCAGAAGAAGACATTTTCGCGCATTAACAAATTCCGCGCGCATTAAGAAAATCGTCGCGAAAATCGATCTATACGGGTCAAGCAATTTGCATTTTGGGGTGCGATTCCCCATATTTGGCACGATTCTTGTTAGAAGTTAGTGGGTAGGTCATGACATCCGCACCAGCCGCCGCGCGGGTTAAACGTGCCGGACGCAACCGTGCGAAAGCCGAAGTCAAGGTGGTTCAGGTAGCGGGCGGCAAGCCGGCCGCGACGCCGGACGTCGCCGTGGCCCGGCGTGTGCTGATGATGGAGGCCAACGGCCTTGCCGCCTTGGCAGCGCAGATCGACGAGACCTTCACCAAGGCTGTCGACATCCTGATGAAGGTCAGCGCCAATTCCACCCTGCCCGGTGCCGGGCGTGGCCGCGTGATCGTCTCCGGCATGGGCAAAAGCGGCCATGTCGGCAGCAAGATCGCCGCCACCCTGGCCTCCACCGGAACGCCGGCGCAATTCGTTCATCCGGCCGAGGCCAGCCATGGTGATCTCGGCATGATCCTGCCAGGCGACGTGGTGATCTGCCTGTCGAATTCGGGTGAGACGCGGGAACTGGCCGATCTGATCGCCCATGCGAAACGCTTTGCGATTCCGCTGATCGGCATCACCTCGCGGCCGAAATCCTCGCTGGGTCAGGCCGCCGATGTGGTGCTGCCGCTGCCGCCGGTGGAAGAAGCTTGCCCGATGGGGCTGGCGCCCACCACGTCGACGACGATGGCGCTGGCGCTGGGCGATGCGCTGGCCGTGGCTCTGCTGGAGCGCAAGGGCTTCACCAAAGACGACTTCCACACCTTCCATCCGGGCGGCAAGCTTGGCAAGCAGCTGGTGAAGGTGAAGGATCTGATGCATACCGGCGCCGCAATGCCGCTGGTGGAAAGCGGCACTGGCATGCGCGAGGCACTGCTGACCATGGCCGCGCGCAGCTTTGGCTGCATTGGTATCGTCGCCGACAAGGGCCGCAACAAGGGCAAGCTGATCGGCATCATCACCGACGGCGACCTGCGGCGCCATATCGAGGGCGATCTGCTGGCGCAGACGGTCGATGTGGTGATGACGCATGCCCCGAAGACCATCGGGCCGAATGCCCTGGCGGTGGAGGCGCTGCGTGAGATGAACAGCCGGCGTATCACCACCTTCTTCGTCGTCGAGGGCGGCAAGCCGATCGGCATTCTCCATATGCATGATTGCGTGCGGGCCGGGATTACCTGATGGCAAGTGGCTTCGACGAAACTTCGCGCGATATGCCGCTGCCGCCGCGCCGTGCCGACAAGATCGTGCCGCGCGATTCCAGCGAGGCGATCGGCAAGCTGTCGCGCCGCCGCCGCTTTGCGCGGTTCATGAAGTTCGTGCTGCCGCTCATGGCTCTGGGCACCGTCGCCGTCGTCATCGCCTGGCCGCAATTGACCAAGCGGCATCAGGTGATGTCGCTGACCTTCAACGATGTGGACAGCGTCAACGCGGCGCTGGTGATGAACAATCCGCGCTACCGCGGCACTGATTCGAAGGATCAGCCGTATGTGGTGACGGCTGACCGCGCCGTGCAGGATCCGGAGGACTCGCAGCAGGTGACGCTGGACAATGTTCAGGCCGACATCACCTCTGGCGGCGGCTGGTGGTCGCTGATGGCCGATACCGGGCTGTATCATGGCGGGCGGCAGTTGCTGCATCTGTTCGGCAATGTCACGGTAATCGGCGACAACGGCTACGAGATGCATGGCAATAGCGCCGAGGTGAATCTCGAGACCAATGTCGTGATCAGCGACGAGAAGGTTTGGGGGCAGTCGGAGACAGGCACGATCCGCGCCAATGGCTTGCGGATATACGACAAGGGGCGGGTGATCGTCTTCGTGAATGGCGTCAATACGACGCTGTATCCGCGGAAGGAACGGGGTTGAGCGGCATGCGCGTTTTCTGGTTTTTGTCGATGGCAGCTCTGGCCGCTGCTCCCGCTTTGGCGCAAGTCAATCTCGGTAACAGCCGCAACAGCGACCAGCCGATCGAAATCGCCTCGGATACCCTGGAGGTCCAGCAGGACAAGCAGCTTGCGATCTTCCGCGGCAATGTCGACGTGGTGCAGGGCGATACGCGGCTGCGCTCGGAAGAGCTGTTCGTCTATTACCGCGAGCGCGCCCAGCAGCAGGGCGCCGCCGCAAACAAGCCGGCTAAGCAGCCCGCCAGCAATACCGGTCCGGATACTAGCTCGATCCAGCGGATCGAGGCGAAAGGCAAGGTCTTCGTTTCCACACCGGAAGAGCGCGCACAGGGCGATTTCGGTGTCTACGACGTGGACAAGAAGACCGTCACCTTGACCGGCAACGTGCTGCTCACCACTGACCGCAGCACGGTGCGCTGTGCCAAGGCGATTATGTTCCAGGATAGCGGGCGTAGCATCTGCGAGCCGCTGCCGGGCGAGCGGGTACGCGGCGTATTCCTGCCGGGCGAGCAACAGCAGCAGCAGGCGGCGCCGCAGCCGAACCGCATGGGCAACGGAAACGGGGCTGGCGGCGGTTCCCAGAACGGCGCGGGACAACGCAGCCAATGAACGCAACGGTTCAGAATTCTCAGCCCAATGCCGGCGGATTGAAGCTCGTCGCCGACAATCCGGGACTGGCGGCCAACCGGCTTGGCAAAAGCTTCAAGAAGCGGCCGGTGCTGCGCGATGTCTCGCTCTATGTGCAGCGGGGCGAAGCGGTTGGCCTGCTGGGCCCGAATGGCGCCGGCAAGACGACGACCTTCTACATCATGACCGGCCTGATCCGCCCGGATCGCGGCAGCATCAGCCTGGATGGCCATGACATCACCGGCCTGCCGATGTATCGCCGCGCCCGCCTCGGAATGGGGTACCTGCCGCAGGAAGCCTCGATCTTCCGCGGCCTGACCGTCGAGCAGAATATCCGCGCCGTGCTGGAGCTGGTGGAACCGGAAACGGACCGCCGCGAAGCCATGCTGGACGATCTGCTGGCGGAGTTCTCAATCAGCCATTTGCGGCGCACGCCGGCGCTGGCGCTTTCAGGCGGCGAGCGGCGCCGCTGCGAGATTGCCCGCGCGCTGGCAACGCAGCCCTCCTTCATGCTGCTGGACGAGCCGCTGGCCGGCATCGATCCGATTGCGGTGGGCGAAATCCGTGAACTGGTCTCGCATCTGAAGGATCGCGGCATTGGCGTGCTGATCACCGACCACAATGTCCGCGAGACCCTCGACATCATCGACCGCGCCTATATTCTGCATGACGGCAAGGTGCTGATGGAGGGCAGTCCGAGCGAGATCGTCGCCGACGAGAATGTACGCCGGGTCTATCTCGGCGAGCGATTTAATTGGTGACTGCATAGCCATGGCATTAGGTCCCCGTCTTGAACTTAGGCAGGGCCAGGCTCTTGTCATGACGCCGCAGTTGCAGCAGGCGATCAAGCTGCTGCAACTCTCCAACATCGAATTGCTGGCCTATGTCGAGCAGGAGCTGGAGCGCAATCCGCTGCTGGAACGGGTGGAAGGCGACAACGGCGCCGATGACGGCGGCGAGCCCTTCGAGGGCGAGACCGATCCGGTTCCGGCCGTCGAACGGCTCGATCTTGCATCCGATGCCGCCGCGGACCGGGCGCGCGAGGCGCTGGACGCCGATGTCGACAGCACCTTCACCAATGACAGCGGCTATGACGCTGCCGGTGCGGGGAGCGGGCTGGACAGCAACTACATCAGCGGCCGTGGCGGCGATCCGCGGTTCGAGGATGAAGGCAGTTCGTTAGAACAGACGCTGTCGGAAGCGAAGAATCTTCGCGAGCATGTGCAGGAGCAATGGCAGCTCATGCCGGCGAATGCCGCCGACCGCATGATCGGTCATGCACTGATCGATGCGCTGGATGAAGCGGGTTACGTCACCGAGCCGCTGGCCGACATCGCTGCTCGGCTGGGCGTCGAAGAGGATGAAGTCGAGGCCGTACTGCTTGATCTGCAGACGATCGAGCCGGTCGGCCTATTTGCCCGCAGCCTGAAGGAATGCCTGGCCCTGCAGTTGCGCGACCGCAACCGTCTCGATCCAGCGATGCAGGCATTGCTGGACAATCTCGAATTGCTGGCCAAGCGTGATGTGGCGGGGCTGATGCGGATCTGCGGCGTCGACCAGGAAGACATCGCCGACATGGTGCAGGAAATTCGCGCCCTGAATCCGAAGCCCGGTTTGTTGTTCGGCGGCGAGCCGGTGCAGACCCTGATCCCGGATGTCTTCGTCCGCCGGGCTGCTGACGGCAGCTGGACAGTCGAGCTGAACAGTGACACCCTGCCGCGCGTGCTGGTCAACAGCCGCTACTATGCCCGTGTCTCGCGCGACAACAAGGCAACCGGTGCCGACAAGCAGACCAAGAGCTATCTGTCGGATTGCTTGAACTCGGCCAACTGGCTGGTCAAATCACTGGACCAGCGCGCGCATACGATCCTGAAAGTCGCCAGTGAGATCGTGCGCCAGCAGGAGAATTTCCTGCGCCATGGCGTGTCGCATCTGAAGCCGTTGAATCTGCGCGCCGTAGCCGAAGCGATCGAGATGCATGAAAGCACTGTCAGCCGCGTCACCTCGAACAAGACGATGGCGACGCCGCGCGGCATCTTCGAGATGAAGTATTTCTTCACCGCCAGCATCGCGGCCACCGATGGCGGCGAAGCCTTCTCGGCGGAATCCATCCGCCACCGCATCAAGTCGCTGATCGACGCCGAAGATCCGAATGACATTCTTTCCGACGACAAGATCGTCGAAATCCTGGCGGGCAAGGGCGTGGATATCGCCCGCCGCACGGTGGCCAAGTACCGCGAGGCGATGAATATTCCTTCGTCAGTGGAACGCCGCCGCTTGAAACGCGCAGGATTGCTGAAGGTGGGCTGAGCCGGCTGGCGCAATAAACACGTTAGCGCGAGTGAATCGCACAGGCGAAGTCATCCGCTGCCACGTAATACTCCGTATCCGGCGGGATGTTTCGACGACATAAACTTGTGGATACTCTTTTAGGGAACAACTTCCGCTTTGAGGCGTTGAATAGAATCAAGGGGTTACAGGATGGCCGTCTGGTTGACAGTCCAGGAGGCCTTCTCTATGGTCCGCGACCGACATGACGGCCGCTGGAGGTCGTACTACAATCGTGTCATACCGAGCGAAGCCGGATTTCGACGCATCATGAAAATCCAGACCTCCGGGCAGCATCTTGATCTCGGCGATTCCCTCCGCACATACGTGGATGAAAAGCTGCGTGCCGCGATTGCAAAATACATGAGCAACGCAATCGGCGCACAGGTGGTCTTCCGCCGCGAGGGTCCGATGTATCACTGTCAGTGCACGGTTCACATTGGCGCCAACATCAATATGCAGGCCGAAGCGGAGGCGACCGAGATTTACGGCAGCTTTGACACCGCGCTGGAGAAGCTGGCAAAGCAGGTCCGGCGCGACAAGCGTAAGCGGCGCAATCATCACGCGCGTACACCGGATGCCGAGGATGTCGCCTGATCCTCGCGATCCGGCGTAATTCGGTATCAGCCGCGGAGGCATCATTTTCCGATGGAAATCTTTCAGCTCTTGAGCCCGGATGGCGTTGTCGCCAACCTGAAAGCCAACAGCAAGAAGCAGGCGTTGCAGGAACTCTCTGCCCGTGCCGCTCGGATTACCGGTCAGCACGAGCGGGTGATCTTCGACACGCTGCTGGAACGCGAGCGGCTTGGCACCACCGGCGTCGGTAACGGCATCGCCATTCCGCATGGCCGCCTGCCTGGCTTGGACAAGCTCTATGGCCTGTTTGCGCGGCTGGAACGGCCCGTCGATTTCGATTCAATCGACGAAATGCCGGTCGATCTGATTTTCCTGCTGCTGGCGCCTGAATCGGCTGGCGCCGATCACCTGAAAGCCCTAGCGCGGGTGTCGCGTCTGCTGCGCGACAAGGCGGTCTGCGAAAAGCTGCGCGGGGCGGAAAGCGCCGATGCGCTCTATGCGCTGCTGACCGACAGTCCAGCCAGCCACGCCGCGTAACACCGTTCTGAAAAAAATCAGCCCGGTTCGGATTGCATCCGAGCCGGGCTTTTTGCTGCGGCTCGTGCAATCGGCATCACGCGGCGCCGGTCAGTGGGCGCTGACCGGCACCAGGTCGTTCTGTATCGCTGCGGCGAAGGCGAGGTTGCGCTCGGGCGCCCAGCCAAGCTGGACACCATTGGCGGCGAAAATACCCCACCCCATACCCTGCGGTGTTTCCACCGGACGGACGTAAGCCAGATCCGGCGCGCCGAGATTGGCGAAGGTGTCCGGCGACATCGGCTGTTCCATGCGCCGGTGATTGACGTAGGCGTCATTGCTGGGGGTAGACATGGTTCGTCTCCTTTGCTGGCTTCCGCCTTATGCGCCGTCGCCGGATTTACCGCCGACGCCGAGCGTGTCACTGCGCCCCCCGTCGGTCGTCTTGATGGCGATGTTGCGTATCTGCGGTTCCGGCTTCACGCGCCGCAGATCCACGTGCAGAAGGCCGTTGCTCAATTCGGCACCGAGAACTTCGATACCGTCGGCGAGGACGAAACTGCGCTGGAACTGCCGCGCTGCTATGCCGCGATGCAGATAAACCCGGTCCTTGTCGTCAGTCTGCTTGCCGCGGATGACAAGCTGGTTGTCCTCCACGGAGATACTGAGGTCGTCAGCACTGAAACCGGCGAGGGCCAGCGTGATGCGCAGGCCATGTTCGCCGATCTGCTCGATGTTATAGGGCGGATATCCTTCCGAACCGGCTTTGCCGACCCGTTCGATCATCCGCTCGACATGGTCGAAGCCGAGCAGAAGCGGACTAGAAAATAACGACACGCGGGTCATGGCGGACTCCTTGATAAGCGAGTGCCGTCGAGGCCCTAGCAGGCACCTCGACATGCTTCCATGTGGGGTGCCATGCCTTGCGGATCAAGACCCGCCCCGGCAGGATGCTCACATCATAGTGGGAGGATTGTGTCGTGAGTGAGGCCGCACAAACGATTGAAATCGTTGGGGTAGTAGGCGCCGGCGCGATGGGGCGGGGAATCGCCCAGGTCGGCATCACCGGCGGCATGCAGGTGCTGCTGTACGACGCCGCGCCGGGGGCGTCCGTCAAGGCGCGGGACGCCATCTTTGCCCAGCTCGACCAGATGGTTGCCAAGGGGCGGCTGGAAGTGGATGCCGCCGCCGCGGCCAAACAGCGGCTGACGGTGGTCGACGACCTCAAGGCGCTGGCTCCGGCTGACCTGGTGGTCGAGGCGATCGTCGAAAACCTCGCTGTGAAGCAGGAAGTGTTCCGGCAGCTTGAAGCCATCGTAGGGCCGGACTGCCTTCTGGCCTCGAATACCTCGTCCTTGCGGATCGCCAGCATTGCCAGTGCCTGCCAGCATCGCGGCCGCATCGGCGGTCTGCATTTCTTCAATCCTGTGCCGGTGATGAAGCTGGTGGAGGTGATCCGCGCCCCCAGCACCGATGACAGGACCGTCGCCACGCTGGTCGAGGTGGGCAAGCGGATGGGTCGGGTGCCCGTGGTGGTGCAGGACAGCCCCGGCTTCCTGGTCAATCTGGGCGGGCGGGCCTATACGCAGGAAGCGCTGCGGATCGTATCCGAAGGCGTGGCGACGCCCGCCCAAGTTGATGCGGTGATGCGCGAGGCCTGGGGCTTCCGCATGGGGCCGTTCGAGCTGATGGACCTGACCGGCATCGACGTGAACTTCCCGGTCAGCCAGATCGTCCATGAAGGCTATTTCTACGACCGCCGTCTGGCGACCTCGCCGCTGCATCAGCTGCTGAGAGAAAGCGGCCAGTTCGGCCGCAAGACCGGGCGCGGTTTCTACGAATACGATTCTGAGGGCAAGGCCAAGGTGCCGTCACCCGACGCGATTTCCAGCACGCCGCCGATCAGGCGCGTGGCACTGGCCGAAGCCGACGATGCGCTCGGCGAGTTGCTGCGCAGCCTCGGCCTAGAGGTGAGCAATTTCGATGACGGAGAAGGACCGATCGTCTGCGCGCCCTTGGGTGAGGATTGCTCCAGCTATGCGGCGCGCAAGCAGCTCGATCATCGCCGTCTTTTTGCGCTCGATATCGCAGGCAAGCTGGACAAGCGGCTGACGATGATGCGGGCTCCGGGCGCGCGGCAGAATCTGCTCGATGGTCTGGTGGCCAGTCTGCACGATGCCGGCCGCGCCGTGACGGTGATCCATGACAGCCCGGGTTTCATCGGCCAGCGCATTGCAGCGATGGTTGCCAATCTAGGCTGCGAGATGGCGCAGATCAGGTTGGCCAGCCCCGAAGACATCGACAGGGCGATGACGCTAGGCCTGAACTACCCCTTCGGGCCGCTGGCCTTGGCGGATGCGATGGGTGTCGGCACAGTGCATGAAGTGCTGCGGCAATTGCAGGAAATTACCGGCGACGACCGCTATCGTCCCAGCCTGTGGCTGCGCCGCCGGGCGCAGCTTGGCCTGTCGGCTTTGACGCCGGATTGACCAGCGTTCGCCAAGCGATCAGCGTGCCAGTCGTTCGTTGATATCGCTGGGCGGGACGACAATCACGGAATCCGGCGTGGCCTGAGGCGGCAACGGCCGTCCGACCGGCGCGATGATGACCGGATCGCGTTCGCGCGGCGCGCCGGTTGGCGCCACCAGCGGCGGTTGGCCGGCCGGAACGACCTCCACCGCCGATGCCGTGCCATCGATGGGTGCCACAGCAACCTGTTCGGGGTTGGGGTGCCGCCCCGGAGGCTCCATCGGCATGCGCGGATCGGCCAGCGGACGCGGCGCTGCCGGCAAGGCGCGGCCTTGCAGCGAATAGGGATCCGGCTCGCCATAGCAGTCGACGCCGGCAAGTGTCTTGAAGCACCAGACTTCCTGGCGGTCGGTGGGTTTGTAATTGCTGACGCAGTAGGTGCCGTCGCTGATCAGGTTGAGCGGATTACAGGTGATTTCCAGCCTCCGCTCGATCTTCGTCTTGATCACTTCGACGCCAAGGCCGAGTACCACTGCTTCGGCGGCAGGCGTCAGGTTGTCGCGCTCCGACGCGCAGGCGCTGAGCAGTCCGGCCAGCAAAAGCGGCAACAAAGCGGCATTTAAGATCGAGCGCATGACTTCTCTCCGCGCGACACAATGACATCGCGAGCCATTCTGGCGCGGCGATTATGACGCATGTTGCCGTCTACATACAGTTAAGCGATATGGTTAATACTGCCCGGTCAATGTTTGACTAATCAATGCTTGGCCGGGCGATTCTTCTGCGGATCGGGCAGGGTGATGCGGAAAGTCGTGCCCAACGGTCCCGTGCGGGCCAGTTCAAGATCGCCGCCATGGGCGCGGGCCAGTTCGCGGGCGATGGCAAGCCCAAGCCCGGTGCCGCCATTGCGGCTGCCGCGGAACGGTTCAAACAGATGAGCCTGGACCGCTTCGCTCAGGCCGCAGCCGGTATCGGCGATTTCAATCACCGTCAGGCCGGCACGGTTGGCGGCGGCAATGCGGATGTCGCCGCCATCAGGCATTGCCTGGGCGGCATTGCGGATGATGTTGTTCAGGATGCGATACAGATGCTCGCGGTCGGCGAAGACCTGCAGGTCTTCTGGCACGGCGTTGTGCCAGCGGATGCTGGGCTCATCAGGCAGCGCCAGCCCGGCCGCGACATCTTCGGCGAAGGGATACAGGGCGAAATATTCCGCCTCCGGCGCGCGTTCTTCCGCTTTACCGTAGCGCAGCGTCTGGGCGCAAAGCGCGATGGCGCGATCGATCGAGCCGACGAGCCGCGGCGTGATCTGCTTGACGGTGGGATCTTCCGACGTCGCCAGCCGGTCGGAGACGAGTTGTGCCGAAGCCAGGATGTTGCGCAGGTCGTGGCTGATCTTGCTGACCGCGATGCCGAGCTGGGCCAGACGCGCGCGCTGGGTCAGCGCCTGGCGCAGTTCCTGCTGCATGGCCTGTAATTCGCGTTCGGCAAGACCGAGTTCGTCATTGCGCTGCGAAGGCTGTATAATCTGCCGCGCATCTTCGGGCGCGGCGCGGAAGCCGACGATGCTGTCGACCAGACGGCGCATCGGCCGCACCAGCCACCATTGCAAGGTCAGATAGACCAGGCTGGCGGTGAAGATGGAGATGCCAAGCGACATAGTGAAGATGCGCCAGGAGAAAGCGCGCAACGCCTCGGTCAGCGGTGCCGCGGGCAGCACGACCTCGATCTTAGTCTGCGCATCGCGCGGCGATGGCCCGACGACGCGGATGTAATCGGGAGTGTCGCCCACCAGGGCCCGCACCGCGTGGACGATAGCTCCTCCCCACATCCAGTTCGACAGATCGACCGGCGGACCCAGCATAGGCAATTCCTGGCGGTCGCTCAGGATCAGCGCATTGGAAGCAGCGCGGCGCATCGCCACCAGCTTCGCGCCGACATTGCGCAGCAATTCATTTTCGAGTTCTTCGCTCACCATGCCGTCGGGCGCCGCCAGCAGCGCCAGTGCGGCTTGGTCGGCCAGTTCGATCCGCGCCTCGAAATAGGAGATGCGGTAGCGCGCCATGGTGGGCAGGTAGATCAGAACCTCCGCCAGCATGACGAAGCCGATTGTCAGTACCAGCAGACGGCCAGACAGGCCGGCGAAGCTGTTTGTCGCCGGGCGCGAAAGCCGCTTCAGTGCCTTCTGCGATACCGCCTGATCCATACGAAATCTTACACCGGCCGCTAGCCAAAGCGGGCAAGAAACTGCACGAGGCGGCGGGCCAATGGGCTGAACAGCCAGGCCTTATAGAAATCCGCCGCTGTCCGCCTGCTGGCGTCGCCACGCGAGGGGTAGGGCACCAGCATGCCTTGAATGGCGCTCAGCCCCAGCCGCTTGCCGAAGACAAGGCTCCAGGGCTGCAGCAGATCGCCCGCTCCGGGGCCGACGATGGAGACGCCCAGTACGCGACCGGTGCGGCCGGCGATCACCTTGATCAGGCCTTCGGTCCGCGCCTCGGCCTGGGCGCGTTCGTTCAGGGCAAACGGAGAGCGCAGGATGGTGACCCGGCCATACCGCGCGCGGGCCTGATCTTCCAGCAGGCCGATGGAGGCCAGTTCCGGATCGCCATAAGTAACGCGCGGGACGGTCAGATGATTGGCACGGACCGGCAGGCGCAGGAGGGCATTCTTCAGCACGATCCCGGCATGATAGCCGGCCGCATGGGTGAACGGACTTAGACCCGTCACGTCGCCGATGGCGTAGATTTTCTTGTTGGCAGTTCTCAATCTGCCGTCGACGGTGATGCCGGTTCTGGTCACAAAGACGCCGGCCTTGTCGAGTGCAAGGTCCTCGACATTGGGCTGCCGTCCGGCGGCAATGAGAAGATGCGAACCGGCAATGCGATCTTCCGTTCCATCGCTGGAACGCAGAGTCAGCACTATGCCCGATACGGTCATCTCGGCGCGAATGATCTGCGTCTGCTCGCGGATGTCGACGCCTTCATCGCGCAGCGCGTTCAGCAGAAGCGTGGAGAGTTCGCGGTCCTCCTGGGCCAGGCAGCGCGCCTGTTCGACGATGGTGACCTTGGAGCCGAGACGGCGGAAGGCCTGGCCTAGTTCGATGGCGGTCGGCCCGCCGCCGATGACTAAGAGATGAACGGGACGTTCGGAAATGTCAAAGATCGTCTCATTAGTCAGATATGCAATATCGGCAAGGCCATTGATCATCGGAATTGCCGGGCGCGATCCGGTGGCGATCACAAAACGACGCGCCTTCACCATCGCGTCGCCAACCAGCAGAGTATCGGGATCCGCAAACCGGCCTTCGCCCTGCAGCACCTGCACGCCCAAAGCCGCGAAGCGCTCGATGGAATCCTGCGGCGCGATGGCGGCGACGGTGGTCTTCACATGCCGCATCACTGCAGCGAAGTCGATTTCCGGCTCATCGTAATTGATGCCCAGACGCGCGGCATGCCGCCAGGCCACGGTATGGCGGGCGGCGCTTACCAGCGCCTTGGAAGGGATGCAGCCGTAGTTCAGGCTCTCGCCGCCCATGCGGCCGCGCTCGACCAATACGGTCTTGGCGCCCATCAGCACGGCGCCCGCGGCGACGGCAAGCCCACCTGGCCCAGCACCGAGCACGGCAACGTCGCAATCGATCCGGTCAGCCATCCCGCTTCATCCCGTTGTTCACGTTTATGGCGTTCATGTCATTGGGCTGCCACGCCTGGCACCGCTTCAGTCATATGGGAAACAACGACAGCGATACCACGAGTGTCAAGGCAATCGGAATTTTTGATGCCGCGATCCCAGCCATCGCGATCCAGCCATCGCAATCGTGGCCCTGCAATTGTGACCTCAGCAATCGTAAATAGTGAACCGTTCTCCCCGTGACCAAACCGTCTTTCGCTGCGTCGACCTTTCGGGGGCGGCTGTTAAGGGGGAATCGAAAAGAAATGTCTAGGGCCTTGTTTTTGCCCCAATCCGGCAGCAAAGGGAGTAAATTGCCCGGGAGCGCGGCGGTCATACTCTGCACTCCCCTTATGCTTTTGCACCTTGACGACCGTTGACCCTCCAATGCCGGAGGAATTTTCGAGGCCCCTTCCATCATGCGCCGATTTTTCCTGCTCCTCCTGCCGCTGCTGTGGTTGGCGGCGAGCGCCACTGTCACCTCTGCCTGGGGGCAGGCCACGCCGCCGGCGGCGACCGATTGGAACGCGCCTCTCAATGCGGTGTCCCGCCAGCTCCGCGATCCGCGTATTTCCGGCGATGCCTTCGGCAAGCTTCGCGTCGAACTCGACCGCCTGAGAGTTGCCGCCACGGCCGAGCGCGACCAGTTCCGGCAGGCTGCGGCGGCAGGGCAGACGCAACTCGATGCGCTTGGTCCCGCACCGACGGCGGATCAGCCGCGGGAATCGGCTGGGGTGGCTGAATCGCGCCGGCAATTGTCTGCCCAGCAGCAGCGGCTGCAGGATGGCGTCAAGCAGGCTGAGCTTGCGCTCGCTCGCATTCTCGTCCTGCAGGATGAAGTCGCGCAGGCCGAGCATCAGCAGTTCGCCCGGCAACTGACCTATCGTGGCCAGTCGCCGTTCTCGCCATCCTTCTGGCAGAACGGCGTTGCCGATATCGAAGCGGCGGCAGACAGCATCACAGAAGCGCCGGCCATCTGGTGGGCAGCCGACGAGGGACGCCGGCCCGCCGTGGCCACCATGCTGCAGATGGGCATGATCGCCATTCTGGCAATCGTCCTGCTGGTGCCCGTGCAGCGCTGGCTGCGGCGCCGTTTCGGGATTGATGCCAGCATCGACGCGCCGTCGCCGGTGCGGCGCACCATTGGCGCATTCGTCGAATGGCTGAACTGGACGGCGATGCCTCTGGCGGTTCTCTGGGCCGTCTACGGTGTGCTGTGGGGCAATGGCTGGGTCATTGAGCTGATCGGCGGTTTCCTGACCGCTTTCGTACAGTCCGCCAGTCTGGCCTTGCTGGCTCTGGGGCTGACGCATGCAGCGCTGGCGCCGCGCAATCCGGCTTGGGCATTGGTTCCGCTGCCGCAGCCGCAGCGCGATCGCCTGCTGCGGCGGGTCACGGCGTTTGGCGCCGGCATCATCGTCATCGCGCTGGCCAGCGCGCCGACGCGCATGCCCGATTTCGGCTCGGCTGGCCGTGATATGGCGATTGCCGCTATTGCCGCCTTCCTCGTTCTCTTCAATCTCGCTTTTGCCGATCCGCGCCTGTGGCGCCCTCTGGCGGCGGGACATCGCCGTCTGTTGCCCATCGCCTTGGCAGTCTTTGCGCTCAACCTGATTGCGTTCGGCGCGATCCTGCTGGGGTATTACGGCTTCGCGCTGTTCCTGGCCTATGGCCTGCTGGCATCGGTGATCGCGGTTGCGGCTTATGCATTGGTGCGGATCGCCGCCCGGGATGCGCTGAACCAGCTTGCTGCCGCGCCGGAGGGCCAGTGGACGGCCTTGCGGCTTGGGCTCGGTTTGAGCGGACCGATGAGCACGACGATGCAGCTTCTGTTTGGCCTGCTCGCCGATGCCGTGCTGCTGTTGCTGCTGCTCGTCGCGCTGGCGCTTGCCTGGGGCGTCAGTACCAGCGCACTCGTCAGCTACATGCTGGAACTGTTCTACGGCGTCACTATCGGTCCGGTGACCATCTCGCTGGGAGAGATTCTGGCGGCGGTTGTCGTGATGGTGATCGGCATTGGCCTGACACGCTTCTTCAGCAATGGATTGAACGCACGCCTGGAGGTGCAGTCGGGTATCGATCCTGGCGTGCGCAATTCCATGGTCACCGGCCTGACCTATGCGGGCTATCTGCTGGCCGTGCTGGCCGCAGTGGCTGCGCTAGGCCTCGATCTTTCGAACCTTGCCATCATCGCCGGTGCGCTTTCGGTCGGTATCGGTTTCGGTCTGCAGAATATCGTCAATAATTTCGTCTCCGGCCTGATCCTGCTGATCGAGCGTCCGGTGAAAGTCGGCGACTGGGTAGTGATCGGCGACAAGGAAGGTTACGTGCGGCGCATCAATGTGCGCTCCACCGAGATCGAAACCTTTCCGCGCGCCTCGGTGATCATTCCAAATTCGGCGCTGATCTCCAGCCCGGTGATGAACTGGACACACCGCAACCGGCTGGGCCGGGTCGATATCAATATTGGACTGTCCTATGCGGCCGATGTCGAGAAGGCGAGTGCGGTGCTGCTGGATTGCCTCAAGCAGCATCCGGAAATCTTGAGCATGCCCGCGCCCGCGGTAGTGTTCCGCGATTTCGGCGCCGGCATGCTCACCTTCGCCCTGCGCGGCCATATCGCCAATGTCGAGCGGCGCATGGCGATTGAAAGTGAGTTGCGGACCGCCATTCACAAGGCATGCCGTGAGAACGGCGTTCCGCTTCCCTATGGTAGCCCGGCAGCGCCGACCGTCGTGCAGATCAAGGATCTCGACCGCATCGAGAAGCTGGTGAAAGACATTCTCGATGCGAAGGTGCCGAAGAAATCCTAGCAGCTTCAGTTTGGCCGTGGCAGATCGAAAAGCAGGATTTCGGCGCCGTCTGCGGTGGCGATCTCCAGCTTGCCTTCACCGACCAGGGCCGCGCCGGCCCGTGTCGGCACTTCGGTGCCGTTCAGCGTGACCTTGCCATCGGCTACCACGAGATAGGCGATCCGGTTGTCCCCAAGGTCGTAGCTGGTCGCCGCCGACTTCTCCAGCAGAGCGCCATATAGGGTGGCGTCCTGATGGATCAGCAGCGTAGCGGGATGCGCGGCGCGGATTTGCTCTTCGCCTGAAGCCAGCGGCACCAGGCGGTTGGCGCGGTCGCTCTTTGGGAACTGCGCCTGCTCCCAGCGCGGCTTGAGGCGCGCCTGGCGCGGCTCCACCCAGATCTGAAACAGATGCGTCAGTTCATCTTCGGCATTCCATTCCGAATGCATGATGCCGGTGCCCGCGCTCATCACCTGGACATCGCCGGCCGGCGTGCGGCCCTTGTTGCCCAGACTGTCCTCATGGCTGATCGCCCCGCGCCGGACATAGGTGATGATCTCCATGTCGCGATGGCCGTGCATCGGGAATCCTGATTGCGGCTGGATTTCGTCGTCATTCCAGACGCGCAGCGGACCGAAGCCGAAGCCCATCGGCGCAGCGACGCCGGAGAAATTGAAATGGAAGCGACTGTTCAGCCAGTCGATCTGCATGCGGCCAAGCCGGTCAAACGGGATCACATGGATCATGGCGGTTCTCCCAAAACCGCGGCGGCAGCACGCCGCCGCGGCCATGTCTAAAGGTTACGCCTTCAGCTTCGCAGCGATGCTGGTGGCATGGCGGCCCTGGAAGCGCGCCAGCTTCAGCTCGATCTCGCTGGGTTGACGGCTGCCATCGGCGCCGGCGATGGTGCCCGCGCCATAGGGCGAGCCGCCTTTGACTTCGCCGATCTGCGTCAGCTCGGGCGCGGAGTAAGGCAGGCCAACAATGACCATGCCATGGTGCAGCAGGGTGTTATGGAAGCTGGTGATGGTCGTCTCGTTGCCGCCGCCGGTCCCGGTGGAGGTGAAGACGCTGCCGACCTTGCCGATCAGCGCGCCCTTGACCCACAGACCGCCGGTCTGGTCGAGGAAGTTGCGCATCTGGCCGGTCATATTGCCGAAGCGGGTCGGGGTACCGAAGATGATCGCATCGTAGTCGCCCAGTTCGGCCGGGCTGGCGATCGGGGCGGATTGATCCCACTTGCCGCCAGCCTTCTTGAAGGCTTCCTCGGGCATGGTTTCGGGAACGCGCTTAATGGTCACCTCGGCGCCGGGCACTTCGCGGGCGCCGGCTGCGACCGCCTCGGCCATCTTTTCGATATGGCCGTACATCGAATGGTAAAGCACCAAAACCTTGGTCATCGTCGTCTCCCTGTAGGATTGGGGTGGTGGTTGGTACGGCTCGGAATGTAACTTTCTAGAAATCGGAAACAATATTATGTTTGGAACATGATCGTTTCCTGTAGAGAACAATAAGATGGATCATCTCGCCGATCTGGCGGTCTTCGCCCGGGTGGTTGAGGCCAACAGCTTCAGCGCTGCGGCTGCCTCCCTGCGGCTGTCGAAATCCGCCGTGTCCAAGCAGATCGCCCGGCTGGAAGAGCGGCTGGGCGCGCAACTGCTGCAACGGACTACGCGCAAGCTGACGCTAACCGAAACCGGCCGGATCGTCCTGGATCATGCGCAGCGTGTCCTGATCGAAGCCGAGGCGGCGGAGGCCGCCGTGCAGAACCTGCAGACTGCGCCGCGCGGCCAGCTTCGGGTCAATCTGCCGATGTCTTTCGGCCTGGCTTATGTGACGCCGCTGCTGCCCGAGCTGCTGTCGAAATATCCCGAGCTGCATATCGACCTGACGTTCAACGACCGCCGCGTCGATCTTCTGGAAGAAGATGTCGATGTTGCCATCCGCATCGGCGAACTGGCAGATTCAACCTTGACCGTGCGGCGCTTGGCGCCGGCGCGCTTTATTACCTGCGCTTCGGAGGCTTACCTGCGCAAAGCCGGCGTGCCGCTGAAGCCGAGTGACCTGCAGCAGCATGAATGCCTGATCTACAAATACCTGCCTGAGCCGTTCCTGTGGCGCTATGAAGGACCGGGCGGTCCTTGGTCGGTGAAAGTCTCGGGGCGGCTGCATGCCAATAACGGCGAAGCACTGCGCGATGCGGCAGTGGCCGGCCATGGCGTGGTGCGCTCGCCCAGTTTCATCGTCGGTCCGGACATTGCCGCCGGCCGGCTGGTGCCGATCCTGGAGGCTTACGAGCCAGCCAGCTTCGGCATCTACGCCGTCTATCCCGCGCAGCGCTACCTGACGCCAAAATTGCGAGCCTTCATCGACTTCCTGGTCGAGCGTTTCGGGCCGCGTCCGCCCTGGGAGTGTGTTCTGGTGGACACAGTCGAAAGGCAGCGGAACGAACCGGCCTGAAACCGGTTTACGCGCCTATGCCAGCTATGCTATCGAACGGGCGCGACAAGAGGACGCATCCAAATGAACCGCCTGTGGCGACATCGACGACCGCAAATGACTGCATCGCGAAAGCGATGCGTGGCGGCCGTTCGCGTGCGCTGAAGCAAAAGTCCTTGTCGGTTCTTCTCTCTTACGACAGACATCAGCTTCCAAGATGACCGCGAAGCGCCGGCCAACCGGACGGAAGGTTAAGGCTGCCCGTCCGCCTGCGGTTTCAGACCTCGTTCCTGGAAGCAAGCTGATGTTCCCCATCGTTCTCGAGCGGCCCGCGGATGCCGCCCATATCGACAACCTCCTGGATCTGACCTTCGGTTCCGAGCGGACCAAGAAGACGGTGTATCGCCTGCGCGAGGGTGTTGCGCATATCAAGTCGCTTGCCTTCGTGGTGCGCAACCCGGAAGGCGCAGTGCTTGGCTCGATCCGCTACTGGCCGGTGGTGATCGGCGAGAATGCCGTTTCCGCCATCATGCTGGGTCCGGTGGCCGTGCACCCCGATTATCAGGGACAGGGCATCGGCCGCGCGCTGATTCGTCACAGCCTCTACGCCGCCACGCGTCAGGGACACCGGATCTGCATCCTGGTCGGCGACAAGCCTTATTACGAGCCGTTCGGTTTTACTAATGCTGCCGATCGCGGGCTGGAAATGCCGGGCTGGGTGGAGCGCGAGCGGTTTCAGGCGATGGAGCTGATCCCCGGTGCGCTGAATGGCGTGACCGGCATGGTGGGGAAGGCCACGCGTCGGCGGCGCGCGGCGTAAAAGCCTAGCGGCTTTCACGGCGCCACATCAGCAGCATCAGGCCGAGCAACCCCGCCAGCACCGCAAGCGGCAGCGCCAGCGGCGTCAAGGTCAGGCCGGTGACGACATAATCGTTCTGACGATACAGGCCGATCCAGTTGCGGCCGGCGGCATCGCGGGCTGCGCGGCTGGTTGGCTTGTCTACCAGGCGAATGTCAGGCAGACCGTCGCGAAGCCAATGCACGCTGCCATGGCTGGCATCGGCCAGCGGCTTGAGGATAGCAGGCGTGGCGCGCGGATCGGCGAATTCGCGCGGGTTGATGGCGCCAACTGTTGCCACCGCTTCGCGCTCGCCGTCGCGTACGCGATAGATGCCGGGAATATCGGCTGGCAGCGCGCCGCCGGAGATGCCGTTGCCGCGCTCCTCCAACATGAGGCTGGTTTCGCTGCCATCCGGCTTGACGACGGTAACCGGCTCCCGGTGTTCGGTCAGGCTGCGCCTCTCGACTTCCAGGCGTCCTCCACGGGCATGGGCGCGCAGGGCCTCTTCTTCCAGATCGGGTTCCTTCATCAGCCAGTGCGACAGGCGGCGCAGGAGCTCGGCCTGCGGGCCGCCGCCTTCATAGCCGCGCGCCCAGAGCCAGATGTGATCGGAATAGATCTGCGCGATGCGGCCCTGGTCGACGCGATCCAGCACCAGCAGCGGTTCGCGATTGGGCGTTTCCAGCAAGGTATGGCCGCGCGGCTGCTCGACATTGATCACGCGGAACCAGCGGCTCCAGGTCGGCTTGCCATCGGGCCCGACGGAATCGGGCAGACCGGCTGTGACCGGATGCCGGCTGCCGGTCGCGCTCAGCATCGGCAGGAACGGTTCGGTCCGCACGGTGCCGGTGGGGCGGCCGGGAAAGATATCGGCCAGCGGCGTGCGATACAGGCTGAGCGGCGTCGCATAGGCCGGGCCCGACACCTCCAGCAACGCGCCGCCGCGGGCGACGTAGTTGGCGATGTTTTCGAAATACGAAGTCGGCAGGATGCCGCGCCGCCGATACCGGTCGAAGATGATCAGGTCGAAGTCGTTCAGCTTCAACTCGAACAATTCGCGGATCGGAAAGGCGATCAGTGACAATTCGCGGATTGGCGTGCCGTCCTGCTTATCCGGCGGCCGCAGGATGGTGAAATGCACGAGATCGACATTCGGATCGGCCTTCAAAAGATTGCGCCAGACCCGCTCGCCGGCATGGGCTTCGCCGGTCACCAGCAGCACGCGCAGACGGTCACGCACGCCGTTGACCGACAGTGCCACCTGATTGTTATGCGGCGTAAGCTCGCCCTCGACCGGCGCGACTTCGAATTCCAGCAGGCTTTGGCCAGCGCGAGAAAGGCGGAAAGGCACGGTGACGTCACGGCCGACCGGCACCGATAGGGTCTGTTCGCCTGCATCCTCCTGGCGGAAATGCAACTGCGCCATCTCGTTCGGTGCTGCGCCGCTGTCATCGACGCGCAGCGTGACGGTGAGATCCTGATTGATCATGCCGAAGGTCGGCGCATTGCGCACGACCAGTCGGCGATCACGCTCATCCGGCCGGCCCGTGAGCAGAACATGCACCGGCGCGGCAGTCACGTCCTGGGCCGCGGTAATCTCCGGCATGTCGTGGACCTGGCCGTCGGTGACCAGAATGCTGCCGGCCAGGCGATGCCGCGGCAGATCGCTCAAGGCCAGGGTGAGGGCGGAGAATAGCCTTGTGCCTTCGTTGCGTTCGGCGGTTTCCGTGCCGGATTTGCCGGCGCGTACGATGCGCACTTCCAGATTTTCGATTTCCCCCAGCTTCTGGCGCAAGGCAGCCTCGGCTTCGTCGGCCTGACGCTGACGGTCGCCGATGCCCTGGCTCGGGCTTTCGTCGATGACGGCGACGGCGATATCCGGCAGGCCCGAGCGTTCTTCCCGGCGCGCGACCGGATTGGCGAGCGCGGCAATCGCCAATAGGGCCGCGCAGCAGCGCAGCAGCGTGCCGCGCGCGCGGCGCCACAGGCCATAGACCGTCAGCAGCAGAACAATGGCCGCGCAGACCGCGAGGAACGGCCATGGCATCAGCGGGGAAAAATCGAGAGTGTATGCGCTGCTCACGATCCGCTCCTACTGCCCCAGGCGCTCCAGGAGGGCTGGAACATGCACCTGATCGGCCTTGTAGTTGCCGGTCAGAGTGTACATCAGCAGGTTAACCCCGAAGCGATAGGCGAATTCGCGCTGGCGTGGATTGTTGGGGAAGGTCGCCGCCATCGGACGGCCCATGGAATCCATTGCCCAGGCGGCGGCCCAGTCATGGCTGCCGATGACGATGGAGGTTACGCCATCCTTGTCGCCGCCGGGATTGCGCTCGACCCAAACCGGCCCGCCGGTATAGCGGCCGGGAAAGTCCTGCAGAAGGTAGAAGGCCTTGGTCAGCACATGGTCTTCCGGCACGATCATCAGCGGCGGAATGTCGAGCTTGGCCAGCATCTGGCGTAGCTTCTCGTTGTTTGGGCTGGCCGCCGTGCCGCTGAAGCCCGAGGATTGATCGCGTGTATCGAACAGGATCATGCCGCCGGTTTTCATGAACTGATCGAGCCGCCGCAAAGCCGCATCCGACAATTGCGGCTGGCTTGGCGTGATCGGCCAGTAGAGAAACGGCAGCAGGGAGATGTCGTCGGTTTCCAGATTGACGCCCAGTGGCTCGGTCGCCTCGATGGAAGTGCGGCGATACAGGATCTCGGTCAGGCCCATCAATCCGGCGCGGCTCATCTGATCGACATCGGCCTGCCCGGTGACGACAAAAGCAAGCCGCAGATCGAGCGAGGCACGCAGGGCGAAGTCATCGCTGGCGGAAACCGCGCCGCGGTTCTGTTGTGCCTGGGCCTGCGCGGCATCAGCGCCGGCGACAGCCACCAGCAGCAGGATCGCGGCGGAGGCCGTCCTTGGTCGCGGCAGCAGGCCGCGCAGGCCCAGCCCGATCAGCCAATCGGCAATCAGCAGCAGCAGAGCCGCGCTGAGCAGCCAGGAAAGCAAGCGGATTTCCCGCGAGGTCTGGTCCAGCGTCACAACGGTGGCAGCGGACGGCCAGTTGTCGATCGGGCGCAGCACCAGACTGACATTGGTGGTATTGAAGGCGCGGCGGCTGTCGAGCCGTCCATACCATCCCGGTGGATGGCGCGGTCCGGGCGTGAGGTTCTCGATACCGCGCGCGGGCAAAGGCTGCACCGCAGAGCCGGGCTCGACAGAGCGGCCAAAGCCGTCCAGCACGGTCAGCGGGGGCAACGGCGCTTCGGCATTTTCGCCATTCGCTGCAACGCCCTGGGACAAATCGACCACCTTGCGCAGCATCTCGACATAGAAACCGCTCAGCGCGAGATCGGACCACAAGGTATTGGCGGTGGTATGCACCAGGATGAGCCACCCCTTGCCGCGGCGCTCGGCCGTCACCAAGGGCGTGCCGTCTTCCAGCCGCAGCCAGGTCTTCTCACCAAGCTGCGCTTCTGGCTCGGCCAGAACCTGGCGTGTTACGGTGATCTCGTTGCCGCCGGAGAGGCCGAAGAAGGGACTGGTCTCAGGGATTTCGCCAAGCCGCTGCGGCTGCGACCATGACAGCGCGCCGCCCAATTGACGCGAACCCTGCCGCAGTTTCACCGGCAGCAGGCTGTCGTTCGCTTCGGCCATGCGCGGACCCGCAAAGCGCAGCAGCACACCGCCCTGATCGATCCAGTCCTGCAGACGCGTCTCGTCGCCGGCGACCACCTGGGCGACATCGGCCATGATGATTACGGCGATCTCGCGCTCCAGTAATTCGGCGATGCGGCCCTCGCGCAGTTCCGCGTAAGGGCCAAGAGCGCGTTCGAGATAGAACAGGTCGCCCAGCAGCGGCTGGCGCGTTTCGAGCGCGCCACCGGAGACAAGACCAACCGGCCGCCGTCGCCAGCGGTCATCAAGCAGATACACGCCGCCCGCGCTCGGCTGCTCTTCGATCTCCAGCCGCGAAAGCTGGTTGCGGATCTCGCCGGGCAGATCGAGCTTGACCGATCCGGTCGGCGATCCGGCGGGAATGACGATCGGCTCGCGCGCCAGCACGCGGCCCTGATCGGTGACCGCGCGCAAGGTCAGCCGCCGCTCGCCGTCGCCATTCTCCGCCCGGCGCACTGTGATGGTGTCGCCCTGGCGTTCGGTGACGGGCGGCAGCAGGGCGACTGGGCCATCCTGGGGATCGGTATTCACCACCTGCAAGCTGCCCTGACGCAGCAGCCATTCGGCCAGCGTATAGGCTGCCTCGCCGCTTTCATCGTCACGCAGGCCGTCGGCCAGCCACAGCACTTCGGCCTCACCGGGCAACTGGGCCTGGATCAGGCTTTGCAGCAGGGCGGTGCGATCGGCCATCCAGGCTTTCGGCTGCAAGGCTGCGACGATGGGGCGCAACTCCGCAGCCGGCATCATCCGGCTGATCTGCGTCATGTCGTTGCCGTTCGGCGCGGTCGTAACCAGGATCGTCGGGCGGCCTTCGCGTTCGGCGCGTTCCAGGATGCTGTCGGCATGCGCAAGGCGGTCGCGCCAGCGCGGCGTCGCCGTCCAGCCATCGTCTACCACCAGAATCAGCGGTCCTTCGCTGCGCTGTGTCGCCTGCGGATTCAGCACCGGCTCGGCCAACGCGATAATCGCCAAAGCGGCAATCAGCATGCGCAGAATCAGAAGCCACAGTGGCGTATGAGCGGGCGTTTCCTCTTTGGGCCGCAGCATCAGCAGAAGACGCAGCGGCGGGAAGGAGACCTGCTTGGGTGTCGGCGGCGTGATGCGAAGCAGCCACCACAGCACGGGCAGCGTCGCGAGGGCGGCAAGGGCCCAGGGCGTGGCGAAAGCAAGCGCGCCGAGCGAAAGCATGGCCTATCTCGCTGCCGCGCCCGCCGTCAGGCCGCGTTCGCCCTGCATCGCGTGATAGAGCGCCAGCAAGGCGGTTTGCGGTGGACGATCCGTGCGATGCTTGATGTAGCGCCAGCCCAGCCGCCGGCAGACTTCGGCCAGTTCCTGCTGATGCGCGGCGAACAGCGCGCGCCAGTCGCTAGCCAGGCTTTCGGCGCGCGGCGCCAGCAATGGATTTTCGCCTTCCAGACCGAGGAAACGCGTGCGGCCCTTATAGGGGAAATCCTCTTCGGCCGGATCGATGATGCGCAGCACGGCGCCTTTCACTCCCATGTCGGCAATCGCACGCAGGCGCACGGCGATTTCGGGGATCGGATAGAGGAAGTCGCCGACCAGAACCACCTGCGCATAGCGCGGCAGCGGCTGGACCGGCGGAAGGCTGGCTTCGGCCGCGTCGAAGCGGGTGCGCAAAAGCCGTTCGGCGAAGCGTTCCAGCACGAGGCGGCCTGCAGCCGGCCGTTCCGGACTGCCCAGCAGCGCGACTCTTTCGCCACCGCGCAGAAGCAGGCTGGCCATGGCCAACAGAAGAAGATCGGCGCGCTCGTCCTTCTGTTCCATTCCGAGCGGCGATTTCCACCGCATCGAAGGCGAGGGATCGCGCCACAGCCAGACGCTTTCTGCGGCTTCCCATTCATTTTCGCGCACGAAGGGATGAACGCGCTTGGCGGTCTGACGCCAGTCGATGCGGGTAATCGGGTCGCCAGGGCTGTATTGACGGAACTGCCAGAACGCATCGCCTGCGCCGACACGGCGGCGGCCATGGACGCCTTGTTCGATGGTGGCGGCGACACGCTCGGCAGCAACCAGCAGCGGCGGAAGGAATGCGGCAAAATGTTCGGCGCGCTGGCGCCGGGCATTCGCAAGAGTGGTGGCCGCTGCGGCCTCGCTCATTGTAATGGTTCGGTCAGACGGCCGATGACGTCGGCCACCGTCACGCCTTCAGCCCGTGCGGCAAAGGTCAGCGCCATGCGATGCTGCAGAACCGGACCAGCCAGGGCCAGCACATCCTCGATCGAAGGCGCCAGGCGGCCCTGCAGCAGCGCGCGGGCGCGCACTGCCAGCATCAGCGCCTGACTGGCGCGCGGCCCCGGACCCCAGGCAACCTGCTCGCGCAGGCCTTCTATGGTGGATTCCTCAGGGCGGCCGGCACGGACGAGGTTGAGGATCGCTTCGACAACGCTTTCGCCCACCGGGATGCGGCGCACCAGGCGCTGCGCCGCCATCAGCTCAGCAGCCGAAAGCACCGTCGGCACCGCTTCCTCGGCCGCGCCGGTGGTGGCAAACAGCATGCGCCGCTCGGCTTCGCGGTCAGGATAACGGATGTCGATCTGCAGCAGGAAACGATCAAGCTGCGCTTCCGGCAACGGATACGTGCCTTCCTGCTCCAGCGGGTTCTGCGTCGCCAGCACATGGAAGGGCGCCGGCAAGTCGTAACGGTGGCCACCAACCGATACTTGACGCTCCTGCATCGCCTGCAGCAGCGCGGATTGCGTGCGCGGGCTGGCGCGGTTGATTTCGTCGGCCATCAGAAGCTGGCAGAAGACCGGTCCCTGGATGAACCGGAATGAGCGCCGGCCGGCCTCGCTTTCCTCCAGCACTTCCGAGCCGAGAATGTCAGGCGGCATCAGGTCTGGAGTGAACTGCACGCGACGGGCGTCCAGACCCAGGACTTTTGCCAGGGTCTCGACCAGCTTGGTCTTGGCCAAACCCGGCACGCCGACCAGCAGGGCATGTCCCCCCGCCAGCAGCGTGATCAGGGTTTCCTCGACAACCTCGCCCTGACCGAAGATGACACGCTGAACGGCGTCGCGGGCGGCACCGAGCCGGCCGCCGATCCGCTCGATCTCGGGGAGGATATGTTCGGCGGTATCGCTCAAATTGTGCATGCGGAGCAGTATATAGTAGAAGAGTAACGAAAGCACAGATCTCACATATGTCCGCGTCCGCCCCTAACCCCCCAAGTCTCCAAGAAGTGATTGCCCGGTTTGGCGGCAGCGCCGAGGAAATGCTGCGCAAGAAACCGCCGGTCGATTCCTGGAATCCGCCGTTTTGTGGAGAAATCGACATGAGGATCGCCCGGGACGGCTCATGGCATTACATGGGGTCGCCCATTGCCCGCCCGGCGATGGTGAAGCTGTTTGCCAGCACCCTGCGGCGGGAGCCGGACGGCAGCTATGTCCTCGTCACGCCGGTGGAGAAATGCGGTATCCGAGTCGACGATGCGCCTTTCGTCGCCGTGGAGATGACGGAAACCGGCGAAGGCGATGCGCGCATGATCGCCTTCCGCACCAATGTCGACGACGTCGTGCCGCTGGATGCCGAGCATCCGCTGCGGGTAGAGGTCGATCCTGAAACCGGCGAGCCGTCGCCCTACATCCGCGTGCGCGGTGGGCTGGAAGCGCTGCTCGCGCGCTCAGTCTTCTATCAGCTGGTCGAGATGGCGCAGGAAAGAGAGCACGCTGGCCGGCGGGTGCTGGGCGTGCAAAGCGCAGGCCAGTTCTTTCCGCTCGGAGACGCGACATGAGCGGCGTGACATCGACGATTGTTGCAGCAACGCCGACGCTGGATGAATTGCGTCGGCGTCTGCAGCCGGTGCCGCCGCTTTCGGCGATTCCGCGCGAATACGGCGCCGTGGCCAAGGGCGATTTCCAGCTCAATCCCCATTTCAGGCCGACGCGTTCGGGCCTGCTGGTGCCCGCGGCCGTTCTGGTGCCGGTGGTCGGTTATGAGGGGGGCGAGCGCGTGATCCTGACCAAGCGCACGGCGCACCTTTCCAATCATGCCGGCCAGATCAGCTTTCCCGGCGGGCGGATCGATCCGGAAGATCCGGACGTCATCGCCACCGCCTTGCGCGAGACCGAGGAGGAGATCGGGTTGGACCGGTCGCACGTCAGCGTACTGGGTGCGCTGGACCCCTATATGACCGGAACAGGCTTCGTCGTGGTGCCGGTGGTCGGCTTGGTGCGGCCGGGTTTCACCCTGATCCCGCAGCAGCACGAAGTGGAAGAGGTTTTCGAGGTGCCGTTCGAGTTCCTGATGGATCGTCGCAACCATCAGCGCCATAAAGGGGTGTTCAATGGCGTCGAGCGGCATTGGTGGGCGATGCCATACAACGACAAATACATCTGGGGGGCGACGGCGGGGATGTTGCGGAACCTGCACGATCTGCTGCACGGCGACCTGACGCATGGAAAGACGGTGCAATCATGAGCAGGGTGCTTGTCCATCTCCTGCCGTTTCTGGCGCCGTTCCTGCTCTATGGCCTATACATCTGGCATGTGAAGCGCAGCGGCAAGGATGGGCCGGAGGCGACTCCATGGTTCTGGCTGGCGGCCATCGGGCTGATTTTCGTCATCCTCAGCTTCATCGTCTGGGGCCTGTTCATGGAAGAAAAGATCGGCGATTACGTGCCGGCGCGGCTGGAGAATGGCCGCATCGTGCCGGGGCGGATCGCGCAATGAACGGCATTGCTGGGTAATGGATAGCCTGCCGGAGCGGCTCGCACCGCCGAACTGGATGACGGCGCCGCCGACCCGCAGCGTGCTGCAGGCGCTCAGCGCAGGCGGCGCGGTGGTGCGGTTCGTCGGAGGCTGCGTGCGGGATGCGCTGCTCGGGCTGCGGCCCGATGATGTCGACATCGCGACGCCGGAGACGCCTGATCAGGTGATTCGGCGGCTGGAGAAAGCGAAGCTGAAAGCCGTGCCGACCGGCATCGACCATGGTACGGTCACCGCGGTGCTGCCGCCGGCGACATTCCAGATCACCACGCTGCGCCGGGACGTCGTCACCGATGGCCGTCATGCCGTCGTCTGCTTCGGCACGGACTGGGCCGAAGACGCCAAGCGGCGGGATTTCACCATCAACGCGCTTTACGCCGATCCGGATGGCCGATTGCATGACTTCACCAATGGCCGTGCCGACCTGGCGGCCGGAATCGTTCGTTTCATAGGCGATCCGGCGCAGCGGGTGGCGGAGGATTACCTGCGAGTGCTGCGCTTTTTCCGCTTCCATGCGCGCTTCGGCAAGGGAGCACCGCACGACGCATCGCTTCGCGCCTGCGCGGCCGCCGCCGACAGGCTGGATCGTCTGTCCGGCGAGCGGGTGCGCGATGAGCTGCTGAAGATTCTGGCGCTGCCCAATGCCACCGAGGCGCTAGCGCTGATGGAGCGAACCGGTGTGTTGCGTGCCTTGCTGCCGCAGGCCCGCTTCGATTTTGAACGCTTCGGCCGTTTGACGAATCTGCAGGTGCTGCTGACGGAGCAGATCGGCCTTGAGCCGGAAGTCTGGCCGCGTCTCGCGATCCTTTTCTTGGACGATGCCAGCGAGGAGAAGGGGGCACTGGTGGCCGAGCGGCTGAAGCTGTCGAACGCGCAGCGGCTGCGCGTCGAAGGTCTGCTGGCGCCGCGGCTGTTTCCGCGCGAGGCGCTGCTGGATCGGGCGGCGTTCGGTCAGGCGCTCTATCGCCATGGCGTCGAGCGCTGTCGCGACCACGCGTTGCTGGCGGCAGTGGACGATCCGGATCTGAAATCCGCCATGCTGGAGCGCGCAAAAGACAGCGCGGCCTGGCAGCGGCCGGTTTTCCCGCTGCGGGGCGCCGATGTCCTGGCGCTGGGCTTCGCGCCCGGGCCCACCGTGAGCGCGCTGCTGAACGAACTGGAGAAATGGTGGGCCGATAACGGCTTCATGCCCGACCGGGAAGCATGCCTTACCCGCTTGCGCGAACGGGTGCGCACCAGCAGTCAGCCTTGAACAAGCGCTGGCCTGCTATACTGCCGATCGGAAATATTTGAATTTATTTGGATTTTGCCGAGGTGGCGGGGTGGGGCGGCGCTGGCCGATGGAATGAGCTAACCCCAGAAAGAACTCGAGCTCCACGTCGGCGCCGCAAACCCGGCCGTCGATGTGGAGCTCGAGACCAAACTAAAACGCTAGTACTTACTTCTTGGCAGCCTTCTTCTTGGCAACCTTCTTCTTGGCCTTCGGGGCCTTGGCCTTCACGGCCTTCTTAGCCTTCACGGCCTTCTTAGCCTTCACGGCCTTCTTAGCCACCTTCTTCTTAGTGGCCTTCTTCTTCGCAGCAGCCATGTTCTCCTCCATGGATTAAATGCGGTTCACACCGCAACGAAGTTTCGAGAAATGTTTCTCGAACAAGCGTATCTCTAGCACAACGTTGCGACATTAACCACTAAATCTTGCGTAGTGCTAAAAAATTCTTAAAACCGTGTCCTTTTTGCAGCGGTGCGTGGGGTATCCGGCGAACGAATAAGCATCGCCAAAGTAAAACGCGCGCGATGACTTCACGAAATCATGACATCAAAAAAAGCCGCATGAATTGCGGCTTTTTTTGATCATGGCCATTTCACCGAAGGCGGCATCGACATGAGGATCGCTTCGGTGTTGCCGCCCGTTTTCAGGCCGAACATCGTGCCGCGATCGTAGAGCAAATTGAACTCGACATAGCGCCCGCGACGGACCAGCTGGTGCTCTCTTTCGGCCTCCGACCACGAATCATTGAGGTGCCGGCGCACGATTTTTGGGTACGATTCGAGGAACGATTCGCCGACCGCTTTGGTGAAAGCGAAGTCGCGTTCCCAGTCGCCGCTATCGAGGTTGTCGAAGAAGATTCCGCCGACGCCGCGCGGCTCGTTCCGATGCGGCAGAAAGAAATAGTCGTCGCACCATTTCTTGAATCGCGGGTAGTAGTCGGGATCGAAGCGGTCGCAGGCTTCCTTCAGCGCCGCGTGAAAACTTTCCGTATCGGCAGCATCGGGAACCATGGGGGTAAGGTCGGCGCCGCCGCCGAACCAGGCCTTGGAGGTGACGAGAAAGCGCGTGTTCATGTGCACGGCGGGCACTTTCGGCGACTGCATATGCGCGACCAGAGAGATGCCGGAGGCCCAGAAGCGTCCGTCTTCCGCAGCGCCTGGGATCTGCTTGCGAAATTCGGGAGAGAATTCTCCATGCACGGTGGAGACGTTCACCCCGACCTTCTCGAAGACGCGGCCGCGCATCACGCTCATCACGCCGCCGCCGCCGCCCGGCCGTTCCCAAGCCGTGCGCACGAACCGTCCGGGCGGGCGGTCACTGAGCTGGCCGCGCAGTTCATCCTCGAGCTGTTCAAAGGCGGTGCAGATCCGGTCGCGCAGATTTTCGAACCAGGACCGCGCGCGTTGCTGACGTTGGGTGATCGTGGCGTCGGTCATGGCAAACACTCCTTATTATTATGGACGCGATAATGACGGGTGCGGTTCGCGGCGCGGGAAGGCCTGCAATTGCCGCAGTCCTTCTCCCAGCACCATAGCAGCGGCGGTCGCGACATTGATCGAGCGAAGGCCGGATTTGATCGGAATCAATAAACGTGCATCGGCGGCAGCATGCACATGCTCGGGCACGCCTTTGCTTTCGCGACCCAGCAGGATGATGTCGTCTGCCGCAAATTGGAAATCGGTGTAGGGGATTGCCGCCTTGGTGGTCATCAGCACCAGCCGGCCCGCCGGCTTCTCGCGCTGGAAGGCTTCCCAGCTGTCGTGGCGACAGATCTCCGCATGTTCCAGATAGTCCATCGCGCTGCGGCGGATGGCCTGGACCGAAAAGGGGAAGCCGCAGGGCTCGATGACATGCACCGGCGTCTCCAGGCAGGCCCCGAGACGGAGAATCGTCCCCAGATTCGGGGGTATGTCTGGCTCGAATAGGGCGATCCGCATTCGGTTCTTCGGGGTCAGGGACGGGACAGGGTTTTTTGGCGGTTTATCGAGGAGATTCCAACCGCAAGACCCCTGCGGCAACCTGTCGCATGCTTCCGGCTAAGTGCTGGACTTCGCCAACATATAGTGAGAAATATCCCCTCTCGTTTCCAGGACCTTTTCACTCTTCGAGGGAGCTATGGCAGGGACAGCGACCCAAAAGGCCGGCACGGCCGAGCCGACCCGTCGCGACTTTATTGTCGTCGCGGCCGGTGCGTTCGGTGCGGTGGGGGCGGCGGCAGCTTTGTGGCCGTTCATCGATCAAATGAATCCGTCGGCGGATGTTCTGGCACTGTCCAGCACCGAAGTTGATCTCAGTCAAATCGCAGCCGGCCAGAGCGTGACTATTCTATGGCGGGGTAAACCGGTCTTCGTGCGCCATCGCACCGAGGCCGAGATCGAGCAGGCCCGCAAGGACGACAACGCCGATCTGCCGGATCCGCAAAAGGATGAGGCCCGCGTCCAGAAGCCGGAATGGCTGGTGATGATGGGCGTCTGCACCCATCTGGGCTGCGTGCCGTTGGGTCAGAAGGGCGATTACGGCGGGTGGTTCTGCCCGTGCCACGGTTCGCACTACGACACGTCCGGCCGTATCCGTAAGGGCCCGGCGCCGGCCAACCTGCCGGTGCCCGAATACACCTTCCTGACCGACACCCGCATCCGCATCGGCTAAGGACCCCATACCGATGGCTGACAATAATTCCGGCTTCTATGCCAACCCGGTCGTCAAGTGGATCGAGTACCGCTTGCCGATCTTCTCCACGATCGACCATGTCGTCGGCACCCAGTATCCGGCGCCGAAAAACCTGAACTACTGGTGGAACTTCGGTTCGCTGGCCGGCTTGGTTCTGGTGATGCAGATCCTCACCGGCATCGTGCTGGTGATGCATTACACGCCGCATACCCTGCTGGCCTTCGACTCCGTCGAGCACATCATGCGCGACGTGAATTACGGCTGGCTGCTGCGCTACATGCACGCCAACGGCGCCTCGATGTTCTTCATCGTGGTCTACATCCATATCTTCCGCGGCCTCTACTACGGATCGTACAAGGCGCCGCGTGAGTTGCTGTGGTTCCTCGGCATCATCATCTTCCTGCTGATGATGGCGACGGCGTTCATGGGCTACGTGCTTCCCTGGGGCCAGATGAGCTTCTGGGGCGCCACCGTGATCACCAATCTGTTCTCGGCCATTCCGGTGGTCGGTGAACCGATCGTGACCTGGCTGTGGGGTGGCTTCTCGGTCGATAATCCGACACTGAACCGCTTCTTCTCGCTACACTACCTGCTGCCGTTCGTGATCGTCGGCGTGGTGGTCCTGCACATTCTGGCACTGCACCAGCATGGTTCGAACAACCCGCTGGGCATCGATACCAAGGGCCCGCAGGACAAGATCCCGTTCCATCCGTACTACACGATCAAGGATGCGTTCGGTGTGGGTGTGTTCCTGATCTTCTTCGCCTACTGGCTGTTCTATAACCCGAACTATCTGGGCCATCCGGACAACTACATACCGGCCAACCCGATGGTGACGCCGGAGCATATCGTGCCGGAATGGTACTTCCTGCCGTTCTACGCGATCCTGCGTTCGGTCCCGGATAAGCTGGGCGGCGTGCTCCTGATGTTCGGCGCGATACTGATCCTGTTCCTGCTGCCTTGGCTGGATACCAGCAAGGTGCGGTCGGCGAAGTTCCGCCCGATCTACAAGCAGCTCTTCTGGGTCTTCGTTCTGGCCTGCATCGGCCTGACCTATGCCGGCGGCCAGCCGCCGGAGGGGCTGGCGCTGATCATCGGCCGCGTCTGCACGATTTATTACTTCCTGCATTTCCTGGTGCTGCTGCCGCTGGTTGGCTGGTTCGAGAAGCCGCTGAAGCTGCCCGCTTCGATCAGCGAGGCGGTGCTCAAAGGCGACGTCCAGCCCGGTTCGGCTGGAAGCAAGGCGTAAGGTGGGGGATCAGAGAATGACCAGCAAAACCCTGCGTGTGGTCCTCACCGCACTGACGTTCGGCCTGGCGGCTCCGGCCTTTGCGGCCGGAGGCGGCAGCGCCCCGGCGGCGCAGAACTGGAGCTTCAATGGCCCGTTCGGCACCTTCGACCGGGGTGAGCTGCAGCGCGGCTATCAGGTCTACAAGGAAGTCTGTGCCTCGTGCCATGCCATGAAATACGTGGCGTTCCGCAATCTGCGGGACATCGGTTTCTCGGAAGCCGAGGTGAAGGCGCTGGCGGCGACCTTCGAGGTCACTGACGGCCCGAACGACGACGGCGAGATGTTCCAGCGTCCGGCTCTGCCGTCCGACAAGTTCCCGTCGCCCTTCCCGAACGAGAAGGCGGCGCGTGCGGCCAACGGCGGTGCTTATCCGCCGGATCTGTCGCTCATCGCCAAGGCGCGGATGCACGGCCCGGATTATCTCTACGCCCTGCTGACCGGCTATAAGGATGCGCCGAACGGCTTCACGGTGGGCGAAGGCCTCCATTACAACGAGGCTTTCCCGGGTCATCAGATCGCGATGCCCAAGCCGCTGAACGAAGACCAGGTGACCTATGCCGACGGCACCAAGGCCACGGTCGAGCAGATGTCGCGCGACGTTTCCGCCTTCCTGATGTGGGCCGCCGAGCCCAAGCTGGAAGAGCGCAAGCGGATGGGCCTGAAGGTCATGATCTTCCTGGTCATCCTGACCGGCCTGTTCTTCGCCGCGAAGAAGCGCATCTGGCGCGACGTGCACTAAGCGCGCGGTAGCACGAACATCAAAGGCCGCCAGAAATGGCGGCCTTTTTTGTTGCGCCGCGGCAGGCGGTTTGCTTAAGTCGCGCGGCATTTCAGGCCGATTCCGACGGGTACAGACATGGCGGCAAAGGTGAAGAAGAAGGCGGCTAAACCGGCGTCCAAGCGCCCGGCGTCCAGACGCACTGTGTCCAATCGGCCAGTTGCAAAGCCGAAGGCCAAGGTGGCGGCCAGCCGCAAGCCCAAGATGGTGACGCCCGCAGCAAGCACGGCGCGCACAGCCCGCCAATCCGTCGCCGGCAAGGCCAAGGCTGCCGCCATTCCAAAGCCGCATATCGCTAGGCCGGGCGATCCGGTCCGCATCGGTGTGCTGGGCGGTAGCGGTATCTACGGCATGGCGGGCCTGCAGAATACCAAGTGGCGGAAAGTCTCGACGCCCTGGGGCGATCCCTCCGACGAACTGCTGTTCGGCAGCCTGGATGGTGTGGAGCTGGTCTTCCTGCCGCGCCATGGTCGGGGCCATCGACATTCGCCCTCGGAAGTGAATTACCGCGCCAATATCGATGCCCTGAAGCGGGTCGGTTGCCAGGACGTGATATCGGTCTCGGCCTGCGGCTCCTTCAAGGAGGAACTGGCGCCGGGCACCTTCGTCATCGTCGATCAGTTCATCGACCGCACCTTCATGCGGCAGAAAAGCTTCTTCGGCACCGGGCTGGTGGCGCATGTCTCGGCCGCGCATCCGGTTTGCCATCGCCTTGGCGATGCCCTGGAGAAAGCCGCCAAGGATGCCGGCATCACGGTGCAGCGCGGCGGAACCTATCTGTGTATGGAAGGGCCGCAATTCTCCACCCAGGCGGAAAGCTTCCTGTATAAGAGCTGGGGCTGCGACGTCATCGGCATGACCAACGCGCCGGAAGCCAAGCTGGCGCGCGAGGCCGAGCTTTGCTACGCCTCTGTGGCGATGGTCACCGATTACGATTGCTGGCATCCCGACCATGACCATGTTGATGTCGCTGCCGTCGTGAAGGTGCTGCTGGAGAATGCCGAGAAGGGGCAGAACCTGGTAGCCAAGGCTGTGCCTCATCTGAAGCATCGCCCGGAGGATTGCCCGCAGGGATGCAATCACGCGCTCGATACGGCCCTGATCACGGCGCCGGAGAAGCGCGATCCGCAATTGATCAAGAAACTCGACGCGGTCGCCGGCCGTGTGTTGAAGGCCTGAGACAGAAGGAAGACCAGCCGCTATGCAGGGCATCAAGGACAAGATCCGTACCATCCCGGATTATCCGAAGCCGGGGATCATGTTCCGCGACATCACGACGCTACTCCAGGACGCCCGCGGATTCCGCAAGACTGTGGACGAGATGGTGCAGCCCTTTGCCGGCACGCGGATCGACAAGGTTGTCGGCATCGAGGCGCGTGGCTTCATCTTGGGCGGCGCCATCGCGCATCAGCTCTCCATCGGCTTCGTGCCGGTGCGCAAGCGCGGCAAGCTGCCCTACAAGACCCTGCAGCAGGAATATCAGCTCGAATACGGCACCGACGCGATGGAGGTGCATATCGATGCAATCCAGCCGGGCGAGAACGTGCTGGTGGTCGACGATCTGATTGCGACCGGCGGCACCGCCGAAGCGGCCGTGAAGCTGATCCGCGCCCATAAGGGGGTCGTTGTCGGCTGCTCCTTTATCATCGACCTGCCGGAACTGGGTGGCCGCAAGCGGCTGGAGGATCTGGGCGTCAAGGTTCTGGCCCTTTGCGAGTTCGAAGGCCACTGATACCCTAAGCCGCAGGAGGAGCAATCCTGTGGCGCATCACATCATCGGTCTTGATCACACGGTGCTCGCCGCTTCCGATCTGGAAGCGGCGCGCGAGACGTATCGCAAGCTTGGCTTCACGCTGACCCCGCGCGGCCGCCATATCGGCTGGGCGACGGGCAATTACTGCATCATGTTCCCGCGCAACTATCTTGAGCTGCTTGGCATTGCCGAGCCGGGCGGGTTCACGGCGGGTCTCGAAGAGGCAATCAAGGACCGCGGCGAGGGCGTGCACAAGCTGGTCCTGGGCACGGACGACGCCGAAGCAGCGCGCAAGTCATTGGCGGGCGATCAGCTTTCACCTTCCGAAGTGCAAAGCCTCAAGCGCGCTCTGGAACTGCCCGAAGGGACGGTGATGCCCGCTTTTTCGCTGGTGCATCTGCCGCCCGAAACCACGCCGCAGACATCGATGTTCCTGTGCCAGCATCTGACGCCGGAATTGCTGCGCCGGCCGGAATGGCTGGTGCATCCGAACGGCGCTGAGCATCTCGCCGGCGTGGTGGTCGTTACCGACGATCCGCCGGCGCTGGAACTGACTTACGAGCGGCTGCTGGGTGCGGGCAGCGCCGTCCGCACCGATCGCATGATCGCGGCCCGCATCGGTGGTGAGACGATCCTGTTCGTCACGCCGGACGACCTTGCCACGCTATTCCCTGATCTCGATCATGCGCCGCGCCCGACACCCTATGTCGCCGGGATGCGTTTCCGCGTGCATAACCCGGAGGCTGCCGCAGCCTATTTCAAGGCGGCAGGCGTCACCCATGAACGCAGCCTGGACGGAACCGTGCTGGTTCCGGCCGAAGCTGCGCATGGCTGTTTCCTGGAATTCTCCGCGCGCGCCTGACGGGCAACACTCAGGGGAAAGCACTTAGAGGATCGCCTCGAAGAAGGCGAGGGTGCGCCGGCGTGCCGTCACAGCAGCGGCGGCGTTGTAGGTCGCGCGCTGCTCGCAATTGAAGCCGTGGTCGGCGGCATAGACATGCGTGGTGATGCTCGGATGCTTGGCCTTGAGTTCGGCGGCCAGGCTGATGGGGATCAGTTTGTCCTCGGCGCCGAAATGCAGCAGGCAGGGCGCCTTCGGCGCCTCGTCCTTCAACTCGGCCCAAGGACCGCCGTAATAGCCCACCGATGCCGCAAGGCCGGGCAGGTCGACCGCCATCTTCCAGGTGACACCCCCGCCATAGCAGTAACCGACGGCGCCGACGCGGCCGGCCTGGCTTGCCGCCGCCAGCGCCGCGCTGCAATCCTTCAGCACGGTGTCCCAGACCATCTTGTTGCGGATGTCTCGGCCTTTGGCGACATCGTCGGCGTTGTAGCCGAGATCAACGCCGCGCTGCACGCGGTCGAAGATCGCTGGCGCAACGCAATAGTAGCCGTCGGCGGCAAAGCCGTTGCAGACGGCCTTGATGTGACTGTTGATGCCGAAAATCTCCTGGATCACCACGAGCCCGCCTTTGGCCGCACCGCGTGGCTCGGCGATATAGGCCTCGAAGCGATGGCCGTCGGCGGCGGTCAGGTTGGTCATGCTGCCCATAATGTCCTCCTCATAAGGCCCGATTGCGGAAGCGCATCAGGCCGATACTGGTGAACCGCATTACCATTTCGTCTTTCTGATTGAATACCTCGACGAGGAAGCGCGCCGAACCGATACCCGGGCGGCTTCTTGAGGGTGTTTTTTCGACGCAGGTCATGCGGGCTCGGATCGTATCGCCTGGGCGGACCGGCTTGAGCCAGGCAAGATCATCAAAACCGGGCGAGCCAAGGCTGGCTTCAAGCGCGATGGCAGAATCGACGATCAGGCGCATCACCGTTGCCGCAGTATGCCAACCCGATGCGATGATGCCGCCGAAAAAAGTTTTTTTCGCGGCTTCCGGATCGATATGGAAGGGCTGCGGATCGAACTGCCTGGCGAATTCGATGATGGCTTCCTCGGTGAAGGTGTGGCTGCCGGTATCGCGGCCCTGGCCGACAACGATATCTTCGTAATATTGCATAATTGTTCCTCAGTCCTTCGCCTGCGGCCGGCGCGCATACATGCCTTTGGACTGCATCGTCAGCACGATTTCGCCCTTCTGGTTGCGCAGTTCGTAGCGTGAGGTGACCACGCCGCGGTCGGGCTTGGATCGCGACGGTTTCACGTCGATGACTTCACCTTTGAGGCTGAGCGTGTCGCCAGGGAAAACCGGCCTGACCCAGCGAAGCTGGTCGATGCCCGGCGAGCCCATGCTGGCATATCGGCCTGCCATGTGATCGACCAGCATGCGCATCACGATGCCGGCCGTGTGCCATCCGGATGCGCACAGGCCGCCGAACAGTGACTGCTTGGCAGCTTCCTTATCGAGATGGAAAGGCTGGGGGTCGTAGACGCGCGCGAAGGCGATGATTTCCTCCTCGCTCACCGTGCGCGGCGGGTAATGCGTGACCTGCCCGACGGCGAAATCCTCCAGATATCTCATTGTGCTAAAGGCCATTTGTTTTCACTGCGACACAGTGAATACCATCGCAACGCGCTGAATCAACTCGAAAAACCTCAGGCCAGAATTATCCCCGGCGCAAAATGGAAGCCAGCCGTTATTCCCGCAAGCGGACTGATCGACAGCCGATAAAAGACAGGGGGATATCATGGACGCATCGCACTCGATCGACGAGGCCATCAGGGCGCTGGCAGGCGGGCCGCCGCTGGCCACGATTGGCGTTCTTGCCGCGGCAGGCACCTGACGATGGCAATCCTGCAGATCGTGAAGGAGATCACGCCGCTGCGGCGGCAGTTTCACAGTAATGGGATCGCACGCTCAGTTGGCGAGCGCGGCGGAAACCAGGTGACCATCGGGCAACTGCGACCGGCGGCGATGCAAAAGCCTTTTTTGATCTGACGGCTGAACAACTCGTCGTCCAGATCAATGCCGCTGCCCAGGTCGTGCTGGATTACCGAAGCCGGCATATGGATCTGCTCAGAATTCTTGCAAGCAGCAGCGTCCGAGGATGTGATGACGGTACAGAGGGGGCCTCGATCAATGCCGGTTCGGAGCAGAACCGCCAGCCGGAGGCCCGCAACTGTATTACGAATCACATCCAGGCGGCTGCCGAATGCGCCGGTCCGTCCTCAGATCGAACGAACTGCCCGAATACGAGCTACCGCCGCCCGTGGTTCTAGAAGCGCGGAGGCTTCATGAGCGACGGCTGCCTGGCTGACCGGCGTTGTAAACGGTGCTTGTGATCGGGTGCTGCGATCAGGTGTTGAAGCGGAAGTGCATGACGTCGCCATCCTGCACGACGTAGTCCTTGCCTTCCAGGCGCAGCTTTCCGGCATCGCGTGCGCCGGCTTCGCCTTTGCAGGCGACATAATCGGCATAGGCGATGGTCTCCGCGCGTATGAAGCCCTTCTCGAAATCGGTATGGATGACGCCGGCGGCTTCCGGCGCCTTGGCGCCCTTGCGCACGGTCCAAGCGCGGGCTTCCTTCGGGCCGACCGTGAAGAAGGTCAGCAGATCGAGCAAGCCATAGCCCGCGCGGATGACGCGCGCCAGGCCGGTTTCCTTCAGGCCCAGATCGGCCAGGAAGGCCTTCTTTTCCTCGTCGCTGTCGAGCTGTGCCACTTCGGATTCGATGGCGGCCGAGATCACCACCATGGCGGCGCCTTCCGCTTCGGCCTTGGCTTTGACGCGTGCCGAGAAGGCATTGCCTTCGGCAGCCGAAGCCTCTTCCACGTTGCACACGTAAAGCACCGGCTTGGAGGTGATCAGCATCAGCTCCTTGTAAAGCTTCTTCTCATCCTCGGTCGGTATCACAGTTCGGGCCGGCTTGCCCTCGCGCAGCGCGGCCAGAACCTTCTCCATTATGGCAAGGCGGGCCTTTTCTTCCTCGTTGCCCTGCTTGGCGCGCTTGGCCGTCAGATCGACGCGGCGCTCCAGGCTTTCGAGGTCGGACAGCATCAGTTCGGTCTCGACCGTCTCGGCATCGGCAATCGGATCGACCTTGCCTTCCACATGGGTGATGTCGCTGTCCTCGAAGCAACGCAGCACATGGCAGATCGCATCCACCTCGCGGATATGAGCGAGGAACTGATTGCCCAGGCCTTCGCCTTTCGAAGCACCGCGCACCAGGCCGGCGATATCGACGAAGGTGAGCTGTGTCGGGATGATCTTCTGCGAGCCGGCGATCTGCGCCAGCACGTCCAGGCGTTCATCGGGCACGCCCACGAGGCCGGTATTAGGCTCGATGGTGCAGAAGGGATAATTCGCCGCCTGGGCCGCCGCGGTCTGCGTCAGCGCGTTGAACAACGTCGACTTGCCGACATTGGGAAGGCCGACGATGCCGCATTTGAAACCCATGTTACGCGTCCTTTGAGTCTGTCTTGTTGTCCTGGTCCGGTTTCAGCGCTTTTTCCTTCGCCGCCTTTTCCTTGGGCGGCTGCAGGCGCAGCGCCACCTTGGTCAAGAAACCGGAATCGTCATTCCTGGCCAGATAGCCGGCCTCGGCGGCAATGGCATCCAGCAGCGGATCGAGCCACTGATGCTCGTCCGCATGGAAATTCTGCAGCACATAGCCCAGCACGCGGTCCTTGCCCGGATGTCCGATGCCAACGCGCAGGCGGCGGTAATTCGGCCCGATGGCCGCATCGACTGACCGCAGGCCGTTATGGCCTGCATGGCCGCCGCCGAGCTTCATGCGGATCTTGCCTGCCGCCAGGTCCAGCTCGTCATGGACGACCACGATTTGCTGCGGCGGAAGCTTGAAGAAATGCGCCGCTTCGCCGACCGCCTTGCCGGACAGGTTCATGTAAGTCTGCGGCTTCAGGATCAGCGTCTTGACGCCGTCCAGCACGCCTTCGGCGACCTCGCCGTGGAACCGCTTGCGATAGGGCTGGAAATTATGGCGCTCGGCGATGGCATCCACGGCCATGAAGCCGACATTGTGCCGCTGCCGCTTATGCTCGTTGCCGGGATTTCCGAGACCGACGAGGAGCAGCATGGCCGTATCGCATCAAAGTAAGAGGGAAGGGACGGCGCGGATGACCACGCCGTCCCAGGGATGATTACTTCTTGGCAGCCGGAGCCTTGGCCGCAGCCGGCGCAGCCGCGCCAGCGGCCGGCGCCGCTTCGGCGGCAGGCTTGACTTCGTCTTCCTTCAGCGGCGCGGCGATGGTGGCGACGGTGAAGTCGCGGTCCTGAATCACCGGCTTGATGCCGTCGGGAAGCGCGAAGGCGGAAATGTGGATCGAATGGCCGATCTCCATGCCCGCCAGGCTGATCGAAATCGCCTCGGGGATGTTGTCCGGCTGGCAGAAGAACTCGACCTCGTGGCGCACGATGTTCAGCACGCCGCCCTTCTTCAGACCCGGCGACTGATCCTGATCGAGGAACTGCACCGGGATGAAGACGCGGATGCGCGAACCCTTGCCGACGCGCTGGAAGTCAACGTGGATCGGACGGTCGGAGACCGGATCGAGCTGCACGTCGCGCGCCAGCACGCGCTCGGACTTGCCGTTGAACTCGATGGTGAACAGGCGCGAGAAGAAGCTGCCCTTTTGCAGTTCCTTCAGCAGGTCGCGGCTGTCGACCGAGATCAGTTCCGGGGTCTGCTTTTCGCCATAGATGACCCCCGGCACACGACCCTTCAGTCGCGTCGCACGGGCGGTCCCCTTGCCGGCCCTAGCCCTCGCCTCGGCGGCGATGGTGGTTACGTCACGCATAATACGCTCCTTGGTTAAACTCGGCCCGGCACCATGCCGGAACCGATCCCGGCGCCGGCCTCCAGGGGTGCCGTGCGCCGAAATTCGGAAACTTGTTAATCGAACAGGCTGGAGACCGAGGTCTCTTCGCTGATGCGACGCATCGCCTCGCCGATCAGCGGGGCGATCGACACCTGGCGGATATTGCGCGCCAGGCGGACCGCTTCGGTCGCCAGGATCGAGTCGGTGATGACCAGGCCTTCCAGCTGGCTGGCTGTGACACGGGCCACCGCGCCGCCCGACAGCACGCCATGAGTAACATAGGCGTAGACGGCCTTGGCGCCATGTTTTTTCAGCGCTTCGGCCGCATTGCACAGAGTGCCGGCGGAATCGACGATGTCGTCCACCAGGATGCAGCGGCGGCCTTCGACGTCGCCGATGATGTTCATGACTTCCGAAACGCCGGCGCGTTCGCGGCGCTTGTCGACGATGGCGAGATCGACATCCAGGCGTTTCGCGATGTTGCGGGCGCGGACCACGCCGCCGACGTCGGGCGACACCACCATCAGGTCGTCGCCCTGCAGATGCTGCTTGATGTCGGCAGTCAGAACCGGGCCGGCCATCAGGTTGTCGGTGGGAATATCGAAGAAGCCCTGGATCTGGCCGGCATGCAGATCGAGCGTCAGCACACGGTTGGCGCCGGCGGCCGTGATCAGGTTGGCGACCAGCTTGGCCGAGATCGGCGTGCGCGGACCGGGCTTACGATCCTGCCGCGCATAACCGAAATAGGGAATCACCGCCGTAATGCGCCGCGCCGATGCGCGCTTGAGCGCATCGATGCAGACCAGCGTTTCCATCAGATGGTCGTTGGCGGGATAGGAGGTCGACTGGATCACGAAGACGTCCTCGCCGCGGACGTTCTCGTGAATCTCGACGAAGACCTCCATATCGGAAAACCGACGGACGCTCGCCTTGGCGAGGGGAACGGAAAGATAAGCCGCAATGGCTTCCGCCAGCGGACGATTGGAATTACCCGCCAAAACCTTCATGACAGAGCTCTAGGATGCGCCGGACCCGGGGGAGAAAACCGGGCGGACTATAGCCGCCGACGCCGGACCTGTAAACCGGCAAAAACATAGAACAATCAAGATCTTGGAGGAACGGCACGCAGACCGGGCCGGCGTTGCGCCTCAATGATCCGGCTGAGTCCCTGCCAGCCGCCCTGGGCAATGATGTGAGCGGTGTTGCCCCAGGCCTGGCTCAGCTGCCCGCGGGGGATGCGGTTGGCCTGCTTGACCTCGCCCAGACGGCGACCGTCAGCGGTCAGCAGGGCCCATTCAATGGCTACGCGCTCGGAATCGGGGGTATCGGACCAGACCCGGACCTGGCAGGCGATCAGATAATCGGCGCTGTCCTTGTCGGGCACCGGCGGGATACCCGCCAGGATCAGGATTTCCCGCAGGGCCTGGCGCAGGCTGCGGTTGCCGTCGCCCGGAGCGCCATCGCATTCCAGCAGCGACAGTTTTGCCGGTGCCGCCTCGGCGAAATCGTTGCCGACCGCCTCGTTCAGCTTGGCGGAAATGGCATTCGCCATGCTGGCGGCTGCCTGTTTGATGACGGCAGGATCGCCCGCCGCGAGCCGGTCAGGGGCGATCCCCAGCGACTGCTCGCCGCCCTCCTGGGCGGTGTTGTCGGGGGCGATCTTGCTCCAGCGCCAGACCGTATCCATCCCACGCCGCTCCAGCGACACGGTCAGGACGGAGGAGAGGACGCTGCGTGCGCGGTCGCTGGCCGGGACTTCGCGTTCGGCCAGGGCCTCCGCCAGCGCATCAGACAGCGCCGCGTCTTGCGGCGCCGGCAGGCCCGCAACCGGCGGGATGAACAGGCTGGTCTCGCCGATGGGACGCACCAGCGGACTGGCAGTGCGGCCTTTGACCTCCGGCTGGAACGGCTGCGGCAGCGGCTGACAGGCCGCTATTCCGATGATCGCGAAAAGGGGGAGGACTTTAAGCCAGGACACAGCTCACCATCATGCCGAGCAGAAAAATCGCGAGAAAGAAAAACAGATGCGGCATGAGAAGGCCGTCACGCCGGCAACATGATTGCCGAGATCTGCCGACCGTAATCGGGCTCCCCCGCCAGGGTCGCGCGCCGATAACTGAAGAAGCGTTCGGCGTCGCTACAGGTGTCGAGGGCGAGGTTCTCCGCAGCGACCTCTGCCCGCGACAGCCGCCGCATCAAATAGCCCGGCAAATCGAATTGCCAATGGCCTTCGCGCTTTCCAGGTGCAAAAAAGATTGAATTGCCGTGCTCCGCTTCCAGGAAAGCCGCGCGGAAGGGATCGCTCACTTCGTAGGATGCTTGCCCGATCGTAGGACCGATGACGGCGTGAATGCGGTCGCGCCGCGCGCCGAGCTTTTCCATCGCCTCGATGGTCGCATCGGTAATGCCTGCGAGAGCACCACGCCAGCCGGCATGGCAGGCGCCAATCACATTGGCCTCCCGATCGGCAAACAGCACCGGCGCGCAATCCGCACTCAATATTCCAAGGGCGATCCGGCGCCGTGTCGTCACCATGCCATCGGCCTTGGGGCGGACCGAGAGATCGTAACCATCATCCACGACAACAACGTCTCGGCCATGCACCTGATACAGGGAAACCAGCCCCGCGCTGGCGCCTAAAGTCGCGGCAACGCGGCGGCGGTTCTCCTGAACCGCCGCGGCATCGTCGGACGAGCCTGGGCCGCAATTCAGCGACTGGTAAATCCCTGTCGACACGCCGCCCTGCCGGGTGAAGAAGCCATGGGGAATACCAGCCAGCGATAATGCGGTGGCGGGGTCGATCTTGCCGTTGGCGGAAGCATTCATGCGAAACCTGCCGGGGCGGGAGATTCGGGCGGCATCAGAGCCATGACCTTGAAGAGGGTGCCCATCTCCTCGGGTGCGGTCAACCGGTGTAATGCAGCATCGATCTCAAGCCCTTGTGTTTTGCTGCCGCTTTGCTTCAGGCGCGCAGCGCGCATCTCGATGCCCAAAGCCTTGAGGAACTCGCCCTGGGTGACCGGGCCAAAGGTGATTGCACCAGCTTCGGCTGCCGCCTTGGCGAAGGAGGCGAAATCGACATGGGCCGTCAAATCCGCCAGTCCAGGTTCCGCCAGCGGATCAGTATAGGCATGGCGGTAGACGGCTTGCAGCGTTTCGCCAATGCCAGGCTGAGTATAGCCGTAATCGACGAACAGTGCCGCGCCGCCTTGCAGGCGCAGCCGCACGGCAATATCCGCCGCCGTGGCTCGCACGGCGGGACTGGACTCGATGATCGATCCGGGCGGCGCATCACGTAAGGCGGGCGGCAATACGGGATCCAGAGGCAGCGGGCGGGGGGCCAGCTGAAATTGCAGATGGACGCCGTCCTCGGCGAGCCCGACGCAGCGCTCATGCCAGGCGCCATCATCGCCGCGCTGGAATTGCCGGACCGGCAGGGCATCGAGAAATTCGTTGGCGAGCAGGATCAGCGGTGCATCCTTCGGAATCGCCGCAATATCCTCGTGCCAGATCGCGCCGACGTCATCGCCGAGCGTCTTGCGCTGAGCGTCGCGCATGCGCTGAGAAGCCTCGATCAGCACTGGCGTCAAAGCCGCGCGGAAGGGCGGCAGGGCGCGAGCGGCGCGCAAGGCATCGCGCATCAACGTGCCGCGGCCGGGACCAAGCTCGACCAGATAAACCCGTGACGGTCCGCCCATCTTCTGCCAGCAATCGGCGGCCCACAGGCCCAGAAGCTCGCCGAACATCTGGCTGATTTCGGGTGAGGTGATGAAATCGCCGCCGATGCCGATGGCTTCCTGGCTGCGGTAATAGCCATGCTCGGGGTGCAGCAGGCAGTCGGCCATGAAAGCGGCGACCGTGATCGGTCCTTGCGCGGCAATGCGACGGCGCAGAATATCCAGAAGTGGCGCTTCAGGGCCCACGGCAATTCGACCGTTACGCTGCAGCCCGCTTGCGGGCCCACCAGATGAGGCCGATGCCAAACAGCACCATCGGCAGCGAAAGCCATTGTCCCATCGTGGTGCCGCCGATCAGGTAGCCGATCTGCGCATCGGGCTGACGGAACAGCTCGCCGATGATGCGCGCCAGGCCATAACCGATTAGAAAAACGCCGGTGAGCATGCCGTGGCGCTGCATGATGCCGGTATTCCAGCGCAGCAGATTCAGCAGCAGGAAAAGCAGAAGGCCTTCCATGCCGGCCTGATAAAGCTGGCTCGGGTGGCGCGGTTCCGGTCCGCCGGTCGGGAAGACCATGGCCCAGGGAACGTCCGGCGCGACGCGGCCCCAGAGTTCGCCATTGATGAAATTGGCGATGCGGCCGAAAAACAGCCCGATGGGTGCGACGCAGGCAATGATGTCGGTGAAGACAAAAAGCGGCGCGCCGATGCGACGGCAATAGATCAGCATCGCCAGGATCACGCCCAGCATGCCGCCATGGAACGACATGCCGCCCTGCCAGACGGCCAGGATGCCGGCCGGATGCTGCAGGTAATGGTCGAGATTGTAGAACAGCACGTAGCCCAGCCGCCCGCCGAGCACGACGCCCAAGGTCGCCCAGATCAGGAAACCGTCGATCTGCTGCGGCGTGACGGCATGCGCAAGATCCGGACTGCTCGGCTTGGCGGCGATGCGCATCGCCATGCGCCAGCCCAGCACCAGACCGACGATATAGGCCAGCGCATACCACCGCACCGCAAAAGGCCCGATGGAGAAGATCACCGGGTCGATCACCGGAAAGGCGATGGCGGGTAGCGTGGTGAACATCATTCCTCGGTTTCGCCCACGGCACGCGGCCGCAGGGTGGGGAAGGCGATGACTTCGCGGATGGTCTGCGAATTGGTCAGCAGCATCACCAGACGGTCGATGCCGATCCCAAGCCCGCCCATCGGCATCATGCCGGCGGATTGCGCCTTCAGAAAATCCTCGTCCACGCGATGGGCTTCTTCGTCGCCATCATCGCGCTGGCTTTGCTGCTCTTCGAACCGCGCGCGCTGCTCCTGCGGATCGGCCAGCTCGGAGAAGGCGTTGGCGATCTCCCAGGTGTTGCAGAAGGTTTCGAAACGCTCGGCAATCTCCGGGTTCTCGGGATTGGCCTTGGCCAGAGGCGAAATCGCCTTCGGCAGCGCCACGACATGGGTCGGCTGGATCAGGTTCGGCTCGACGAAATGCTCAAAGCAGGCTTCCACCACCTTGCCCCAGTTCGCCTTGTCATCGATCTCGATGCCGGCCTTGCGCGCAGCCTCGCGGGCGGTGGAGTCATCTAGGCCGTTCAGGTCGATATTGCCGTGCTCCTTGATCAGGTCGAGCATGGAGGCGCGGCGGAACGGCGGCGTGAAGTCGATCTCGTGGTCGCCGAATTTCACCTTGGTGCTGCCGGTCGCGATCTTGGCGACATGGGCGATGGCGCGCTCGGTGATGTCCATCATGTCCCTGTAATCGGCATAGGCCTGATACAGCTCCATGGTGGTGAATTCCGGATTGTGGCGCGGCGAGATACCCTCGTTGCGGAAGCAGCGGTTGATCTCGAACACCTTCTCGCTCAGGCCGCCGATCACCAGACGCTTCAGATGCAGCTCCGGCGCGATGCGCATGTAGAGCGGGATGTCGAGTGCGTTGTGATGCGTGATGAAGGGACGTGCGATGGCACCGCCCGGGATGCTGTGCAGCATCGGGGTTTCGACTTCGAGGAAGCCTTCATCCGAAAGAAACTGACGCATGCCCTGGATGACGCGAAAGCGCGTGCGCAGGGTCTGCCGGCTTTCCTCGTTGCTGATCAGGTCGTATTCGCGGTGGCGATAGCGCTGCTCGACATTCTTCAGGCCGTGCCACTTCTCCGGTGGCGGTTCCAGCGCCTTGGCCAGCACGACGATTTCTTTGGTGTCGACGGTGATCTCGCCGCGCTTGGTGCGGCGGACGGTGCCTTTGACGCCGATGATGTCGCCGAGATCAAGCGCCTTCATGATCGGGGCCAGGCGGCCCTGTACATCCTCTTTGGCGGTATAGATCTGCAGCTTCACCGTGTCGTCGACCAGATCGATGAACATGCCGCTGTTGCGCATGGCCATGATGCGGCCGGCGACGGCGACCTCGTCTTCGGTCCGCTCATCCGGCTGTAGATGCGCGTACCTTTCATGCACGGCCGCATTCTTGTGGCTCTTCGGGAATTTCGGCGCCTTGTACGGATCGAGGCCAAGCTGGCGGAGCTGCTGCAGCTTGGCTTCGCGATTGGCGCGTTCGCCAGAGGCGGCGGGGGCGGCGGTATGGGCAGAAGTCTGATCAGTCACGGCGATTTGGTCGCAATTTCCATGGAATGGGCGGGGAACCTAGCACCGCCCCTGGGGCTTTCCAACCGGTCCAACCGCCAGGAATAGCTGTGGATAATGGGCGGGGATGCTTGCAGCGCCGGATCAGCGTGATCATATGCGAGGAGATGCCGTCCATGGAGTCGCCCCATGCAGACCGATAATCGCCTTCTCGACGATCTCAGCCGGATTGCCACCGGCGCGCTTGGCACGCTTCAGGGCGTAAAGGGCGAAGTGGAGCAAGCCATCCGGCAGCGGCTGGAACGCGCCCTGGCCGATATGGACCTCGTCACCCGCGAGGAATTCGAGGCCGTCAAAGCGATGGCGGAGGCCGCACGGGAGGAAAATATCCGCCTCGCCGAGCGCCTCGCCGCGCTCGAATCCAAGCAGAATGGCGGATTCGTTGATCAGGCCTAAGCTCAGCCCGGATCAGGCTAATTTCGTGAATTTTTCGTAAATCCGCTCTTGCGTCAAAATGTTGAGCCGCATACTCTAAATCTATGGTGCGTTTCGTTTCGCGACACCAACATGTATGGTCAGCCGAGGCGGTGGGGGCTAGCTCGGCCAAGGCCGTTTCGGTCCCCGCCCTGGGGGAAAATTCCCATCCAATGAGCCATTCCGGGTCACTCGCCGAGAACCGGCCCGCCGCACAGGGGGAGTGCTAGCGCATGCGGACTCTTATTGAAAATGAGACCTCCAGCCGTCTCAATCCGCTCGATCTGGTCGAGCAGATCGTGGGCGAGCATGAATGGCCCTTCGATCGCCAGGGACAGGATGAGCTCACGGTCGGCGTGTCCGGCCGCTATTGCGAGCATCAGATGTGGTTCTCCTGGCGGGAAGAGCTTGGCGCGCTCAGCTTTACCTGCGCCTTCGACATGAAGGTGCCGGCGAACCGGCGGAAAGACCTGCATTCGCTGCTGGCCTATGTGAACGAGAAGGCCCTGATCGGCCATTTCGACCATTGGGTCGAGGAGGGCATGATGGTGTTCCGGCAGTCCTTGCTGCTGCGCGGCGGTCCCGGCGCTACCAGTGAGCAGATCGAGGATCTGATGGAAATCGGCCTGTCGGAATGCGAACGCTTCTATCCGGCCTTCCAGTTCCTGGTCTGGGGCGGCCGGACTCCCGAGGATGCCGTCGCCGCGGCCATGTTCGAGTGCGCCGGCGAAGCATAATCCTGCACTGACGCTTACCCGCGCGCCGGCATCCGGCTAACCTCCGCCGCCAGAGTATGGCGAAGGAGGATCGGATGAGCCGGGGCATTCTTTTGGTTGGTTGCGGCAAGATGGGTGGTGCCCTGCTGGCGGGCTGGCTGGATCGCGGCGTTGCGGCGGCGGATGTTGTGGTGGTCGAGCCGAATCCGGTTGCCGATTTGCCCTCCGGCCTGCGTCAGGTGGCAACCGCCGATGCCGTTCCTGGCGATTTTCGCCCGGCCATTGTTATGCTGGCGGTCAAGCCGCAGGTGATGGACCAGGTCGCGCCGGCCTATGCGCGCTATGCCGAGAGCGGCGTCTGCTTCCTGTCGATTGCCGCCGGCAAGACCATCGCCAAGCTGAACCAGCTGCTCGGCGGCAAAGCCGCCATCGTGCGCAGCATGCCCAACACCCCGGCTGCGGTGGGCGCTGGTATCACGGTCTGCTGCGCGAATGACGCTGTGACGGATCAGCAGCGGCAGACATGTCAGTCGCTGCTGGAAGCGGTCGGCGAAGTCGGCTGGGTGGAAGATGAGGGGCTGATCGATGCGGTCACCGCCGTATCGGGCTCAGGCCCGGCTTATGTCTTTTGGCTCACGGAATGTCTTGCGGCTGCTGGCGAGAAAGCAGGCCTCGATTCTGCTTTGGCCGCGCGTTTGGCGCGGGCGACTGTCTGCGGCTCCGGCCTGCTGATGCAGCGCAGCCCGGAATCGCCGGCGCAGCTTCGCAAGAATGTCACCAGCCCCAACGGCACGACCCAGGCGGCGCTCGACATATTGATGGCTGCCGATGGCCTGGCGCCGCTGATGGAGCGCGCAGTGGCTGCCGCAGCCCGGCGATCCAAGGAGTTGGCCGGCTGAAGCGGCCTTGCCGCTGGGGGGTAAGCCCCCACATTATCCCCAGGCATGCCCGGCAGGCGATCCTAGGGAGACAGTGATGGCGAAAGCGGCGAAGCGCAAAACAGGTCCCATGGAAGAGAAAGCGGCCAGAACCGCTGCGGCAGGCGCGGATCCCATCGACGTCATGATGACGCTGGTGGCGGCGGAGGGCTGGCGGGCTGTCACGCTGGCTCGCATCGCAGTCGCATGCGACATGACCCTCAGCGAATTGTATGGCCGCTACCGCTCCAAGGCCGATCTGCTGGTCGCCTATGCCCAGCGGGTGGATGCCGCGATGCTGGCAGCGCTTGGTCCTGTGCCGGAGACGGCAGAGGAAGGTGTGGTGAAGGACCGCCTGTTCGAAGCCATCATGGCGCGCCTGGATGCGCTGGCGCCGCACAAGGCCGCGGTCCGTGTCCTGATGCGGGAATTGCCGGCCGACCCCCCGGCGCTGGCCTGCTTCCTCTACGGCGGGCTTCGCCGTGGCCTGGACTGGGCGCTGGCGGCGGCGGAATTGGATGCCCCGGGCCTGTCGGGCTTTCTGCGCCGCCAAGTCCTTGGCGCGATCTACCTCGACACATTGCGCGTCTGGCTTTCAGACGATGGCGCCGATATGGCCCATACCATGGCGCATCTGGACAAGCGCCTGCGCCAGGCCAATCGATGCCTGACAGCACCGGGATTTCTTTCGCGAGTGCGAAGATTTAGCCGTAATTCCCCTTAATCGTCTAATTTTAATAATAAAATTTTATTGTGCAGTGCACAATAAATGATTGACAGTGCGCCGCTCAGCCCCTAGACTCCAATCATCCTCATACCCCCGGAGCTGGCCATGAAAACCACTGAGAACCCGTTTGCCGCGTTCGATTTCACCAAGATGTTCGGCGACCTGAAGGTCCCGGGCTTTGATCCTGCGAGCCTGGCTGCTGCACAGCAGCGCAACATCGATGCGATCGCTGCTGCCAACAAGCGCGCCCTGGAAGGCTATCAGGCGCTGGTAAAGCGCCAGGCCGAGATGTTCCAGGAGACCATGCAGGAAATCGCCCGCATGATGAAGGAAAGCGTCGGCACCGGCGCGCCCGATGCAAATCTCACCAAGCAGGCCGAGATGCTGCGTCAGGCGGTCGAGAAGGCGCTGGCCAATATGCGTGAGCTGACCGAGATGGCGTCCAAGACCAACAGCGAAGCCTTCGAGACCGTGCAGCGCCGCCTGCAGGAGAATCTCGAGGAGATCAAGAACAGCTTCGCTCAGGCGAAGAAGAAGTAACCCCGCGAATCACCCCTTCAGGCGATTTGCAGGCCGGCGACGGGCGGGTAATCTCCCGCCCGTTCGCATTTGAGGGGCGGCATGACAATCACCATCGACGATTTTCACAAAGTCGATATCCGCGTGGGGACGATCAGCCGAGCGGAGCCTTTCGTCGGTGCCCGCAGGCCAGCCATCAAGCTGTGGGTCGATTTCGGCGCCGAGATCGGAATCAAGAAATCCTCCGCTCAGATCACCAGGCATTACCAGCCCGACCGGCTGGTCGGACGGCAGGTGCTGGCGGTGGTGAATTTTCCGCCCCGGCAGATTGCATCCTTCATGTCTGAAGTCCTGGTCCTCGGGCTGCCCGATGCAGACGGCGAGGTGGTGCTGATTGGTCCCGATCAGCCGGTCCCGAATGGCGGCCGGATGTACTGACCAAGCCAGCGTATTGGGCAAAGCACCGTGTATTGGCAAAGCACCGTGTATTGACCGGATCGGGCCTGCCGTCTGACAATCCCCGCCAGAGAACAAAACATGCTGACACGACTCTTCACAGCGGCGATCGCTTTGATCCTGCCCAGCCTGCCGGCGCAGGCGCAGGACCATGATTGCGTGGTGCGCGAGTTCAGCCTGGCGCGCAACGTGATCAACCTAGAACCTCAGGAGATCATCACCGGCACCTATCCGCGCGGCACCGAGCGTGCCTATGCCTTTGTCCGTCTTGATTGCTCCGTGGTCCGGCCCGGCGAAACCTTCTGGTTCCACTGGGTAGTGAACGACCGCGAGGTGGGCAAGTCGAAGGCGCGCGTCGATGTCAGCCGCAACTGGCGGATCTGGTCACAGTCGCGCATATTCCCTGGCGAATGGCTGATCCAGCTTAAAGACAGCGACGGACGCTTGCAGGCCGAGCGCCGTTTCGTGGTTGCCAAGCCGGCAGACGGCGACACAGACTAAGCAGCTGGACTGTATTGGACGGGCAATCAGACCGGCAGGCGGATCGTCACCATCAATCCACCCATGCTGGACTCGCCCAGTGATATCTCTCCGCCATGCGCCAGCACGGCATCGCGCGCGATGGTCAGGCCTAGGCCGACATTGCCGCTTCCATGCCGCGACTGATCGATCCGGTAAAAGGGGCGAAATACCTTATGCCGCTCTTTCTCCGGTAGCCCAGGCCCGTCATCCTCAATGTGAATTTCGATCCTCCCGCCGTGGCGGGCCGTACTGAGGCGCACATTCTTGCCATAGCGCAGGGCATTCTCGATCAGATTGGACAACGCGCGCTTGAAGCTCAGCCGCCGCAGGGGCAGCGTTACCGGCTCGGCCAGATCGACCTGCAATTCGCGGCCGCGGCGCCGCACGTCGTCGGCCAGTTCATGGATGAGATCCCCAAGGTCGGTGGGCTGGGCCGGCTGCTCGCTGTGGCCGCGGGCGAAGGCGAGATAGGCCTCCACCATCTTTTCCATTTCCTCGACATCGCCTTTCAGTTCGTCGATTTCGCTGCCGGGAGGCATCATCGAAAGCTGAAGCTTCATGCGTGTCAGCGGCGTGCGCAGGTCATGGCTGACACCGGCCAGCATGTCGGTTCTCTCGCGGATATGGCGGCGCAGACGATCGCGCATTGCCAGGAAGGCGCGGGCTGCAGACCGGACTTCTTCAGCGCCGGTAGGGCGGAAGTCGGTGATCTCACGGCCCTTGCCGAAGGCATCGGCGGCTTCGGCGAGGCGGCGGATCGGTTTGATCTGATTGCGCAGGAACAGCACCGCGATGCTGAGCAGCACCAGCGACGCGCCGGCCATCCACAGCAGGAAGGCATAGGTACTGCTGGAGAAGACGCGGTTCTCCGGTGCTACCACCGTCATCAGCGCGTCGGGAAGCTGCACATAAACGGCGATGCGCCCGCCGCCGCGCTGCGTGTCGATCATGTAGGGGTCAGTCAGCCGCTCGCTCAATCCCTGGATCAGCATGCGGTCCAGAATGGAAAAGCGCCGCGGCGGCGGCAGATTGGTGGGCAGCTTGCCGCCTTCGGTGAATTCCACGTTGATTTCGAGGAAGCGATACGCCCGGTGGATCAGCTCGCCCAGCACGATGGGATCTGGATTGTGCCGCCGCGTGTCGATGATGACGGCGATCTCGCCCGCCAGACCAAGGGTGAGGCGCCGCGTAACGGTATCCCAGTGGCGCTCGTAGAAAATGTAGGTCAGCAGAATCTGCAGTACCATGATCGGCGCCACCAGCAGCATCAGCCAGCGGCCGAACAGACTGCGGGGCAGCAACCGCGTCAGCTGCATGAAACGCTACTCGGTCCAGAGCACATAGCCTTCGCCCCAGACGGTTTGCAGGTAACGCGGATTGCGGGGATCGGCCTCGATCTTGCGCCGCAGACGGGTGATCTGCACGTCCACAGCGCGACTTTCGCCGCCGCTGCCCGGCTCCGCCAGGGCCGCACGCGGCACAGTGGTGCCCGGCGAGCGCGCCAGGATGCGCAGGAGCTGCGCCTCGCCGCTGGTCAGCGGAATGATCTCGTCTCCGCGTTTCAATTCGCCGCGAACAATGTCGAAGGTGAAATCGCCGAAACGCGCAGGCTCGGAGGCGGAAGCGGCGCCGGGGCGGACAGCGCGTTTCAAGATTGCATTGATGCGCAAGGTCAGCTCGCGCGGCTCAAATGGCTTGGGCAGGTAATCGTCGGCGCCTGTCTCAAGGCCCTTGATGCGGTCTTCGGCCTCGCCGCGCGCCGTCAGCAGGATGACCGGCACATGGTTGTTGCGCTGACGCAGCTCAGACACGAAGTCGAAGCCATTCTGCCCCGGCATCATCACGTCGACGATCAGCAGGTCGAAGCTGACCAAGTTGAGTTTCGCCGCCGCGTCGGCGGCGTCTTCGGCGCTGGTGACCCGGAAGCCCTGTCCGGCCAGATACCGCGACAGCAAGGTGCGGATGCGCTCGTCGTCATCGACGACGAGGATATGCGCGTCCGTCATGTCGACATTGGCCATGTCAGCGCCGCTGGATCGCACGAAGGATGGCGGCGCGATCCGGCTCGTCGATCAGACCGGCGAGGACCTTGCGATAGCCCGCCACGGCCTCGGCGCCGGCTTCGCGATAGGCCTGGGCGACCTTCGCCTGCTGAACCATGGCGATTTGATGCTCCAGATCCTTGCCGCGATCGGTGAGAAAAAGCTGGCGCTGCCGGCGGTCGCGCGTGCCCTGCTGCTGGCGGACGAAATCGCCTTCGATCAGGGCGGAAAGCACCCGCGACAGGCTTTGCTTGGTGATCCGCAGGATGCCCAGCAGCTCGGCGACCGTGATGCCGGGATTGCCGCCGATGAAGTGCAGGGCGCGGTGGTGGGCGCGGCCGAAGCCGTACCGCTCCAGAATCTCATCCGGCCCCCGGGTGAAGTCCCGATACGCATAGAACAGCAGTTCGATGCCCTGGCGGAGTTCGTCTTCGCGCAGAAACAGCGGATTGGCCAGCGATTTGAGATCGGTCATGATGTCCTATATGGCGCAAAGGGATGGCCAGCTTCAAGGCAGCCACCCGACAAGTCTGCCTGTAGCCGGCGCAGAAAATAAGTCAGCAATATTGACATAATTCTATCATATTGTTACTTCATGGCCAGTCTGCCGGTAATAATAATACCGAATGTTCGTTTCGCCAAAGGAGCAGCATCATGTCCCTCATCCCGTATGACGACCGCGACGGTTTTATTTGGTTCGACGGTAAGTTGATTCCCTTCCGCGAGGCGAAGCTGCATGTGCTGACTCACGGCCTGCATTACGCTTCCTGCGTTTTTGAAGGCGAACGCGCTTATGACGGCGAGGTGTTCAAACTGACCGAACACAGCCAGCGTCTCTACGACTCCGCCAAGCTGATGGACTTCACCATCCCCTATTCGGTGGAGGAGATTGATCGTGCCACGCGGGAGACGGTGGCGGCCAACAAGATGCCGAACTGCTATGTCCGCCCGGTCGCCTGGCGCGGCTCTGAAATGATGGGCGTGTCGGCGCAGCAGAATAAGATCCATCTGGCGATCGCGGTCTGGGAATGGCCGAGCTACTTCTCGCCGGAAGCCAAGATGAAGGGGCTGCGTCTGCAGATCAGCGATTGGCGCCGCCCGGCGCCGAATACCGCGCCGACCAAGGCGAAGGCCGCTGGCCTGTACATGATCTGCACCTTGTCGAAGCACAAAGCCGAGCGCGATGGCTACCAGGATGCGCTGATGCTCGACTGGCGCGGTCAGGTCGCCGAGGCTACCGGCGCCAACATCTTCTTCTCGAAGGACGGCAAGCTGCATACGCCGACGCCGGATTGCTTCCTCGACGGCATCACGCGCCGCGCGGTGATGGCGATGGCGAGGGCCCGCGGCATTGAGGTCATCGAACGCGCTATTATGCCGGAAGAAATGGCTGGCTTTGAGGAATGCTTCCTGACCGGCACCGCAGCTGAGGTGACGCCGGTTTCTGAAATCGGTCCCTACAAGTTCACGCCGGGCCGGATTTGCCAGCAGTTGCTGGCGGATTTCGACGCCGCCACCCGGCGCAAGGCTGCTGCCTGATTGCAGACAGCTCTTAGATCAACAGCATGCGGCCGCGGATCACTCCGCGGCCGTTTGTTTTGGCGGGTCAATAAACAGACAAAGATGGCAGGGGCTGCGATCAGCGCTGCCAGCGTGCCGCTGCGGCATCGTCACTCGCCTTGGCTTCCACCCAGCGGCGCTCGCCGCCTTGTTCTTCCAGTTTCCAGAACGGCGCCTTGGTCTTAAGCCAGTCGACCAGGAATTCGCAGGCCTCGAATGCTGCCTGCCGGTGCGCCGAGGCGACGATGACAAGAACGATCCTGTCGCCAGGCTCCAGCGGCCCGTAGCGATGAATGACAAGGCAGCCATCCAGCGGCCAGCGCTGCTGCGCCTCGGCCACGATGGCGGAAAGCTGCTTCTCGGTCATGCCGGGATAATGCTCCAGCGTCATGCGTTGGATGGCCTTATCTTCCGCGAAGTCGCGGACGAGACCGGTGAAGGTGACAACGGCGCCGATGCGGGGATTGCCAGCGGTGAGCTTTTCCAGCTCGGCCGCGGTATCGAAATCCTCGCATTGTACCCGCACCGTCATGCGAACACCGCCATGACTTCAGCCTCCGGTGACTGGCGGGAAAATGGCAATCTCGTCGCCGGCCTGAACCGGATGGTCCGGCCGGGCGTAATCCTGGTTCACAGCCACCCGCACGATGCTCGGATCGGCAAGAGCCGCCTCGTAAACCTCGCCGCGGCTGCGCAGCCAGGTAATCAGGTCGGCAACGGTCCGCACCTCCGGCGGGGGCGACACGGTCTCTTCGGCGAGGCCAACCCGCTCGCGCAGCCAGGCGAAATAGAGCACCCGCATGTTCATTCCATTCCCTTCGGTCCGGGCTTGTTGGCAGGCTCTGACGCCATGTGGCGCAATCCCGTCTGCAAGTAATCCCAGCCGGTATAGATCGTCAGCACGGCAGCAATCCACAGGCCGATTTCGCCGATCAGGCGGACATGGAAAGCATCCGGCCCGTAATCGCCCACGATGAGGATGCCGAGCGCGATCAATTGCACCGTGGTCTTCCATTTGGCGAGGCGCGAGACCGGCACTTTGACGCGCAGTTCGGCGAGGAATTCGCGCAGGCCGGTCACGGTGATTTCGCGGCACATGATGACGACGGCGGCCAGACAGGTGATGCGGTCAATCCGCTCGAAGGCAATCAGCATCAGGATCACCGCGGCGACCAGCAGCTTGTCGGCGACCGGATCGAGGAAGCGGCCGAGGTCGGACATTTGCTTCCATTTGCGCGCCAGATAGCCATCGAACCAGTCGGTGATTCCCGCCGCGACGAACAGGACGAGGGGCACCCAGGCGCTCCAGGCGCCGGGCAGGAAAAAGGCCGCGCAAATTGCCGGAATTGCCAGAATGCGCGAGACGGTAAGGATGTTGGGCAGGCTGTTCAGCATGGCACTCAACTATCGCATGGCGGCTGGGGAAGGGCCAGAGCCGTCCCCGGCGTCAACTGCCGTTGAAGTGATCGTAAATACGTTTCGCCATGGCCTTGCTGACGCCATCCACCGCCTCGAGATCGGCCAGTCCGGCACGGGCGACCGCCTTGGCCGAGCCGAAATGCAGCAAAAGCGCCTTCTTGCGTGCCGCCCCGATGCCGGGAATTTCGTCGAGCGGAGAGCGGATCTGGTCCTTGCTGCGCTTTGCCCGGTGGGTTCCGATCGCAAAGCGATGGGCCTCGTCGCGCAGCCGTTGCAGGAAGAACAACACAGGGTGGCGCGGCTCCAGCATGAAGGGCTCGCGGCCGGGAAGGAAGAACTGCTCGCGGCCGGCATTGCGGTCCGGACCCTTGGCGATGCCGACCACCGGCACATCCGTGATCCCGAGTTCCTGCATCACCTGCAAGGTAGCGCTGAGCTGGCCCTTGCCGCCATCGATCAGCAGCAGATCGGGCCAGTCCGCCTCGCTGCCTTCGGCATCTTCCTTGAGCAATCTCTGGAAGCGCCGGGTCAGCACCTGCTTCATCATCGCGTAGTCGTCGCCCGGCGCTATATCCTCGCCGCGGATATTGAACTTGCGATAGGCGTTCTTGCGCAGGCCTTCGGGGCCGGCGACGATCATCGCGCCGACGGCATGGCGGCCCATGATATGGCTGTTGTCGTAGACCTCGATGCGCTGCGGCGGTGCTTCCAGACCAAACAGTTCGGCCACACCTTTCAGAAGCTGTTGCTGCGTGCTGGTTTCCGCCAGACGCCGGCGCAGGGCATCGCGCGCATTGTTGACGGCATGTTCAACGAGATCGCGCTTCAGGCCGCGCTGCGGGCAATGCAGTTCGACCTTGCGCCTGGCATGCTTGGTCAGCGCTTCCTCGATCAGCTCGGCATTGCCGGCTGGATGGCTGATGAGGATCAGGCGCGGCGGCTCGCGCTGCGCATAGAACTGGCCGATGAAGGCATCCAGAACTTCGTCCAGTTCCACATCGCGCGCATGGGCCGGGAAATAGGCACGATTTCCGAAATTCTGCCCGGCGCGGAAGAAGAAAATCTGGATGCAGACCAACCCGCCTTCGGCATGAATGGCGATGACATCAGCATCGTCGATATCGGCGAGATTGACGTCCTGCTTCTGGGTGATATGGGCGAGCGCGCGGATGCGGTCGCGCAGCTCGGCCGCGGTTTCGAAATCCAGTGCTTCCGAAGCCGCTTCCATGCGCCGCCGCCAGTCGTCCAGAACATGGCGGTTGCGGCCGCTGAGGAAGTCACGCGCTTCATTGACGAGGCGGGCGTACTCCGCTTCCGAAATCCGCCCGACGCAAGGCGCTGTGCAGCGCTTGATCTGATATTGCAGGCAGGGCCGTGAGCGGCTGGCAAATTCGCTGTCGGTGCAACTGCGCAGCGGAAAAGCCCGCGACAATGCGTTCAGCGTGATGTGCACGGCGCCGGTCGAAGCAAAGGGACCGAAATATTCGCCCGGCACGTCGCGCGCCCCGCGATGCTTGGTGATGCTGGGGAAGGGATGGTCGCGGGCGATCAGGATATAGGGAAAGGACTTGTCGTCCTTCAGCAGCACGTTGAACGGCGGCTGCAGACGCTTGATCAGATTGGCCTCAAGCAGCAGCGCCTCGGCCTCGGTATGGGTCGTGGTGACCTCGACGGAGGCCACCTGACGCACCATACGCTGGATGCGGATGCTTAAGCCCGAGGTCTTGGCATAGGACGAGACGCGTTTGCGCAGCGAGCGGGCCTTGCCTACGTACAGCACTTCGCCACGGGCATCGATCATCCGGTAGACGCCTGGCCCGAGCGGCAGTGTGGGCAGGTGCCGCGCAATCACCTCCGCGCCGATCTCGCCGGGATGCGCCGCCGTATCGGCCGGGGAAGACACGCTGTCAGGCTCACTCATACGCCAGACCATACCGTTAAAAGCTCAATGATTACACGGTGTTGACAAAAGCGTCCCAAGGCTGTGGATAACTTTGTGGGGAAATGATGCGGTCTATCCGAGTTGCTAACAATCCAACGCCAAGCTTCTCCAGCTTGCGCATTCAAGCCTAGGAATAAATCATTGATTTCATTGATCTAGGATCACTTATGCACAGTCTTTTGATAGCCGATTCGCTGTAAATCGCTCTCAACGACTCGGAAAAGCGCGCTGTGTACAACCTTTTGGAACAGTACTATCGCGACGCAAAGTGCAGTTTCATTTTAAAAATGCAAGTACCACCGTTAGTTAGTGGCGATGCCGCTCGATTTCCACTCCTACGCCAGCCGCCTCGGCGATGGCATCGGGTTTTTCAACACGTACCCGGCAGCGCAGAACTCGCTCGTCCACAAGGCAGAGTTCGGCCAGCCTTTCGGCCAGGGTCTCGACCAGATCGATATGGCCTTGGGCCAACAGGATCTTTGCCTGATTGACCAGCTTCTCGTAGCAGACCACGTCGGCGTAGTCCTTGGGCGGCTCGCCTGGGGTTTCAGCCACCCATAAGTCCATGTTTATCAAGACCTTCTGCGGTTCGATTCGCTCATGCGGATAGATGCCGATCAGGCCTTCAAGCAGCAGGTCGCGGACGAAAACCCGCCGTTCCGGCTGGCTCCGCCGGCGCAGACTGGGAGTAAGGTCAGGGACGGGAATGTCCGCCCAGGCAGCACGCGCCCGTTCATGAATGGTCATTTCATTCCTCCGGGTCTACCGGACCGGATGCCAAGGGACCGGAATTACCCTGCCAGGGCAGATGCTGGCCGCCATCGAGAGCGATCATCTGGCCTGTGAGGGCCGGAGCGTCAAGCAGGAATCCGACGGCTGCGGCAATCTCGTCAGGGTAGGCGCCGCGCCGCAGGGGTGTGCTCTGCCATTGCCGCGCGAATTGTTCCGGGGTCTGGCGCGCGCTAGGCAGCACCGGGCCGGGGCCGATCCCGTTGACGCGGATGCGGGGCGCCAGCGCGAGCGCGAGGGCCTGGGTCATCGCCCAAAGGCCGGCCTTGGCCATGGTGTAGGAGGCGAAATGCGGCGTTAGCCGCCAGACCCGCATGTCGATCAGATTGACAATGTTGCCCGGAACATCGTCCGGCAATTGCGCGGCGAAGGCCTGCGACAGGAAAAACGGCGCTTTCAGGTTGATGTCGAGATGGCGGTCCCAGCTTTCCTCGGTGGCCGTCTGGATATGGTCGTATTCGAACAGCGAGGCGTTGTTGACCAGCACCGAGAGCGGCCCGAGCTTTGCGGCTGCTTCGCCGACCAGTTTCATCACCGCCTGATGATCGGCGAGATCGGCCTGGACTACCGCTGCCTTGCCGCCAAGGCCGATGATTTCGGATGCCACCGCTTCGGCCTCCTGGCGCGAGCGGTTGCAATGCACGGCGACGGAATAGCCGCGGCGGCCGAGATAAAGTGCAATGGCCCGCCCGATACGGACCCCGGAGCCAGTGATCAGGGCGGTGGGAGCAGCAGTCGGAACAGTCATGATCAGCGCTTCCGGCCTCGATAGGCGCGACGTGAGCCTGCGCGGCCTGCGGTGGAACGTCCGACCGGACGCGGCGCGGCAGCAGCTTCCTCCGCCAGGCCCATGGGTTTGAGGGCAACCGGCCCGGCCGGCAATTCAAGTTCGTTCAGCTCCAGACGGCGAATCTCGTCGCGCAGGCGGGCGGCTTCCTCGAATTCGAGATTGCCTGCCGCTTCACGCATGCGCTTCTCAAGCTCGGCGATATAGGCCTTCAGATTGTGGCCAACGAGATGGCCCGCCTCGGCCTGGCCGGCATCCACCGTGTAGTGATCCTGCTCGTAGACCGATTGCAGGATGTCGCCGATCTGCTTCTTCACGCTTTCCGGCGTGATGCCATGTGCTTCGTTATAGGCCTGCTGCTTGGCACGCCGGCGCGCGGTTTCGTCCAGCGCACGCTGCAGGCTGTTGGTCATCTTGTCGGCATAGAGAATGACGCGGCCATCGACGTTACGCGCCGCGCGGCCGATGGTCTGGATCAGCGAGGTCTCGGATCGCAGGAAACCTTCCTTGTCGGCATCGAGAATGGCGACAAGGCCGCATTCCGGAATGTCAAGGCCCTCGCGCAGCAGGTTGATGCCGATCAGCACATCGAACACGCCAAGCCGCAGGTCGCGGATGATCTCGATGCGTTCGATGGTGTCGATATCGGAATGCAGATAGCGCACCTTCAGGCCGACCTCGGTCATGTATTCGGTGAGGTCTTCCGCCATGCGCTTGGTAAGCGTCGTCACCAGCACGCGATAGCCCTTCTGGATCACCGTCTTGCACTCGGCGAGCAGATCGTCGACCTGATGCTCCACCGGGCGGACCTCGGTGACCGGATCGATCAGGCCGGTGGGACGAATGACCTGTTCGACGAACACGCCGCCGGTGCGTTCCAGTTCCCATTTGCCGGGCGTGGCCGAGACGAAGATGGTTTGCGGCCGCAGGCGATCCCATTCGCGGAACCGCAAGGGGCGGTTATCGATGCAGGACGGCAGGCGGAAGCCGTATTCCGCCAGCGTCGCCTTGCGCCGGAAGTCGCCGCGGAACATGCCGCCGATCTGCGGTATCGTCACATGGCTTTCGTCGACGAAGAGCAGGGCATTCTCCGGCAGGTATTCGAACAATGTCGGCGGCGGCTCGCCCGGTTTGCGGCCGGTGATGTAGCGTGAATAGTTCTCGATGCCGGCGCAGGAACCTGTTGCCGCCATCATCTCCAGATCGAAGGTGGTGCGCTGCTCCAGGCGCTGCGCCTCCAGCAGGCGTCCCATCTGGGTGAGCTGATCCAGTCGCACCTTGAGGTCGACCTTGATCTGCTCCATCGCCTGCTGCAGCGTCGGCTTTGGGATCACGTAGTGGCTGTTGGCGTACAGCTTCACCGATTTCATCTCGCCGGTCTTATGGCCGGTGAGCGGATCGAATTCGACGATGCTTTCCAGCTCGTCGCCGAACAGCGACAGGCGCCAGGCGCGGTCTTCCATATGCGAGGGGAAGATCTCGATGCCGTCGCCGCGCACCCGGAAGGCGCCGCGGGCAAAGGCGGCGTCGTTGCGGCGGTATTGCAGATCGACCAGGCGGCGCAGCAGCGTGTCGCGATCAATGGTCTTGCCGGCCTCCAGCGACAGTGTCATTTCCGAATAGGTCTCGACCGAGCCGATACCGTAGATGCACGACACGGAGGCGACGATGATGACGTCGTCGCGTTCCAGCAGCGCGCGCGTGGCCGAATGGCGCATGCGGTCGATCTGCTCGTTGATCGAGGAATCCTTCTCGATATAGGTGTCGCTGCGCGGAACGTAGGCTTCGGGCTGGTAATAGTCGTAATACGAGACGAAGTATTCCACCGCATTGTTCGGGAAGAAGGCCTTCATCTCACCATAGAGCTGCGCGGCGAGCGTCTTGTTCGGGGCGAGGATCAGCGCCGGCCGGCCGGTGCGCTTGATTACCTGCGCCATGCTGAAGGTCTTGCCCGACCCGGTCACGCCGAGCAGCACCTGATCGCGCTCGTTGCGCTCCACGCCTGCCGTCAGTTCTGCAATCGCCTGCGGCTGGTCTCCCTTCGGCTCGTAGGGGGCCTGCAGGTCATAGGCGATGCCGCCTTCGCTTTTGTTCGGGCGGGGCGGGCGATGCGGAATGAAATCCGGAAAATTGGCATCCGCGAAGCGATCCGGGTCTTCGATTTCGCGTTCGATGCTCTGGACTGGGGTCTGGCTCATGGCTGCCAATATGGGGTGGAGAAGGGCCGGGGCCAACCACCCGGTCCGGGCGTTTCTGCGAGCCTTCCGGCGGCTCAGGGCCTCCGGTATACAAAGCTCCAGGGAGACATGTCCATATGACCATCATCGTTACCGGGGGCGCCGGCTTTATCGGCTCGGCGCTGGTTCGCCGGCTCAATGCCCAGGGCCAGCGTGTCGTCACCATTGACAAGCTGACTTACGCCGGCAATCCGGACAATCTGGCGGGCCTGAAAAACCCGGAGTTGCATCGCTTCGAGCAGGTCGATATCTGCGACCGGGCGGCGATCAAGCGGATTTATGCCGAGGTCAAACCCCGGGCGGTCTACCATCTGGCGGCGGAAAGCCATGTCGACCGCTCCATCGACAGCCCGGCGCCGTTCATCGACACGAATGTCACCGGCACCCTGGTGTTGCTGGAAGCGGCGGTCGACCATTATCGCAATCTGGACGGGACTGCGAAAACCCAGTTCCGGCATTTGCAGGTTTCCACCGACGAGGTCTATGGCGAACTGGGCGCGACCGGGCTGTTCGACGAGGACAGCCCCTACCGACCGAATTCGCCTTACGCGGCCAGCAAGGCGGCGGCCGACCATCTGACGCGCGCCTTCGGCCGCACCTACGGCCTGCCGGTGCTGGTGACCAATTGCGGCAACAATTACGGCCCTTATCAGTTTCCCGAGAAGCTGATCCCGCTGACCATCCTGAACGCGCTGGAGGGCAAGTCTTTGCCGGTCTACGGTAAGGGCGAGCAGGTGCGCGATTGGATCCATGTCGAGGATCATGTCGGCGCGCTGCAGCTCGTTGTGGAGAAGGGCCGGCCGGGCGAGACCTATCTGATCGGCGCGCGCGGCGAGCAGCGCAATATCGATCTGGTTCACCGGCTCTGCGCCATTCTGGACGAGCTGGTGCCAAAAAAAGATGGCAGCAAATATGCCGAGCAGATCACCTTCGTCACCGACCGCCCCGGCCACGATGCGCGCTATGCCATCGATCCGGCGAAGGTCGAGCGCGAGCTGGACTGGAAGCCTGCCTATGATCTGGCAGAGGGCCTCAAGGCCACTGTGCAATGGTATCTCGACAATGCCGCCTGGTGCCGCCGCGCTACGCAGACCTATGACCGCCGCCGCATTGGGCTAGGCTGATTGCCGGCTTGAAAGACGCTGAAATGAAAACGGCCCGCCGATGCGGGCCGTTTCGCTTTGCGGATAAGGCCAATCAGCCTTTCTGGTTTTGCCGCCGCTGCCACCAGGCCTGCAGCTCGCCGACGATGCCTTTACGGAAGGCGAGCACGACGACGACGAAGATCACGCCCTGGATCACCAGAACCCATTCGCCGAACCCGGCAAGGTAGTTCTGCATGGTGATGATCACGCCGGCGCCAACGATGGGGCCGAAAACCGTGCCCATGCCGCCGACCAGGGTCATCAGCACCACCTCGCCCGACATCTGCCAGGAGACGTCGGTCAGCGAGGCGAGCTGGAAGACGATCGCCTTGGTGGCGCCGGCCATGCCGGCCAGTGCGGCGGAAAGCACGAAGGCCAGCAGCTTGTACTGCTCGACCCGGTAGCCGAGCGAGATGGCACGCGGCTCGTTTTCGCGGATCGCCTTGAGCACCTGGCCGAAGGGCGAATGGATGGTGCGCCAGATCACCAAAAAGCCGAAGGTGAAGATGGCCAGCACCACATAATAGAAGGCGTAGTCATTGGAGAGATCGAACAGTCCGAGGATCGGGCGGCGCGGAATCGCCTGAATGCCGTCTTCGCCGCCGGTGAACGGTGCCTGCACGCAGAAGAAGAACACCATCTGCGCCAGGGCCAAGGTGACCATTGCGAAATAGATGCCTTGGCGGCGGATGGCCAGCACCCCGGTAACTAGGCCCAGAAGAGCCGCACAAACCGTGCCGGCGAGAATGCCGAGTTCGGGCGACCAGCCCCAGACCTTGACCACATGGCCGCTGATATAGGCGGCGCCGCCGAAGAACATGGCATGGCCAAAGGAAAGCAGGCCGACATAGCCGATCAGCAAGTTGAAGGCGAGCGCAAACAGCGCGAAGCAAAGCACCTTCATCAGGAAGACTGGATAGATCACCAGCGGTGCGACGATGGCGATGCAAACCAGCATGGCCAGGATCGAAAGATCCCGATTCTTGGCGATGGCGGGTTGGCTAGTCAGAGTGATCGCGGCGTTGTTCATGGTTGGACCCTTACTTCGGCGTGCCGAACAGGCCGGCGGGCTTCAGCATCAGCACGATCGCCATGATGATGAAGATCACGGTGTTGGAGGCTTCGGGGTAGAAGACCTTGGTCAGGCCTTCGATGATGCCCAGCGCGAAGCCAGTGACGATGGCGCCCATGATCGAGCCCATGCCGCCAATGACGACGACAGCGAAGACGATGATGATCAGGTTGGAGCCCATCAGCGGATTGACGTTATAGGCCGGAGCGGCCAACACGCCCGCCAGTGCGGCAAGGCCTACACCGAAACCGTAGGTGAGCGTGATCATGCGCGGCACGTTGATGCCGAAAGCCTGCACCAGATCCGGGCGCTCGGTGGCGGCGCGCAGATAGGAGCCGAGCTTGGTGCGCTCGATCATGAACCAGGTGCCGAGACAGATCGCCAGCGAAGCAGCGACGATCCAGGCGCGGTACCAGGGCAGGAACATGAAGTCGAGCCGGGTGCCACCGGGCAGCGGGTTGGCATAGGGCAGGCCGGTCGAGCCGAACTGCTTGCGGAACACGCCCTCAATGATCAGCGCCAGACCGAAGGTCAGCAGCAGGCCGTAGAGATGGTCGAGATGATAGAGATGGCGCAGGAATAGCCGTTCCATGGCGATGCCGATGGCACCAACGACGATTGGCGCGATCACCAGGGCGCCCCAATAGGGCACGCCAGCCCATTCAAGCAGCATCCAGGCCGCGAAGGCGCCCATCATGTACTGAGCGCCATGGGTGAAATTGATGACGTTAAGCAGACCGAAAATGACCGCCAGCCCGAGGCTGAGCATCGCATAGAAGGCGCCATTGATCAGGCCCAGCAACAACTGGCCAAACAGCGCTTGCGGTGGAATGCCAAGCAATTCGAACATCTCGGTGCGGCCCCCTCAGAAAAAATGGTGGGGCCAGCCGTGACGCGGCTGGCCCCGATGGTTCTTAGCTCTTCTTGACGAGCGGGCAGCCGCCCTCGTTCAGAGGACGGAACGCCTGTTCGGCCGGGATTTCCTTCTTCACGGTCAGGTAATCCCAGGGAGCCTTCGATTCAGAGGGCTTCTTCACCTCGACGAGGTACATGGTGTGCATGTGGCGGCCATCCTCGCGGATCGTGCCCTTCCCGAACAGCTTGTCCTCGCTCGGCATGGACTTCATCTTGGCCACCACGGCCGCGCCGTCGGCGTCGCTCTTCAGCGCTTCCACAGCCTTCAGGTAGTGGATGACCGAGGAGTAGATGCCGGCATGGACCATGGTCGGATACTTGCCGCCATTGGCCGCCGCGAATTCCTTCGCGAAGGCGCGGTTGTTGTCGTTCAGATCCCAGTACCAGGCGGTGGTGAAATTCAGGCCCTGAGCGGTCTTCAGGCCCAGCGCATGCACGTCGGTGATGAACATCAGCATGCCGGCAAGCTTCTGGCCGCCTTCGACGATGCCGAATTCAGCCGCCTGCTTGATCGAGTTGATGGTGTCGCCGCCAGCATTGGCCAGGCCGATGATCTGCGCCTTCGAAGCCTGCGCCTGCAGCAGGAAGGACGAGAAGTCGGTACCGGGGAAGGGGGTGCGGACGGCGCCGAGGGTCTTGCCGCCGTTGGCCTCGACCACGGCCTTGGTGTCGCGCTCCAGCGCATGGCCGAAAGCGTAGTCCGCGGTCAGGAAGAACCAGGTCTTGCCGCCGGTCTGCACGATGGCCTTGCCGGTGCCGTTGGCCAACGCCCAGGTGTCATAGGTCCAGTGGATGGTGTTCGGCGAGCAGGCGGGGCCGGTCAGGTCGGCGGTCGCCGGGCCGGAACCGAGGAAGACCTTGTTCTTTTCCTTGGTGATCTGGTTGATCGCCAGCGCCACCGAGGAGGTGGGCACGTCAACGATCACGTCGACCTTGTCGACGTCATACCACTGACGGGCGATGTTGGAGCCAATATCGGGCTTGTTCTGGTGATCAGCGAAGACCACCTCGACCTTCAGGCCCTTGGCGGCGGCGCCGTAATCCTCGACCGCCTTTTTCGCGGCCCAGGTGCCGCCCGGACCAGACACGTCGGCATAAAGGCCTGACTGGTCATTCAACACGCCGATCTTAATGACGCCGTCGCTGTACTGCGCTTGGGCGCTGCCGGCGGCGAGTAATGCCGCCGCAGAAACTGCCAGATATTTGAACTGCATCGCTTCCTCCTCAGTTAAACTTGGTTATTGGGTCAGACGCCAAGATAGATTTCCAGTTTCTGTATGTTGGCGCCGATCTGGTCGTTCGGGATCATGTCGATCACTTTACCGTGTTCCACCACGTAATGGCGGTCAGCCACCGTGCTGGCGAAACGGAAATTCTGCTCGACCAGCAGAATCGTGTAGCCCTTCTCCTTCAACAGCCGGATCATCGCGCCGATCTGCTGCACGATGACAGGCGCAAGGCCTTCGGTCGGCTCGTCCAGCAGCAGCATGGTGGCGCCGGTGCGCAGGATTCGGCCGATTGCCAGCATCTGCTGCTCACCGCCGGACAGCTTGGTGCCCTGGCTTTTGAGCCGTTCCTTCAGGTTCGGGAAAATCTCGTAGATCTCGTCCAGCGACATGCCGCCCGGCTTTACCGGCGGCGGCAGGGTCAGGTTTTCGTAGACATTCAGGCTGGAAAAGATGCCGCGCTCTTCGGGGCAGAAGGCGATGCCTTTCTTGGCGATCCGGTTCGAGGGCAGCTGAATCAGTTCCTCGCCCTCAAACTGGACCGAGCCCTTGCGGCTCGGGATCATGCCCATCACAGCCTTCATCGTGGTGGTCTTGCCCGCGCCGTTGCGGCCCAGCAGCGTCACCACTTCGCCCTTATGCACCTCGAAATCCATCCCATGCAGGATGTGCGATTCGCCATACCAGGCATTCAGGCCTTTGACCGCCAGTTCAACGCTGCCGTTATGCATTACCGGTCCCCATATAGGCCTCGATGACGTCCGGATTGCGTGACACCGTCTCGTAATTGCCTTCGGCGAGGATTTCGCCGCGGCGCAGAACGGTGATCGTGTCGGACAGCTTGGCCACGACGCTGAGGTTATGCTCGACCATCAAGACGGTGCGATTCGCGGAAACGCGTTTGATCAGGTCGGCGATGCGGTCGATATCCTCATGGCCCATGCCGGCCATCGGCTCGTCCAGCAGCATCATTTCCGGTTCCAGCGCCAGAGTCGTCGCGATTTCCAGTGCCCGCTTGCGGCCATAAGGCAGCTCAACGGCGGTATGGCGGCGGTAGTCGATCAGGCCGACCGCATCCAGCAATTCTTCGGCCCGGCTGTTCAGCTCGTTCAGCGAGGCTTCCGATTTCCAGAAATGGAAAGAGGTGCCCAGCGGCCGCTGCAGCGCGATTCGCACGTTTTCCAACAGGCTAAGATGCGGAAAGACCGCTGAAATCTGGAACGACCGCACCATGCCGCTGCGTGCGATATCCGCAGGCTTGGCATGCGTGATGTCCTGGCCGTTATAGGTGATGCGGCCCCGGCTGGGACTTAAGAACTTGGTTAACAGATTGAAACACGTCGTCTTTCCGGCGCCGTTGGGGCCGATCAGAGCGTGTATGCTGTGGCGCCGGACTTTTAAATTAACATCCTTGACCGCGACGAAGCCGGCGAATTCCTTCGTCAGTCCTTCGGTCGAGAGGATAAAATCCTCACCCATTTGGACCGTTCCCTGTTTGCCTCCCTTGGCGTCCGCTTGCGCGGTACGCGGAGGAATGGAAACGGATTTATGCGGGCTTGTAAATAGCCTGAGGTGGCAAAGCGTTACTGATATGTCAGTACGCCTGGTTGCCTAATTTCGCGGCGCAGCCGGGGCAGCCTTTGCATCTCGCGCGGCCCGGCGCGAAATTTGGTGTTCCCGATACGATATATATGTGGCACTGGCGAAGATCACGGTCCCGCCCACCCAGGTCCACAAATCGGGCACTTGGCCAAAGAAGAAGAAACCGATCAGGGCCGCCCAGATCAGCTTGGTGAAATCGAGCGGCATGAGGGCGGTGGTATCGCCGTACCGGAAAGCTTCGGTGAACAGCATGTGTCCGGCCGATCCGCAGGCGCCCAGCAGGAACATGATCCCGAGCTGCTCCCAGGTCGGCCATTCCCAGACGAACAGCGACGCCGCGAAGGTGATCGGCATCAGGAAGACCGTCATGTAGGTGGCGATCGTCAGGCTGGAATCGGTGCGGGCGAGGATCTTGATGTCGAGCATCGAGGCAGCCCAGAGCACGGTCGATCCGATCACCAGGATCGGCCCAAGGCCAACCGGCATCAGGCCCGGCCGCAACACGATCAACGCACCCAGGAATCCGATGACCAGCGCCGCGATCCGACGGGCATGCAGTTTCTCGTGCAGCACGAACACCGCCCCGATGGTCATGAACAGAGGCGCGGTGTAGGACAGCGCGGTTGCCTCCGCGAGCGGCGTGATCGCCAGCGCGGTGAAGAACATCATCATCGAAGTGCTGTTCAGCGCCCCGCGCAGCGCATGCAGATGCAACTTGGTGGTGCGGAAGGCGGTAAAGCGGCTGCGGATGATCGCCGGCAGCAGCGCCACGAAGCCGAACAGATTGCGGAAAAAGGCCACTTCGATCGGGGGCACCTCTTGCGAGGCCTTCGCGACCAAGGCATGCATGACGCAGAAGCAGAAGGCCGACGCGACCATCATCAGCATTGCTTTCAAAGGCGGTGCCGAGATGGACGAAGAGGCGGGAACTGGTATTTCGGACATTTGACCGGGCGTTTCGCTAAAATCGTACAATTTCAGCTTGGCGGACTCGCTAACATTGCAAAAATTGCAACTCTCCTATGCGCTGCCGATTCAAGAGGTTTTGCCCGAGATAACGGCAAGTCTGGCTCGTAACAGCAATCTTGTTGTGCAGGCGCCACCCGGATCGGGCAAGACCACGCTGCTGCCGCTTGCGCTGCTCGATCAGCCCTGGGCGCAGCAGGGCCGAATCGTGGTGCTTGAGCCTCGCCGGCTGGCGGCGCGGCTGGCCGCACGGCGCATGGCCGATCTGTTGGGCGAAGCAGTAGGTGAGACTGTCGGCTACCGCGTGCGTCTCGACAGCAAGACCGGACCGAAGACCCGGATCGAACTCAACACCGATGGCGTCTTCTTACGCCGGCTGCAGCGCGACCCCGAACTTAAAGGCATTGCCGCCGTGCTGTTCGACGAATGCCACGAGCGCGGCCTGGAATCGGATGTCAGTCTGGCGCTGTGCCTGGAAGCGCAGTCCGCCTTGCGGCCGGATCTGAAACTTGTGGCGATGTCGGCGACCCTGGATGCGGCGCCGTTTGCCAAGCTGATGGGCGATTGCCCCGTCGTCACGGGCGAGGGCCAGAGCTTCCCGGTCGAGACGCGCTGGCGCCCGCCATCGGCTCAGGCCCGTCTGGATCAGGCCGTTGCGGATACGGTGCGGCAGGCGTTGAACGAGACGGAAGGGGACATGCTGGTCTTCCTGCCGGGCGTCGGCGAAATTCGCCGCGTCGAGGCAAGGCTGCAGGACATGCAGCTACCGGGCAGTGTCTCGGTCCTGCCGCTTTATGGCGACCTGCCGGGCGAGCAGCAGGACATGGCGCTGAAGCCAAGTCCGCCGGGTCGCCGAAAGGTGGTGCTGTCGACGTCCATTGCGGAAAGCTCGCTCACCATCGAAGGCGTGCGCGTGGTGATCGACAGCGGCTACATGCGTCAGCCGCGTTTCTCGCCCAGTACCGGCATGGCGCGTCTGGAAACGCTGCGCGTCAGCCAGGCATCGGCCGATCAGCGGCGCGGCCGCGCCGGCCGCCTCGGCCCCGGTGTTTGCTATCGCCTCTGGGCCGAAGCGGCCCATGGCGGCCTGCAGAAATTCACCGCGCCGGAAATCGCCGTCACCGATCTGACGCCGCTGGCGCTCGATCTTGCTGTCTGGGGCGTGCGCGACGAGGCGACACTGCCCTGGCTCGATCCGCCGCCCCAGGCGGCGATGGCTTACGCCAAGGAATTGCTGCGCGAACTGGGCGCCATCGATACGGAAGGCGTCATCACGCCGCATGGCAAGGCGATGGCGGAATTGCCGCTGCATCCGCGCCTGGCCCATATGGTGATCCGCGGCCATGACCTCGGGTTAGGCGGTCTGGCTTGTGCCTTGGCCGCGCTGCTGGGCGAACGGGACATTGCAAAGGGAGCGGGTGCTGGACCGCGTGACGTCGATCTGCGCTGGCGGCTGGAAATCGTCGCCGGCGAGAGCGAGCGCGACAGCGCGCCGCATGGCTTGCGCGTCGACATGAATGCCGTGCGCCAGATCCGGAAACTGGCCAGCGACTGGCGCCGTCAGATCGGCGCCGAGCTTCATAAGGGTTCCGCCGAGGAAGCCGGGCTGCTCGTCGCGCTGGCTTATCCGGACCGCGTCGCCAAGAAGCGCGGCGGCGGTGTCGGCAGTTTTCTGCTCAGCAATGGACGCGGCGCCAGGCTCGACCCGCTGGATGCTCTCAGCAACGAGGCTTATCTGGCAGTGGCGGAGGTCGACGGCGCTCAGGCCGATGCCCGGATTTTCCTCGCAGCGCCGATCAGTGAGGCGGAGATCGAGGCGCATCTCGGCGAGGCTATCGAAACGCGCAGTGCCGTGGAATGGGACGAGCGCACGCAAGCCGTGTTGGCGCGGGAGCAGCGCCGACTTGGTTCCCTGGTGCTGCGGGAAAAGCCGTTGGCCAATCCATCGGCGGAGATGGTGCAGCAGGCCTTGCTCGCCGCGATCCGCAAGGTGGGCCTGGATGCCACTCTGCCCTGGACGCCGGGGCTTCGTCAGTGGCAGGCGCGGGTCAATTTGCTGCGCCGCCATCTGCCCGCTGCCGCAGACTGGCCGGATATGAACGATGCGGCACTGACGGAGCGCCTGGAGGATTGGCTGGCGCCCTATCTGCAAGGCATCACCAAGCTGTCACAGCTTGCCAATATCGACCTGCACGCGGCACTGACCCATCAGCTCGATTATACGCAGCAGAAACTGCTCGATGCCGAAGCGCCCACGCATCTGCAGGTTCCCTCGGGATCGAACATCCCCATTGATTACACGCAAGGGGAAAACCCGGTTCTGGCTGTTCGTTTGCAGGAAATGTTCGGCTGCGCCGAAACGCCGAGCGTTGCCGGCGGCAGGGTGAAGCTCGTCCTGCATCTGCTGTCGCCGGCGCGGCGTCCCTTGCAGGTAACCAGCGATCTGGCTGGTTTCTGGCAATCGAGCTATCGCGCTGTGCGGGCCGAGATGCGCGGACAATATCCGAAGCATGACTGGCCGGAAGATCCCATGGCAGCGCTGCCGACAGCCCGCGCCAAGCCGAGGCCGCGTTGAACTGTCATGCCTGTCGTCGTTCGGTACATGCCATGACGTCCGACCGCCGCCGCGAAATCTGCATTCTGTTCGGCGACCCCAATCAGGGCATGCGGGGCCTTTACCGCACGGCCATGCGCAGCGAGGGTTTCGAGAATCTGCACGGTTTCGACACGCTGGAAGGCTTCACCCGGCTCGTCGCGCAGGTGCAGCCGGATTTGATCTTCATGAATGTCGCGATGCCGGGTGGCGACGCCGTCGCAATAACACGCGCGATCCGGCATGGCGAGATCGGCACCAATCCGTTCGTGCCGATCATTCTTACCACCTGGGAAGCCGAGAGCGGCATGGTGCGGCGCATTATCGATTCCGGCGCCGATGACCTGCTGGTCAAACCGTTATCCACCCAGTCGATCACCGACCGCATCCAGGCTTTGGCCGAGAAGCGGAAACCGTTTGTGGTGACGGCAGACTATATCGGCCCGGATCGGCGCGCGGGCAAACGCTCGGAAAGCGATGGGCCGCTGATTGTCGTTCCCAACAGGCTGCATGCCAAGCTGAACGGGCTCGCCATCAACGATGAAGCATTCCGGCAGGACATTGCCGCGATGCAGGCGCAGGTCAATCGGCTGCGCCTGAAGGCGGCGGCTTTCCGGGTCGCCTTTGTGGCCACCCAGTTGGATGCCATCTGCCGTTCCATGGTTGACAAGCGCCATGACGCCGAAATGCTGCTCAACGGCTTGAGGCTGTCGGTCACCGATATCCGGCTGAGGGTCGCTGAGGCCGACCGCGTCACGGTCACGACGTTGTGCGATCAGATCAGCGGTCCGGTCGAGGCGCTGCTGGCCACGGGGGCGCCGCCGGATCCGGCAGCCTGGCAGACCCGCATCAGCGTCACACAAAGCCGAGCGGCGGCATTGCTTCAGTATTTCAATCCGGATATGAGCCCCGAGCAGTTGAAGGTGGAGGTCGATGCCGCAGTCGCCCGGTTCTGGGCGCGGCAGGCGGCGATTGCGGCCGGGACTCTGCCTGCGGAATGAGGTTATATTTTTGACGCACCTGCTATCTCCCACCCGATGCGGCTTGTTGTTGCGCCGCCGCCTCTCTAGGATTAGCGGATGAATCCCGAGCGCCGAACCGACGTTCGAATCCTATACGGTGATTCCGGACAGAGCACGCGTATCCTCTACCGCCAGGCGTTGATGGCGAATGGCTACACGTCACTGCGCGAATTCGACACCCTGGAGGGGTTTGCGTCCCTCCTGGCAGTGGTTCAGCCCGACATGGTCTTCATGGATATCGACATGCCGGGCGGCGATGCCATCTCGCTCGTGCGCGACCTCCGCCATGGCAAGCTCGGCGTCAATCCTTACCTTCCCGTCATCCTGACGACCTGGGAACCGCAGCATCGCGTGGTGAAGCGGGTGATCGACGCGGGCGCCGACGACCTGCTGGTCAAGCCGCTTTCCACCCGCATCCTGCTGGAGCGGATCGAGGCGCTGGCCTGGAACCGCAAGCCGTTCGTCGTCACCTCCGATTACATCGGGCCAGATCGCCGCAAGGCCGATGCGCGCCGTGACAGCACGGTGCCGCTGATCGAGGTGCCGAACCCGCTGCGCGCACGGCTTCAGGGAGAGGCCAACGATACCCGGGTGATGAAAAAGGCGATCCTCGAAGCCAATGCGAAGGTCAACGAGCAGCGCTTGCGCGCCGGCGCCTTCCGCATCGCCTTCGTCGCACAGCAGATCGTCCCGCTCTACAAGACGCAAACGCAGCCCGATGAGACTACGCTTGGCATGCTGCGCGATCTGATCGCCTCCACCGAGGACATTCAGCGCCGCGTCATCGGCACTCAATATGCTCATGTCGCCCAGATCTGCGAACGCCTGCTGGTGACGGCGCGGCACATCCTCGAGCAGGGCAAGGATATTGCCTTCGATCCGTCCTGGACCAAGAGCTTCGATTTGTTGAAGACGCTGGGCGAAGCCGTTCTGGTCTTCTTCAACCCCGAGCGTGACGCCTTGGAGTTGGCGCGCGAGGTGGCCGAAGCCGTGGACCGTTACCGCGCGCGCAAGGCCGCGCAGGCAGCGGGCCGTCTGCCGGAGCCCACCGACGTTCCAGCATAAGGAAATATTGCTCAGGATGTGGCTGGTTCAGGATATGGTGATCGTTTGCGACACCTTGTAGAGGCTGCCGTCATCGTCTGTCCAGGTGAAATCCAGCTGGCCGCTTTCCGTCGCCTTGACGAAGAATGAGATGAGGGGATTGGCGGAGATCGCCGGTTCCAGCTTCGCGTCGAAGACCGTCTTGCCGTTATAGGTGACGGTCATCCTGTTGATGATCTTGCGCGGGATGGTTTTGCCGTCGGCGTCCTTGCGCTGTCCGGACTCCATCGGATGCGAGACCAGGGTTTTGATCTCGATGATCTCCCCCTTCTTCGCGGGGCTTGGCACCCGGATGCGCGGCTTGACGTCTTCAGCCATGGTTTATGTCTTTTCCGATATCCGTTGATCAGCTGCCGCAGCCGCCGATGGTGACCTTGACCTCGCGGGCGGTGCTCCACACGCTGCCATCGTTCATCACGGCCACCGCGATGATGTTTTGCGTCTCCGCCATGCGCATGCGGAACTGCACTTCCGCTTTGCCGTTGGCCGGCGATAGCCTGAAGCTGGCCACGCCTGGCGCCGGATTCCGGTCGGCCAGAACATGCAGCTCCCGGACGTAATCCTGCTCCGTCATCGGGCTGTCGACGCTGATCGTGACCGGCACCGAATTGCCGTTCTCGGCGACCTCCTGGGTTTTGATCTGAACCTTGCCGGGCTTGGGCTCGGCCTTCACCAGATCGTTCAGCAGCTTCCTGGCTGTTTCCGGCGTCGCTTCGGCGCGCAGCGGAACCAAGGTGACGGCAAAGCTGCCCACCACCCCAAGCGCCGTCACCGCTTGGCGGCGGCTCAATCCCCGGCGGAGAGGCTTGGTCATGACAATCTCCTGTCCAACCTGCCCGGCACGCGGCGCCGGCTTATCTTTAATCCGTGTTTCGCGAGTGCTGGCTGCACAGGGAGTGACAGCGCGGCGGTAAGAGCAACGGCTAAAACACACAGGATTTGTGCAACGAGCAAAAATATCATTTCTGCATGTTATTTTTCTTATTGAGGCCGATCAATAGTCTCGCACCGGTAAAGGGCTGTGTCTGGGAAGGAAATGACGCATGGCTGGCCGCGTTGTCTCGCTCATTTCCGCAATCGGCTTTCTTGTCCTGATACCTCTTCATCAGGCTCAGACCGAGCCGGTGCGGCTGGTCCATGACGGGCGCGGCCTGAACGGGGAAGTGAAGCTGGCCGCAGGAAAGTCCATGACGGACGGGATAATGGTCCTGGTCCACGGCGCCATGGCGCATCACCGGATGGCGATCATGCAGGCGCTGCAAACCCTGCTGGCGGAGCGCAGCATCTCCTCCCTGGCCGTCACCCTGTCGCTCGGGGTTGCCAACCGCAAGGGGACTTACGATTGCATTAAGCCGCATCGCCACAACAACGCGCAGGTGATCGCCGAGATCGGTGCCTGGGTGGATTGGGCTGCAAAAAACGGTGCGGCGAAGATCGGTCTATTGGGGCATTCACGCGGCGCCACGCAGATTGCCCATTATGCGGTGCAGGCCGGCGACAGCCTGCCCAGTGCGGTCAAGAAGATCGTGCTGGCGGCGCCGTCGACTTTCGATCCGGCGAGTGCCATTTCAGATTACAGACGCCGTTTTGATGGCGATCTTGCTGCGATTTTGAAGCGGGCAGAAGCCATGGTCGCCGCGGACCGGGGCGGCGACCTGATCCCCGGGATCGGCTTCCTGAATTGCAAGAGGACCGATGCGGCGGCAGCGACCGTTCTCGATTACTACGCTGCCGATGGCCGCAACGATGCGCCCAGCCTGCTGGCGCAGATTCAGCGCCCTGTGCTAGTAGTGGTTGCAGGCGGCGACAGGATCGTGACGGATTTGTCCGCCAGGCTGGCGAGCGCGCCAAAGCCTGCGCAGTATGCGGTCGGCACCATCGATGGCGCCGACCACATGTTCAACGGGTCATACAGCGTGGCTCTCGCCGACGCGGCTGCCAGTTTCTGGGCCGAGTAGCGGCCTCAATTGCCGTTCAGCACACCTTCCACGAAGGGGGCAACCTGCCAGCCGCCATCCCAGATCATGCGCAGCGCGACATAGGCGATGATCAGCAGGCCAATATAGGCAATCCAGTGGTAGCGATCGAGCAGACGGGCGATGAACTTCGACGCCACCGCCATCAGCGCGATCGACAGCATCAGACCAAAAGCCAGGATGAAGGGATGCTCGCGCGCAGCCCCTGCCACCGCCAGCACGTTGTCGAGTGACATGGACACGTCGGCCATGATGATCTGGAGCACCGCCTCGCGCCGGGTTTTCGGCGCCGGCTTCTCGCTGTCGATGCCCTGCTTCTCGGCGGCGTCCGCCTTGGCCTGCTCGCGCAGCTCGCGCCACATCTTCCAGGCCACCCAGAGCAGCAGAATACCGCCCGCGAGTGTCAGTCCGATGATCTGCAAAAGCTGCACCGCGATGCCGGCGAACAGGATGCGCAGCGCCGTTGCAGCGAGAATGCCGTAAATGATGATCTTGTTGCGGTCCTTGGCCGGCAGTCCGGCTACGGCCATGCCGATGACGATTGCATTGTCACCCGACAGGATGACGTCGATCAAGATGACCTGCAGAAACGCGCTGATCTCGGCGGCGGTGACCGTCAGGCCGAAGAGGGAGATGTCCATCGAAAGGGCTGCCTTCTGGCTCTAATGGGGAATCTTGAAAAGTGGTCGCACTTTAGTCCAATCCCTCCGGATGCTCAAATGAGATGGGGCAAATAGGATACGGCCTCAGACTGCTTCAAGGCCGGCTTTTCGTGAAATATTGAAGATCCGGCTATCGCGGCTTGGCGGGCGGGTGGCCCTTTGTTACCTATGGCTGAGATAACCCCTCAAGCATTTTACCTATCATGGCCGACGAGAACGCTCTGTTCACTCTTCTTCCCGCACGCACGCCGCTTCTGATCGACATTCCTCATGCCGGCCTCGGCCTGATGCCCGGCATGGAGGCGCGCATGACGCCAGCCGGATTACGTCGGGCGGATACCGACTGGCATGTCGAGAAACTCTACGACTTCGCCAGCGAGACCGGTGCGGGCCTGATGGTGGCGACGCATTCGCGCTACGTCGTCGATCTCAATCGTGATCCGTCCGGGCAGGCGCTTTATCCCGGCGCGGACAACACGGAGATCTGTCCCACGCGTGGCTTCGATAATGCGCCGATCTATCAGGATGGCGCCGCGCCGGATGCCACCGAAGTCGCAACGCGCGTCGAGAAATACTGGCATCCTTATCACGCTCGTCTGGCCGCAGAGCTGGAAGCCATCCGCGCACGGCATGGCTACGCGATCCTGCTGGATGGCCACAGCATTCCCGCCGAGGTGCCGCGTTTCTTCTCCGGACGTCTGCCCGATCTCAATCTCGGAACCAATGACGGCAAGAGCTGCGCGCCGGATCTGGCGGCGAAAGCGGTTGAGGTTCTGGCTTCGGCACAGGGGTTCACCCATGTCCATAACGGCCGCTTCAAAGGCGGCTATATCACGCGCCACTATGGCCGGCCCCATGAGGGCTTTCATGCCTTGCAGCTCGAGATGGCCCAGGCCTGCTACATGGACGAAGCGCGCCCCGAGCATTGGGATGCACAGCGGGCGCAGCCGCTTGTGGCCGTACTGCGCCGTCTGGCGGAGACGCTGCTGCGCTGGCGGCCGGCGTAAGAGGGCGCGATGTCAGGCCGCGGCAACGGACGCTTTCCCTATACCCGCTGGCTGACGTTGTTCCTGATGCTTGGCCTGCCGGTCGCGGGCGTCGTCTGGCTGGCTTATCTCCTCGATGCGCTGATGTTGGCAGCCGCCTGTGGCTTGCTCGCCGCCTTGCTGGCGATCGTGGCCCTATTCGCCGCCTGGCATACCAATGCGGCCTGGCAGGTGCTGCGGCGTACTGAAGAGATCGTCGGCCAGGATGCGCAGGCGCCGCAGAAATGGCATGCCTTGACCATGCTGGGCGAGCTTGGCGCCACCGTCGAGCGGATGCACCAGATTCTCCTGGATGAGAAAGGGCAGGTGGTGCTGCAGACCACTACGGCCGATGCGATCCTAAACGCTTTGCCCGATCCGGTCCTTCTGCTGGATGCCCATCGCCGCATAGCGCGGGCCAATTTTTCTGCCCGCAAGTTCTTCGGCAATGACGTGATCGGCCACGACCTCGCTGTGGCTTTGCGTCATCCGACCGGGCTGGAAGCGGCCGATGCGGTGCTGACGGGCGATGCCGAGCAGGTGGCGGCCGATCTCACCCTGCCGGTGCCGGATGGCCGCAGTTTCAGCCTGCGCGTGGTGGCCCTCCCGGCCTCGCGCGAGAATACCGCTGCGGTGCTGGCGCTGCATGATGTGACGGCTTTGCGTAAGGCTGAAAAGATGCGCGCCGATTTTGTCGCCAATGCCAGCCACGAACTGCGCACGCCTCTGGCCTCACTGGTCGGCTTCATCGAAACCCTGCAAGGTCCGGCGAAAGATGACGAGGATGCGCGGATCCGCTTCCTTGGCATCATGAAGGAGCAGGCGGCGCGCATGTCGCGGCTGATCCAGGATCTGCTGTCGCTGTCACAGATCGAACTGCGCGAGCATGACCGACCGTCTGATCCGGTCGCGCTGGCGCCCTTGCTGCGCGACACCGCAGCAGCGCTGCAGCCGCAGGCGCAGGCGAAAAAAATGCCACTCAGCCTGGATTTAGATGAGACACTGCCGCCGGTCCGCGGCGCGCGCGATGAACTCCTGCAGGTCTTCCAGAACCTGATCGACAACGCGATCAAATACGGGAAGGCAGAGACGCCGGTGGAAATCCGGCTTGCCCGCATCCAGGAGGCCCATGGCGGCGAATGGGTTGAGGTTGCGGTGCGCGATCACGGTGAGGGCATTTCGCGTGAGCATCTGCCCCGCCTGACCGAGCGGTTCTACCGCGTCGATTCCGCCCGCAGCCGCGATCTCGGCGGCACCGGCCTCGGCCTTGCCATCGTGAAGCACATCCTGAACCGCCACCGGGGCCGGCTGGTCATCGACTCCGAACTGGGGCAGGGTAGTGTGTTTGCCATCCGTCTGCCCCTGTCGCCGGCCTCTTCCTCCGAAGGGGAAGACAAGGACAGTTAACGGTCCGCCGCAGACTCGGGCTCTCAGGTACAGGCTCGGAAATCGGGTCCGACTCGCGCGGCGTAACCGCACGCTTGGCCAGAATGACGATGATTAATGGAAGAACACCTGCCCAGACGTCATGCCACGGCTTGGACGTGGCATCCACGAGTAATTTTAGTAAATACTGTTATAATAATGTGAATCTCGCAGTTTTACATATATTCAATAAAAATTAATGAGAATAATTAAGATTACACTTCAAATATAATTTAATACTTACAAAAGTAATATTTGAAATGTCAGCCTATAGCTTGGAGAAATTCTAATAATATCAGAATTATTATTGTTGTTTTCCTTTTCTTCTGCCTGCGGCACCTCCCCCGCACCCACAACGATTCTTCCAACTGTCATATTCCTGCAAACTATGAGTCATATGCCGTCTCTATCTTCCGCCGCGGCCGATCGAGGCAGATCGTCCTGGACCTCATGAGAAGGGAGAGACCCGTGTTTCATTTGAAGCCTGTCATGCTGAAGGCGGCAGTCGTTGCTCTGGTGGCGAGCGTAAGCCTGGGCGGTGCCCGGGCCGCCGATATCTCCGGCGCCGGCGCGTCCTTCCCCTATCCGATCTACACCAAGTGGGCTGCGGCCTATAAGAAGGAGACCGGCATCGGCCTGAATTACCAGTCCATCGGCTCGGGCGGCGGCATCAAGCAGATCAAGGCCAAGACCGTCACCTTCGGCGCGTCCGATATGCCGCTGAAGGCCAAGGATCTGGAAGATTCGGGTCTGGTCCAGTTCCCGATGATAATAGGCGGCGTCGTGCCGGTCGCCAATATCAAGGGCATCAAGCCGGGCGAGCTGGTGATCGATGGTCCGACTCTCGCCAACATCTTCCTGGGGAAGGTGAAAAGGTGGAATGACGAGGCTATCAAGAAGCTGAACCCGGATATTGACCTGCCGAAGAGCGCCATCGCGGTGGTGCATCGTTCGGACGGCTCAGGCACCACCTTCCTGTTCACCGATTACCTGTCGAAGGCCAGCGCCGCTTGGAAGTCCGAGGTCGGCGCCGCCACCGCCGTGCAATGGCCCACCGGCATCGGCGCTAAGGGTAATGAAGGCGTCGCCAACATGACCGGGCAGACCGATGGCGCCATCGGCTATGTCGAATATGCCTATGCCAAGCAGAACAAGTTGACGCATCTGCGGATGATCAATAAGGCCGGCAAGGCCGTGCAGCCGGACTCGGCCAGCTTCAAGACCGCTGCTGCCAATGCCGACTGGGCCGGCACGCCGGGCTTTGAAGTGATCCTGACCGATGCGGCCGGCGACAATAGCTGGCCGATCACCGGCGCCAGCTTCATCCTGATGCATAAGAATCCGCAGGATGCGGCGTCGGCGGCCGAGGCACTGAAATTCTTCGACTGGGCCTTCAAGAGCGGCGAGGCGATGGCCGATGAGCTCGACTATGTCGCCATGCCGCAGAATGTTGCCGATCTGGTGCGCAAGGCCTGGAGTTCGCAGATCCAGTCTGGCGGCAAGCCGCTCTTTGCGGCTCAGTAGAAGCGTAAAGGCGCCTCCGGGCGGCTGGTGGAACCCGGCCGTCCGGAAAGCCCGAAAGACCCGGCATCGGCCGGCCAAAGGAGCAGGACGTGACAGATTGTGCAATGAACACTTCGGCGGCGAATACGCGGCGGACCGGGGCTTCACGTTGGTTCGCTCCGTCCGACAAGCTGTTTCATGGCCTCACGCTCTCGGCGGCGGTGTTCGTCCTGCTCCTGCTGGGCGGCGTCATCGTTGCGCTGCTGGAAGGCGCCTGGCCGGCTTTCGCCAAATTCGGCTTCGGCTTCCTGGTTTCGCAATCCTGGAACCCGGTGACCGAGCAGTTCGGTGCCCTGGCACCGATTTCCGGCACGCTGATCACCAGCTTCATCGCCATGCTGCTCGGCATTCCGATCAGCATCGGCATCGCCATCTTCCTCACCGAAATCTGCCCGATGTGGCTGCGCCGCCCGATCGGCATCTGCATCGAACTGCTGGCCGGCATCCCCAGCATCATCTTCGGCATTTGGGGCCTGTTCGTCTTTGCGCCCTTCATGCAGCGCAACGTGCAGCCTTTCCTGATCGATACCTTCGAGGATGTACCCATCCTCTCCAACCTGTTCGCCGGGCCGCCTTACGGCATCGGCATCCTGACAGCCAGCCTGATCCTGACCATCATGGTCCTGCCGTTCATCACCGCGGTCACCCGCGACGTGTTCGAAACCGTCCCACCGGTGCTGAAGGAGGCTGCCTATGGCCTTGGCAGCACGACCTGGGAAGTCACGCGGTATGTCGTTCTGCCCTATACCCGCGTCGGCGTTGTAGGAGGCATCATGCTAGGGCTTGGCCGTGCGCTCGGCGAGACCATGGCCGTGACCTTCGTCATTGGTAACGCGCACAGGATTCATGCCTCGATCATCGGGCCGGGCACTACGATCTCGGCCACCATCGCCAATGAATTCACCGAGGCAGTCGGCGATATCTACACGGCTTCGCTGGTCGCGCTGGGCCTGATCCTGTTCCTCATAACCTTCACCGTCCTGGCCATCGCGCGCTACATGCTGATGCGCCTCAACAAGAGGGCGGCCTGACATGGATCTCTACGCGCGCCGCCGCTTCCGCAGCAACATGGTGGTCATCCTCTCGGTGGCCGCCGCTCTCTTGGGATTGTCCTGGCTGGTGATGATCCTTGGCACCCTGTTCTTTGAAGGACTGGGTGGCCTCAATCTCGCGGTCTTCGCCGAGATGACACCGCCGCCCGGCCAGGATGGCGGTCTGCGCAATGCCATCGTCGGCACGTTGCTGATGACCTCCATCGCCGTCGTCATCGGTACGCCGATCGGCATTCTTGCCGGCACCTATCTGGCCGAATATGGCCGCCACGCCAAACTGTCGATGGTGGTGCGGTTCATCAATGACGTTCTGCTGTCTGCGCCCTCCATCGTGATCGGTCTCTTCGTCTACGAGGTGATGGTCATCCATATGGGCCATTTCTCGGCCTGGGCGGGCGCCGTCGCGCTGGCGATCATCGTCATCCCTGTGGTGCTGCGCACCACTGAAGACATGCTCAATCTGGTGCCGAACGGATTGCGCGAAGCGGCAACCGCACTTGGCGCGCCGCGTTATTTCGTGATCCGCAAGGTCGCCTACAAGGCAGCCCGCAACGGCATCCTTACCGGCATCCTGCTGGCGGTGGCGCGCATCAGCGGCGAGACGGCGCCGCTGTTGTTCACCGCGCTGAACAACCAATTCTGGAGCCTCGATCTGAATGCGCCGATGGCGAACCTGCCGGTCGTCATCTTCCAGTTCGCGCTGAGCCCTTACGAGGACTGGCGCCGTCTTGCCTGGGTGGGCGCCCTGCTGATCACCGTTGCCATCCTCGCGCTTAACATCATTGCTCGCCTGCTGGCGGGACGGAGCCGTACGAAATGAATGTGCAAGTAGCCGACACCGCGCTCGAAACCGAAGGCGAGAAGCTCAGGACGAAAGTCTCCATCAAGAAGCTTGCCTTCTATTACGGCGAGACCAGAGCGCTGAAGGATATCGACCTGCCGCTTTACGACCGCAAGGTGACGGCTTTCATCGGCCCCTCGGGCTGCGGCAAGTCCACATTGCTGCGGGTCTTGAACCGCATCTATGAGATGTATCCCAACCAGCGCGCCGAAGGCCGTGTGATGCTGGACGGGGTGAATATCCTGGACCCGAAGCAGGACGTGAACCTGCTGCGCGCCAAGATCGGCATGGTGTTCCAGAAGCCGACCCCGTTCCCGATGTCGATCTACGAGAATATCGCCTTCGGCATCCGCCTGTATGAGCGGCTGTCGAAGGATGAGATGGACCAGCGGGTGGAAGACGCGCTGCAGCGCGCCGCCCTCTGGAAGGAGGTCAAGGACAAGCTGCATACCTCCGGCCTCGGCCTTTCCGGCGGCCAGCAGCAGCGCCTTTGCATCGCCCGCACCATTGCCGTGCGGCCGGACGTCATCCTGCTGGACGAGCCCTGCTCGGCGCTCGACCCGATCTCGACGGCGAAAATCGAGGAGCTGATCGACGAACTGAAGAGCGACTACACCATCGTCATCGTCACGCATAATATGCAGCAGGCGGCGCGTACGTCCGACTATACTGCATTCATGTATCTGGGCGAGCTGGTGGAATTCGGAGAGACCCGAACGATATTCACGCATCCGGCCAAGCAGCAGACTCAGGATTACATCACAGGCCGCTTCGGCTGAGCCAGACGAGGTAGAAGATGCCCACTCAGCACATAGTCCAAAGCTTCGACGACGAACTGCGCAGGCTCGCCACCCTGATCGTGCAGATGGGCGGCTTGGCGGAGCAGCAGCTGGCCAGTGCCGTCGAAGCCGTCGTGCGCCGCGACAGCGATCTTGCCACCGAGGTGGTGCAGAACGACGCTAAGCTGGACACGATGCGCACCCAGATCGATGATCTGGCGATCGAACTGCTCGCTCGGCGCCAGCCTTTGGCGAACGATCTGCGCACCGTCGTTTCGGCTCTGCGCATCTCGTCCGAGATCGAGCGGATCGGCGATTACGCGAAGAACGTGGCCAAGCGCAGCATCGCGCTGAACCAGGCGCCGCTGGTCAAACCTGTCCACGCCATCCCGCGCATGGCGGCGCTGGTTCAGGCTTTGATCAAGGATACGCTGGACGCCTATATCACCGCGGACGCGGCGAAGGCCGACGCCGTCTGGGCGCGCGACGAGGAAGTCGACGAGCTCTATACCAGCCTATTTCGTGAACTGCTGACCTATATGATGGAGGATCCGCGCTCCATCACCGCCTGCACGCATCTGTTGTTCATCGCCAAGAATATCGAGCGTATCGGTGACCACGCCACCAATATCGCCGAATTGATCCACTACACGGTCAAGGGCGAGATGAAGAAGGAGGAGCGTCCGAAGGGGGACGATACCGCTTATGCGGTTGTGACGGCCCCGGGAGGCAGGCAATGAGTCTGTCGATCAAGCCGCGAATCCTCGTCATCGAAGACGAGGCGGCGCTGCTGGCTTTGCTGCGCTACAATCTGGAGAAAGAGAATTACACGGTCGATGAGGCGACCGATGGCGAACAGGCCCTGCTGAAGGTGGCCGAGCATCTGCCCGATCTGATCCTGCTCGACTGGATGCTGCCGCGGCTTTCCGGCCTGGAAGTCTGCCGGCAATTGCGGCGCGATCCCAACGCGCGCAATGTGCCGATCATCATGCTGACGGCGCGCGGCGAAGAGGCGGATCGCGTGCGCGGCCTCGATGCCGGCGCCGACGATTATATCGCCAAGCCTTTCAGTCCAAGCGAATTGCTGGCCCGCATCCGGGCTGTGCTGCGCCGCATCCGCCCGGCTCTGGCCGAAGAGATGCTGACCTATGGCGGTCTGGTGATGGATATCGCCACACATAAGGTGACGCGCAACGGCCGTGACATCCATCTCGGCCCGACCGAATTCCGCCTTCTGCGGTATTTCCTTGAGCATCCCGGCCGCGTGCTGTCGCGCGATCAGCTCCTGGATGCCGTCTGGGGCCGCGACATCTATGTCGAGCAGCGCACGGTGGATGTGCATATCCGCCGCCTGCGCAAGGCGCTCAACAGCAACGGCGAGCAGGACATTATCCGCACGGTGCGCTCCGCCGGCTATGCGCTGGAGCTGACACCCTCGGCAGCGATGTCGGCATGACGGGATGGCCCCGCTGAACGAAAAAGCCCCGGCGTAACGGGGCTTTTTTTATTGTAGCTGAGACGCCGGTCAGCGGCGGGCGATCTGCTTCCGCATGGCATTGAACAGGGCGTCGATCTTGCCGCCGTTATTCTGGATGACGGATTCGAACTGCTGGCGCTGGGTAAACGCCATCGACACGCCTTCCACCACCACATCGGTCAGCAGCGGCTTGCTGTCTTTGTCCTGCACCTTCCACTCGACGCGGATGGGCGGACCGTTCGGCCGGTTGATGAAGGATTCGACGATGGTTTCCTCGCCGGTCGGGCGTCCGCCGCGCACTTCCAGCGTCTCGCCGTTATATTGCGAGAGAAGCTGGGAATAGACCTTCACGAGATAGTCTTCGAACAGGCCGCGATATTCCTGGCGCTGGCCGTCACTGAGGCTGCGGTTATAGCGGCCGAGGCAGAAACGACCGACTGCGTCCAGATCGAGATACGTGGTCAGCAGATGACGGACCAGATCCTCCCGCTTCTCGGCGGTGAGGCTGCGATCGCCCAGTGCCGACAAGGTCCGGCTGCCTACCTCGCGGATGAAGTCGTCCGCCTTGGTCTGGGCCATGGCCGGGACGGACAGGAAGAGCGACAGCCCCAGCAGGATAAAGCCGGCCAAGGTCAGGCGGCGCCGGGTGAGGCAGGTATGAAGCGGGGCAGGGCTCATCGACATTGATCTAACACATAGACTGAAAAAGGGTTTCGGGGGCCCGAAGACGAGGCGGGGAAGAATAGATAGCCCGCCTACCACATTAACTCCATGATTCTTTGAGGCTGAAACGGAGTATACAAATACATAAAGATATGTTTATATTTTCTGCAAATGACCGAACCTACCCTGACCCTCGATACCTTGATGGCGGCCCTGCGCGCTGCGGCCGAGCCGACGCGCCTGCGCCTGCTGGCGCTCTGCGCCCAGGGCGAGCTGACGGTAACTGAGCTCACCCAGATTCTGGGGCAAAGCCAGCCGCGTGTCTCCCGCCATCTGAAGCTGCTCTGCGAGGCGGGACTTCTGGAACGTGTGCCGGAAGGCACCTGGGCTTTTTATCGGATCAACGATCAGCTTCCCGGCGCCCCGCTGGTGCGCGCCCTGTCGGGCCTGCTGCCGCCCAACGACACGACGCTTGCCCGCGATGCCGAACGCCTGGGGGCGGTGAAGCGCGCCCGCGCCGAAGCCGCCGAAGCCTATTTTCGCGACAATGCCGCGCAATGGTCGGCGATTCGCTCCCTGCATGTCGATGAAGCCCAGGTCGAGGCCAAGGTGCTGAAGCTGATCGAGGAGGCGGGGCCAATCGGTGACCTGCTTGATATCGGCACCGGCACCGGCCGCCTGCTGGAAATCCTCGCGCCGCAGGTCAAGCGCGGCCTTGGCGTCGATCTCAGCCGCGAAATGCTGGGCATCGCGCGGACCAATCTCGAACGCGCCGGCATCCGCCATTGCCAGGTGCGTCAGGCCGACATGTATGCCCTGCCGCTGGATAACGCCAGCGTCGATGCGGCTGTGATCCATCAGGTGCTGCATTTCGCCGACGAGCCGCAGAAGGTGATCGCCGAAGCCGCCCGCGTGCTGAAGCCCGGCGGCCATCTCGTCATCGTCGATTTCGCTCCCCATGATCTGGAAGACCTGCGCGCCCGCCATGCCCATCGCAGGCTCGGCTTCGCCGATGCCGAACTGCGGCAGTGGTGCGCCGCTGCCGGCCTGCAGACCGATCCGGTGATCGCCCTGCCGGGCCAGCCTTTGACCGTTCATATCTGGCGCGCCCGCAAGCGCGGCGCTGTCGCCGCCCATCCTTCCTCTTCCCGCGAAAGTGCCGCCGCATGATTCACTCCGACAGCACCGCCTACGCCGCGCGCCGTCCCGGTCCGCTGAAGATTTCCTTCGAATTCTTTCCGCCCAAGACGCCGGAGATGGAAGAAAGCCTGTGGCGCAGCGTCACGCGTCTCGCGCCGCTCAATCCGCGCTTCGTCTCGGTGACCTATGGCGCTGGCGGTTCGACGCGCGAGCGCACCCATAACACCGTCGTCCGCATCCTCAAGGAAACCGGCCTGAATCCGGCGGCGCATCTGACCTGCGTTGGCGCCAGCAAGGGCGAAGTGAACGACGTCGCCGAACATTACTGGGAAGCCGGCATCCGCCATATCGTCGCCCTGCGCGGCGATGCGCCTGAAGGCACCGGCAAGTTCGTGCCGCATCCCGACGGCTATGCCAATTCCACCGATCTGATCGCGGGCCTGCGCAAGCTGCGCGATTTCGAGATCAGCGTCGGCTGCTATCCGGAGGGTCATCCGGATTCGACCTCGCCGCGCGTGGAACTCGATCACCTCAAGCGTAAGGTCGATGCCGGCGCTGCGCGCTGCATCACCCAGTATTTCTTCGACACGGATGTCTATTTCCGCTTCCTGGATCGCGCCCGCTCGGCCGGCATCACGGTGCCGATCGTGCCGGGCATCCTGCCGGTGACCAATTTCAAGCAGGTCGTGCGTTTCTCGGCTGCCTGCGGCGCCTCCGTGCCGGCCTGGCTGGCTGACATGTTCGACGGGCTGGATGACGACGCCGAGACGCGCCGCATGGTCGCCGCCCATGTCGCTTCCGAGCAATGCCGCCGCCTTCTTGCGGCCGGCATCGACGAGTTTCATTTCTACACGCTGAACCGCGCCGACCTGGCCTACGCCATCTGCCATGTGCTGGGCGTGCGGCCGCCGGCCAAGGCCGATGAAGCGGCGGCCTGAGGAGATCGTTATGACTGACTGGTCCGACCGTAAAGTCCGCCGCGCCGCGCTGCATGCCGCGGCGAAGGAGCGCATTCTGGTGCTGGACGGCGCCATGGGCACCATGCTGCAGCGGCGCAAGCTGCAGGAAGCCGATTATCGCGGCGAGCGTTTCAGGGACGCTGCTGGCGACCTGAAGGGCAACCACGACATCCTCAACATCACCCGCCCGGACGTCATTCTCGACGTGCATCGCGAATATCTCGAGGCGGGCGCGGATATCATCGAGACCAACACCTTCTCGGGTACCTGGGTCAGCCAGTCGGATTACCATCTCGAATCCGCCGTGCAGGACATTAACCGCGAGGGCGCACGGCTGGCGCGTCAAGCCGCTGCTGAATATACGGCGAAGGATCCATCTAAGCCGCGCTTCGTCGCCGGCGCGCTGGGGCCGACCAACCGCACGGCCTCGCTGTCGCCGGATGTGAACCGTCCGGATTTCCGCAACATCACCTTTGACGAGCTGAAGGACGCCTATAAGGAACAGGCGCGCGGCCTGATCGACGGCGGCGCCGATATCCTGCTGGTCGAGACGATTTTCGATACGTTGAATGCCAAGGCCGCGGTCTTTGGCATCTACGAGCTGTTCGACGAACTCGGCGAGCAATGGCCGCTGATGATCTCGGGTACGATCACCGATCTGTCCGGGCGCACGCTGTCGGGCCAGACAACGGAAGCCTTCTGGAACAGCCTGCGTCACGCCAAGCCTTTCTCGATCGGACTGAACTGCGCCTTCGGCGCGCAGCAGATGCGGCCCTATATCGCCGAACTCAGCCGCGTGGCCGATGTGCCGGTCAGCGCCTATCCGAATGCCGGTTTGCCGAACCAGTTCGGCGAATATGACGAGGCGCCCCATGCCACCGCGGCCCATCTGCGGGAATGGGCCGAGGCTGGGCTGGTCAACATCGTCGGCGGCTGCTGCGGCACCACGCCCGACCATATCCGCGCCATTGCCGAAAGCGTGCGCGGCATGAAACCGCGTAAAGTTCCCACCATCCCGCCGGCGCTTCGCCTTTCCGGGCTCGAACCTTTCACCGCCTCCGCCGCATGACCCAGACCTCCAATCTTCCCGTCTTCATCAATATCGGCGAACGCACCAACGTCACCGGCTCAGCCAAGTTCCGCAAGCTGATCCAGGCCGGCGATTACGAGGCGGCACTGGCGATTGCGCGCCAGCAGGTCGAGAATGGCGCCCAGATCATCGACGTCAACATGGACGAGGGCATGCTCGACTCCAAGGCGGCGATGGTGAAGTTCCTCAACCTGATCGCCTCAGAGCCCGACATCGCGAAAGTGCCGATCATGATCGATTCCTCCAAATGGGAGGTGATCGAGGCTGGCCTGAAATGCGTGCAGGGCAAGGCGATCGTGAACTCGATCAGCCTAAAGGAAGGCGAAAAGCCGTTTTTGGAACAGGCGCGCAAGATCCTGCGTTATGGCGCTGCTACCGTCGTCATGGCCTTCGACGAGCAGGGGCAGGCCGATACGGCCGACCGCAAATATGAAATCTGCGCCCGCGCCTACAAGCTGCTGACCGAGAAGGTCGGCTTCCCGCCGGAAGACATTATTTTTGACCCGAACATCTTCGCGGTTGCGACTGGCATCGAGGAGCATAACAACTACGCCGTCGAATTCTTCGAGGCGGCCAAGCGCATCCGCGCGAACCTGCCGCATGCCCATGTCTCGGGCGGCGTGTCCAACGTCTCCTTCTCCTTCCGCGGCAACGAGCCCGTGCGCGAGGCGATGCACGCCGTCTTCCTCTATCACGGCATCAAGGCCGGGATGGATATGGGCATCGTTAATGCCGGCCAGCTTCCGGTTTATGAGGATATCGATCCGGAACTGCGCGAGCGCGTGGAAGACGTGCTGCTCAACCGCCGCCCCGACGCGACCGAGCGCATGCTGGAGATCGCCGAGCGGTTCCGCGGCAAGGGCAAGGCGCAGGAAGCCGATCTCTCCTGGCGCGAAAAGCCGGTGCGCGAACGCCTGACCCATGCCCTGGTGCATGGCATCGCCGATTACATCGACGAGGATGTGGAGGAGGCGCGCCATCTCTGCACCCGGCCATTGGAGGTCATCGAAGGCCCGCTGATGGATGGCATGAACGTGGTCGGCGACCTGTTCGGCGCCGGCAAGATGTTTCTGCCTCAAGTGGTCAAGTCCGCCCGCGTCATGAAGAAGGCCGTGGCCTATCTGCTGCCCTTCATCGAAGCGGAGAAGGCCCAAGGCCCCGCGCAGACGAATGGCAAGGTGCTGCTCGCCACCGTGAAGGGCGACGTGCACGACATCGGCAAGAACATCGTCGGCGTGGTGCTGCAATGTAACAATTTCGAGGTCGTCGATCTCGGCGTCATGGTGCCCTGCGCCCGCATTCTGGAGGAGGCGAAGAAGATCGGCGCCGATATCATCGGCCTGTCCGGCCTGATCACGCCGAGTTTGGACGAAATGTGCTACGTGGCTTCCGAGATGCAGCGCGAGGGCTTCACTCTGCCGTTGCTGATCGGCGGCGCCACCACCTCGAAGGTGCATACCGCCGTCAAGATCGCGCCGAACTATAAAGGTCCGGTCGTCTACGTCTCCGATGCTTCCCGCGCGGTGGGCGTTGCTGGCAAGCTGGTTTCGGTCAACGACCGCGAGGAATACGCGGCCGATATCGCCAGCGAATACGACAAGATCCGCGAGATCCATGCGCGCGAGCGCAATACCGGGCCGCGCCAGTCGCTGGCCGATATCCGCGCCAACAAGGCGAAGATCAACTGGGCCGGCTACAAGCCGCCGAAGCCGGCCTTCCTCGGCACCAAAGTGTTCGACGATTACCCGCTGGCGGATATCGTCGATCGCATCGACTGGACGCCGTTTTTCCAGTCCTGGGAATTGCGCGGCAAGTATCCGGATATCCTCACCGATAATGTGGTGGGCGAAGCGGCGCGGAACCTGTTCAATGATGCGCAGGCGATGCTCCAGCGCATCCTGGAGGAAAAGCCGATCAAGGCCCGCGCGGTGATCGGCTTCTGGCCGGCGAATCAGGTCGGCCATGACGATATCGCGCTCTACGCCGACGACAGCCGCAAGACGGAAGCAGCACGCCTGCATATGCTGCGGCAGCAGATGAAGCGTGACGGCACTCGCGCCAATCTCTGCCTCGCCGATTATGTCGCGCCGCAGGAAAGCGGCCTGGCCGATTATGTCGGCGCCTTCGCCGTCACCGCTGGCATCGGCCTCGATGAATGGCTGAAGGAATTCGAAGCCAAGCACGACGATTATTCCTCGATCCTGGCGAAAGCCCTGGCCGATCGTCTGGCCGAAGCCTTCGCCGAACGCATGCATGAACGGGTGCGCAAGGAATTCTGGGGCTATGCCTCGGACGAGGACTTGTCGAACGAGGACCTGATCGCCGAGAAATACCGCGGCATCCGCCCGGCGCCGGGCTATCCCGCTTGCCCAGACCACACCGAGAAAGCGACCTTGTTCAAGCTGCTCGATGCCACCAGACAGGCCGGCATCACCTTGACGGAAAGCTTCGCCATGTGGCCCGCGGCGGCCGTCAGCGGCTGGTATTTCGCCCATCCGGAAGCGCGCTATTTCGGCATCGGCCGGATCGAGCGTGATCAGGTTGCCGATTACGCCAAGCGCAAAGGCATGGATCTCGCGACGATGGAGCGCTGGCTGGCGCCGAATCTCGCCTATGATCCCGCACGCCCGGAAGCCGAAGCAGCGGAATAGGCGCCGCCATGCAGTTCCGCCTGGCGACCAAAGCCGATCTTCCTGAAATCGTCCGCCTTCTGGCTGACGACCATCTGGGTGCCACGCGCGAGCGCTACAGCGATCCGTTGCCGGAAAGCTATGGCCAAGCCTTCGATGCTTTGCAGCGTATCGGCTGCGAAGTCATTCTCGCTCTCGACGATACCAGCGCCATTATCGGCTGCCTGCAATTCATGATCCTGCCGGGCCTTGGCCAGCAGGGCCAGTGGCGTGCTCAGATCGAGGCAGTCCGTATCGAATCACGCTTGCGCGGCAAGGGGTTGGGCAGCGAGCTGATCCGCTATGCCATTGCGCGGGCGCGCGAGAAGGGCTGCGGCGTGGTGCAGTTAACCTCGGATAACAGCCGGGCAGGGGCGCATCGTCTCTACGAACGGCTCGGCTTCAAGGCCAGCCATGTCGGCATGAAGCTCAAGCTCGACTAGCTCGTTTATCCCCGTTCATTTCTGTGGCATCATCCCGATCAGAGGATCAACCGGTGAAACAACGCCCCAGAGCCGATTGCCGCAACTTCGGCTTGATGCAGTGCGGTGTCAGCGTCCACCCGATATATCCAGCAGAGCGCCGCTGACATAGCTCGCTGCATCATCCAGCAGCCAGATGATGGCTTCGGCGGTTTCCTGCGCGCTGCCGGGGCGGCCCAGCGGCGTCATCGCGCCCAGTCTTGCCGCGCGGTCGGGCTGGCCGCCGCTGGCATGGATATCAGTTTCGATCAGGCCGGGGCGTACGGCATTGACGCGGATACCTTCGGGGCCGAGTTCCTTCGCCAGGCCCAGGGTCATGCTGTCGATGGCGCCTTTCGATCCGGCGTAATCGACATATTCATCCGGCGCGCCCAGCCGGGCAGCGACCGATGAGACATTGACGATGCTGCCGCCTTTGCCGCCGCGCGACTTCGCCATCCGGCGCGCCGCCTCGCGGGCGCAGAGATAGGCGCCCAGCACGTTGATGTCGAAGATGCGCTTCATGCGCTCCAGCGAATAGTCGAGGAAGGGCTGCTTGCGGTCCAACACGCCGGCATTGTTCACGAAGCCGTCCAGCTTGCCGAAGACTTTCTCGACAGCGTCGAACACGGCGATCACGTCCGCTTCCAGCGATACGTCGCCCTTGATGGCGATAGCTTTGCCGCCTGCCGTTTGCACGGCCTTTACCACCTGTTCGGCGGCGGCCGCATTGCCGGCGTAGTTGACACCGACCGACCAGCCGCGCTGTCCGGCGAGGATTGCCGTGGCGCGACCGATCCCTCTGCTGCCGCCGGTAATCAGGATGGTCTTCGCCATTGCTATTCCTCCCTCGTGTGGTTCAGCGTCCGCCTGAGACATCCAATATGGCGCCGCTGACATAGCTGGACGCATCGTCCAGCAGCCAGACGATCGCCTCGGCCACTTCCTCCGCCGTTCCGGCGCGGCCCAGCGGCGCGCCGGCGCCGATCTGTCTGGCGCGATCCGGCATGCCGGCGCTGGCATGGATCTCGGTTTCGATCACGCCGGGGCGGATGGCGTTGACGCGGATACCCTCGGGGCCGACTTCCTTCGACAGCCCGATGGTCAGGCTGTCGATGGCGCCTTTCGATGCCGCGTAATCGACGAAGGTATTCGGCGCGCCAAGCCGCGCTGCGACCGATGAGATATTGACGATGCTGCCGCCCTTGCCGCCGCGCGATTTCGCCATGCGGCGCACGGCTTCGCGTGCGCAGAGTGTCGCGCCGAGAACATTGACGTCGAAGATCCGCTTTAGCCGCTCCAGCGGCATGTCGGCCAGCGCGGCATTGGGCGCGGCGATCCCGGCATTGTTCACGAAGCCGTCCAGTTTACCGAAGGCTTTCTCGACGGCATCGAACATGGCAATCACGTCGGCTTCACGCGCGATATCGCCCTTGATCACCACAGCCTTGCCGCTGGCAGCTTGCACGGCCTTCGCCGTGTCATGGGCCGCGGCTTCGTTGCCGGCGTAATTGATGCCGACCGACCAGCCGCGTCTCCCGGCCTGGATGGCGGCGGCGCGTCCGATCCCGCGGCTGCCGCCGGTAATCAGGATATTTTTCACGCCGCCTCCCATTTTAAGGATTACCAGGGAATTTCGCTGCCATCGTAATTGAAGAACTTGCCGGTATCATCCAGTTCCGCATGGGCGATGGTCTGGCGCAGGCCGGTAACGCTGGTTTCGGCGGTGATATCCGCCCCGGCGCCGCCCATATCGGTCTTCACCCAGCCCGGATGCAAAACGATGCAGGTGATGCCGTCGTTCTTCAGGTCTATGGCTAGGTTGTGCATTGCCGCGTTGATGGCGGCTTTCGAGGCACGGTAGACGTAAGAGCCGCCGGTGCCGAGCCCGACCGAGCCCATGCGGCTGGAAATGGTGGCAATTTTTGCCTGCTTGGCGCGCTTCAGGGCCGGCAGGAAGGCCAGCGCCACCTTCATCGGCGCGACGCTGTTGACCTGCAGCACCTTCAGATAGACATCGGGATCGCCGATGCTCAGGGCAGGATTGCGGGTGCCGTAGATGCCGGCATTGTTGATCAGAAGGTCGATGGCGCGCTCGGCATATTTCTGCGCCAGTGTGTCGACAGCCGCGTAATCGGTGACGTCCAAGGCTTCGACCGTCACCTTGCCCTTGATCGCCTGAAGCTCCTTGGCTTCCTTCGGGTCGCGGCAGCAGGCGATGATATCCCAGCCGTCAGCGGCATATTGCTTGACGAATTCCAGTCCGATCCCGCGGTTGGCGCCGGTGATCAGCAAGGTCGGCATGACGTTTCCTCCATATTACTAACTACGTGCCGCGATGCGGCGATACAGCGGTTGCAGCAGGCCGGGAAGCATATACATCGGCAGCTGCCCCATGGCGAAGAAGATCACCATGTCGAAGACCGCGCGGTCGGCCAGCGACACCATGACAAGGCCCATATTGCAGTTGCCCGTCAGGATGCCGAATGTCAGCGCGGCGGGTCGGCCCAGGCGGAAAATGCCGCGGCCGACGAAATAGCCGATCACCTGCAGCACCAGATTGGCGATAAAGGCGGAGGCAGTAGCGAGAATCACATAGCCCGGCTGCGCCAGCAGCTTGGCCGTGACGCCGTCCATGATGGCAATCGCAAACAGCACCAGCGCCAGCACGGAGGCGCCATCGATCAGCCGGCTGTTCTGCTGCAGCCAGCCCGGCGGCGCGCGCCAGCGCACCAGCAGGGCGCCGCCGAAGGCGAATCCGACCATGAAGGCCAGCCGCGCCATGAATTCGACCAGCGACATTTCGATCTCGATGCCGAGCAGGCTGAGCGCCAGCGGCGGCAGCGTGAAGGGCACCAGCGCGGTTGCGATCACCATGACGATCACCGCCAAGGCGGCATCAAGGCCAAGGATTAGCGAAATCGCCACCGTGCCGGTGATCGGCGGCGCCGCCGCCATCAGCACGATCGCTTCCATCAGGGGGCGTGGCAGCGGCAAGGGCGTCAGCGCGGCATAGACCAGCAGCGGACAGGCCAGCAGCAGGAAGGCGACAAGCGGCAGGGTGAGCAATGGGCGCTTCGCATAGGCATGGAAGGCCCGCCAGTCGAGCCGCATCAGCGCAAGCGTCAGCGGCAGCAGCAGGAAGACCACAAGGCCGGGCCGCAGCAGCGAAGCCAGGGGAGGGACGGCGAGGCCGACCAGCACGCCGCCGAACAGGAATTTCGTGGCATGGCGGCCCATGAAGTCGATGGCGCGGATCAGCATGGCCGGCATCCGCAAGGGAAAGGAAGGGGCTGGAACATCGATGGAACTATCATGTGGGGAGACAGGGGGCGAGCGAGCTTGTCGTTATGTTTCCGCAGCATAGCGCCAAAAGCACAAGGACGGCGAGTGTTGAATTGACCCCTGCATTGCCCTGTTGACGAGGAATTCTTAAACAATTAAATAGATGCTTAAATGTTTGAATATGATTCCATGAAAGATCAGCATGTCGTCCAGCTTGCGGACATGTTCCGCCTTCTGGGCGACCCGAGCCGTTTGCGGCTGGTGATCGCGCTCTGCCACGGCGAGGCCGCCGCCAGCGCGGTTGCCGCAGCAGCCGGTGTGTCACCGCAGCTTGCCAGTCATCATCTACGGCTATTGCGGGCGGCGCGGCTGGTGAAGACGGAGCGCAAGGGCAAGCAGGTCTACTACGCGCTGTCGGACGGACATGTGCGGCACATGCTGGAAGACATGATCGCCCATGTGATCGAACCGCATCGCGATGAAGCGCATCACGGCGATGCGCATCATCATGAGCATGTGTCGGAAGAACGCGGTTCGAAAGAGAACCGTCTGAAGGAAAAGGTGTGACCATGGGGGCATCCTGCCATCACGATCATCATCACGGCCACGACCATGGCAGGCAGAATGCCACCAAGCTGGCGCTCTGGATTGCCTTGATTCTGAACGGCGGGATGTTCGTCGTCGAACTCGGCGCCGGCATGATGGCCGGATCGACGGCCTTGCTGGCCGACTCCGCCGACTTCCTCGGCGACGCCGCCAATTACGGCATCGCGCTGATCGTGCTGCCGCTGGCGCTGGCCTGGCGCGCGCGGGCCGCGATGCTCAAGGGCGTCACCATGGGGCTGTTCGGCCTCTGGGTCACCTATGAGACCATCAACCACATCCTGCATGGCACCGTGCCTGAGCCCGCCACCATGGGCGTGGTCGGTGTGGCAGCCTTGATTGTGAACGTCGCGGTCGCCCTGATGCTGTTCCGGTTCCGCAGCGGCGACAGCAACATGCGCGCGGTCTGGATCTGCAGCCGCAACGATGCCCTCGGCAATCTCGCGGTTCTGCTGGCCGCCAGCGGCGTTTTCGCCACCGGCACGCCCTGGCCCGACATTACCGTGGCGACGCTGATGGCTGGTCTGGCGCTGTGGGGTTCTGCGCAGGTGATTGCCAGCGCCCGCGCGGATTTGCGCCAGGTTCACGCGCCGGCATAAGGACCAAAAAATAAGAATCCTTGAAATTTCCCGGGAACCGTCTATTTAGCGGATCACGTCCGGGCCCCTCTGGCTGCCTCTACGGGTTGGCAGCGATGTCGGACGGCTTTCTTTAAGCCACCCGCCCAACGTGACCCCAATGGACCTTTCCATCTTCCTGCAGCCGGCAGCGCTTGGCGCGCTTGCCGGTCTTATCGCCCTCGAGCTGGTGCTTGCGGTCGACAATCTGATCTTCATTACCATCGTCACTAACCGGCTGCCGCCCGAGAAGCAGCCGCTTGCCCGCCGCCTCGGCCTGATCGGCGCTGTGACCACGCGTATCATGCTGCTGCTGTCAGCCGCTTGGCTGATCACGCTGACTTCTCCGCTGTTTACCTTCTTCGAGAATGAAATATCCGGCCGCGACCTCGTGCTGCTGATCGGCGGCCTTTTCCTGATCTGGAAGGCGACGACTGAAATCCACGAACGCGTCACGCCGGACATGCCGGAAGAGCATGGGGAAGGCGAGGCGCCGGCGAAAAAGCGCTATCCGGCTTTCTGGGCGATCATCGGCCAGATCACCATCCTCGACATCGTCTTCTCGCTCGACAGCGTGATCACCGCCATCGGCCTGTCGCGCGATATCGAGATCATGGTCGCCGCCGTGCTGATCTCAGTTGCCATCATGATTGCCGCCGCCGAGCCGCTGGCGCGCTTTGTGAACAACAATCCCAATGTGGTGATGCTGGCCCTGTCCTTCCTGGTCATGATCGGCATGTCGCTGGTAGCAGAGGGCCTCGATTTTGAGGTGCCGAAGGGGATCATCTACGGCGCCATGGCCTTCTCGGTGATCGTCGAAGGGCTGAACATGGCCGCGCGGCGCGCCAAGCTGCGCAGCGCCTTCGCCGACATCCATGAAAGGCCAAAAAAAGACAGTCCTAAAGCCTGACCCGGGACGCCACGAAGCCGTCACTCTGCCGCCGTAATCCGGCGGCAAAGTATGACCATGCATTACCAGCCCGGCTTTTCCGCTCATCGCTCGGCCCATCCGCGCCGCGACAGCGTGGTGCGTGACATGGTGCGGCTGTACCGGAAGGCGCGCGGCGAAAGCGTCACCGTGCGGGATGCGGCGGAAATCTTCGCCGAGCATTCTGCGCCGCTGCTTCTGGTTTTGCTTGGACTGCTCGGCGTGATCCCGGCCCTGCCGCTCGGCGTCGTGGTCGGGCTGCTGGTGATCTGCGTGTCGCTCAGCATGCTGCTGCCGGGCAGCAGCGGGCCGTTCATCCCGCAGGTTCTCGGCCGTCGGCATCTGCCGCCGAAGATCCTGCAGCGGCTGATGCGCATCGGCGTGCCGCTGGTGCGCCGGCTGGAACGCTATTGCCGGCCGCGCCTGTTCTGGCTGACCAGCGGTCCCGGGCTTGGCATCGCCGCCATAACCATCGCCCTGCAAGGCATCGGCTTTGCCTTGCCGCTGCCCTTTGGCAACACACCTTTCGCTTTCGGCATCGTGCTGACAGCCTTCGGCCTGCTTACGCGTGACGGGCTGCTGACTCTGGCCGGCCATATTGTCGGCCTGGTCAGTGCCGGTTTCTTCACCATGCTTGGCATTGGTGCCGCGCAGGGCGGCGCAGTGCTTGGCAGCATGCTGCCATGGTAGGGAGACACAGATGACGTTCGCCGTGGTGATCAACGCCGCTTCCGGGACCGCCAAGCAGCATGGTCCGGATGCGCTCGCCGACCAGATCCGCCAGGCCCTGCAGGCCAGCCGTGACGAGGAGGCCGAGATTCATATCGTACCACCCGAGCAGTTGCCGGAAACCCTGCAGGCCATGGCCGCCAGGCATGAAGAATTATGGGTCGGCGGCGGCGACGGCACCTTGCGCTCGGCCGCGGAACTGGTGATCCAGCGCAACGGCACTCTCGGCGTGCTGCCTTTGGGCACGATGAATTTGCTGGCGCGCGATCTGAACATCCCGCTGGAGATCGAAAAGGCGGTGCAGGCGATCGCGCAGGCGCCAGTCGATGCCATCGATGTCGGCCGCATCAATGACGGCATCTTCCTGAATAAGTCGGCGCTCGGGCTTTATCCGGAAATGGTGGTGGACCGCGAACGCCGCCGCCGGCTGATGGAGATGGATAAATGGCCGGCTATGCTTCAGGCCGCCTGGCGGGCACTGCGCCGCCATCGGCAACTGGAGATCACCATCGGGTATCGCGGCGTCGAGCGCCAGATTGAATCGCCTGCGCTGGTCGTCGCCGTTGGTCCGTATGAGTTTCGCGCCGGGCGGCTTTTCGGCCGCACCGATCTGAAAAGCGGCGAATTACGCGTCTATGTCAGCCACAAAAAGAACTGGCTCGGCTCGGCCGGTCAGATGGCCAAGCTCTTCCTCGGCACGCTCGAAGACGATGCCGAGTTCGAGACCATCCAGGCCGAGCATATCGTCATCGATCTGCCGCGCTCCAAGCCGGTCGCCAATGATGGCGAGATCGACATGCTGTCAGGTCCGATCCGCTACGCCGTGATGCCGCACGCGCTGAAAGTGCGCCGGCCGGCAGAACCGGCCTGCGAATAGACAGTACAGTCTTCACACCGGCCGTGCGCGATCCGCAATGGCGCGGGTGTCGATGCCCTTGGGCAAAGTGCCGAAGGCGCGGCCCCAGTCGCCGCCCAGCCGGCTGGCGCAGAAGGCATCGGACACCGCCGCCGGCGCATGGCGCACCAGCAGCGCGCCCTGCAAAGCAGTCATCATCTTCTCCACCACATGGCGGGCACGGTGCTCGATCTCGGAAAGATCGGCGAATTCGTCCTTCAGGTTGCCGATGGCGACATCCAACCGCCTATCGCTGCCAAGCGCCGGCGCCAGTTCGGCGAAAAACGCCTCCAGCACATCCGGGCTCTTCTGCAGCGCGCGCAGCACGTCGAGACACATCACGTTGCCCGAGCCTTCCCAGATCGAGTTAAGCGGGATCTCCTTGTACAGCATGCCCAGCGGCCCTTCGTCGACATAGCCGTTGCCGCCCAGCACCTCCATCGCCTCGACCACCGCATTCGGCGCGCGCTTGCACACCCAGTATTTCACTGCAGGCGTGCAGAGGCGGCGGAAGGCGGCTTCCTGCGCATCGTCCCCGGCGCGGTCGAAAGCGCGCGCCAGCCGCATCGCCAGGGCCGTCGCGGCTTCGGACTCAATCGCCAGATCGGCCACCACATTGGTCATCAGCGGCTGATCGATCAGGTGACGCTGAAACGCGCGGCGGTGATAGACGTGATGCAGCGCCTGCGCCACCGCGCCGCGCAGCAGGCCGGCCGAGCCCAGCGCGCAGTCGAGCCGCGTATAGGTGCCCATTTCGATGATGGTCGGCACGCCGCGGCCTTCCTCGCCCAGCAGCCAGCCATGGGCGCCGTGGAACTCCACTTCCGACGAGGCATTCGACCTGTTGCCGACCTTGTCCTTCAGCCGCTGGATATGGATGGCGTTCTTGCTGCCATCGGGCAGCCAGCGCGGCACGAAGAAGCAGCTCAGTCCGTTCGGCGAATGCGCCAGCACCAGATGCGCATCGATCTGCGGGCAGGAGAAAAACCATTTATGCCCGGTGATGATGTATTCGGCGCCGGGGCCGCCCGCGCCGACCGGAACGGCCTTGGTCGTATTGGCGCGCACATCCGAGCCGCCTTGCTTCTCGGTCATGCCCATGCCGATCAGCGTGCCGGTCTTTTCGGCAATTGGCTTGTTGCGCCCGTCGTATTGGCGCGAATAGATCTTCGGCAGCCAGATTTCGGCAATCGCCGCATCGCGCTTGATGGCCGGCACGCAGCCATAGGTCATCGTGGTCGGGCATTGGCTGCCCGGCTCGATCTGCGCATGCATGATATAGGCCGCGGCGCGGGCGACATGCGCGCCCGGCTTGGGCTCGGCCCAGGGCGCGGAATGCAGGCCCTCGCCGATGATCAGGCTCATGATGTTGTGCCAGGCGGGATGAAACTCGACTTCATCGACGCGATGGCCGAAACGGTCGAAGAGTTTCAGCTGCGGCGGGAATTTATGCGCCAGCCGTCCTTGCTCGATCACCTCGGCCGAGCCCAGTTTGGCACCATAGGCGGAAAGGCGGTCCTTGGCCCAGCCTGCGCCGTTGCTCTCGGCCGCATCCATCAGCGCGCGATCGGTGGTGAAGAGGTTGTAATCCTCCAGCGCCGGCGTCTGGTTGAAGACTTCATGGGTCTGGAAGGCGGTCAATGCAGTCTGCGCAGTCATGGCGTTTCTCCCGTTATATTTTGCGGCCGTCATAACGCGCAGCCGGATAGCTTGAGGCGAGATAATTTCAGTCCAGGCATGGGGCCTAGGGCCTGCACGCAGAAGCGTGCCAGGCCGCCGATCAGCTGATCCTGATTGGTGCGCTTGGCCTGCGGCGCCAGGGGGCCGATCAGGGCTTCGTTCAGCGCGCCGACAATCGCCGAAGCCGTCAGGACGGCATCCTGCTCGGCGATCTCGCCGGCCTTGATGCCGTCTTCGATGATGGAAACGAAAATGTCGCGATAGGGGATGCGATAGCGCAGGCGGTCGGCTTCGATCAGCGGATCGACCGGCTCGGCCAGCAAAGCATAGGCCAGCCTGCGGCCTTTCAGGGCGCGCTTGGCGAAAACCTGCACGACGCGGGCGATGCGTTCTCGTGCATTGCCAGGCTGCCGGGCGGCTTCGGCGCAGACGTCGATCTCGCGTTGTGTTGCGCGGCGGAAGACCTCATCGAACAGATCGGCCTTGGACGGGAAGTAGCGGTAAAGCGCTCCAGTCGACAGGCCAGCCTCGGCGGCAATCGCCGGAATCCCGGCGCCGCCATAGCCATATTCGGCAACCAGCTTGATCGCCGCATCGACGATGCGTTCGCGCGTTTCGTTCAGCCGCGCCTCTACCGCTTCGGTGCGCCGGTAGGCCATCGCGTTCCTCCTGGCCAAGAAGTGAAACAGGTTTCACTGCTTTTGGCAAGGAAGATGTGAAACGGCTTTCACTCCTACAGGCCGCCGATCGGTCAGCCTGCCGGTGTTCAATGCACCGTTTCAGACAGCATCCGCATCGCCACGCCGCGCATCTGCTCGGCGGGCTTGGGCAGGCCGCTGCGGTCGCTGTAATCGAAGAAGCTGCGAAAGGCGCGCCGCTTCTTGCGCAGGCGGTGCTCACGGCTCAGCGCGCCGGCGAAGAACAGATCGGCCAGCCCGACGGCGGTGACCGCCGCCAGCGCGACCGGCAGCAGCGGCTGTTTGCGCTTGTGCCGCAGGGGCTCTGCCAGCGTGCCGAGATCGATGATGTCGCCCACCACGCGGGCCCAGATCCAGGGCGCGGGATTGTCGCGGTTGGCGAGGATGCCGAAACCGGTGGCCAGCTCGCGCAGGCCATAAAGCCGCAGCAGCGGCTCGCGCCCCTGCAGGCCCACCTTGCGGGCGATGGGCCGCGGCGCCAGCAGTTCCACCATCCCCAGCGCGATGCTGAAGCCCGCCAGGCCATAGGTCAGCGTCCGCATTGTGGCGGTTCCGGTCGAGGAACTGCGTTTGCGTAACATCATGTCGGCCTCCTCAGGGTGTTAGCACCACCTTCACGCAGCCATCCTGCTTGTCGCGGAAGCGACGATACATTTCCGGACCATCTTCCAAAGATGCGCGATGAGTGATCACGAAGGACGGATCAATCTGGCCTTCTTCGATCAGGCGCAGCAGATCGTCAATCCAGCGGTTGACGTGGGTCTGACCTGTGCGAATGGTCAGCCCCTTGTTCATGGCCGCGCCGAAGGGGATTTTGTCGATCAGGCCGCCATAGACGCCGGGGATGGAAAGGATGCCGGCCGGGCGGCAGACATAGATCATCTCGCGCAGCACATGCGGGCGATCCGTTTCCAGCATCATCGCCTGCTTCACACGGTCATAGACCGAATCCACGCTGCCGGTCACATGCGCCTCCAGACCCACGGCATCGATACATTTGTCGGGGCCCTTGCCGTCGGTCAGATCGTTCAACCGCTCGACCACGCTTTCTTCCTCGAAGTTGATCGGGATCGCGCCGCCGGCCTCGGCCATCTGCAGGCGTTCATGCACGCGGTCGATGGCGATGATCTGCCTGGCGCCCAGCAGCAGCGCGCTGCGAATGGCGAACTGGCCGACCGGACCGCAGCCCCAGATCGCAACGGTATCGGTCGGCTGGATCTCGCAGTTGATCGCGGCCTGCCAGCCGGTGGGGAAGATGTCGCCCAGGAACAGCACCTGATCGTCGGTCAGGCCATTCGTGATCTTCACCGGCGCCACGTCGGCATAAGGCACGCGCACATATTCGGCCTGGCCGCCCGCATAGCCGCCGGTGAGGTGGCTGTAGCCGAACAGGCCCGCCGTGGTATGGCCGAACATCTTGTCGGCGACCGACTTGTTGCGGTTGCTGCGTTCACAGACGGAGAAATTGCCGCGCTGGCACTGGTTGCATTCGCCGCAGCAGATAGTGAAGGGCACCACCACGCGGTCGCCGACCTTCAGCTTCTTGTTCTCCGGCCCCACCTCCATCACTTCGCCCATGAATTCATGGCCCATGATGTCGCCATGCATCATGCCGGGCACGAAGCCATCATAGAGATGCAGATCGGAGCCGCAGATAGCGCAGCTTGTTACCTTGATGATGGCATCGCGCGGATGCTCGATGATCGGGTCGGGAACGGAGTCGCAGCGAATATCTTTCTTGCCATGCCAACACAGCGCTTTCACCGGCATCTCCCGCTTTCGAGGTCACGATCACCGAGGAACAGGGCGCGCCGGTCTTTGTTCCGGACCATGGAACCGGAGCCAGGAAAGCAGGAGGTAGGGTAATTTCAGGAAGGGGCAGGCCGGCGCGGGCCTATGCGCTGCGGACCTATGCGACGTCCAGCCTAAACTCGCCCCGCGCCAGGCTTTTGCCGTTCACCAGGATTTCCACGCCATGCAGGCCGGCATAATAGCGCCGCGTAGTGATCGGCTTCAGTGAATGGCGCTTCTCAAGGACGATGCTCTCGCCCGGCCCGAGCCTGGGATTGGACAGTTTGAAGACCTTCGGCCGCTGCTTGCCGCGGGCATCGCACCAATGGATAGTGTAACCGACGGAAAGCGTCGCGGCTTTTTTGCCGTCATTGGTCAACGTCACCGTGAACTGGACAGCATCGCCAACCCGGTAGCGTTCGGCGGCAATGCGGAAGGCGCGCGCGGAAACCGGCACCGCATGATCGAAGCCCAGCAATTGAAGTGCGCGTACATCGCCTTTCTTGACCAGGCTGCGCAGCCCATGACGGACAGTATCGAGTGTGCTCTCGCGATCTTCCTTCAGCCAGCGCTGGGCAATGGCGATCGCGATATTTGGATGATCCTTGGCGATGTCGTTCAGGTTGTTTGCCACCGAGCGGCGCACATTCTCATTCGGATCAGCGCGCAGCGTTTCGATGATCTCCAGCACCGGTGCCGGATCGGCAATGAAGCTCTTGAGCCGCAGGCCCCAGGGCAGACGCGGCCGTAACCCTTCCGAGCACAGGCGACGCACCCGCCAATCCTCATCCGTCACCCAGTCGCGGATCGCTGCCATGGTGAGATCGTAATGATGCAGCAGGTAGTAGCGGATATCGAACTCCGCGCTGAAAAAGCGCGTCATCCGGTTCAACGCTGCCAGCGACAGCTCCGGATGATCGAGGCCGTAAGCGCCGACGAAATTCAGGAAGGGCAGGTGGCGGAAGCCGCTCATGGCCTCCATTTCGGTCTTAACGCCATCATCGAGGCCGATGCTGCGCAGCAGGATGTCGAGCGCGGCCGGATAATCCTGCGGCAGGTGGCGACGAAGTGAGGCGGCGATGGTTTTCGCGCGGTCCATCAGTTCCAGAAACGGCAAAGCCGCCATCACCTCGGCGGTGAAGTCCTTATGCGGAAAGGCCGGATGGATGGTGCGGATGCGTGCGGCGATCCCGGCCACGATTTCGGCGTTGTAGAAGTCTTTGAGTTGGGCAGCCATGAATGCAGGCAGATTGACAAGGCGAAGATGGGTTCTATATATGTTCTTTTTCGCGCTGTCTAGTGGAGCGGCGCCCGAGAGGAGCTGCCTGAGCGCTGCCAAACGAACGGATTGGATTGGGCGCAGTCAGGCTCAAACGGGCGAGGATGGACTCGAAACAGTCGGAAGCGGAGGCTCAAACGGTTCGAAACGGATCCAAACGGTTCAAAACGGGCCTGAAAAATGCGATTTTGATAGCAACGATATCATTCCACAGACTAGCGCTGTTGCTTTTCCTTAACGGCAAAATCGTTACAGTCCCTCCATGCAACTGATCTTCATCTATGGCAAACCCGCCACCGGCAAGCTGACCGTCGCCCGGGAACTCGCCTCCATCACCGGCTACAAGCTGTTCCAGAACCAGCTTGCCGTTAACCTCCTGCTGCCTGTCTTCGACTTCGGCTCCACGCCCTTCGTCGAACTGCGCGAGGAAATCTGGCTGCTGGTTTTCCGCCGCGCCGCCAAGGAGCGTCTGCCTGGACTGGTCTTTACCTTCGCGCCGGAAACCACGGTGCGGCCCAGCTTCGTTGAGGAGACCATCGACATCGTTGCCTCCGCCGGCAGCCGTGTGCGCTTCGTCGAGCTGACCTGCCCGAAGGAAGAATTGCTGGAGCGCATCGACGCCAAGTCGCGCCGCCAGAGCGGCAAGCTGGCCTCGCGCCTGGAATTCGAAAGGCTGGATGCTGCAGGCGTGTTTGCGACCTCGCATATGCCGAAGGCGGAGATCACCGTCGATACCGGATCGCTGAAGCCGGAAGAGGCCGCCGAGAAGATCCGCAAGGAGCTGCGCCTGCCGCGTGCCAAGCTCTGATCGAAAACACCTGATCAAAAAACTCAAAAAAGAAGAGGCGGCGGATTGCGCCGCCGCCTTTTTGTTTGTGGTGTCTGACAGGCTCGGTTAGTGGCCGTCAGCTTTGCATTACAGGCTGAAGCGCAGGCCGAGCGTGGCCGAGGTAAGGGACTGCTTTTCCTGACCGGTGGTCGACCAGCGATGGTCGACATGGCCATACAGGCTGGTGGTGGCGGAAAGCTGGCTCGTGAAGCCGACGCCGATCTCCGGCGAGACATGGCCGAAGCGATTGTCGATGGCGTCTGATTCCATCACCACATAGTCAGTGCCGCTGAGGCCGCGCCAGAGATTGGCCTTGAGGTAAGGCTGCCAGAAGCCCTCTGCGGTACGCTCGGTGTAATGCAGGCGCAGGCCGATGCGGCCGGTCAGGGTATCGTCCTCCTGCCAGCGGACCGGCGAGAAGTCGTCCCGGCTGTCGTCGAGCGACAGGGTCTGGGCGATGATCTGAGCCTGCGGCTCGATCTGCCAATTGCCGGTGAGCGCGATCGCCTGGCCGGCTTCGAGCGAGGCGGTATAACTCGCGCCGCTGGTCTTCATGCCCGTGTCGTAATCGGAGCGGGCGGTGACATCGAACCAGTTGCCCTGGATCACCGCATCCAGATATCCGCCGGAGGAGGTGTAATGGGTCCAGTAGGCGCCAGCCGTCTTGCCCCTGAGGTCGACGCTTCCGACAGGAAGATCGTGGCGTCCGAGCGCGAAGCCGTTGAGGTCGGTGCTCTGGATGGCGTAGCCGACATAGACGCCCAGACGGTCCTGTCCGCCGTCGTCGTCGCGCGAGCGGTAGAGATCGAGGCCGGATTGCAGGCCAACGATGCGGGACCGCGTCGCGCGGGCGCCCACCGTCCCCGACCAGCGGCCGTCGCCGTACTCGCCGATGACGCGCGCCCAGGAGGCTTCGTCATTGGCGCCCTGGGCCTGTTCGCCGACGCGCTCGTGCAGCGTGCCGATCAGCGCTAGGTCCATGGCGCGCACCAGCGCCGGAACCGGCGCATACAGGGCCACCTCAGGGCGGTACAGCGGCGTTTCGTCCTCGATGCGGAAGGAGCGCAGGAACCAGTCCTCGTTGCTCGTGGTGCCGCCGCGGAAGAGAAGATATTCGTAGACGCCTGCGGCGATGCGGCCGGAGAGATGGAAGGCGTCCGCCGCGGTGGTGGCGCCGTTCACCGCCTGCACGATGCGGATGCCGTCGCCGGTGGTCTGCTCGCCGGTGCCGCCGGCATTGGTGATGGCAATGCCGGTCGTGCCGCTGGCCGCGCCGCCGTCGATCACCAGGACGTCGCTGGGAGAGGCGTCGTCGCCGAGGTGGGTATTGAGACCCAGCACGCCGTTCTGGCCAACAAAGTTGTTCACCGTCAGGGTGGAGAATGTGCCGGTGTTGGGGACGAAGACGATGTGGCCGGCATTGGTGATGGTGCCCGCGTTGGAGGATCCGGTGACGTTCCAGCGGCTGCCGGCATCGAGGGTAATGTCGGGCGTGCCCGATGACAGGCCGGTCCAGATGGAGTTCGCTAGGCTGAGATTGACCGTGTTGCCCGGATCGACGAGGAGATCGCCGCTCCAGTCCGATCTGCCGGTGAAGGAAGCATTGACCACATGACCGGCACCCTCTACCGAGAAAGCGCCTTCAATGCCGCTGACGTCGTTGACGTCGAGCGAGAGAGCGCTCGGGGTGAGGCCATTTGCTTCGACCGATACGAACTGCCGCTGGCCGTTGACGATGCCGGACGTGATGGCGACGGGGCCGTTCAGGGTGACCGATCCGGTGTCGCCGACGACGTGGATGATGGCTCCCTGGCTGGCGGCCAGGCTGCCGCCGTTGACGGTGATCTGGTTGGGATCGGCCAGCGTGCCGCCATCCATGTAGATGGCGGCAGAGGAGAGGCCGCTAACCGAGACATCGACATTGGTGGCGGTGAGCGAGCCGCCGTTACGGGCCCTCAGGCCGTCGGCATTTGCCCCCGTCGTCGTGATTGTCGAATTTTCGAGCGTCAGCACACCACCCATTGAGGCATAGGCGCCTCTCGACAGGTTACCGGTCGTGGTGACCGACAGGTTCCGTCCGATCGCCGTTGCGCCGTCCACCGCCGTGATCCCGTATGAATCATCCCCTTGGGTGCTGATCGTGCCGCCGGTGGCATCGATTCTGCTGCCCGCGTTCCAAGCGAACAGGCCCTCGCTCAGGGTGCCCGCGGTGGAGACGTTGACATTGCTGAGCGTCACCTGGCTTCCGCCGAATGCCCACACGCCGATTGCGTCCGTGTTGGCAGAGGTCCGGATGTCACTGTTGGAAAGCGTAATCTGCGCACCGTTGCCCGCGACGACGCCATGACCGGCGACGCCGCTTGTCTGGATATTGAGGCCAGATCCGTTGAAGATACTGCCATTATCTAGGGCGTAGATGCCGGCGCCGCGGTCGCCAAGTGTGACGATGCTGCTGTTGGTAAGGGTGAGCGAGGAGGCCTTCTCTACGAGAGCGCCGTAAGAGCCAGCAAAGCCGATTGCCCCCCCTCTGTCCGGATGCTGAGGCTAGTGCCGGTGAGACTTGCGCCGTCCGTAGACCAGACAGCGATTGCGCTCGCACCGGTTGTCGTGATGCTGCCCCTCTCCAGGATCATCGTGCTTCCTGCATCCCTGGAAAAGGCGCCCTGTGATTCATCGCCGCTGGCGGAGACGGTGAAGTCATAGGCATTCAGGGTGCCGCCATCAGTCGCTTCGAGGCCGTAGGAGTTGGTGCCCAGGATGGTGACCGAGGCGCCATTCAGGATGATCTGTCCGGTCTGCGAGGCCTGAGCGCCGGCCGTCCCGCCTAAGGTAGTCTGGAGGGTGACGGAATTGCCGGTATAGGTGCCGCCCGTGACCCGCACGGCCGGCGTGTTGGCCACATTACTCTGGCGGGTGACGCCATTGTCTTCGCAGGCGCCAGCGGCAAGGGAAACCGGGGCGGGCGCCGAGGCGCACTGGGCGAAAGCATGGTCCGGTGCCAGCACGAAAAGCGTTGCCAGGGAAGCCAGCAGCAGCCCGGCTGCGGCGGAGGCAAGCCGTATCCCAGGCGTCTGGGATCGGGATGTTCTATGCAGAGCAGTCTGTTTCTTGCGGTTCGTCCTCATATTTGCCTCCATTTGAACATCCGGAGGGTGAAAGGCTGGTATCGCCTCGCTACTAGCAGAGGATTATAGGTATGGGAATACCGCTGTAAAACTTTCGGTGGTGTAATTTGTTAGTAACCCTAATGAAATCCGGGAAATCCGGGCAATGACAACCCCGCCTCGCTGTGCCCTGGCGGCCGAATAGTGAAAAAGAAAGGGCGGCGGATTGCTCCGCCGCCCTCTTTTTTATCGTGGCTGGACAGGTCGGTTATTCGGCCGCTTCAGCCTTGCCGAAGCCGCCGCCCGAAGGCGTGGCGATGACGAACACGTCGCCCGGCTGCATCTGGATCGAGCAACGGCCTTCGAGTTCGACCTTCTCGCCGTTCTTGCGCTCAACCCACTGACGGCCGGTTTCGCCATTCTCGCCGCCGGCGAGGCCGAAGGGCGCTACCTTGCGGTGCGAAGACAGCAGGGTCGCCACCATCGGCTCAAGGAAGCGCATGCGGCGGATGGTACCGTCGCCGCCCTTATGCTTGCCCTTGCCGCCCGAGCCGCGCCGGATGCGGAAGCTTTCCAGCAGGACGGGGAAGCGGAATTCCAGCACTTCCGGATCGGTCAGGCGCGCATTGGTCATATGGGTATGAACCGCGTCGCAGCCGTCGAAATCCGGGCCGGCGCCGCTGCCGCCGCAGATAGTCTCGTAATACTGGTACTGGTCGTTGCCGAAGGTGAAGTTGTTCATCGTACCCTGGGCCGCGGCCATCACACCCAGCGCACCGAAGATGGTGTCGGTGATGCATTGGCTGGTCTCCACGTTGCCTGCCACCGTGGCAGCGGGATATTGCGGATCGAGCATCGAGCCTTCGGGGATGATGATCTCCAGCGGCTTCAGGCAGCCGCCGTTCAGCGGGATGTCGCTGTCGACCAGGCAGCGGAAGGCATAAAGCACAGCCGCCACGCAGACCGCCTTCGGGGCGTTGTAGTTGGTCGGATGCTGGCCCGAGGTGCCGGTGAAGTCGATCTTGGCGGTACGGTCCTTGTGATTGACCGTGACCTTGACCTTGATCTCGTAGCCGTCATCCATCGGATAGGTGAATTCGCCGTCCTTCAGGCGGCTGATCACCCGGCGCACGGACTCTTCTGCATTGTCCTGCACGTGGCGCATATAGGCGCGCACGACATCCAGACCGAACTGGTCGACCATCTTGCGCAGTTCCTGCGCGCCCTTTTCGCAGGACGCGATCTGCGCCTTCAGATCGGCGATGTTCTGATGCGGATTGCGCGACGGGTACTTGCCGCTCTTCAGGATGGCAATGGTTTCCTCTTCAAGAAACTTGCCGCCATCCACCAGCAGTACGTTATCGAGCAGCACGCCTTCATCCTCGACGGTCTTGCTGTCGGGCGGCATCGAGCCCGGCGTGGTGCCGCCGATATCAGCATGGTGACCGCGGCTGCCCAGATAGAACAGCACTTCCTTGCCGTCCTTGTCGAAGACCGGCGTGATCACCGTAACGTCCGGCAGATGGGTGCCGCCGGCATAGGGTGCGTTCAGCATGTAGACGTCACCAGGCTTCATCTGCCCGGCACGCTTGCGCATGATCGTCTTGATGCTTTCCGACATCGAGCCCAGATGCACCGGCATATGCGGCGCATTGGCGATCAGTTCGCCGTCGAGGTCGAAGATGGCGCAGGAGAAGTCCAACCGCTCCTTGATGTTGACGGAATAGGCGGTCTTCTCCAGTACCGAGCCCATCTGCTCGGCAATCGACATGAACAGATTATTGAAGATTTCCAGCATCACCGGATCGACTTCGGTGCCGATCGCCTTGCGCACGGGCAGGGCTTCGACGCGCTTGAGCACCAGATCGCGGCGCTCGGTCAGACGCGCCTGCCAGCCCGGCTCGACCACGATGGTGCTGGTCGACTCGGTGATAATGGCCGGGCCCTTGATGGTCTCGCCCGGACGCAGCACGGTGCGGTCGTAGATCGGCGTGTCGCGCCAGGCGCCTGCCATATAGGCCTGACGCCGTGCTTGCACCGGGATGTCGCGCTGATCGCGCACTTCCTTCACCGTTTCGGTGACATCCGGCGCCCGCTCGCCCTGGCCGACGACTTCGACCGCGACGGAGGCAGCGATGAGCTGCTTCTCCGGGCTGATGAAGCCGAAGCGCTGGCGATGAGCTGCTTCGAAGGCCGCCTTGATTTCACCCATGGTGCCGAAATCGACAATCAGCGCCGAGTCCGAGCCGCCGTAACGCACATGCAGCTTGCGCAGCACGCTGATCTTGGCTTCCGGCACGCCCTGGGCCAGCATCTCGTCGCGGGCATCCTTGGCGAGGGCTTCGAGTTCATTGGCTAGGCCGGCGATGGCGGACTGATCCAGTACGATTTCGACCGACTTCTCGCGCAGCACGCGCTGATCGGCCAGACCCATGCCATAGGCCGAGAGCACGCCGGCCAACGGATGCAGCAGAACCTCGGTCATGCCCAAAGCGTCGGCCACGAGGCAGGCATGCTGGCCGCCGGCGCCGCCGAAGCTGGACAGGACATACTTGGTGACGTCATAGCCGCGGGCGACCGAAATCTTCTTGATCGCGTTGGCCATGTTCTCGACGGCGATGGCAAGGAAGCCTTCCGCCATCTGCTCGATGCTGCGCTTGTCACCCGTCTCGGCCTGCACGCGCGCCTGCATTTCGGCGAACTTCTTCTTCACGATCTCGGCATCCAGCGGCTCGTCGCCGTTCGGGCCGAACACGGCCGGGAAGAAATCCGGCTGCAGCTTACCCAGCATGACGTTGCAGTCGGTGACCGTCAGCGGACCGCCACGGCGGTAGCAGGCCGGACCCGGATTGGCGCCGGCGCTGTCCGGGCCGACGCGATAGCGGGCGCCGTCGAAATGCAAGATCGAGCCACCGCCCGCCGCGACCGTGTTGATCGACATCATTGGCGCGCGCATGCGCACGCCGGCCACCATGGTCTCGAAGGCGCGCTCATATTCGCCGGCATAATGGCTGACGTCGGTGGAGGTGCCACCCATGTCGAAGCCGATCACCTTGTCGAAGCCGGCGCGGGTCGAGGTCTCAACCAGGCCGACGACACCGCCAGCCGGACCAGAGAGAATGCTGTCCTTGCCTTGGAAGAAATTCGCATCCGCCAGGCCGCCATTGGACTGCATGAACATCAGCCGCATGCCGTTTTCGGCCGCGGTCAGCTCATCGGCGACCTGATTCACATAGCGGCGCAGGATCGGCGACACATAGGCGTCCACCACGGTGGTGTCGCCGCGGCTGACAAACTTGATCAGTGGCGAAACCTGATGGCTGGCCGAGACCTGGGTGAAGCCGATCTTCCTCGCGAGCTCAGCGACCTTGGCCTCGTGATCGGTATAGCGGTAGCCATGCATGAACAGGATGGCGACGGAACGGATGCCGTCGTCATAGGCTTCCTTCAGTGCCTTCTCGGCGGCCTTCAGATCCAGCGGGGTTTCGATGGTGCCGTCGTTGCGCACGCGCTCCGGCACTTCGACGACACGCTCGTAGAGCATCTCGGGCAGCACGATATGCAGCGCGAAGAGATTGGGGCGCGTCTGGTAGCCGATGCGCAACTGATCGGCGAAGCCTTCCGATACCAGAAGCAGCACGCGGTCGCCCTTGCGCTCCAGCAGCGCATTGGTCGCTACCGTCGTACCCATCTTCACGGCGGCAATTTTGCCTTTTGGCAGCGGCTCTCCGGCTTTCAGGCCGAGCAGGTCGCGGATGCCTTGCACCGCGGCGTCACGATAGCGCTCCGGATTTTCCGACAGCAGCTTGTGGGTGACGATCGATCCGTCGGGCTTGCGGCCGACAATGTCGGTGAAGGTGCCGCCCCGGTCGATCCAGAATTCCCACTGGCCGTTGGTGGAGGAGGCGGATGAAGTCTGGGACATCGAAAAACTCCGGAAGCGAGTCAAATGAGGGGCGCACGATCACAAAACGTTGATAAAATGTCAACGTTATCCTGCGGCCTATAATGACGCTGCGGCGCGGGCCGCCTGATCATACATGCCGGACAGCGCCCGCATCAGATCGGCGATCTTGGAGGGGTCACCCTGACTAGAGGTTGTCAGGGCGGGGCGGATCAGGTCGTAGGCATCGCCCAGCAGCTCCTCCCGAATTTTGCGATATTCCAGGCAAAGGGCGCGGCCCTTTTCGGTGGTGGAGTAGAAAATCTCCTTTCCCCGCCGCTCACCCTGGATCAGGCCCAGGCGGACCATCTTCTTGAGGCCGTAATTGACGGTGTGAGTGTCTTCGACATTCAGCACCAGACAAAGATCGGCGAGTCGCTTTGGCCGATCGCGATGATTGACGCTGTGCAGAACCATCACATCCAAGGCTGCCAGATCAGGCTGACCGGCTGCTGTCATGCAGCGCACGATCCACCGGCTGAATGCATTGCCAGTCATCATCAGGGCGAATTCAAACTCGCTCAGCGCGGTCAGTTTTTCGCTGGCCAGATGTGCAGAAGAGACAATCGGGCGCCGGGCGGTCTGTGCTGCCTCGGCCTTGTCGCCGGATGCACTGTTTTTCGTCATGAGTCTGCCTGTTTCCATACTTTGCTGCCGCCCCTGGGGCAGCCGGCTGCAATCGGCACACTCGTGCATACCCCCCTTGCACGAGGCGCATAACCGTTTCGCAAAGAAGCGTAGCTTGCAATACCCTGGCTTTGCTAGGGTCCCCGCCCATGAAACCCCCGCACATCGCCCTGATGCTGCTGATCTGCGCCATCTGGGGCTATAATTTCGTCGCCTCAAAGATCGCGGTGTCACAGTTTCCGCCGGTCTTTTTCACCGGGTTACGCTTTCTCGGTCTGGCGTTGCTCATGATCCCCTGGCTGAAATGGCAGAAGGGACAGATGAAGCTTGTCCTGCCCTCGGCGTTGCTCATGGGTACCCTGCATTTCGCGCTGATGTTCAACGGGATTGCACTGGCCGATGACGTGTCGGTCGTTGCTGTGGTCGTTCAGCTGGGCGTGCCGATCTCGACCCTCATGGCCTGGGCGATGCTGGGTGAGCGGGTGCGCTGGAAACGAGGGCTCGGCATCGCGCTTGCGTTCCTTGGCACCATGATCATCAGCTTCGATCCCCGGGTGTTCAGCTATAAAGGCGCGATCCTTTACTGCCTGGGCAGCGTTTTTGCGATGTCCTATGGGCAGATCCTGGTACGCCGCATTCAGGGCGTGGATACGTTCACCATGCAGGCCTGGGTCGGCGCGATCAGCGGCCCGAGCCTGCTGCTGATTTCCTTCCTTGTGGAGGACGGTCAGATGCAGAGCGCCATGGATGCGAGCTGGGTGCATTGGGGAATGGTTGCCTATGCCGTGCTTGGTGTGTCACTGATCGGTCACGGCGGAGCTTATTTTTTGCTGCGACGCTATCCCGTCAGCATCGTCAACCCGGGGTTCACACTGGCGCCGATCCTCGGAATCGTCTCCGGTATTGTGTTTCTGGGCGAGCGGCTCAGCGAGCGTGTGCTGATCGGGGCGGCGTTGACTTTGGTAGGCGTTTTGATTGTCACTCTTCGCGAGGCTAAGGTCGCCGAAGCGCGCGGAGCATTACCCGAGGAACCGGCTGTAAAACCGGAACCGAATAGGATTGCTGGCGAATGAAGCGTTTTATCGATACCCCTTCACCGAATTTCGACGAGCGGAATTGCCGGCGCCCGGTCGACATGGTGGTGCTGCATTACACCGGTATGCCCACCGCCGAGGCGGCGCTGAAGCGGCTGACCGATCCAGCCTCCAAGGTCAGCGCGCATTATTGTATCGACGAGGACGGCAGCATTCACAGACTAGTACCTGAAGACAAGCGTGCCTGGCATGCCGGCGTGTCCTTCTGGCGTGGCGTGCGGGAAGTGAATGCGCGATCGATCGGCATAGAGCTGGTCAATCCCGGCCACGAATTCGGCTATCGCGAATTTCCCAAGGTGCAGATCGACGCGCTGCTGACGCTGCTGGAAGATATTGCCAGCCGTTACGACATCATGCCTGGCAATTACGTCGGTCATTCGGATATCGCGCCGCAGCGCAAGGAAGATCCGGGCGAACTGTTTCCCTGGTATCGCCTGGCGGTAGCCGGTTTCGGCCGCTGGTGGGCACCTGACTTCACGGTGTCGCCGCATGCGCCGCATCTGGGGCCTGGCGACCGCGGCGGCGCGGTACTTGACCTGCAGGTGGCGCTGGATCGCATCGGCTATGGCATTGAAGGCAGCGGTGTCTATGACACCATGACCGAAGCGGTGGTGCGGGCCTTTCAGCGGCATTGGCGGCAATCTCAGATCGACGGCATCAGCGATGCCGAGACGACCAGCCTGATCCACCATATTTCCGAACAGGTGCAGATCCGCCGCGCGGGGGCAGAGCGCCCGGAGGCCAAGCAGAATACTTCTGCCTGATCCGTTTCGCTTGACGGGCTGGCGGGCAGCGCCTACCTGTGCGGCGTGCCAGACGGCTGGACGGCCGCGCTTTTTGCCTTCCGGCAAGAAACGAGGAAAGTCCGGGCTCCACGGAAACACGGTGCCGGGTAACGCCCGGCGGGGGCGACCCCAGGGACAGTGCCACAGAGAGCAGACCGCCGTATCACGCAAGTCATACGGTAAGGGTGAAAGGGTGCGGTAAGAGCGCACCGCGCGTCCGGTAACGGAAGCGGCACGGCAAACCCCACCGGGAGCAAGACCAAATAGGGATGGCCGCAGGCGCAAGTCTGCAGGGCGGTTTTCGGCTCGCCATCCGGGTCGGTCGCGCGAGGCGTCCGGTGACGGACGTCCCAGATGAATGGCCGTCCAGTCTACGCAAGTAGATGGACAGAACCCGGCTTACAGGCCGTCTGGCACGTTTTCACGTCCATCTTCATTTCGGATAGAGGTCGCGCCGGCAGGTGGCGGCGCCCGGCAATATCGCCTGGCAGGTCATCTGGTTGGAAAAATCAAAGGTGTTGTACGAGCGGCGGCGCACGGTGATGCCGTTGCTGAACCACACGCCACCGGCGGCACTGCGGATGGCCTGAATGCCGTTGCTGAACAGATATTCTCCCTCCGCGCCACGCTGGACATCGACGAAATTGCTGAAGCGCAGCTTGTCATCGGCAATGACCGTCACGGTCAGGCCGTTGCTGCAGAAGACCTCTCCCGGTTCCTCGCGCTCGCGGCAAATGAAATCGCCGGATTGCGGCGCCAGGACCATGGCGAGAATGGTGATTTCAAGAAGGGAGAACATGCGCTTGCAGTTTAAAAAGCACAGAAGCGCGGCACCATGGCTGCGACGGCCGGTTATGGATCTGCCGGTTGTTTATCTGCCCGCTACCGGTTGACCCGCAGGATGAAGGCATCGGGGATCATTTCCGGACATTCGATGAAGGTCGGCTCGAAGATCTGAGAGAAGCCTGCCTTGGCTTTGGTATCGAGGCACCACTTCTTGCCGTCGGTGCCCGTCAGGGACAGGCCGCCGGACTTGATATCCCAGAGCTGCGGCAGCTGCTCCAGCATCTCGCTGTTCAGCGCACATCCTGAAACCACCAGTGTCTGGCTGCGCGGCTCCATGGCCAGGCAATAGGCGGGGTTGGCGGCAAAGAAGATCTGGTTGCCGGTCTGGAGAGGGCGGCTGACGAAGAAGCCCTGGGTCTGGTTGTCGATGTTGAACTCGCAGGGCGACAGCAGGACCGCGGCGCGGACACGACGGACGTCGCTGTTGACGAGCTGGGTGGTCAGACACTGGTTATTCGCGGTGCTGGCGACGATGGCAAAACGCTTCAGCGACGGCACGTCACGCGGCAGGAACTCATTGACAATTGCCCGCGCCGGCAGCCCCCAGAACAGCAGCACTGCAAAAAGACCGAGCGCCAGGGGGTATGTACACCCCTTTAGGTTGTGTCGCTCTGCTGCTCGACGATGACGTTCCTCGCACCCTGCCATGGTTACAGGGTGTAGTCCGCAAGCAGGTTTGACACAAGCCCAGAGTTAAAGAACATATGTGGATATTTGGTGAACATTATAGGACTCGTGATCCCGCAAGTCGCGGAGATCATTGAAGGGAATCGGAGGTTAACACCCGCTTAATTCCATTGACGCCCATAATACCCCATGCTATCCCATCTCATCCCAGGCTGAACGCCCATAGTGGGCGTGGGGGATGTGCACAGATAGGGGCGGCTGGGTGGAATTTTTCCTCTCAACCTTTCGCAACCGGATCGACGCCAAGGGACGGGTTTCCGTGCCGGCGCCCTATCGCGCCCTGCTGACCAAGAAAAATGCGGAAGGCGGCCTGATCATGGGCCCCGACATCTCGGCACCGGCTCTGGTTGCTGGCGGCCGGGACTATCTCGACGGCATCAATCGCCGGATCGACGAACTGCCCGATCTGCATCCCGAACGAGAAATGCTGATCGACGGCCTGCTGCCCTTCCTGAACGAACTCAGCTTGGATCAGGAAGGCCGGGTGCAGCTTGGTGCCCAGTTCCTTGAACATGCCGGCCTGTCTGCGCCGGGCGAAGCCGTCTTCGTCGGCCGCCGCAACAGCTTCCAGATCTGGGAGCCGAAGGCTTGGGAGGCCCGCGCCGCAGAGGCGCGCGCCAAAGCCGCCGCCTATCTCCGCGGGGAGGGGCGGTCGTGAGCGCGGCGGATCGCATCCGTCATGAAAATGCCGCAAGGACGGCGCATCAGTCGGTTCTGTGTTCGGAAGTGGTCTCGGCGCTGAATCCGCGCGCCGGAGAAGTATTTGTCGACGGCACCTTCGGGGCCGGGGGTTACAGTATGGCATTGCTCGATGCCGCGGAATGCCAGGTCATCGGCATCGATCGCGACCCGACCGTTCAGGTCCATGCGAGCAAAGTCGCGGCCGCTTATCCAGGACGTTTCCGTCTGGTCGAAGGCCGTTTCGGCGAGATGGTCGAACTGCTGGCCGGCATCGGCGTCACGGGGGTGGATGGTGTCGCGCTCGATATCGGCGTGTCTTCGATGCAGCTCGATCAGGCTGAGCGCGGCTTTTCCTTCATGCAGGACGGCCCGCTAGATATGCGCATGGGCGGGGCGGGTGAAACCGCTGCCGATATCGTGAACGGCCGCAGCGAAGCTGAACTTGCGGACATCATTTATCTCTATGGCGAAGAGCGACGCGCCCGGGCCGTGGCCCGTGCGATTGTCGCAGCGCGCGCCGAAAAGCCGATTGCCCGCACCCGCGAACTGGCCGAGATCGTCGCACGCGTCGTCCGCAGCACGCCGGGCGTGCATCCGGCGACGCGGACCTTTCAGGCCTTACGCATCGTCGTGAACGACGAATTGGGGGAATTGAAGCGCGGCCTGGCGGCTGCGGAAAAACTGCTGAAGCCGGAGGGGCGGCTTGCCGTCGTGTCTTTCCACTCGCTGGAAGACCGGGTGGTGAAGCGGTTCCTGGATCGCCGCAGCGGCAAGCAAAGCGGCACGTCACGCCATCTGCCGACCGCCGCCGGTACCGAGCGCGCGCCGTCCTTCATGCTGCTGCATAAAGGCGCGGTGGCGCCGAGCGAAGCTGAAATCGCCGCCAATCCACGGGCTCGCTCGGCTAAGCTGCGGGCGGCCAGGCGCACTGCCGCGCCAGCCTGGCCGGATGACGATCTGAGGGAGGCAGCATGAGCCGCGGCCTCTCTGTCTTTGCTTTGCTGCTGCTGGCGGTGGTGTCTTTCGGCCTGTACCAGCTGTCTTACGAAGTGCAGCGTCTGAAGGATGAACTGATAGAGCTGAACCGCGCGCTGGGTCAGGAGCGCGAGACGATTGGCGTGCTGCAGGCGGAATGGAGCTATCTGACGCGGCCGGAATATCTGCAGGGCAAAGCCGAACGCCTGCTGGAGATGCGTCCCGCCGCCGCAAAGGACATCGTCGCCATTGAAGCGCTGCCCTGGCGCCAGGATCGCGGCCAGGAACAGCCGGGTGCCTCGCCGGCGCCGCAGCCGGCTCTGCCGCCGATGGCTGCTGCGCCAGCCGTGCCGCCGGCCTTGGCCGCCGTGCCCGCGCCGCGCAATCCTGGCATCACGCCGGTTCCGGTTGCTGCCAAGCCGGCTCGGCCCGCGGCTGCGCCGGTTGCCAGCTTTGACGACGAAGTGGCGGCAGTGCTTGGCGCCATGCAGCGTACGGGTGGCGCGGGGAGGGCACAGTAATGGCGCTTTTCCGTCGTCAACCCAAGCCCAAACCGCCTTGCACTCCGGCCGATATTCCAGGCGCTCCGACCATGGTCCGTCTGGAAGGCGCGGCCAAGCAGGCGCTGGAAGTCAGCCGCGGCCGACTTGTCATCGGCATCGGACTTTTTTCGCTGGCCTTCCTCTTGGTCGCCGGACGGCTGGTGGAGTTGACCGTTCTGCGCGGCGCAACCGAGCCGGTGATCGCACGCGGTATCGATTCTGAACTGGTGGCGAAGACGTCGCTGATGGAGCGCCAGCCGATCGTCGACCGCAACGGTAATATTCTGGCGACCAATCTGAAGATCGCTTCGCTCTATGCCGACCCGCGCAAAGTACTGAATGCGCAGCATGCGGCGACGCAGCTGGCGCAGGTGCTGCCTGAGCTTTCCGCCGGCGAGATCCAGGCCAAGCTCAATTCTGAAAAAAGCTTCGTCTGGCTCAAGCGTGGCCTGACCCCACGCGAGCAATATGAGGTCAATCGGCTGGGCATTCCCGGCCTGTACTTCCATTCCGAGCAGCGCCGTGTCTATCCGCAGGGCCCGCTTGCGGTGCATGTGCTGGGCTATACCGATATTGACGGCAAGGGCATCTCGGGTATCGAGCAGTATTTCGATGAGCAGTTGCGCGATCCGTCGCGCACCGGCGATCCGCTCGAGCTGAGCATCGATATCCGCGTACAGCATATCGTGCGTGACGAGATCGCCAAGGCGGTCGAATTTTTCAACGCGATCGGCGGCGGTGGCATCGTTCTGGATATCCATACCGGCGAGGTATTGTCGCTGGTCAGCCTGCCTGATTTCGACCCGGCGGCGCCGGGTACGGCAACGAAGGAATCGCTGTTCAACCGTATCACCCTCGGCGTCTACGAAATGGGCTCGACCATGAAGACGCTGAATACGGCCATGGCGCTGGATTATGGCACTGTGAAGCTAAGTAGCGGCTACGATGCCAGCCATCCGATCCAGATCTCGCGTTTCCGCATCCGTGACGATCATCCGAAGAACCGATGGCTGAGCGTGCCGGAGATCTTTATGTATTCCTCCAATATCGGCTCGGCCAAGATGGCCGTCGATGTCGGGCCGGAACGCCAGCGCGAATTCATGATGCGCATGGGCATGCTGACCAAGCCGACCATCGAGCTGCCGGAAGTCGGCGCGCCGCTGGTGCCGCGCAACTGGAAGACGGTCGAGACCATGACCATCTCTTTCGGTCACGGCCTGTCGGTCACGCCGCTGCAACTGGCTACAGCGACGGCGGCGATCATCAATGGTGGTGTGCTGCATCCTCCGACGCTGATCAAGCGGCCGCCGGGTCTTCCAGCACCGGGCAGGCAGGTGATCCGCCGCGAAGTCAGCGACATCATGCGCAAGCTGATGCTGCTGGTGGTGGAAGACGGCACCGGCAAGAAGGCCGGTGTCGACGGCTATCTGGTGGGTGGCAAGACCGGTTCGTCGGAAAAGGTCAACGACCGCGGCGGTTATAACCGCAAGGCCAACTTCAACACTTTCGTTGCCGGTTTCCCGATGCATAACCCGCGCTACATCGTGCAGGTCATGATCGACGAGCCGAAGGGCAACAAGAGCACTTTCGGTTTTGCCACCGCCGGCTGGACCGCTGCGCCCGCGGCTGGCCGCATCATCAGCCGCATCGCGCCGCTGCTGGGTGTGCCGCCGGTGGACGAGAATTCGCCGGCCATCCGGCAGGCCATGTATGTCCCTTATGTCCAGACGCAGGAGAAGAAACTTGCGTCTCAGTGAGCTGTGCCAGGATATGCAACTTGACCCGCGCATTGCGTCGCTGGACGTCGCCGGACTGACCGCCGACAGCCGCGCCGTGCAGCCGGGCTATGTGTTTGCAGCACTGAAGGGCACGCAGGCCGACGGCCATCGCTTCATCCCCGATGCGCGCGCCAAGGGCGCGGTTGCGGTGCTCAGCGACCGCGTCGATCCAGCCTATGCCGATCAGGTTGCCTTCCTGACCGACCCTAATCCGCGGCGGCGGCTGGCGCTGATGGCGGCGGCCTTCTTTGCCGCGCAGCCGGAGAATGTCGTTGCCGTGACCGGCACCAACGGCAAGACCTCGGTTGCGAATTTCGTCGCGCAGATCTGGGCGAAGCTTGGCATTGCCAGCGCCAGCCTGGGCACCTTGGGGCTGCGCGGCACGGGCCTTGCCGATAGCGTGGCGCATACCACGCCCGATCCGGTGCGGCTGCATGAACTGCTGGCCGCCGCCAAGCAGGCCGGGATCGAGCATCTGGCGCTGGAAGCGTCCAGCCATGGGCTGGATCAGTTCCGCCTCGACGGCGTGAAGATCAAGGCTGCTGCTTTCACCAACCTGACGCGCGACCACATGGATTACCATCCGACGGTCGAGGCGTATTTCGCTGCCAAGCTGCGTCTGTTTGAAGACTTGCTGCCGGCCGATGGAACGGCGGTGATCAACATGGACAGCGCGCTCGGCGCAAAGGTCGAGGACATTTGCCGCCGGCGCGGTCAGCGTCTGCTTCGCTACGGCATGCTGGGGAATGAGCTGAAGCTGCTGTCGGCCGTGCCGCATTCCGGCGGCCTGCAGATCGAAGCGGAAGTTTTCGGCGTTCGGCGCGATGCCGATCTGCCGCTGCTGGGCGGGTTTCAGGCCGGCAACGTACTGGCGGCGCTCGGCCTCGTTTGCGCTGTAGGTGCGCATCCCGCGGCAGCCTGGGAGACGCTGGCCACGTTGGAAGGTGTGCCCGGCCGCATGCAGAAGGCGGCGCAGTTCCGCAACGGCGCTTCGGTCTTCGTCGATTACGCTCATACGCCAGATGCGCTGGAAACAGTGTTGAAGGCGGCGCGTCCGCATACCACGCAGCGCCTGCTGGTGGTCTTCGGCTGCGGCGGCGACCGCGATCGCGGCAAGCGCCCGCTGATGGGCGCCATTGCCGCGAAGCTTGCCGATGGCGTCTATATCACCGACGACAATCCGCGCAGCGAAAATGCGGCATCGATCCGCGCCGCGATCAAGGCTGCCTGCCCGGATGGCATCGAGATCGGCGATCGCCGTGCTGCGATTTTCGCCGCCGTAGCGGCGCTGCAACCGGGCGATCTGCTGCTGATCGCCGGCAAGGGCCATGAGCAGGGCCAGATCGTGGGCAAGGAAGTACGCCCCTTCGACGATGTGTTGGTTGCGCGCGAAGCTGTGTCCGCGGTGGACGCGGGTTCTGGTTCGGGCATTGCACCATACGGAGGTAAATATTAATGGAAGCTTTCGCTCTCTGGACCTCCGCCGAAGCCGCTCATGCCACGCAGGGCACGAGCGATGGTTTCTGGACCGCCTCGGGCGTTTCCATCGATAGTCGCAGCGTCGCCTTTGGCGATCTCTTTGTTGCTCTGCGGGGCCCGAATTTCGACGGCCATGTCTTCGTGGCCGACGCGCTGGCCAAGGGTGCAGCGGCGGCGATGGTCGATCGCGTGCCGGAAACCCTGCCTCCGGGCGCCAATCTTCTGATCGTCAAAGACACGTTTCAGGCGCTTTATGATCTGGCGGCGGCGGCGCGGCAGCGTTGCGGCGCGAAGGTGATCGCCGTGACCGGCAGCGTCGGCAAGACTTCGACCAAGGAAATGCTGCGTCATGTGCTGTCCGAGCAGGGCGCGACGCATGCCACGACCGGCAATCTCAACAATCACTGGGGCGTGCCGTTGACCTTGGCCCGCATGCCGGTGGACAGCCGTTTCGCCGTGATCGAGATGGGGATGAATCATCCGGGCGAGATCGAGCCGCTGTCCAAACTGGCACGGCCGCATATCGGCGTCATCACCGCAATCGAAGCGGTGCATTTGGAGAATTTCAAAAGCATCGACGGGATCGCCGATGCCAAGGCGGAGATCTTCGCCGGTTTCGAGCCGGGCGGCACTGCCATTCTCAATCGCGACAATCCACATTTCGAGCGGGTGGCGGCAGCAGCGCGCGCGGCCGGCGCTGCCGAAATAATCGGCTTTGGCGAGCATCCCGAGGCACAGGCGCGGCTGGTGAAATACGCGCCGCACAGCGCCTGCTCCTGCGTTGCGGCAGAAATCCTCGGTCATCCTCTGACCTTCAAGATTGGCGCGCCGGGTCGGCATTGGGTGCTGAACGCGCTGGCCGTTCTCGCGGCGGTGCAGCGCGCCGGCGGCGATTTGGCCGAAGCGGGTCTTGCTCTGGCCCGCATCACCGCGCCGAAGGGCCGTGGCGAGCGGCATACTGTTGAATGGCGTGATGGCGGCAGCATCGATGTGATCGACGACAGCTACAATGCCAGCCCGCCCAGCATGCGCGCGGCCTTCTCCGTGCTGGCGATGGCCAAGCCCTCGACCCCGCGCGGGCGCCGGATCGCGGTGCTTGGCGACATGCTGGAACTCGGCCCCGATGAGCAGGCGGCTCATAACGGCCTGGCCGAAGATCTGGTGCGCGAAGGCATCGATCTGGTTTTCGCATGCGGCCCGCTGATGCGCGGCCTCTACGAGGCGCTGCCGGCGCAAAAGCGCGGCCATCACGCGCCGAACTCCATTGAACTGATTCAGCCGCTGCGCCGCGCGATTCGCAGCGGTGACGTGCTGCTGGTGAAGGGTTCGCTTGGCAGCCGGATGGGAAAGATTGTCGAAGATCTGCTGACTGCGCCGCCGCAGCCGCGCGCCGCCAACGGATGGTGATCAAGGAAAAGACCGAAGACGATGCTGTATCACCTGCTCTATCCGCTGGCCGACGAATTTCAGGCCTTCAATCTGTTCCGGTATCTGACGTTCCGGACTGGCGGCGCCATCCTGACGGCGATGGTGCTGGCATTCTGGATCGGCGAGCCGCTGATCAACTGGCTGCGCGCCAAGCAGGGCAAGGGGCAGCCGATCCGCGATGATGGCCCCGAAAGCCATCTGCTGACCAAGCGCGGCACGCCGACGATGGGCGGCTTCCTGATCCTCATCGGCATCGGCGTCGGCACGCTGCTTTGGGCCGATCTGACCAACCGTTATGTCTGGACCGTGCTGCTGGTGACCTTCGGCTTCGGCCTAATCGGCTTTTATGACGATTATCTCAAGGTCACGAAGCAGAATCCAAAGGGGGTGCCGGGCAAGCTGAAGCTGGCGCTGCAGATCGTGATCGCCGGCATCGCTGCGGTGTGGATCAATTCGATTGCAGCGCCGCCGCTGAACACAAGCCTTGCGGTTCCCTTCTTCAAGGACGTGCTGTTCGATCTCGGCTGGTTCATGCTGCCCTTCGCCGTTTTCGTGATGATCGGCGCATCGAATGCGGTGAATCTGACCGATGGTCTGGATGGTCTGGCCATTGTCCCGGTGATGATTGCCGGCGCCAGCTTTGGTCTGATCACCTATCTGGTCGGCAATACAGTCTTCGCCAATTACCTGCAGATTCATTACGTCGCGGGTTCGGGCGAACTGGTGGTTTTCTGCGGCGCGCTGCTCGGCGCGGGCATCGGCTTTCTGTGGTTCAACGCGCCGCCGGCGATGGTGTTCATGGGCGATACCGGCTCGCTCAGCCTGGGTGGCGCGCTCGGCACGATCAGCGTGATCGTGAAGCACGAACTGGTGCTGGCGATCATCGGCGGCCTGTTCGTGCTGGAGACTGTTTCGGTGATGGTCCAGGTGGCGTCGTTCAAGCTGACCGGCAAACGGGTCTTCCGCATGGCGCCGCTGCATCACCATTACGAGAAGAAGGGCTGGAAGGAGCCCACCATCGTGATCCGCTTCTGGATCGTGGCGGTGATTCTGGCCTTGGCCGGCCTCTCAACTTTGAAGCTGCGGTGAGACCGGAATGATCGCTCTTACCCATACCGGCGGACAGACCTGGGCAGTGTTCGGCCTCGCGCGCAGCGGGCTGGCCACGGCGCGGGCGCTTGTCGCCGGCGGCGCGCAGGTACGTCTATGGGATGACAATGAAGCCGCACGCATGGCGGCTGAAGCGGCTGGTCTGACCACGATGCCGCTATACGATGCGTCCTTGAGCGGCTGCGCCGGGCTGTCCCTGGCGCCGGGCGTGCCGCTCACCCATCCGGTGCCGCATGACGTGGTGGCTGCTGCTGCCCGCGTCAGCGTTCCGGTGGTCGGCGATATCGAATTGCTGCTGCGCGAGCTCCGTCCCGTTGTCTATGGCGTGACCGGCACCAATGGCAAATCCACTACCACCGCTCTGCTGGCGCATGTTTTAACGCAAGCCAGGCGCACTGTCGCGCTTGGCGGCAATATCGGCACGCCGGTGCTGGATCTGCCGCGCTTCGAAAATGATGGCGGCGTATATGTGCTGGAGATGTCGTCGTATCAGATCGACCTGACGCCGGGCTGGCATGCGCGTATCGCCGTATTGCTGAACATCACGCCGGATCATCTCGACCGGCACGGCAGCCTGGAAAATTACGCAGCCATTAAGGCACGGATTTTCGCCGGGCAGGGTGCGGGAGATACCGCCATCATTGGTATCGACGATGAGTATTGCCGTGCCATCCATGCGCAGCTGGTTGTTGAGGCGAGCGGCCGCCGCATCGTGCCGATCTCGATCGAGACGATCCTGGAGGATGGCGTCAGCGCGGTCGGCGGCCAGCTTTATGAGAATGGCAAGCTCGTCTTCGCGCTTGATTTCCCCGCATTGCCGGGCGCCCATAACGGCCAGAATGTCGCTGCCGCCTATGCCGCGGCCCGCGCGGCCGGCCTGGATGCCGATGTCATCCGCACCGGCATAGCCAGCTTCCCCGGCCTGAAGCATCGCCTGCAGCGGGTGGGCGTCATCGACGGCATTCCCTGCATCAATGACTCGAAGGCTACCAACGCGGATTCGACTGCGAAGGCCCTGGCGTCTTTCGAGACGATCTACTGGATCGCTGGCGGCAAGCCGAAGAGCGACGGTATCGAAAGCCTGCGCCCCTTCTTCTCGCGCATCCGCCATGCCAGCCTGATCGGCGAGGCGGCGAATGCGTTTGCCAACACTCTGGGCGCAAGCGTGCCGCACGCGATTTGCGGCACCCTCGACAAGGCCTTGGATGACGCCGTCGCGGCGGCGAAGCGGGATGGAGGACAGGATGGCGTCATTCTGCTGTCGCCCGCTTGCGCGTCTTTCGATCAGTTCAAGAGCTTCGAGCATCGCGGCGATGAATTCATCCGTCTGGTGGCCGAGCGTGGGCAGGCGGAGGTTGCGGCATGATCACGTTTTCGCGCACCGATAATTCCGTTCTAGGCCGCTGGTGGTGGACTGTCGACCGCTGGCTGCTGGTTGCCATCGCCGTGCTGATCGCCATCGGCACCGTGCTGACGCTGGCCGCGTCGCCAGCAGTCGCCAATCGCATCGGTCTGGCCAGCTTCCATTTCGTGCAGCGCCAGATTGTTTTCCTCGTGCCGGCCTTGCTGATCATGATCGGCACCTCGCTGCTCGATCCGGTCGGCATCCGCCGCGTTGCTGCCATCACTTTCCTCGGCGCGATGGCCGGCGTCTGCCTGACTTTCTTCGTCGGCATGGAAGTGAAAGGCGCGCATCGCTGGATTTCCTTCGGTGGCCTGTCAGTTCAGCCGTCCGAATTCGTCAAGCCAGCATTTGCGGTGGTGTCGGCCTGGCTGTTTGCCGAATGGCGCAAAGGCACGGGCTTCCCGGGTTGGGCTATTTCGACAGGCCTCTGCGCGATGGTGGTCGGACTGCTGCTGCTGCAACCCGATGTCGGCATGGCGGCCGTCGTATCGGTGGTGTGGCTGGCACAGTTCTTCATCGCCGGTCTGCCCATCGTGCTCGTGCTGGCCTTGGGCGCGCTGGGCCTGGCTGGCATTTTCGGTGCCTATCTGATCTTCCCGCATGTGGCCAGCCGCATCGACAAGTTCCTCGATCCGGCGAACAAGGAGAATTACCAGATCGAGCGCGCCATGGAGGCTTTCGCCTCGGGCGGCATCTGGGGACGCGGGCCCGGCGATGGCGCCGTAAAGAACGTACTGCCCGATGCGCACACCGACTTCATCTTCGCGGTCGCGGGCGAGGAATTCGGCCTGCTGGCCTGCCTGTTCATCGTCGGTGTCTTCGCCTTCATCGTGCTGCGCTGCTTCTCACGCCTGATGACGGAGAACAACCTCTTCGTCCTGCTCGCTGCGGCCGGTTTGACCACGCAGTTTGGTCTGCAGGCGGTGGTGAATATCGGCGTGAACCTGCATCTGCTGCCCACAAAAGGCATGACCTTGCCGTTCATTTCTTATGGCGGTTCGTCCTTGCTGGCCCTGGCTTTCGCGATGGGCATGCTGCTGGCGCTGACCCGCTGGCGTCCTGAAAACGGAGTGGTGCGATGAGCGGGGCGGCGGAAAATCCGATCCTTCTCGCAGCCGGTGGTACCGGCGGACATGTCTTCCCGGCGGAAGCATTGGCGGCCGAATTGCTGCGCCGCGGCTATCGTGTCGGTCTGGTGACCGATACGCGCGGCAAGGGCTTCGGACAAAACCTGCCGGAACTGCCGCTCTATCGTATTCCGTCTGGCACGCCGAGCGGCAAATCGCTCGGCGGCAAGTTGCTCGCCGCTTTCGAGATCGGCCGCGGCATGGTCGCTGCGCTGGCTTTGCTGGGCCTGACCAAGCCCGCTGTGGTGGTCGGCTTCGGCGGCTATCCGGCGCTGCCGTTGCTGCTGGCAGCGCGGATCAAACGCGTACCGATCCTGATTCATGAGCAGAATGCGGTGCTCGGTCGCGTCAACCGTCTGGTCGCCAAAGGCGCCAGCCGCATCGCAACCTCTTTCCCGGCGACGCGCTTCCTGCCTGCCGCTGTTGCGGCCACTGTCACCGGCAATCCGGTGCGTCCGGCCATTCTGGCCGCGGCAGATGTGCCTTACGCCATGCCGCAGACCAACCTCCGCATTCTGGTAATTGGCGGTAGCCAGGGGGCTCGCGTACTGTCGGATGTCGTTCCTGCGGCACTGGCGCGGTTGCCGGCGGAGCTGAAGCGCCGCATCCGCGTGCAGCAGCAATGCCGCCCGGAAGATCTCGACCGCGTGCGCAACGCCTATGCCCAGGCTGGTATCGCGGCGGATACGGCCGGCTTCTTTAGCGATGTCGCGGAACGCATGGCTGCGGCGCATCTGATCGTCAGTCGCTCTGGAGCCTCCAGCACGGCGGAAATCGCGGTGATCGGCCGGCCATCGCTGCTGGTGCCTTATGCCTATGCCACCGACGATCATCAGACCTTCAATGCCCAGGCCCTGGCGCAAGCCGGCGCCGCGGAGGTGATCGCGCAGGACAAGTTCACGGCCGAGCGTGCGGCGCAGGCCTTCGAGGATCTGCTGAGTGACCCCGAGCAGCTGGCTGCCATGGCGTCGGCGGCGCGCAGCGTAGGACGCCCCCTGGCCGCACAGGCGCTCGCTGACTTGGTAGAAAAACTCGTCGCCGAGCATCGGACAGGCGAAAAAACCGCCGTGCAATCGGCATCTCAGAATAACAGTATGAAAAGGACTGCGGCATGAGAGCTTTGCCGCTCGATATCGGGATCATTCATTTCGTCGGCATCGGCGGCATCGGCATGTCGGGCATCGCCGAGGTCATGCACAACCTCGGCTATCAGGTGCAGGGCTCTGATCTCTCGGCCAACTACAATGTCAAGCGCCTGCGCGATCTCGGCATCAAGGTGTTCGAAGGCCATCGCGAAGAGAATGTCGCCGACGCCGAAGTGCTGGTGATTTCCTCGGCAGTGAAGGCCGACAATCCGGAAGTGAAGGCGGCCCGCGCGCGGTTGATCCCGGTGGTGCGGCGTGCCGAAATGCTGGGTGAGTTGATGCGCCTAAAATGGGCCATTGCCATCGCCGGCACCCATGGCAAGACGACGACGACCTCGCTGGTTGCCGCTTTGCTGGAAGCAGCCGGCGTCGATCCGACCGTGATCAATGGCGGCATCATCAATGCCTATGGCACCAATGCGCGACTGGGCGCCGGCGAATGGATGGTGGTCGAGGCAGATGAAAGCGACGGCACTTTCCTGAAACTGCCGGCCACCATTGCCGTGGTGACGAATATCGATCCGGAACACTTGGACCATTACGGCAGCTTCGACCGTGTGCGCGAAGGTTTCAAACAGTTCGTCGAGAATATTCCGTTCTACGGCTTTGCCACACTCTGCATCGATCACCCGGAAGTACAGGCGATGATCGGCCGGATCACGGACCGCCGCATCATCACCTATGGTTTCTCGCCGCAGGCCGACGTTCGTGCCGTCAACGTCGAATTCGACAATCGCGGCGCTCATTACGATATCCAGATCACGGATCGCGTGCGCGGCGAAAGCGACACGATCACCGGTGTGCATCTGCCGATGTTCGGCCGCCACAATGTGCAGAATTCTCTGGTGGTCGCGGCGATTGCCCGCGAGATGGGCTTTGATGCCGATGTGGTCCGCCGGGCCCTGGGAGGCTTCAAAGGCGTGAAGCGCCGTTTCACCATCACCGGCGAAGCCAATGGCATCACGGTTGTTGATGATTACGGCCATCACCCGGTGGAGATTTCCGCCGTGCTGGCTGCCGCGCGGCTGGCGATTGGCAGCAAACCGGACGCGAAGGTGATCGCGGTCGTCCAGCCGCATCGCTACACCCGCCTGCGCGACCTCTTCGAGGATTTCTGCTCCTGCTTCAATGACGCCGATACGGTGATCGTCGCCGATGTCTACGCGGCCGGCGAAACGCCGATCGAGGGCGTTAATCGCGATGCTCTGGTGGAAGGCTTGCGGACCCGCGGCCACCGCCATGTACTGGCTTTGCCGGCGCCGGAGCAGTTGGCGGGCATGATCAAGGCGGAAGCAGCGCCTGGCGATCTCGTCGTTTGCCTCGGCGCCGGCAGCATTACCACCTGGGCGAATGCGCTGCCTGGCGAGTTGCAAGGCTTGCTCGGCAAGGGGGCGGCATGATGGCGGCCGTCCAGCTTCGCCAAAACGATCTGATCGCCCGCCTGCCGCAGGTACGCGGGCGGCTGACGGCTGCGGCGCCGCTGGCCGATATCACCTGGTTCCGCGTTGGCGGTCCGGCCGAGGTGATGTTCCGTCCTGCCGACCGCGATGATCTGATCGCTTTCCTGAAGGCGAAGCCCGCCGATGTTGCTGTCACGCCGCTTGGTGTGGGCTCGAATACCTTGGTGCGCGATGGCGGCGTGCCGGGCGTGGTGCTGCGCCTGGGCCGTGAATTTGCGGCAATCTCTGCCGATGGCACGGAGGTTGAAGCCGGCGCCGGCGCGCTGGATGTCAATGTGGCCACCGTGGCACTGCAGGCGGGTATCGCGGGCCTGGAATTCCTGCGTGGTATCCCCGGCACCATCGGCGGGGGGCTGCGCATGAATGCGGGTGCCTATGGTACTGAGTTCAAGGATGTCCTGGTTTGGGCCGAAGCCGTCGACCCGCAGGGCAATCTGCACCGGCTGACGCCGGATGAGATGAAATTCGGCTATCGCCATTGCGGCGTGCCGGAAAACTGGATCTTCATCGGCGCGCGGCTGAAGGGCGTGCTGGGCGATCCGGCCGCGATCAAGGCGCGCATGGACGAAATCCAGGCCGCGCGTGAAGGTTCGCAGCCTATCCGCAGCCGTACCGGCGGTTCCACCTTCGCCAATCCGGAAGGCCTCAAGGCCTGGCAGTTGATCGACGCCGCTGGTTGCCGTGGTCTGGTCGTCGGCGATGCACAGGTTTCCGAGCAGCACTGCAATTTCCTGATCAATCGCGGCAACGCCACCGCCGAAGACCTTGAGCGGCTGGGCGAGACGGTGCGTGAACGCGTGAAGGCGCAAAGCGGAATCGAGTTGCGCTGGGAGATCAAGCGCATCGGTCTGACGAAGGAGACTGCACATGGCTAAGCAGCATGTTGCAGTCCTGATGGGCGGCTGGTCGTCGGAACGCGAGGTTTCGCTCACCTCCGGCCGCGCCTGCGCCAAGGCGCTGCGGGAGGAAGGTTTCTCGGTCACGGAGATTGATGTCGGCCGGGACCTGGCCGAGCAGCTGGCGAAAATCAAGCCCGACGTCGCCTTCAACGCGCTGCATGGGCCTTATGGTGAGGACGGCACTGTGCAGGGCCTGCTGGAAATCCTCGGCATTCCCTATACGCATTCCGGCGTGCTGGCTTCGGCGCTGGCGATGAACAAGCCTATGGCCAAGGACATCTGGCGTGCCCATGGCCTGCCGATGGCGGAAGGCAAGGTTGTCCATCGCAGCGCTTTCGGCAAAAGTCCCGTCCTGCCGCATCCCTATGTGATCAAGCCGCTCAACGAAGGCTCTTCGGTTGGTGTCCATATTGTCTTCGAGGGCGACAATTATCAGCCGCAGGACGACGCCTCGTGGCGGTTCGGCGACTACGTGCTAGTCGAGCGCTACATTCCTGGTCGCGAAATCCAGGTCGCGGTGATGGGCGACCGCGTGCTGGGTGCCATCGAGATTCGTGCCCACGGCCGCTTCTACGATTACGAAGCCAAATACACCGACGGCAAGGCAACTCATCTCATGCCAGCGCCGGTCGACAAGAACGTCTACGAGGAGATCTGCGCGCAGGCACTCAAGGCGCACCAGGCGCTGGGCTGCCGCGGCGTGACGCGTTCCGACTGGCGCTACGACGACACGGCGGGCGAACCGGGCCGCTTCTATCTGCTGGAAATCAATACCCAGCCCGGCATGACGCCGCTGTCGCTGGTGCCCGAGATCGCTGCCCATTGCGGCATTAGCTTCGGTGAACTGGTGCGGTGGATGGTGGAGGATGCCTCATGCGCTCGCTAGTCGTGCTGCCTGACGATCGTCCCTGCGCGCCTTGCGCGCCAAGCCTGCCGCCGCAGCGGCCGAAGGGCTATTGCCGTCCGCTGCCGCCGGCGCGCCGTAAGCCGCGCTCGGTGTTCTGGAAGCGGGCAAAATGGGCAGCCGTTGCGGTGTTGCTCGCTGGCATCGCGGGCAGCGGCGCCTACGTCTGGTTCCGCACCGATCTGCCGGCCGAAATCCGCATCGCGGCGCAAGATCTGCTGGGCGAGGCAGGGGCGACGGCCGATCTGCGGGTGGGTGAAGTCAATCTACGTGGCCGGGTGAATACCCCGCTGGAGGCTCTGACCGCTGCGGTGGATGTCGAGCGTGGCGATCCCATCCTGGCACTCGATCTGGATGCTCTGCGTCGCAAGGTTGAGGCGATCGGCTGGGTAAAGCAGGCGACAGTCTGGCGCCAGTTGCCCGATACGCTGCATATCGAGATCGTTGAGCGCGAACCCTTCGCGCGCTGGCAGATCGATGGCCGTCATTATCTGATCGATCAGGACGGCAAGGTCCTGGAAGAGGGTAATCGGCTGGAATTCGCGCATCTGCTGCTGCTGGTCGGGGCCGGTGCATCTGACAAGGCGCATGATCTGCTCAAGATGCTGCAGACTGATCCGATGCTGGCGCGCCGCGTCGTCAACGCCATCCGTGTGCGCAACCGGCGCTGGGACATTGAATTCGACAATGGCGTCATCGCACGCTTGCCGGAAGAGAACCCCGAGCAGGCCTGGGCCCGGCTGATCGCCCTGGAGCGCAGCCATGGCCTGCTGCGGCGCGATATCGAGATTGTGGATTTGCGATTGGACGACCGTCTGATCGTGCGGCTCAACCCGGAAGCCGAACATCCGGTTCCGGTGACATCGCCGGCGAAAAAGACTGCAGGAAAGAGAACATGACCAGCATCGGTCAAGGCGAGGGGAAGTAGGCAATGGTGGTTTCGCGCAACGGATTGATCGCCACGCTGGATGTGGGTTCGTCCAAGGTGTGCTGCTTCATCGCGCGCGCCGATGGCGGAACACTGCGGGTGATCGGAATTGGCCATCAATTGTCGCGCGGGTTGCGCAACGGCAACGTCATCGACATGGATGCCGCCGAGCAGTCGATCCGCGCCGCCGTCGAAACCGCCGAACGGATGTGCGGCGAGACGATTCGAGACGTCTTCATCAGCGTCAATACCGGTGCCCCGCAGTCGCACACGGTGGGCGTCGAAGTCGCCATCGACGGCCATGAAGTAACCGACCATGATGTGGCCCTGGTGCTCGATCATGGGCGTCGTCACGAGCATCCCAGCGACCGCGAGATCATTCATTCGATCCCGGTGGGCTATACCATTGACGGCTCCCGCGGCATCAAGGATCCGCGCGGCATGGCTTGCGAGCGGCTGGGCGTGAACATGCATGTGATCACCGCCAGCTCCGGCCCATTGCGCAACCTAGCCACCTGCGTTGCCCGCGGGCATCTGCGAATCGCCGGCCGAGTCGTCGCACCGTTCGCGTCCGGCCTCGCCTGCCTGGTCGAAGACGAGATGGACCTCGGCGTCACCCTGATCGACATGGGCGGCGGCACCACGAGCCTGGCGGTCTTCTATGACGGCCAGCTGGTTCATGTGGATATGGTGCCGCTGGGGGGCAGCCATATCACCAACGACATCGCCCGCGGCCTGTCGACGCCGCTGGCCCATGCCGAACGGCTCAAGACCCTCTATGGCACCGTGCTGCCGAGCCCGTCGGACGACAACGAGACCATCGACGTACCCCAGGTGGGCGAGACCGATGAGCATGCGCATCATCAGGTGCCCCGCTCGATTCTCACCGGGATCATCAAGCCGCGGGTGGAAGAGACCCTGGAACAGGTGCGCGAGCGCCTGACCCAGTCCGGTTTCGAGAAGCTCGCCGGCCGCCGTGTCGTGCTGACCGGCGGCGCCAGCCAGTTGCAGGGCGTGCGCGAACTCGCCGCCCGCATCCTCGACAAGCAGGTCCGCCTGGGCCGTCCCATTCGCGTGGGCGGTCTGGCCGAGGCGACCGGCGGTCCGGCCTTCTCGGCCTGCGCCGGTCTTTTGAGCTATGCGCAGCAGCAGGCAGCGGAACGTACCATCCGCCTGCCCGAGCCGGAGCCCGCGCCGAGTGGTGCGTTCTCACGAATCGGGCGCTGGTTGCGCACCAACTTTTGACCGTGTGGCCAAGACCATGATCAAAACACGCAGCATCCACGCGGTTTTTGCAACGTCGCTTGCATCGCGACGCGACTTTGGTCATTGCAACGGATAACCCTGGAGGAGAACATGGGTATCAATCTCAGCATGCCGACCACGCGGGAACTGAAGCCCCGCATCGTCGTCTTCGGCGTCGGCGGCGCCGGCGGTAACGCAGTCAACAACATGATCAATGCCCAGCTCGGTGGCGTCGATTTCGTCGCGGCCAATACCGATGCTCAGGCGATCAACATGTCGCTCACCGAGCGGCGCATTCAGCTTGGCGTTTCCCTGACCCAGGGTCTGGGGTGCGGCGCCAAGCCGGATGTTGGCCGGGCTGCGGCGGAAGAATCGATCGATCAGATCGTCGAGCATCTGCAGGGCTGCCATATGGCCTTCGTCGCGGCCGGCATGGGTGGTGGCACCGGCACCGGCGCTGCCCCGGTGATTGCCCGTACGGCCAAGGAAATGGGCATTCTCACCGTCGGCGTGGTGACCAAGCCCTTCTCCTTCGAGGGCACCCAGCGCATGAAGCTGGCCGAGGCCGGCATCCGTGAGCTGCAACAGTATGTCGATACCCTGATCATCATCCCGAACCAGAATCTGTTCCGGGTGGCCAATGAGAAGACGACCTTCGCGGACGCCTTCAAGATGGCCGACAACGTTCTGCAGTCGGGCGTGCGCGGCATCACTGACCTGATGGTCATGCCGGGCCTGATCAACCTCGACTTCGCCGACGTCCGTTCGGTGATGAGCGAGATGGGCAAGGCGATGATGGGCACCGGCGAGGCCGAGGGCGAACATCGCGCCATCGAGGCCGCCGAGCGTGCCATCGCCAATCCGCTGCTGGACGATATTTCGATGAAGGGCGCCCGCGGCGTCCTGATCAACATCACCGGTGGTACCGACCTGACCCTGTTCGAGGTAGACGAGGCGGCCAACCGCATCCGCGAGGAAGTCGACCCCGACGCCAACATCATCGTCGGGTCGACGCTGGATCCGAACATGGATGGCCGCATGCGCGTGTCGGTGGTGGCTACCGGTATCGATGCGGCTGCCCAGGTTGAGCAGAAGCCGCAGAGCTCGCCGTCGCTGCGCCTGGTGACGCCGCCGCAGGCGAAGCCGATCAGCTTCGGAGCGGCGCGTCCTGCCGCCTCTACGCCGATGCAGCCGGCCCAGCCGATGCAGCAGCCGATGACGGCTGGAGCCACCGCGCTGGCCATGCAGGAACAGACTGAAGCGGCTGAGCTGCCGGCTCCTGCCGAATTGCCAGAGTCGGTAACGACTTACCAGGCGGCGGCTGAGGCGGCTGCGACCGCCGCGGCTGCTGCGCCGGCCGAACCGCAGCCCCAGGCCCGGCCCTTCGTCGCCGCTGCTCCGGCTGCGGCCGAGCAGGCGACTGCCGCTCATTTCGTACCGCCGCCGGCCCAGCCGATCCCGGCGCGTCCCGCGCCTGAGGCGCTGCGCCAGCCCGATCCGTTTGCGGAAGCGGACATGGTCAATCGCCCGGCCGAGCCGCGGAAGAAGGTGAGCCTCTTCGACCGCATTACCGGTGTTGCCCGTGCCCGTCTGAGCGAGTCCGAGCCGCAGCCGGCGCTGCGTCAGGCCGAGCCCCAGCTCGCGCGCCCGGTTCTGCCGCAGGTTCCGGCCGCTCAGGCGCCTGCCGCTCCGACGGTTGCCGCCGAGCCTCAGGCGATGCCGCGCCAGGCCGATTTGGGCCTTTCGCCGGTCGCCGAGCGCACCGCGCCGAGCCGTACGCAGGACGATCTCCTCGACATTCCAGCCTTCCTTCGCCGGCAGGCCAATTGAGGGGAAAACTCCTGTCTGGGCAATGACTTAAAGCGATGCAAACGCGTAACAGTTAGTAACATAGAGTGATTTGTTGTTGCCGGGGGTGGTTGGTACAACCATCCCCGGTTTTCTTTTCGGCGGGCCGTTCCGATTCGCCGATTCGTCAGGAGTTCCGCTGCTTATGGCTGGCAAGATTGCACAGAAGACGCTCAAGAACCGGATCAAGTGCTCCGGTATCGGCCTGCATAGCGGCGCGAAGGTCCATATGGTCCTCAACCCGGCGGCTCCGGATACCGGTGTGGTGTTCCGGCGCGTCGACCTGCCGGGCCAGCCGCTGATTCATGCTCGCTTCGATCAGGTAACCGATCTTCGCATGTGCACGACAGTCGCAGCCGGCGAGGGCGTGTCCATCGGCACTGTGGAGCATCTGATGGCTGCTTTGGCCGGTATGGGTGTGGACAATGTGCTGATCGATATCGACGGCCCGGAAGTGCCGGTAATGGACGGTTCCTCGGCGCCGTTCGTATTCCTGATCGAATGCGCCGACCTGATCGAGCAGGTCGCGCCGCGCCGTTATCTGAAGGTGCTGAAGCCGGTGGAGGTCCGTGACGGCGCCGCCAGCGCGGCGTTGCTGCCTGACGAAGGCTTCACCATCGATTTCGAGATCGAGTTCACCAACAAGATCATCGGCCGCCAGGCCGCCGCCTTCTCGCTGGAGCCGGGACGCTTCAAGGCCGATATCGCGCGTGCGCGCACCTTCGGTTTCGTGCAGGAAGTCGAGCAGCTTCGCGCCATGGGGCTGGCCCGCGGCGGTTCGCTGGAGAATGCCGTCGTGCTGGGCCACGACCGCATCCTCAACGACGACGGTCTGCGCTACGAAGATGAATTCGTGCGTCACAAGATTTTGGATGCGCTGGGGGATCTCTATCTGGCCGGCGGCCCGATTGTCGGCCGCTATGAGGGGCGTCGTTCTGGCCACGCGCTGAACAACAAGCTGCTCAAGACGCTGTTCGCCGACCAGAGTGCATATACTTGGACGACCTACGCCAAGAAGGTCCGCGAGACCAGCCGTCCGGTTCAGGCTGCCGAAGTCGGCTCCCGCCTGCATCCCGCCGTTGCCGAAGCCTCGCTCTGATCGAGCGTCGGCATCAGTTCGCGTTCAGGACTGCTGAAAAAATTGAAGCCCCGCATTCTTGCAGGGCTTTTTCAATGCGAAGCCACCTGTCGTGGCCGGCGCCCTTTGGGCTTCCGGGCTTAGTCGCCAGACACGCTGGCGGCGCCTTCTTCCTCTTCCTTGTAGCGGCTGGCGATGCTCTTGATCAGGCCGGCCACCGCGGAGCGGATGGTCGTATCTTCGATATCACTGAAATTGCGGACGAGTTCGATGGTTGAGCGATTCTTGCCACCATGCTCGAGCGGCTTGCTTTCCAGCTTGGTTTCCAAGCCCTCGAAAAAGAACGCCATATCGACTTGTAAGCGCTGGGCGATTTCAAAGAGTCGGCCGGCGCTGACGCGATTGGCGCCAGTCTCGTACTTTTGCACTTGCTGATAAGAAATCTTCAGCGAATTGGCGAGTTCTTCCTGGGTCAGGCCGAGCTCTGTGCGGCGGGTGCGAATCCGCTCACCTACATATTCATCGACGCGCGTTGCGATTTTACCCATCGGCGGCACCTCTTGGTAAAGCTCACTATCTGGTTCGCCTAACCGGCTCAGCCTCCGACCGAGCCGATCCGTAGCCAGACGACTGCCACTCGTGATGCGGGATTAACTAAATCCCATGACCGTCCAGCCCGGGAGGCTGGTACCTCTAATAGGCGAATTCCTCCAGGACGAAAATCGTTCAGAAGTATAGGTTGAAGCGAAAGGTAAAAATACCAGTAAAATGAACATATAATGGGACATTGTCCTATCGCACTGTTAGAACACGCTTTTTGCCCGGGGTCATGTCCCGGGACGGACCCCGGCCAGCTTGATTTTGGCCAGTCCTCATGCGACAGAAGTCAACCATGCCATTTCTTCATCGAACGGATTCGTCGCGAGGTTTGTCGCGTCTGCGTGGCGCCGCCATGGGCCTGATTCTGGCCGTCGCCGTTGCTGCCTGCAGTAGCAATGACGACCCTCCGTATGTGGAGCGTCCGGTCGAAGAGCTCTACAATACCGCCATGGATGCGGTCGCGGCGGGCGAATGGGAGGCGGCTGCCTATGGCTTCGATGAAGTGGAGCGCCAGCATCCCTATTCGGTATGGGCGACCAAGGCCCAGTTGATGGCCGCTTACTCCTACTATCAGCGCAATAAATACGCTGAAGCCATTGGCGCCCTGGAGCGGTTCATCCAGCTCCATCCAGGCAACAAGGATGCGCCTTACGCCTACTATCTCATGGCGCTCTGCTACTATGAGCAGATCACCGATGTGGGCCGCGACCAGCGCATCACGCAGCAGGCGATGAATGCCCTGGAAGAGGTGGTCCGGCGTTATCCCAACAGCGAATATGCCCGCGATGCCCGCTTGAAGATCGACCTGACCCGCGATCATCTTGCCGGCAAGGAAATGACCATCGGCCGCTATTACCTGCGTCAGGGCCAGTACATCGCTGCCATCAACCGCTTCAAGAATGTGGTTGAGAATTACCAGACGACGACGCATGTCCCGGAAGCCTTGCATCGGCTGGCCGAGGCCTACATGGCGCTTGGCGTGCTTGAGGAGGCCCAGAATGTCGCTGCCGTGCTCGGCTACAACTATCCGGGCAGCGAGTGGTACGTCGACACCTATACGCTGGTGACTGGTCAGGAAGTGCCGACGGCCAAGGCCGAGGAGAACAAATCCTGGTTCAGTCGGACCTGGAACTCCATTTTTTAAGCGCCAAGGGGCGCGAACGGCCCAGTCATGCTGACCAGCCTGAGCGTTCGTGATATCGTCCTGATCGAGCGGCTCGACCTCGAATGCGGGGCGGGGCTAGGCGTCCTTACCGGCGAAACAGGCGCTGGCAAATCCATCCTTCTCGACGCTTTGGGTTTGGCGCTCGGCCGTCGCGCCGATGCAGGTCTGGTGCGCATGGGCGCGGCACAAGGCATCGTGACCGCGAGTTTCGATGTTCCGCCGAAGCATCCAGCGCGCGCCATTCTTGCAGAGCAAGGTTTTGAGGAGACCGATGACTTAGTCCTGCGCCGCGTGGTCGGTCAGGACGGCAAAAGCCGCGCCTTCATTAACGATCAGCCGGTCAGCGTCACCTTGCTGCGGCGTGTGGGCGACACATTGGTCGAGATTCACGGCCAGAATGACGAGCAGGGGCTGACTGACGCGACCATCCATCGCGCCTTGCTGGATGAATATGCCGGGCTTGAACAGGAAGTTGCCGGTTTGCGAGATGCCTATCAGGCAATGCGCGATGCCGAGAAAGCTCTGGTGGAAGCGGCCGCGACAGCGGAGCAGGCCAAGCGCGAAGAGGATTTCCTGCGCCATGTGGTCGCTGAGTTGGAAGAGCTGAAGCCGCAACCCGGCGAAGAGCAGGAACTGGCCGGCCAGCGCAGCATGCTTCAGGCCGGCGAGAAGCTGGCCTCGGCGATGCAGGAAGCGCAAAGCGCGCTGGAGCAGGGCGGGGGTGTCGATGCGCGACTGCGGGCCTGTTTGCGTGCCTTGGAGCGCGTGAGCGACAAGGCCGCCGGCAAGCTGGATGCCGTGATCGCTTTGGCCGATCAGCTTCTGGTGCAGGCTGGCGAATTGGCTGCTGCGTTGGAGCGGACGGCCCGCGATCTTGATCTCGATCCGCAGCGGCTGGAGCGGGTAGAAGAGCGCCTGTTCGCGCTGCGTGCCGCGGCGCGCAAACACAACGTGCTCGTCGATGATCTGCCCAAGCTGGCCGAGCAATATGCCGAAAAGCTCGCGCTGATCGACCATCAGACTGCCAGTCTGGGCAAGCTGGAGAAAGCGGCTGCGGCTGCGAAGGCGGCTTATCAGGCCAAGGCGGAAGCTATCTCCGCAGCACGGCGCAAGGCTGCTGCGAAGCTGGACAAGGCAGTGGCGGCTGAGCTTGCACCGTTGAAGCTGGGTGCGGCGAAATTCACCACGGCTGTCGAGGCTTTGCCGCCTGAGCAATGGAGTGCCGAAGGTGCCGACCGTGTGCAGTTCCTGGCCAGCACCAATCAGGGCACGGCACCGGGCTCCCTGGCGAAGATCGCGTCTGGCGGCGAGTTGAGCCGTTTCATGCTGGCCTTGCGCGTCGTTCTCGCGGGCCGCGGCTCGGCAGGCACCCTGATCTTCGATGAAGTCGACCGCGGTGTCGGCGGTGCCACGGCGGCGGCTGTGGGCGAGCGGCTTGCGCGGCTGGCAAAGCGCGTACAGGTGCTGGTGGTTACCCATTCGCCGCAGGTTGCCGCCAAGGGCAGCCAGCATTGGCGCATCGCCAAACGCGAGACCGGCGCCGCGAAGAACCGCACGACATTGACCGAAGTCGCGCCCTTGAGCAGCGGCGATCGGCGGGAGGAAATCGCCCGTATGCTGGCAGGCGCCACCATTACCGACGCGGCGCGCGCCGCAGCCGATAGTCTCCTCGCCGGGCAGGAGGCCTGACCATGTCACGGCAGCGTGAAAAGCCGGTGGCCGAACTTGGTCCACGCCAGGCGAAATTGGAGCATGCCCGGCTGGAGCAGGAGATTGCCGAGCACGACAAGCGCTATCACCAGCAGGATGCGCCGACTATCTCGGATGCTGACTACGATGCGCTCAAGCGGCGGCTGCTGGAGATTGAAGCCAGGTTTCCTGAACTTGCGACCTTAGGGGGTGTGTCCAGCCGCGTAGGAGCTGCACCTGCGCCGGGCTTCGCCAAGGTGCGGCATTCCAAGCCGATGCTGTCGCTGGACAACGCCTTTGCCGAGGAAGACGTCGCCGATTTCCTTGGCCGCATTCGGCGTTTCCTCAATCTGAAGACGACCGACGAACTGACCATAATCGCCGAGCCGAAGATCGACGGCCTTTCCGCCAGCCTGCGCTACGAGCATGGCGAACTGGTGCGCGCAGCTACCCGCGGCGACGGCCAGGAAGGCGAGGATGTCACCGCCAACGTCAAGACGCTGAAATACGGCGTGCCGCACAGGCTGGAAGGCAAGGGCTGGCCGGATGTGCTGGAAGTGCGCGGGGAGGTTTATATGACGCGCGAGGATTTCCTCGCCTTCCGTGCCGCGCAGGAGGAGTTGGCGAAGGAACGCGAAGCCCGCGGCCTGTCGGCAGCATCGATCCGAATCCCGGTCAATCCACGCAACGCCGCCGCCGGCAGCCTGCGTCAGCTCGATCCCGAGGTCACAGCGAAGCGGCCCTTGCGGTTCTTCGGCTATTCCTGGGGCGAAGTTTCCGAGCCTTTCACCGGAACGCTCAGCTCCGTGCGCGAGAAACTGGCCTCCTGGGGTTTTACGCTGAACCCGCATGTCGAGGTCTGCCACAGCCTGGAAGACCTGCTGGCCTATTACAGAAAGATTTCCGGGCTTCGGGCGTCGCTGCCTTTCGATATCGATGGCGTGGTCTACAAGGTGGATCGCCTTGATTGGCAGGATCGCCTCGGCTTCATCAGCCGCAGCCCGCGTTGGGCGATTGCACATAAATTTCCGGCCGAGCAGGCGGAAACGCTGCTGGAGAATATCGACATCCAGGTCGGCCGCACCGGCACGCTCACTCCGGTGGCCAAGCTCAAACCGGTCAATGTCGGTGGCGTGCTGGTGTCGAATGCGACGCTCCATAACGAAGACGAGATCAAGCGCAAGGATGTGCGCATCGGTGATACCGTGATCATCCAGCGCGCCGGCGACGTGATCCCTCAGGTCGTCTCGGTCGTGCTGGAAAAGCGTCCGCCGGGAGCGAAGGAATTTCAGTTCCCGACAAAATGCCCGATTTGCGGCCAGCCGGCCGAACGTGAAGTCGATGCAGCCGGTGGTGAAGATGCGCGACGGCGCTGCACGGGCGGAGTCAGTTGCCCCGCTCAGGCAATGGAAGGTCTGCGTCATTTCGTTTCGCGCAATGCCTTCGACATCGAAGGGATCGGCGAAAAGCAGATCGCAGCCTTCTACGAATGGGGCTGGATCAGGGAACCGGCAGACATCTTCAAGCTGACGAAGCATGCCGACAGCCTGCGCAAGAAGGAAGGCTACGGCGAAACCTCGGTGAACAACCTGCTGCGCGCCATTGAGCAGCGCCGCACCATCGGCTTCGACCGCTTCATCTATGCGCTTGGCATCCGCCATGTCGGTCAGGAGCGTGCCCGCCTGGTGGCGATACATTATGAAACCCCGGAGCGTTGGCTTGAGGCTATGGATGCAGCCAAGGAGCGTGAAGGCGAGGCCTGGGGCGATCTGAACAGCATCGACAAGATGGGCGATGTGGTGGCCGATGCCATCGTCGGCTTCTGCACCCGCGAGCAGAGCCGGAAGGTGATCGATCATCTGCTGGCCGAACTCAAAGAAGTGGTGCCGCCGGAAAAGCCGGTCACCAATTCCGCCGTGACGGGCAAGACGGTGGTGTTCACCGGCAGCCTTGAGAAGTTCACCCGTGATGAGGCCAAGGCGCGCGCATTGTCGCTGGGCGCGAAGGTTGCCGGATCGGTATCGAAAAAAACCGATTACGTGGTGGCTGGTCCGGGAGCTGGTTCGAAGCTTGCCGAGGCGCAGAAGCTGGGCGTGACGGTGCTGAGCGAGGATGACTGGCTCAAGCTGATTGGCGGCTGACGCCATGCTGATACAGCAGGCTATTCCCCGACTGGACGAGGTTGCAGGGGCGACGGCGATAGCGCTGGACTTTGAAACCGCCAGCCCCTCGGCCGGCAGCATCTGTTCTATCGGATTGGCCTGGATCGTCGATAGTCGGGTCGGCCGCACCGCTCACTGCCTCGTCCGTCCGCACGACATGCGCTTCAATCCGTGGCATGTCAGGATCCACGGCATACAGCCGCGAGACGTGGAGTTTGAGCCGGAATTTCCGGTCATTTGGGACGAATTGCTGCCGCATCTGGAAGCCGTGCCGCTGTTGCTGGCGCATAACGCGCCCTTCGACATCGGTGTGCTGTGCGCTGCCTTGACCCGTTACGGGCTGCCCTGGCCGAGCGTGTCTTATCTCTGCACGGTGAAAGTTGCCCGCGCAGCCTGGCCTGAGCTGCCGGATCACAAGCTGTCGACGGTCGCGCGGCATATCGGCTTCGATTTACGCCATCATGTCGCCGATAGCGATGCTGCGGCTTGCGCCGCCATTACATTACGGATTCTCGCGGATCATGGTTTGACGGGCATGAACGACATACAGTCACGCTTCGGCATCATGCCCGGTCGCATTGGCCCGGGGTATCACGAGGCCTGTTCAACCCCGGAAGCACGGCGCGCAGCCCTGCGGCGCAATCGGATGCCCGCATGGCTGCGTGGCGCCTGAAAAGGCTTCAGCCCTTCTGCTTCATTTCCGCGTCGTAGCGCGCCTTGGTTTCGGCATTCGGCGGATAGAGGCCGGGCAGGGGCGTGCCTTTCTCAACCTCGCCCATAATCCAGGTTTCCAGCTTCTCCTGCTCCACGGCCGCCGAGGCGACCTCGGCAACGATGGCCTGAGGGATCAGAACGGCGCCGTCGGAATCCAATATGATCACATCATCGGGATAGACAGCCACGCCGCCGCAGCCGATCGGCTCCTGCCAGCCGACGAAGGTAAGGCCGGCGACGCTGGGCGGCGCAGCAACGCCATCGCACCAGACGGGCAGGCCGGTGCCGATGACACCGGCACCATCGCGCACCACGCCATCAGTCACCAGTGCGGCCACGCCGCGCTTCTTCATGCGGGCGCAAAGAATGTCGCCGAAGATGCCGGCATCCTTGATGCCCATTGCATCCACCACGGCGATGCAGCCTTCCGGCATGTCTTCGATCGCGCCGCGGGTCGAACGGGGCGAGGACCAGCTCTCCGGCGTCGCAAGGTCTTCGCGGGCTGGCACGAAGCGCAGGGTAAAGGCGGGACCGACGATGCGCTTGTCCTGCGGGACCAGCGGCTTGGGACCTTTCATCCAGGTTTTGCGCAAGCCTTTCTTGAGCAACACCGTCGTGAGCGTGGCTGTCGAGACGAGTTCCAGCGCCGCCTTGATCCGTTGGTCGAGCATGATCGATCCACTCCGCGTCAGAAGGACAGGGTCAGAAGGGCATCAGGCTAAAGGCCGGTCTCGCTGGCTGACAAGGTGGTATGTTCGAAATTCCGGCCAGTTTTGCGCTGGATCAAGCACGCCCGCTTATGTGCCAAGCGGCGCGGTGACGCGTTTGAGCCAGGCTGCCGTGGCGTCGTCCACTAGCGGACCGATCTCCTGCCAGACCAGGGCGTGATAAGCGTCCAGCCAGGCCACTTCCTGCGCTGTCAGCAAAGAAAGGTCGATCAGCCGACGGTCGATGGGGGCGCGGGTCAGGGTTTCGAAGCCAAGCCAGCGTTTGCCGTTCTCTGCTTTCTCGGTGACGACGCGCACCGCAACGAGATTCTCGATCCGGATGCCATAGGCATTGGTCTTGTAATAGCCGGGCTCGTTGGAAATGATCATGCCTGGCTTCAAGGGCACGGGACTGCCAGCCTTCGAGATACGCTGCGGTCCTTCATGCACCGACAGATAGCTGCCGACGCCATGACCGGTGCCGTGGTCGTAGTCCAGGCCAACCTCCCAAAGCGGCAGGCGCGCCAGCGCATCCAGTTGCTGGCCAGTAGTTCCTTCGGGGAAGCGCGCGGTGGCGATGGCGATATGCCCTTTGAGAACCCGGGTGAAATGCTCACGCATTTCCGCCGTCGGTTCGCCGATCGCCACGGTGCGCGTAATATCGGTGGTGCCATCGGGATACTGCCCGCCGGAATCGACCAGATAAAGCGTGCCGTTTTCCAGCAGGCGATTGGTTTCCGGCGTCACCCGGTAATGCACGATGGCGCCATTCGGGCCCGCGCCCGAGATCGTGGAGAAGGAAAGATCGCGCAGCTCATTGGATAACTGGCGAAAGCTTTGCAGCTTTTCAGCCGCCATGATCTCGTCGACGCCGCCCTTTGGCGCTTCCTGATCAAGCCAGGCAAGGAATCGCGTCACCGCAGCGCCATCACGGTGATGGGCGGCACGGGTGCCGTCGAGTTCGGCCGGCGTCTTGCAAGCCTTGGGCAGCAGGCACGGATCTTCGGCGCGGATGAGTTTGGCCCCAGCCTTTTCCAGCCGCTGCAGGACATAGACGCCACTGCATGCCGGGTCGACCTGCACGGCCTTGCCTGCCTGGCCCAACTTATCCAGAGCGGTTGGGAAGGCCGACGGCTCATGCAGCCGGACGTCGGCGAGATGAACACGCACGTCCGCCGACAGCTTGCGGGAGTCGATATAGAGATCGACGCCGCCATCGGCGCCAACCACGGCCATGGACAAAGGCAGCGGCGTATGCGCTACATCGCTGCCGCGGATATTGAGTAGCCATGCTATCGATTCCGGCAAGGTCAGCACAGCAGCATCGGCTCCTCGTGCCTTGATACTGGCAGCGACCTCCTTGCGCTTTTCGGCAGCGCTGCGACCGGCGAGGGCGGTATCCTGGATGCGAACCGGACCCAGTGGTGGCGGCGGTTGGTCCGTCCAGACGAGATCGATCGGATTGTCATCTGCCGGCACTAGTTCGGCGCCAGCGGCGCTGCAGGCCGCGGCGAAGCGTTTCACGCCGTCTTCGGTATGCAGCCAGGGATCGTAGACAAGCTTATCGCCAAGCTTCAGAGCCGATTTGAGCCACTCAGTCGGCGGCTCATCGGTAATATGAAGCCGCTCGAAAAGCTCGCCGTCCACCTGCTGGGCTAATTGCAGCGTGTATCGGCCATCGCTCCAGATCGCGGCCTTGTCGGCCAGAACGATGGCCAAGCCCGCAGAACCGGTGAAACCCGTCAGCCAGGTCAGGCGCTGGGCGCGCAGCGGCACATATTCGCTTTGATATTCATCAGTCAGGGGCACGATGACGCCAGCAACGCCGCGCCGAGCCAACTCGGCCCGCAGAGCTTCCAGTCGCTTTCCGACAGCGCTGCGATCTTCCAGCGTCGCGGTGAAACGCGCTGCCAGATCAGCCACCGCTTTTTCCAGGATGGCACGGGGCGTCTTTGGATCGTCGGCGATTAATTCCAGCCCTGGAAAACGGCCGAAGATGCGGGGGGCTGCGGCGATTCCGCGCAGATGATCGGCAAGCTGCGGGGGCATGGCGGCGAGGTCGGGCTGGTGCAAGGTCATCGGGTAACCCGTTGTTGGATCATCACAATATGCGAGCTAGCGGGGGCGGCGTCCAGGACAAGCTATGCATTTTCTGCATTGCTGCGTAAGCAAACCATCATGGATAAGTCATTGAAATTTAATAGGTGCAGTGCAATATTCCCGTCGTGGCCGAGATGCAGAGAAGCCCGGACCACAGAACGGAGACTACCATGAACACCCTGCGCAACCAGACCGCTTTTGGCTATCCGGCTAATCTGGCCCCGCTGAGCGCCGCCGAGATCGAGGCCTATGCGCGTCGTATTCGCGCTGAAGCTCTCGCCTCCCTGATCGTGGCTGGCTGGAACGCCCTCAAGGGCGCCGTCGCCCGCTACAAGGCTCATCTCGCTGAGCGTCGGGCCATCGAAGAGTTGAACTCGCTCGATGACCAGATGCTGCGTGATATTGGCCTGAGCCGCTCGCAAATCCCGGCCGCTGCTGCCGGCCTGATCGAGCGTCCGGCCGTCAAGCCGGTCAACGAGAATACGGCCGACGCCAAGATTACCCGCCTGGTACCGCGCGAAGCGGCCTAAGCGGAATTACAGTTCCTCCCCGTCGGCACCGGGCCTGTCGCCTGTAGCGTCCTCCTCCCCCTGAAGAGGGCGGCAGGTCCGGTCCGATCTCCTGCAACGCGGCCTAGTGCCGCGTTGTTTGCTTTGCAGCCGAGCCATTCATTTGGCGCATGGCTAGGCCTCAAAATCCAAAACTTGCTCAGAACTGGTGCGGCTCTCTCCTGGGCGTAAATCTGGGCAGGGTGGTTATTTTTTCTACATATTTGATTCTGCTTAAATTTCTTCCAGATTCCGCTTGCGAATCATTTTGTGCGATGCAATATATACGTCAGTCATGCTGACATATTTTCAAGAGCAGGCATGACGGAGGAACACCCGGGGCGGCTTATCCAAACGAATGGAGATGGCCATGACGACCCCGCGTTTTGAAAAGTCCACTACCCTCAACAGCTATCCCTATCACTATCTCGGCCTGACCGATTACGTGCAACTCGAGCTGGAAGCCCGCCGTATGCGCTCACGCGCCATCGCGGCGTTTCTGAACAAGATCGTCGGCAGCCTGGTGGCCAGCCTGCGGCGCTCTGCGGCGGAGGCCGAGCTGCGGGCGCTGGATGATCGTACCCTGCACGACATGGGCCTGAGCCGCTCCAGCATTCCGGCAGCCGTTGCGGGTGAGATGTATCGCCCGGCGGCGCCGTCGAACGAGAATGCCGGCGAAGCCAAGGTGCAGACCCTCAAGGCCAAGGCCGAAGCGGCCGCCTGAGCAACAGGCAAACGCTATACGCGGCAGGCTGCCGCCGTCCCCCGGCGTATTCACATGACTGTGTGCCGGATTTCAGGGGCGGCGGGAAAGCACCAGGGTGTGCCAGCCTTCACGCGCAATGCGGCGCTTCAGTTTGAGGCCGACCGCCCGGTAATGGGCGGCGACGAGACGTTCCTCCCGCGCCAGCAGGCCGGAGAGGACCAGATGCCCGTTCGCAGCAACGAGGCGGCTTAATCCAGGTGCCATGCGGCAAAGCGGTTCTGCCAGGATGTTGGCCACCACGAGGTCATAACCACTTGCGACGGCAAGGCGCGGATCGTCCGGGCGGCTGGCCGTGACCGCGGCGACACGCTGGCTCAGACCATTCAGCCGGACATTATCGCGGGTCACCGCCACGGCGACCGGATCGATATCCGCCGCCAGCACTTGTGGTACGCCCGCCCGGGCGGCGGCCATGGCCAGTACGCCCGACCCTGTCCCCATATCCAGCATGCGGCGCGGCGGCTTCACCCGGCAGATCTGGTCGATCGCCAGAAGGCAGCCATAAGTCGATGGCGCCCGGCCGGTGCCGAAGGCCAATCCGGCATCCAGCAAGAGGCTCAAGCTGCCCGGTGGCGCCTTGCCTGCGTCATGCGCGCCATGCAGGAAGAAGCGTCCGGCATGGATCGGCGCGTTGAGGATGTTGGTATGGCGCACCCAATCCTTCGCCGGCACATGGGAGAAGGTGATGACGGGCGATTCCAGTCCCAGCCCTTCGGCAATAGCCGTCAGCCGGTGGCGCCATTCAGTCTCATCGGGCGGCGCATCGAACAGCACCTGGATGCGCCATTTTGGGCTGATCGCCTGACCCGGGATCGGCACCTCATAGGAGGTGACGGCGACACCTTCGTCGCCCAGCATCTCTTCGGTGGCGGCAACCAGATCGACAGGGATGTCGAGTTCGACCGACCAGAATTCCGGCGATATAGGCATGGCTGAGATTAGGCTTTCTCAACGAAGGTAGCGATGACCCGCTTTTCACCGGCCTTCTCGAAGCCGATCAGCAGCTTGTTGCCCTCGACCGCCTTGACCCGGCCATAGCCGAATTTCAGGTGGAAGACGCGGTCGCCGATGCCGAAGGCTGCTTCGTCGGGATCGTGCTGAACGATATCGTCATCGACGCGCCGAGCCCGCCCTTCGATCAGACCGGCAGAGCGGCGGGGGGATTGCGGTGCAAAATTCCAGGTATGTCCTTGATAGCCGCCGGCGGACTCGCTGAAGCCGCCGCTGATGTAGCCAAGGCTCTGGCTGCCGCGATACAGGCCCGGCTGCGAGCGCTGCTCGATATGCTCTATCGGCAGCTCATCGATAAAGCGCGAAGGTATTGCCGAAGCCCATTGGTTATAGATGCGGCGGTTGGCGGCAAAGGTGATATGCGCCCGCTTGCGCGCCCGCGTCAGCCCGACATAAGCCAGGCGGCGCTCTTCCTCCAGGCCGGCAACACCATTGTTTTCAAGAGAGCGCCGGCTGGGGAATAGCTCTTCCTCCCAGCCTGGCAGAAAGACGTAATCGAATTCCAGCCCCTTGGCCGAATGCAGGGTCATGAGGCTGACCATCTCGTCATTGTCGCTGTTTTCGGCATCCATCACCAGGGCGACATGATCGAGGAAGCCGGCGAAGTTCTCGAATTCGCCAAGAGCGCCGATCAATTCCCTCAGGTTCTCCAGCCGCCCCGGGGCTTCCGGCGATTTGTCCTCCTGCCACATTTGGATGTAGCCGGATTCCTCCAGAATGATCTCCGCCACTTCCGTGTGAGGCAGTTCGGCGGCCTGGCCGCGCCAGCGGTCGAAATCCGCCATCAGCCTCTTCAGCGTATTGCGCTGCTTCGGCTTGAGCTCATCGGTTTCCAGCAGATCGCGCAAGGCGGCGGTGAGGGATTTGCCGCTGGCGCGTGCCGTTTTGTGCAGAACCTGCATCGTGCTGTCGCCCAAGCCGCGTTTCGGCACGTTGACGATGCGCTCGAAGGCGAGATCGTCGTCAGGCTGCATCAGCACGCGGAAATAGGCGATGGCATCGCGGATTTCACGCCGCTCATAGAAACGCAGGCCGCCGACCACGCGATATTTCAGACCGATGGTCATGAAGCGCTCTTCAAAGGCGCGGGTCTGATGGCCGGCGCGGACAAGGATCGCAATCTCGTTTAGCGATACCTTCTCGCGTTCCAGCGCCTCGATCTCTTCGCCGATCAGACGAGCTTCCTCGTCGCCGTCCCACACGCCCTGAACGATCACCTTGTCGCCTTCGTTCAGGTCGGTCCACAGCGTTTTGCCGAGCCGGCTTTCGTTATGTGCAATCAGGCCGGAGGCCGCGCCGAGAATATGCGGTGTCGAGCGGTAATTGCGCTCCAGCCGCACGATCTTTGCACCTGGGAAATCAGTTTCGAAGCGCAGGATATTGCCCACTTCGGCGCCGCGCCAGCCGTAGATCGACTGGTCATCGTCGCCGACGCAGCAGATATTTTTGTGCTTCTGCGCTAGCAGGCGCAGCCAGAGATACTGCGCCACGTTGGTGTCCTGATACTCGTCGACCAGGATGTAGCGGAACTGATGCTGATACTTCTGCAGCACTTCCGCGCGTTCGCGGAAGAGGGTGAGATTATGCAACAGCAGGTCGCCGAAATCGCAGGCATTGAGCTGGATTAGGCGTTCGCAGTAAAGCCGGTACAGCTTGGCGCCATGACCTTCGGCGAAACCGCTCTCGCTTTCCGGAATCTTGTTTGGACCCAGCCCGCGGTCCTTCCAGCGATCGAACTGGGCCTTCAGATTGCGCGGCGGCATCTGCTTGTCGTCCAGGCCTTCGGCCTCGACGATCTGCTTGATCAGCCGCAACTGATCTTCATCGTCCAGGATAGTGAAGTTGGATTTCAGCCCGACCAGCTCGGCATGGCGGCGCAGGATGCGGTTGGCGATGCCATGGAAGGTGCCTAGCCACAGGCCTTCGACCTGAGCGCCGACCAGCTGCTCGACGCGCTCGCGCATCTCGCGGGCGGCCTTGTTGGTGAAGGTGACGGCGAGAATCTGGCTCGGCCAAGCCAGTCGGCGATAGAGAATATGGGCGAGACGGGAAACCAGCACCCGTGTCTTGCCGGTTCCGGCGCCGGCCAGCACCAGGAGCGGGCCTTCCAGATGGCTGGCGGCTTCACTCTGGGCGGTATTTAGCCGGCCGATCCAATCGGGCGGGGGCAGGGCGGCTGCGGCGGACGGCTCCAGCGGCGGATCGGCCGGTTCCGGCTCAAATCCGGACAAATCGAACGGGTCTGCGGACATGCCGCCTACATAGCCCACCGGGCAGGCGAGGCCAACCCCGGGGCCGGCCTGGCCGCGACGGATTGCCCCAAAAGCCACAAAGGTTTACCTGTTATGCATTCCAAGGAGATCGTTACCATGGCCGCCGCCACCGTCGCTCAGCCCCGTCTTTCGCCCGCCGCCACTGAAGCCGCCATTGCGGCCCTGAAACAAATTCTGGGCGATCGCGTCACCACCGCCCAGGCCGTGCGGGAACAGCATGGCCGCGACGAGTCCTGGAATCCGCCATTTCCGCCCGATGCGGTGGTTTTCCCGCATTCAACCGAGGAAGTCTCGGAAATCGTCAAAATCTGCGCCAGCCACGGCCTGCCGATCATCCCCTACGGTGCCGGCACCTCGCTTGAGGGTCATGTCAGCGCCCTACAGGGCGGCGTCTGCATCGACATGATGCAGATGAACAACATCCTGAAGGTGAATGCGGAAGATCTCGATGTGGTCTGCCAGCCCGGCGTGACCCGCAAGCAGCTGAACGAGTATCTGCGCGACACCGGCCTGTTCTTCCCGATCGATCCGGGCGCCAATGCCTCGATCGGTGGCATGGTTTCCACCCGTGCCAGCGGTACCAACGCCGTACGGTATGGCACAATGCGCGAGAATGTGCTGGCGCTGACCGTGGTGCTGGCCGACGGCCGGATCATCCGCACGTCCAAGCGCGCGAAGAAGTCGGCGGCAGGCTACGACCTGACCCGCCTTTTTGTCGGCTCGGAAGGCACGCTCGGCGTCATCACCGAGATCACCTTGCGCCTCTACGGCATTCCCGAGGCGATGTCTTCGGCGATCTGCTCCTTTGCCACGCTGGAAGGCGCGGTGAACACCGTGATCCAGACGATCCAGTCGGGCATTCCTGTGGCGCGCATCGAATTGCTCGATGACGTGCAGGTCGACGCCATCAACAAATATTCCAAGACCAATATGCCGGTGCAGAACCTGCTGATGCTGGAGTTTCACGGCACCGAAGCCGCGGTCGCCGAACAGGCGGAGATGGTGCAGGCCATCGCTGCCGATCAGGGCGGCAACAATTTCCAGTGGACGGTGAAGCCCGAGGAACGCGCCAAACTGTGGCAGGCCCGGCATGATGCAGCCTATGCGGCCAAGGCGTTGCGCACCGGCTGCGAAGTCTGGGCCACTGATGTCTGCGTGCCGATCTCGCGTTTGGCCGAGTGCATCCTGGAAACCAAGAAGGATGTGGTCGAGACGGGCCTGACCGCGCCACTCGTGGGCCATGTTGGTGATGGAAACTTCCATCTCGCCATCGTACTTGATCGCAACAATCCGGCTGAAATCGAAGCCATCGAGGCGTTTAGTGAGCGTCTGGTGCACCGCGCGCTGAGCATGGATGGCACCTGCACCGGCGAGCACGGCATCGGCCGGGGCAAGATGAAGTACCTGGTTGCCGAACATGGCGAGGCGGTCAGTGTCATGCTCGCGATCAAGAAGGCACTCGATCCGAACAACCTGATGAACCCGGGGAAGATTTTCAGTATCTGACGTAAGCGGTTGTGGGGTCACGCTTTTGTGACGACAGGGGGGTGACGGCGGCCGCATTTTGGCGCTGTGACGATGTAAAACACCTTCTCAATCCGCTGCGCCGCTGGAAAACTGGCGATGCCGGTCCTATTCTACGCCTCCTAAGCCCTTTCTAGTGAAACCATCCTGGATAGACGCTGGAAAAATCATAGGTCTACGAAGCAGTTAGTCCGTGGGGAAGTGAAGATGAGCGCGCGTAACTGGTCGCCGGATAGCTGGCGCAGCAAACCGATCAAGCAGGTTCCGGATTATCCGGACCCGGCCGCCTTGGCTGCCGCTGAGGAAAAGCTCGCCAAGTATCCCCCGCTCGTTTTTGCCGGCGAAGCCCGCAATCTGACCGCTGCTCTGGCCAACGTGGCGGAAGGCCGTGCTTTCCTGCTGCAGGGTGGTGACTGCGCCGAGAGCTTTGCCGAGTTCAGCGCCAACAATATCCGCGACACCTTCCGGGTGCTGCTTCAGATGGCCGTCGTGCTGACCTTCGGCGCGGCGTTGCCGGTGGTGAAGGTTGGCCGTCTGGCGGGACAGTTCGCCAAGCCGCGGTCGGCACCGACCGAGAAGCGCGGCGATGTCGAACTGCCGAGCTATCGCGGCGACATCATCAACAGCATGGAATTCACGCCGGAAGGCCGCCAGCCGGACCCCAGCCGTCTGCTGCAGGCCTATAGCCAGGCGGCGGCGACGCTGAACCTGCTGCGCGCTTTCGCCAGCGGCGGTTATGCCGACCTGCATCGGGTGCACGGCTGGAACCTTGGCTTCGTTGCCAAGAGCCCGGAGGCTGAGCGCTGGCAGGATGTTGCCTCGCGCATTACCGAGTGCCTGGAGTTCATGAAGGCCTGCGGCATCACGCCGGACCAGACCCCGGAACTGCGCACGGTCGATTTCTACACCAGCCATGAAGCGCTGCTGCTCGGCTACGAGCAGGCGCTGACCCGCATCGATTCCACCTCCGGCGAATGGGTCGATACTTCGGCGCATATGCTCTGGATTGGCGATCGCACCCGGCAGCCGGACGGCGCGCATGTCGAGTTCCTGCGCGGCGTTCTGAATCCGGTGGGCGTGAAGTGCGGCCCCACCACCGATCCGGATGAATTGCTCCGCGTGATCGACATCCTCAACCCGCAGAACAAGCCAGGCCGGCTGACGCTGATTGCGCGTATGGGGCATGACAAGGTTCACAAGCATCTGCCGGCGCTGGTGCGCAGGGTGGCGCAGGAAGGCCGCAAGGTCGTGTGGTCCTGCGATCCGATGCATGGCAACACGCTCACCTCGACCTCCGGCTTCAAGACGCGGCCCTTCGATCGCATCCTCTCCGAGGTGCGGCAGTTCTTCGAGGTGCATCTGGCCGAGGGCACTCATGCCAGCGGCATCCACCTTGAATTGACCGGCCAGGACGTTACCGAATGCATGGGCGGTGCCCAGGCGATCGGCGACGACGATCTATCCAGCCGCTACCACACCCATTGCGATCCGCGGCTGAATGCATCCCAGGCTTTGGAACTCGCCTTCTTGATCGCTGAGATGCTCAAACTGGAGCGCAGCAACCGAGGTGGTCTGCGTCATGCAGCGCAAGCCTGAGATCAGGCCAATGATGCCGCCTGCCCAGGCGGCGGAATTGGAGCGTCAGATCGCGGCCAATACGGACGCGTATTTCAAGAAGACCAAGGAGATCGTACAGCGCTACGGCGACAAGACGGTCACCTATGCGGTTTTCATGCGCCGTCCGGTGATTTTCTGTCCGCGCCTGATGGTGGAGTGGCTTGATCGGGTGAGCGCTGCGCGCGGCGTGAAGTTCGATATCGAGCTGCTGCACGAAGAGGGCACCTGGGTCGGCGCCGGCGAGCCGCTGCTGTATATCACCGGATCGATGGCGCAGCTTGTCGATCTGGAAACGATTTATCTCCAGAAGCTCGGCGCCGCTTGCGTCGCCGCTTATAACGCCTATTCGATGTGCTGCGACCTGCCCAATGCACGCTTCCTGGCGATGGATGCGCGCCATTGCGCGGGCGCTGAGATGGCGGAGATGATGGCCTATGCCGCTTCCGTCGGCGGCAGAGCCGCGCGGCGTGATGTCGGCGCTGCCGGCTTCATCGGCAATGCGACCGATGCCACAGCGCATTACTTCGGCAACGACAAGGGCTTCGGCACCATGCCGCATGCCTTGATCGGCTACGCAGGATCCACTCTGCGTGCAGCCGAACTCTATTACGAGACTTTCCCCGGCGAGCAGATGACGGTTCTGGTCGATTATTACGGCCAGGAGATCACCGATGCGCTGGCGGTGTGCAACCGCTTCCCCGATCTCGCCAATGAAGGCCGCCTGGCGGTGCGTCTGGATACGCATGGCGGACGTTACATCGAAGGCTTGGATCCGCAGGCATCCTATGCGGTGCTGGAACGTCACGTTCCCAATGCCATCCGCCAGTATCGCACCGAGATGGAATTGCGCTGGCTGGTCGGTACCGGCGTTTCTGCTGCTGCGATCTATCACATGCGGTCCACTCTGGATCGGGCAGGCTTCTTCAATGTAAAAATCGTTGCTTCGTCCGGCTTCAATGCGGCGAAATGCAAGGTGATGGCCAGCGTGGCCGCGCCGATCGATATCGTCGGTACGGGATCCTACCTTCCGGATAGCTGGACAGAGACTTACGCCACGGCCGATATTGTCGCTTATGACGGGCAACCCAGCGTGAAGGTCGGGCGCGAATTCCTGTTGCGCAAACCGGGCGCATAAGCCAAGACTGTTCGCTCACAAATCGCTCTGGGGAGGAGCCCATGCGCCGGATATTCGCGCGTTTCGCGTTTGCTGTTTCTATTGCTGCTTTGGCAGCGGGTTCTGCGCAGGCGCAGAGCCGTGTCACCTTGAAGTCGGCCACGGCGTCGTCGTCCTATTACGTGATGATGGTGCAGTTGGGCGAGGTCCTGCGCACCGAAAGCAAGGGCCAGATTCAGGCGACCGTCGAGGAAAGCCAGGGTTCGGTGCAGAATGTCAAGGAAGCGGCCAAGCGCCCGGGCAATTTCGTGTTCACCACGCCGCCCAGCCTGATTACGCAGGCCCGTGAAGGCAAGAAACCCTTCGAAGGCGAAACCGGCTACGACACGATCCGCACGCTGTTCGTGATGCCCTATGTCACCGTGCATTTCGTGGTGCGCGAAGACAGCGGTGTGACCAAGCTGGAAGAGCTTGCGGGCAAGGACTTCATCTCTGGCGGCCGCGGCACCTTCTGCGATGGCCGCACGCGCACCATCTTCGGTCTGCTTGGCCTTGAGGGGAAAGTGAACTTCGTTGATGTCGAACTGGCTTCGGCGGATAACGCCCTGAAGAATCGCAAGGTCGCGGGCTATGCGACCTGCTCGTCGCATCCGACGCCGCAATTGCAGGAACTTGCCACCACCACACCGATCCGCATTCTGCCCATCAGCGCCGAACAGGCGGATATCCTGGTGAAGAACGATCCGTCCTCCAGTCCGATCACCATCGCCGCGGGCACCTATAAAGGCGTGCCGGCCGTGCCGACCGTGGGTGTTCCGGTTGGCGCCTATGCCACGACCAAGATGGACGATGCGACGGCCTATGCCATCGTGAAGGCCTTCTGGTCGAAGAAGGATGAGATGGCCAAGACCAATCCCTGGTGGGCCGCCGTTACGCCGGATCTGATCGGCGCCCTGGGCAACACCAAGCTGCATCCCGGCGCGTTGAGATATTACAAGGAAGCCGGGGTGAATATCCCGGATGCCATGCAGTAATCGAAAGCAGTAACTGATCATGCAGACACAGGATGTCGGCGCGCGGCCGGGTTGGGTTCTTATTCTCTGCGCTGCGATTACCGTCGGCATCCATGTCTGGCTGATTTTCACCAGTCTGGTTCCCAACCTGGTCAGCCGCCCGCTGCATTTTGCGGCGGCTCTGCCCTGGGTCTTTCTCTTCGTGCAAGCCCGGAATGGCGTCGAGCGCTGGATCGGTTTCGCCGCGACCGCGTTCGGTCTCTTCGGCGCGGCCTATCTGGTGATCAACCGCCGCGAAGTGCTCGACCAGTATGGCGCTCTGGACGGCAGTCTCTGGCAGTTTGTTTTGGCCTTCGGCCTGATTGCGGTCGCGCTGGAAATGGCGCGTCGCGCCGTACAGCCGGTACTGCCCGGCGTGGCGCTGGTCTGCTTGCTGTATGGGTTTTTCGGCGAGCATCTGCCCGGCACGCTCGGTCATCCGGGCCTGCCGCTCGATTACTTCCTTGGCAGCCTGGTGATGGCCGAGGGCGGCCTCTGGGGCCAGCTGACTGGCATCTCCATCGACCTGATCGTGCCCTTCATGATCCTCGGTGCAGTCGTCTCAGCGGGCGAGGCGGGGCGCGGCTTCATGGCTATGGCCTCGCAACTGGCGGGCGGCTATCGCGCCGGCGCGGCCAAGGTATCCGTCCTTGCCTCCGCACTCTATGGCACGATTTCCGGCTCGGCTTCGGCCAATGTCGCTTCTGTCGGCGCGGTCACCATCCCCGGCATGATCCGCATGGGCTATCCACGCTCCTTCGCTGCGGCGGTGGAGGCAGTTGCTTCGACTGGCGGCCAGATCATGCCTCCGGTGATGGGCTCGGCGGCCTTCGTGATGGCCGAACTGATCCGCGCACCCTATGCCGATATCGCCATTGCCTCTATACTGCCGGCAATCCTGTTCTTTTTCGCGGCCTGGGTCGGCGTGCATTACTTCGCGCTGCGCTTCGGCCTCAAGGGGCTGCCGGCAGAAGAATTGCCGGGCTGGCGTGTTGCTGCGGCGACGGCACCATTCTTCGCCACTCCGTTATTCGTCCTCATCGCCATGCTGCTGGTGCTGGCTTACTCGCCGGCCTATTCGGCGATGGTAGCCACTGCCGTCACCGTGGCGATGCTGATATGGAATGGACAGGCGAAGCGCTTTTCGTTGCCGTTATTCATTGAACGCATGATGATCGCCGTCGTCGATGCCGCCCGGCAGATCGCGCTTATCGCGGCCATCATCATCTGTGCCGGGCTGATCGTTGGCGTTTTCCACGCCACTGGACTTGGCGTGAAAATTACCGGGTTGATCCTCGATCTCTCCGGGGGGGCGTCTCTGGGCGGCTCTGGCGCTGACCGCGCTGGCCTGCACCATCCTCGGCATGGAGCTGCCGACGACGGCCGCGTATCTGATCTGTGTCGCAGTGGCCGGACCGGCGCTGGTCAAGCTTGGCCTGCCGGAACTGCACACGCACATGTTCGTTTTCTGGTATGCGCTGCTTTGCACGATCACGCCGCCAGTTTGCGGAACGGTCTTCGTTGCCGCCAGCATCGCCGGCACGCCTTGGCTGCCGGTGGCAGGAATGGCGATGCGCATCGGCCTGGGCCTGTTCCTGATCCCGCTCGGGTTCGTCGCCAATCCGGCACTCATGCAGATTGCTACCGAGCCAGGTTTGGCAATCCTCGCGACCGTGAAGATTGGCGCAGCATTGATGCTGATCTCCCACGCGTTGATCAGCAGCATCAGTGCCTGGTGGCGCCAGGCAGCAGCCTTCGTGGCCGGCCTGGCGCTGCTATTCCTGTTCGGCGTCGGCTGAAGCCTGTCCTAAAGCTTCTCTGGCGCGATCCGCACCAGCTGTTTGCCAAAATTCTTGCCGCTTAGCATGCCGATGAAGGCTTTCGGCGCATTGCGCAGCCCTTCGGCAATATCCTCGCGGTATTTCAGCTTACCCTCGCGGATCCAGCCAGCCATCTCCGTGATGGCGCCGGGCCAGTAGGACATATGCTCGGAAATGATGAAGCCTTGCACTTTTGCACGGTTGACGAGCACGTGGCGCATCCCCGTAAAGGGGTAGGGCTGACCGTTATATTGTGAGATCAGACCGCAGATGGCGATGCGGGCGAAAGCATTCAGCCGTCCGAACACCGTCTCCATCACTTCGCCACCGACATTCTCGAAATAGACGTCGACGCGATCGGGCGTTGCTTCCTTGAAGCGCTCCTTGAAGTCCTCGGCCTTGTAGTCGATGCAGGCATCGAAGCCGAGCTCATTCACCACGTAATCGCATTTTGCCTTGCCGCCGGCGATGCCGACCACGCGGCATCCCTTGATCTTGGCGATCTGGCCGACGACGGAACCAACCGCGCCGGAGGCCGCTGAGACCACGACCGTTTCGCCCGGTTTGGGCTGCCCGATTTCCAGCAGGCCATAATGGGCGGTGCAGCCCGGCATTCCCAGCACCCCCAGCGAGGTGGAGATCGGCGCCACCTTGGGATCTAGCACGCGCAACTGGTCGGCCGTCGCAACCCCATAGGCCTGCCAGCCCAGCATGCCGTTCACATAGGTGCCGACCGGCAGGCCAGGGACATGGCTCTCGATCACCTCGCCAACCGTGCCGCCCCCCATCAGGTCGCCGGGGTTCAGGTGGGCCGCATAGCTGCGCACCGGGTCCATCCGGCCGCGCATATAGGGATCGAGGGAGAGATAGATGTTGCGGACCAGCACCTGGTCCGGTCCGGGCTTCGGGATATCCCGCTCGACGATCTCGAAATCCTGCTCGGTAACCCAACCCTTGGGGTGTTGTTTCATCAGGACTTGAGTATTTTTCCCGGTCATCGAGGTCTCCCTTTTTATGCTGCGGGGCTATCTAACGCGCCGCCGGGGACTGTAAACTGGGGCGGCTATTGAGATAAGCCTGCCGTAAGGTTAAGTCATACCCTCCCACGTGGCTGCACCATGTCCGCTGCTCCAGACCGTCTCAGAATAGCCTCGGCCCAGATCAACGCGGCCATGGGCGACATCCTTGGCAATCGCCGTCTGATCGAACAGGCGCGTGCCCGGGCCGCCGAGGCGCGGGCGGATCTGGTGATTTATCCGGAACTGGCGATCGTCGGCTATCCGCCGGAGGACCTGGTGCTGCGGCCCTCAGTGCAGGAGGCCTGCGAAGCCGCTATCCGCGAACTGGCGGCTCAGACGGCCGATAGCGGCCCCGCCATGCTGGTGGGTACGCCCTGGCGGGAGAATGGCAAACTCTACAATTCGGTCGTGCTGCTGGATGGCGGACAGGTCGTCGGCGTGCGCCACAAGCACGAATTGCCGAATTACGGCGTCTTCGACGAAAAGCGCGTCTTCACGCCGGGCCCGCTGCCCGGTCCGCTGCCATTCCGCGGGGTGCGTCTCGGCGTAATGATCTGTGAGGATATGTGGCAGCCGGATGTTGCGGAATGTCTGGCCGAAACCGGCGCCGAGATTCTGCTGGTGACGAACGGCTCGCCCTTCGAGGTCAACAAGTGGGATCAGCGCCTGCCGCTTGGGGTGGCGCGCGTGGTCGAGACCGGCCTACCGCTTCTCTATGTGAACCGTATCGGTGGCCAGGATGAGCTGGTTTTCGACGGCGGTGGCTTTGCTATTAACGCCGACCACAGTCTGGCAGCGCGGCAGCCCGATTTCATTGAGGATATCGCATTCACCGAATGGTATCGCGGCAACGATGGCTGGATCTGCGAGAAGGGCAAAATCGCAGAACCTTTAGATCGTTTGGCCAGCATCTATCAGGCCATGGTGGTTGGTCTGCGTGATTATGTGAACCGCAATAAGTTTCCCGGCGTGGTGCTGGGACTGTCCGGCGGTATCGACTCTGCGCTTTCCGCTGCTGTTGCAGTCGATGCTCTGGGGCCGCAGCGGGTGCGCTGCGTCATGCTGCCGTCGAAATACACCTCACAACGCAGCCTCGACGATGCCGCCGCCTGCGCGAATGCATTGGGCGTTCCATATGAGACGATCCCGATTGAGCCGGCCTATCAGGCTTTCGATGGCATGCTGAGCGAAGCCTTCAAAGGCACCAAGCCGGACATCACGGAAGAGAATCTGCAGTCGCGCATCCGGGGTGTCATCCTGATGGCGCTCAGCAACAAGTTTGGCCATATGGTGTTGACTACCGGCAACAAGTCCGAGATGTCGGTCGGCTACGCCACGCTTTATGGCGACATGTGTGGCGGCTACTCCGTCCTGAAAGACGTCTACAAAATGACGGTCTATGAATTGTCGCATTGGCGCAATGTCAACCGGCCGCTGGAGAGCCTTGGCCCTGCGGGGATCGTAATCCCGCCCAGCATCATTGAGCGTGCGCCCAGCGCGGAACTACGCGAGAACCAGACCGACCAGGACAGCCTGCCGCCGTACGAGCAGCTCGATGCCATACTCGAGATGCTGGTGGAGAAGGAAATGCCGGTGCGCGAGATCGTCGCGGCAGGACAGCCGGAGGATGTCGTCCGTCGCGTACAGCATCTGCTGTACATCGCCGAGTATAAGCGCCGCCAGGCGCCGCCCGGCGTGAAGATAACACCGCGCGGTTTCGGCCGCGACCGGCGCTATCCGATTACCAACGCCTTCCGAGATTTACCGAAATGACCATAGCCGTCCGTTTCGCGCCGAGCCCCACAGGCTGGCTGCATGTCGGCAATGCACGCGCCGCTTTGCTCAACTGGCTGTTCGCCCGCAAGAATGGCGGCAGCTTCCTGTTGCGCCTCGACGACACCGACACCGAACGGTCGACGCAGGAATTTGCCGAAGGCATTGAGGCCGATCTGCGCTGGCTTGGGTTGACCTGGGATCGCTTCGCGCGCCAGTCTGACCGCTTCGCTCTTTACAGAGCCGCGACCGAGAAGCTGAAGGCCAGTGGCCGGCTTTATCCCTGCTACGAGACGGCAGAGGAACTGGAGCTTCGCCGCAAGGTGCAGCTCAGTCAGCGCAAGCCACCAGTCTATGATCGCGCCGCGCTGAAGTTGACGGATGAGGATCGCAAAAGACTGGAAGCCGAAGGTCGCAAGCCGCATTGGCGCTTCAAGCTGGATCCGGGCGTCGTTGCGTGGGACGACCTGATTCATGGCCGGGTTGAGATCGACATGGCGTCGTTGAGCGATCCGGTGCTGATCCGTTCCGATGGCTATCCGCTCTATACCTTGTCGTCCGTCGTCGATGACGGCGATCTCGGCATCACTCATATCATCCGCGGCGAAGACCACGTCACCAATACAGCCGCGCAGATCCAGCTTTTCCAGGCTCTGGGATATGCCGTGCCGGTCTTCGGGCATTTCTCCTGGCTACTGGATGCCGAAGGGGCGGGGCTTTCCAAGCGTATTGGTTCGCTCAGCCTGAAGGATCTGCGCGAGCAGGGATATGAGCCGATGGCGCTGAACAGCCTGCTGGCCCGGCTCGGCTCGGCCGATCCGGTGGAGCCGCATCTGCGGCCGGAGGATCTGGTTACCGGTTTCGATCTGGGGCGATTCAGCCGCGCACCGGCACGCCTCGATCCGCATGAACTCGATCTTCTGAATGCGAAGATTTTGCATATGACGGACTTCGCCGCCGTCCGCGACCGTCTGCCGGAGGGCGCGACGGAAGCCTTCTGGCTCGCCATCCGTGGCAATATCTCCAAACTGGCGGAGGCCGCCGATTGGTGGTCTGTCGTGCAGGGGCGGATCACGCCGGCGATCGAGGATCAGGCGGTGGTGCAGGCCGCCATCGAGACGCTTCCGCCGGAGCCTTGGGATACCGGCACCTGGAAGGGCTGGACCCAGGCCGTTTCGGCCAAGGCCGGCGTGAAGGGCAGGGCGCTGTTCCATCCGCTGCGTTTGGCCTTGACCGGACGCGACAAGGGGCCCGAAATGGCACCCCTGCTGCCCCTGATCGGGCGAGAGCGTGCCTTGGTGCGCCTGCGGGGCGAGTAACGACTGGATAAGGCAATGGCTAAGGATCGCGTTTATCTCTTCGACACGACGCTGCGCGACGGTGCGCAGACGCAAGGCGTGGATTTTTCGGTCGAGGATAAGCGCATTATTGCCAAGGCGCTGGACAAGCTCGGTGTTGCCTATGTTGAAGGCGGCTGGCCGGGCGCCAATCCTACCGACACGGAGTTTTTCTCTGCCAAGCCGCCGCTGAAGCGCGCCAAGTTCGTTGCCTTCGGCATGACGCGTCGGCCGGGCCGTTCGGTGGCGAACGATCCGGGACTTGCCGCCATTTTCGATGCCAAGGCCGATGCTGCCTGCCTGGTCGGCAAGAGCTGGGATTTCCAGGTCGAAGTGGCGCTAGGCATCGGCAAGGCCGAGAATATCGACTTGATTACCGACAGCATCGCCGCTGCCAAAGAGAAATTCGGCGAAGCAATGTTTGACGCTGAGCATTTCTTCGATGGCTACAAGGCCAATCCGCAGTATGCCTTTGAATGCATCAAGGCTGCCTTGGATGCGGGCGCGCGCTGGGCCGTGCTGTGCGACACCAATGGCGGCACCATGCCCCATGAGATCGAACGCATCGTAGGCGAAGTGGTCTCCAAGCTGGGTAGCGGTAATTATCTCGGCGTCCATACCCATAACGACACCGAGAATGCGGTAGCCAACAGCCTCGCCGCGGTGAAGGCCGGTGTGCGGCAGGTCCAGGGCACGTTGAACGGCTTGGGCGAGCGCTGCGGCAATGCCAATCTGATCGCGCTGATCCCGTCGCTGATGCTCAAGCCCTGGTTCGCCGAAAATATCGATATCGGTCTTAGCGATCAGGATCTGACGCATCTGACGGCGACATCCCGGGTGCTGGACGAATTGCTCAACCGTGCGCCGAACCGCCATGCCGCCTATGTCGGCGCCTCGGCCTTTGCCCATAAGGGCGGGCTGCATGTTTCGGCGGTGATGAAGGATCCGCGCACCTACGAACATATCCCGCCTGAGACGGTCGGTAACCAGCGGCGCATTCTGATCTCCGATCAGGCGGGCCGCTCCAATCTTCTGGTGCGTCTCAACGAGGCCGGCATCGAATACGATCCGAATGATAGCCGCCTTAATCTGCTGCTGGAAGATGTGAAACAGCGCGAGGCCGAGGGCTATTCCTACGATGGCGCCGAGGCAAGCTTCGAGATATTAGCCCGCCGCACGTTGGGGCAGTTGCCGGAATATTTCAAAGTCCGCAGTTTCCGGGTGATGGTCGAGCGCCGGTTCAACGCCCGCGGTCAGCTGGTTACCGTATCCGAAGCCACGGTGAAGGTGGAAGTGGATGGCGATACGTTGTTCTCGGTCGCTGAAGGCAACGGTCCTGTGAACGCGTTGGATCGCGCATTGCGTAAGGATCTCGGCCGCTATCAGAAATATCTCGATGACCTGCGTCTAGCTGACTTCAAGGTGCGCATCCTCAATGGCGGCACCGAGGCGACTACTCGCGTGATGATCGAATCTGCTGACGGGCAGGGGAATCGCTGGTTCACGGTGGGCGTTTCGCCCAATATCGTGGATGCTGCCTTCGTGGCGCTGATGGACTCCATCCAGTGGAAGCTGCTGCGCGACGGTGCTCCCGCTGCGCGCGGCTGATCTAGGCATGGCCGTTACACCGCGACCGAAGCTTGGCAAGCTCGCGCCGCCAGGGCCACTGCGCCGCGGCCCGGTGATCGTACTGGTCGAGCCGCAACTGGGTGAGAATATCGGTGCCGCCGCGCGCGCCATGCTGAATTGCGGCATCACCGAACTGCGCCTGGTCAATCCGCGCGATGGTTGGCCGAATCCGGCGGCCTATGTGCTGGCCAGCAAGGCCGACCCGGTGCTGGATGCCGTCAGCGTATTCTCCAGCACGGCAGAGGCCGTGGCGGATCTGCATCGCGTCTATGCCACCACTGCCCGGCATCGCGACTTGATGAAGGAAGTCGTCACGCCGCGCGAGGTGGCGCGCCGTATCCGTGCTGAGGAGGCGGAAGGCTATCGCGTCGGAATCCTGTTCGGCCGTGAACGCACAGGCCTTGATAACGAAGACGTCGCGCTTGCCCATGCGGCGATCAACGTACCGCTCAACCCCGGCTTCTCGTCGCTCAATCTGGCCCAGGCCGTACTTCTGATCGGCTATGAATGGTTCCAGGCGGCCGACGATACGCCGCCCAGCCGCATGGACACTGTGCGCGGAGGCTTTGCCTCACAGGAGGAGTTGCAGGGGCTTTTCGAGCATCTGCGGGATGAGCTGGACCAGTCTGGCTTCTTCCATAACGTCGAGCCCAAGCGCACTGCGATTTTGCGCAACCTGCGCAACGTGCTGCAGCGCGTGCCGCTCGCCAGTCAGGAGGTGCGCACCTTCCGCGGCATGCTGAAATCCATTGCGCAGGGCCGCCCGTTGCGGCCACCATTGTCAAAACGCCGGCAAGCGGAGACGAAACGCAATGACGATCCAGGCAGTACCGACCCAGCAGGCTGACGATGAGCGGGTGCGCATCACCCGTTGGGATTTTGCGCCCGGCGCCTCGACCGGGTTCCATGTCCACGAATATCCCTACACGGTGACCTATCTCACCGACGCTACGATGAAGCTGATCGACAAGGACGGCAAAGAAACCATCGTCGAGATGCAGGCGGGCGGCAGTTACTCGCGCCCGAAAGGCGTTGCCCACGACGTCATCAATGTCGGCACCAAGCCGATGGCCTTTGTCGAGGTCGAGATCAAGCTGTAATCAGCTTTTCTTTACCATGCTGATGCTGCGCCCGGCCTGCGGCGGGCGCGGCAGCTTGCTGTGACCTGCATATATCGTTTCGAACAGCTTCTGATGCTCGGGCAGGAAGGGGCAGGATTTGCGCGTATTCAAATCAACATGCACCAGGATCTGCTCCGAGGTGGCTGCCAGATAGCCCTTTTCGGCGTGGTACATGTTCATGAAATAGTGAATACGCTTGGCATCATGACCAAGCAGCTGGAACGTAAAGCGCAGCTCGTCGCCTTCCACGACTTCCTGCAGATAGCAGACATGGGTTTCCAGCACGAAGGTCGATAGATTTGTGCGCTTCACATAAGACCAGTCGAGATCAAAGGGTGCGAAGAATTTGTCCAGCGCCTGATCGAAGATGACGTTGTAAAAGCCGACATTCATATGCCCGTTGGCATCGATATGTTCGGGCAGTACGCGCATGCCGGTCAGCTCCAGCGGTTGAGCATATGCAGAGATCGCTTGAGAAGAATTCATAAGTATGGCCTTGTCGTTGGCATTTCCTCGGTTAGCCTAGTCTCCATGACTTGGGACCCGACGCAATACCTGAAATTTGCCGGCGAGCGTCTACGGCCGGCCGTTGATCTGCTGGCCCGGATTCCGGTGGTGGCACCGAGAAGGGTCGTCGATCTGGGATGCGGCGCTGGCAATCTGACGCCGCTGATTTTACAGCGCTGGCGGGGCGCCAAACTCATTGGTGTCGATTCCTCCGCAGCCATGCTGGCTAAGGCGCGGCAGGATTACACCGAGGCGGAATTCATTGAGGCCGACATTTCCGTCTGGCGTCCCGACCAGCCAGTCGACGTGCTGTATTCCAATGCCGCCCTGCATTGGCTGGACGGCCATGACACGTTGCTGCCCGGTTTGCTGGATGCGCTCGCGCCGGGAGGTTGGCTCGCTGTCCAGATGCCGCGCAATTTCAACGCACCATCCCATACCAGCATTGTCGAGACCATCGAACAGGGGCCTTGGCGTGCGCGGCTGGAGCCGCATCTGAGGTGCAATCCGGTGCATGAGCCGCAATTTTACTGGCGCTTGCTGCAGGGGCATGTTGCCAGTCTCGATATATGGGAAACCGAGTATCTGCAGGTGTTGTCAGGTGACAATCCGGTGGCGGAATACACCAAGGGCACCTGGCTGAAGCAGTTCCTGGATCGGCTGGACGAGGCTGAACGTGGCGATTTCGAAGCTGATTATCGCCGCCGCGTTACGGCCGCTTATCCGAAGGAGGCTGATGGCCGAACGCTGTTTCCTTTCCGGCGTTTGTTCATCCTCGCGCGAAAACCCTACTAGCGCAGCAGCACCGGCACCATCGAGGCGATCAACAGCATCGCCATCACGATATTGAACACGACGATGCGCCTGCCTTGAGCCAGCGTCTGGCGCAATGCTGCGCCAGACAGCACCCAGATGCTCAAGGCGGGAATATTCACCACGGCAAAGATGGCGATCAGTAGGATCAGGCTGGTCAAAAGTTGGTCCGGTACTGTGTAGGAGATGGTAACAATCAGCGATACCGCCCAGGCTTTCGGGTTGACCAGTTGCAGCATTGCCGCCTGAAAGAAACCGATCGGCATGTTCACTTTGTCGCGGCCTTTGGAATCGATGCTTTTGCTGCGTGCGATGCCGATCGCCATCCATAGGACATAGAGCGCGCTGATGATGCGCATGACGTCGTAGATCTGCGAGAACTGTTCGAATACCCGGCCGAGGCCAATTCCCACAGCGAACACCATGGCAAGGAAACCGCCGCTGATGCCCAGCAGGAGAGGCAGTGACCGCAGGAAGCCGAAATTGGCGCCCGATGCCAGGAGCAGGAAGTTGCCCGGCCCGGGCGATATCGACATCACGAAGGCAAATCCAGCCAAGGCAATGGCCATATCCACGCTCATCTCTTCTGTCTCCGTTTTTCCGGAGCAGAGTGGCGGAACTTCTCTTGGTAGACACTGTCAGACCGTCTATAGTTTTTATCAGATCGTCTCAGTTTAAGAGGGTTATGGATAACCTGGATATTCTTTCAGAGGTTTTCTCCGCTCTGCGGATTCGAAGCCAACTCTATTTCTCCGCTGAACTGCGAGCTGGGGCCGCCATCTGCGTGCCTGAGGAGCGGCGACGCATCCGCTTCCATCTGGTGCTTCAGGGGCAATGCTATCTGCGCATGGAAGGGCGGGCCGCCAGCCTGTTGTCGGAAGGCGACATCGTTTTGATCCCGAACGGCGCCAGTCAGATCCTTTCCGCTGAGCCAGATACACCGGCAATTTCTCTGGAGAAGGCCATCAAGGCGGGCGCGTTGCGGGACGGAGTCTTAAGAGGCGGAACCGGCGTTGCACGGGCGGTCCTGCTATGCGGCTTCTGCCAGTTCGACGAAGGGATCGAGCATCCGGCACTGGCCGATCTGCCGCCCGCGATCCACCTCCGCATTGCCGAACTGGGCGCGGAACCTTGGGTAACGGCATCACTCAAGCTGCTGGCATTGGAAGCCGGTCTCGCCGCTCAAGGCACTACCGCGATCCTTGGCCGCCTGATTGAAATCGTGGTGATCCAGGCTACCCGGCGCCTGTCGCTGGTACGGGAGGGATACGGTTTCATCGCAGCGCTGGCCGATCCTCATCTGTCACGAGCGCTCTATATGCTGCACCGCATGCCCGAGAAGGCCTGGCGGGTGGGCGAGCTTGCCGAAGCTGCCGGCATGTCCCGGGCGCGGTTTGCCGACCGGTTCGCCGAGATCGTGGGCGTGCCGCCGATCGAATATTTGACGCGCTGGCGGCTGATCAAAGCGCGTGGGCTGCTCTCCGAGAGCCAGTTGAGCATCGAGGATATTGCCGAGCGTTGCGGCTATGCCTCGTTGCCGTCTTTCACCCGCCGCTTCAAGGCGCAGTTCGGCGTCGGGCCGGGCACCTTCCGGCGCACCCTGCGCGAAGCGGCGGAGTGATGATTGCGGCTAGGCTTTTCGCTTCAGGCCACTTAGACGGAAGGCCACCGGCGCCAGAATGACGACGACGGCGATGCGGAAGACATGCATCGACGACACAATGGCAACCTCGACGCCCAGCGCCAGGGCTACAAGGCTCATCTCCGCCAGGCCGCCTGGCGACAGGACCAGGATCAGCGCTTCGCGCGGCACGCCAACCTTGTCGGCGAAGGCGATGGTCAGGCCGACCGCCACCCCGATCATGATCAAGGCTGCGGTAACGGCATGCTTGGCGATCCGGCCGATGGCTTTCGCTGGCGTGCCGACGAAGCGGCAGCCCAGCGCCGTACCCATCGCCAGCTGTGCAGCCGCAACCAGTTCCGGCGGCGGCTGCGCCGTCGACCAGCCGAGCAGATGCACGACGCCCGATACCACCATCGGCCCGACAAGCTGCGCCGCTGGCACCTTCAGCAGCTTCGCGCCAAACCAGCCAGCCAGGGCGCAGGCTGCCAGCAGCAGTGCATCCATCGGCAGCATGTCGGCCAGATGAACGCCTGGTGTCATCGAGGGCACGTTCAGTCCTTCGACAAAACGGAAATAGACAGGGATGGTCATCACCACGACAAAGATGCGGATCGCATGGGTGAGGATGATGCTGCGCCCATCGCCGCCGTAATGCTCACCCACCAGGGTCATTTCCTGCAGGCCGCCCGGCGTTGCCGCGAAATAGGCAGTCACCGGATCGAAGCGGACAACGCGACGGAACAACGCGTAGCAAAGCCCGGTCACCACCGGAATGTAGACCAGCATCAGGATGATCAGGCCGATCCATTCCCGCGCGCGGTCGATCATCTCGGGTTTGAAGGCGCTGCCAAGCATGACCCCCAATATGGTGATCATCAGCGCACGCAGACGGGGCTCTACCTTCAAAGGTATCCGTCGCGAGGCACCCAACAAAGCTGCCGCGGCAACAAAGACCATGCTGCCCAGCATCCAGGCCAGCGGCATGCGGATGAGCAGGAACAGCACGCCGCCCGCCGCGCCGATGGCCAGCGCGGGAAGCGATTGGATCAGACCGCGTATGATCCCGCTCTGCATCAGCGGGCGATGTAGCGTCCGAGACGCACGGCAGTCTGGCCGGGTTTCAGCCTTTTGGTTGGCATGATCAGTACGCAATTGTCGTAGGGCGTCTTGATCGGCTTGCTGCCGTCATGCGCGATCACCGTATCCTTCGCAGCGATGCGCTCAAGCCCGGTGAAGGGCTGGGTGAACTGGAAGGAGTCTGTCTCGATGGTTACCGCTTCGGTGACCTCGACGAAATCCTGCGACGGCGGCGCCTGCGTGAAGCCATGGCGCGCCAGCAGGCCGGCATCGGCTTGGCCTACGGCATGCAGAAAGCGGAACATCGTCTCAATAGCGACCGCACGGCTCGATTGTTCCCAATGCTGTCCGCATTCGACCAGAAGCGCATTCTTGTCGCTGGCCGGGTCTCCGAAGCCGCCATAGTCGCGCATGCGTCTGCCGGCTTTGTGGCCCTGGTCGGCGACGACAGTGGCGGGCACACCGACTTTGGCTGCTAGTTCGCGTCCCTTGGCCAGCGGACCGGACAGCATCAGCGGCGGCGAGGGCTGCTGCATCGAGTGCAGGTCCAGCAGAAGATCGACTTCCGAGATCAGCGGCTCGATCTCGCGTGCCCGGTCCAGTTCGATGGATCGGCGGCTGCTGTCCAGCGTCGCGGGATCCCAGACGCGATTCATGTCTTCATCGATGAAGCGCGACGCCGTTGGCTCATCGGGAGAGAAACTCAAGTAAGCGGCAACGTTGCAGAAGATCAGAGACAGCTTGCCTATGACTGGCCGGAAGCCTTCGCGCAGCAGCAGATCCAGCGCATGTGCGCCGCAGACCTCGTTGCCGTGAATTAAGGCGGTGATCGCCACATGCGGACCCGGCTTGCCGGAGTCGAACTGATGCGCGTAAGGGATGCCGGTATTGCCTTCGCGGTACTGGTCGATGGGGATCGGAAGCAGGGGATCGCGGGGAAGAGCTGTCATTGTTTCTTTGAAGACAATCGTTTCTTTGGCGAAAATCGAACAGGCTGACCTACTGGCCGCAGGTCCTGTTATACCCACAGCCACGTGGCCAAGCCCAGCGGCTAAGCCTCCATGGAGCAATTTTTTCCCCAATGCTGCAGTGCAACTCTACTCGATGCCTTCTGTCTCAGAAGACATGGTTGAGCATCCGGCCCCCTGCAACTAATCTCGCAGCTATGATTTCCATATCCGGTTTTACCGCTGCCGTGAGTTTCGCTCTTGAGGGCGTACAGCGAGGGCAGCAGATGCAAAACGCGGCCATGCAGAAAGTGGCGGGCGGCAGTCTTGATCCCAATGGCTTGGCCCAGGCCGCAGTTGCGCTGCAGAGCGGTCAGGCCCAGGCAGCAGCATCAATGGCGGCACTTGCCGCTGGGCTGAAACAGCAGCGCAGCTTCATCGACATTCTCGTCTGATCAGCCTGGAGGCCGATGTACCGGCGGTATCTGCTGCCGGTTGCCGAGATTTACGCGAAGGCCTCTTCCCAGGTGCCCTGCGTCGAGGCCTTCGAATATTCGGTCGCGCGATTCTCGAAGAAGTTGGTGTGCTCGACGCCGTTCAGAATCGCATCCAGCCACGGCAGCGGGTTCTTCTCGATGCGGTACATCGGCTGCAATTTGAGCTGCAGCAGGCGGCGGTCGGCCGTCCAGCGGATGTAGTCTTTCACCTCTTGCGCCGTCAGGCCCTGCACGCCGTCGATCTCGAAGGCGAGGTCGATGAAGGCATCTTCATGCTCGACGATGGTGGAGCAGGCGACATAAAGGTCGCGCTGAAATTCCTCGGTCCAGATTTCCGGATTTTCCTCAACGAAGGTATGGAACAGGCGGATGATCGAATTGGTGTGCAGCGTCTCGTCGCGCACGCTCCACGACACGATCTGGCCCATGCCCTTCATCTTGTTCCAGCGCGGGAAGTTCATCAGGATCGCGAAGGAGGCGAAAAGCTGCAGGCCTTCGGTGAAGGCGCCAAACACGGCCAGCGTCTTGGCGATATCGGCCTTCGTCTCGACGCCGAACTGCTGCATGTAGTCGTATTTGTCCTTCATCTGCTTGTAGCGCAGGAAGGCCGAGTATTCCTCTTCCGGCATGCCGATCGTGTCGAGCAGATGTGAGTAGGCGGCGATATGCACCGTCTCCATGTTGGAGAAGGCGGCCAGCATCATCTGCACTTCTGTCGGCTTGAACACCCGGGCGTAATGCTTCATGTAGCAGTTGTTCACTTCCACATCGGCCTGGGTGAAGAAGCGGAAGATCTGGGTAAGCAGATTCTTCTCGCCGGGGGTCAGCTTCTTCTGCCAGTCCTTCACGTCATCGGCCAGCGGCACTTCTTCCGGCAGCCAATGCAGGCGCTGCTGGGTCATCCAGGCCTCGTAAGCCCACGGATACTGGAAGGGCTTGTAAACCGGCTTGGCGTCCAGAAGCGACATGGAGACCCCCTCAATACTGAATCACGGCGAGCTGCGAATATCGCAACATGTAGTGGTTGAGGCAAGAGGGCTTCGGCTAAATCTTGGGGATTGACTGTGGATTAGTCGGAATCGCGGGCGATCAGCCCGGCGGCCAGCCCGCGCAGCTCGGCGCGCAGGCGGGCAATGTCCTTCGGCTCCAGCGGCAACAGGCAAGACAGATCGCGCTGGATGGCGGCAACCTGGGCTTCCAGGGCGCGGCCCTGGGGGGTGAGGCGGATAGTGACCTGGCGTTCGTCCGCGGGGTCGCGGCTGCGGGCGACAAGGCCGGCCTGCTCCATGCGCTTCAGCATTGGGGTGAGCGTGCCGGAATCAAGATGCAGGCGCTCACCCAGTGTCTTGATCGCCAAGCCGTCTTGTTCCCACAGGATCAGCATGACCAGATATTGCGGATAGGTAAGGCCGAGCGGTTCCAGCCTGTCACGATAAAGCCGCGTCATGGCATTCGAGGCGGCATAGAGTGCAAAGCAGAGCTGGTGGTCGAGACTGAGAGTTTTATCGGCCGTCATTGCGATTCGCAGTGTGCCAGAAATTGGCGGTGCCGGAAGCAGCCTCCCGGCACCGCAATACGCAGATCAATGGATCAGACGACCGTTTCGAGCTTCACGTCGATATTGCCGCGGGTCGCCTTGGAATAGGGGCAGACCTGATGGGCGGCCTCGACAAGCTGCTCCGCCTGCGCCTTGTCCATGCCCGGCAGGTTGACCTTGATCACCGCGTTGAGTGCGAAGGAGGTCTCGTCCTTGCCGATGCCGATGGTGACGCTGACCGTGTTGTTGGCGGGCAGCGCGACCTTCTGGGTGCGGGCGACGAGGCCGAGGGCGCCTTGGAAACAGGCCGAATAGCCGCTGGCGAATAGCGTTTCGGGGTTGGCGGCATTGCCCGGGCCGCCCAACTCCTTGGGCATGGCGAGGTTGAGGTCGATGATGCCGTCGGCAGAGGTGACCTTGCCGGCGCGGCCGCCAGTGGCCGTGGCCGTGGTGGTGTAAAGCGGGGTCATGATGAGCTCCTTGGTTAGGTGGAGAATGCGTTTCGTTGACGAGCAATTAAATAGTGCACAATTTAATTGTTCGCAAGTTAAATTTTTGTGACAAAGATCACCCGCTCGAGGGGCTGTCGGTGGTGATTACTCCGCGGCTTCTTCTCTGTCTGAAGACCGCCGCACCTGGCTAGGCGGCCGACCGGTAAAGCGCTTAAACGCGCGGCTGAAGGCAGCTGGCGAGTTGTAATTAAGACGACGGGCCACTTGGTCGACCGAAAGGCGGTCCCGGCTCATCCACTGGCTGGCGAGATGCATCCGCAGCCGGGCGAGGTAGCGAAGCGGGGGGACACCGGTGGCGGATGTAAAGCGCTCGGCGAACACGGTCCTCGAACTGCCCATCAGCTTGGCCATCTCCGCGACGGTCCAGTCCTTTCCCGGGTCGCAATGAAGTGCCACCAGCACCTTGCCGAGACGGGGATCGCGCAATGCGGCGATCCAGCCACCTGCGTCGCCATCGCCGGCTTCGACCCACTCACGCACGATATTGGCGGCGACGACCTCCGACAGTCTGGCGAGGATTCCGGCCGAACCTGCCCGCGCCGCCGCCATCTCGCGCTCCATCGTATGGAGCAGGTGCCGGATATCGGGTTGACGCTCCTGCAACGCGGCAACCGGCATGATGTCCGGCATTAGCGAGATCAGCGGATGCAGGCTGTCGAGCTCAAGCTCCATGCAGGCGGTGAATATCAGCGTGTCTTTGGACCGGCATTCAGTCGGCGAGCGTGCGTCGACCGCGCAGACATCCCGGCATAGCGGCTGGCTGGGCAGACTGCGCACATCCCAAACAGGCGCATTCAAATCCGAAACGATCTTATGGTCGCAGGCACGCGGGATCAGTACCGCGTCGCCGCATGACAAGCATTACGGATGAATTGGTATAGACCGTCCGGAATTTCCACCCATCTGAGCGGCCGGTTCAAATTTTTAGGGATTCTGGCTGATGCAAAATAATGCGACCTCCCCAGCTCCAGCGTGGGCCGCCGTCTTCTCTTTAGCGCTCGGCGTTTTTGGATTGGTAGGGGCGGAGTTTCTCCCCGCGAGTCTGCTTACCCCGATGGCGCGGGATCTTGCCGTCACAGAGGGTATGGCTGGTCAGGCGGTGACCGCCATGGCGGCCTTTGGATTGCTCTCAGGCCTGTTTGTCGCGGCGGTGACGGCTGCCATAGATCGCCGCAAGGTCTTGCTCACATTTTCGGGCCTTCTTGTTCTGTCGAATCTGGCAGTGGCCTTCGCACCGAATCTGTTCGTGCTTCTTATCGGACGGCTCGTTCTTGGCATTGCTCTCGGCGGTTTCTGGGCACTTTCGACCGCAACAGTGATGAGGCTCGTGCCAGAGAACAGCGTTCCCAAAGCCCTGGCGATTGTCGTTTCCGGTGTTTCGGCCGCGACGATCATGGCGGCACCTGTCGGCAGTTTCGTCGGCGATCTCCTGGGGTGGCGCGCGGTTTTCATCGGGGCGGCCGGACTAGCGGTCATCGTTCTGATCGTTCAGTTCGCTACTCTGCCGGCATTGCCGCCGCGTGACAGGGCCAATATCAGGGTATTGGTTGAGCTTGTCTCCCGCCGGCATATCGCGATTGCGCTGTTTGCTGCACTGCTGGTGTTCAGCGGGCATATGTCGCTTTTCACCTATGTCCGGCCCTTCCTTGAGCAGGTGACGCAGCTTGAGGTGACAGGGATCTCGCTCACCCTGCTGGCCTTTGGCATTGCGAACTTCCTGGGCAACTATTTCGGCGGGTGGCTTCTAGCGAAGTCCCTGCGGTTCACCCTTGCGGTCATGCCCCTGGCGATTGGCAGCGCCGCTTTCCTGCTGGCGCAGTTCGGCGGCGGCATTCACGCCGCTTTGCCGTTGATCGTACTTTGGGGCTTGGCCTTCGGAACCGTGCCGGTGGGCTGGTCGGCCTGGATCGCGCGAGCGGTTCCCGACAAGGCTGAAAGTGTCGGCGGCCTGCTGGTTGCGACCATCAATCTCGCCATTTTCCTCGGCGCGGCCTTGGGGGGGCTGACGATCGACCATTTGGGGGTCTGGGCATTGTTCGTCATCAGCGCGGGCGTACTGGCCGTGGCGGCCTTGACAGTCGCGACGGGCGTGGGGGCGAAGCATCGGGTGCCGAGAACCGCCTAAGTGACAGTATTCATAAGAAAGGGCCCGGAAAGTCATCACGATGGCTTTCCGGGCCTTCTTTGTTAGTGCCAGCCAGAATGAGTGTGGTGTTAAATAATTGGTCTCAATTGGAATTTTCAGCGAGTGCCCTACGGCGACACCAGGCGAGGTAGCACGGTTTAAATCCCTAGCCGGCTTTCTTCGACGATCTAGCTTTCTTGACGACAGACCGTGTGTTGCATCGCACGGGGAGGACGAGCCTAGGCTTGGAACGCGTTGTCGACGCATCGGAGGCGAAGATGCCAAGAGGTGTGTCATGGCCCATGTGACCCATAATCAACATGATATCCGACATCCGCATGAAATACGGCGGTGGCAGGACTGGACGAATATGGCTTTGGGGATATTGGCGGCGATTTCGCCGTGGCTGTTCGGCTTCACCGGCTTCGAAGGCGCGACGCTGAATGCCGTGATCATCGGCTTTCTTGTATTTGCGCTGTCAGCCTTGGCCCTTACTCTGCTGGATAGCTGGGAGGCTTATATCAACGCCCAGCTTGGGGCTTGGCTGGCGTTATCGCCCTGGCTCCTGGCATTTTCTCATTATGACATGATTAAATTCGTGCATCTGTCGATTGGCGCTCTCATTGTTGCCGTCGCAGTCTTGGGAATCTGGCAGGGGCAGCACAGACAAGCGTAGAGACTTCTAAATTTTTCCAACGAGGTAGCAAAACTGGCAGGCAAGAAGGGTGCGAATATGAAAAGCAATTGCGGCCGCCCGACAGATGCGGGAGAAGTCCGACATTTCGAAATTGAGCATGGCGAGGCCGAGTGGCGGGAGCAGCTGACCCCTTCGCAATATGCGGTATTGCGTCAGCACGGCACCGAGCGGCCGCATTCCTCACCTTTGAACAATGAATATCGCAAAGGCCGTTTTCTGTGTGCTGGCTGTGGCCAGGCCTTGTTCAGTTCGGATACCAAGTATGATAGCGGCAGTGGCTGGCCGAGCTTTTTCGCGCCGCTGGATGAAGAGGCGATCGAGACGAGCACGGATCGCAGCTTCTTCATGACACGCACTGAGGTGCATTGCCGTCGCTGCGGAGGCCATCTCGGTCATGTCTTCGAGGACGGACCGGAGCCGACGGGATTACGCTACTGCATGAATGGAACAGCGCTGAAATTCGAGCCTGAGTAGGTGCTGCGCGCAGACCCTCGCCTATTGAGATGGGCCATCAGCCGGGCCATCGCGTATCACGATTTGATTTCAAGACGCGCTTGTCAGCAGGGTGATACTTTTTTGTCGCATGGCTGGATTTTGCAGAACGGCGCTGTAATGGCGGATTTCACAGCTCGAACAAATTTTTCTATTCATTTGCGCATGCAAAATTGAATGGTGTGACGACGCGTCGTCGGAGATGCTCTGCGCATCGAATGGGAGAGTGAAATGACTGAGTCGAAAAACCCGGAAACCATTGTTCTTCATGCGGGCTATCGCGCCGATCCGGCCACCGGGTCGGTCGCCGTGCCGATCTATCAGACCACGTCCTACCAGTTCAAAGACGTCGAGCATGCCGCGAATCTCTTTGCGCTGAAGGAGCTGGGCAATATCTATACCCGGATCATGAACCCCACCGTGGATGTGCTGGAGAAGCGTATTGCCGCGTTGGAGGGCGGTGTCGCGGCTCTGGCGGTCAGCTCGGGGCAGGCGGCGTCGGCATTCGCGTTGCAGAACATCGCGCAGGCCGGCGACAACGTGGTCAGCTCGACCGACCTCTATGGCGGCACCTGGAATCTGTTCGCTAATACGCTAAGGCAGCAGGGCATCGAGGTCCGCTTCGTCGATCCAGCCGATCCGGAGAATTTCCGGCGTGCGACCGACGAGCGTACGCGCGCCTACTATGCCGAAACCCTGCCCAATCCGAAGCTGGCGGTTTTCCCGATTGCGGAAGTGGCCGAGATCGGCCGCCCGCTGGGCATTCCGCTGATCGTCGACAACACGGCTGCGCCGGTCCTGGCCAAGCCGCTGGAGCATGGCGCGGCCATCGTCGTTTACTCCGCCACTAAGTATATCGGCGGGCACGGCACCTCGATCGGCGGCCTCATCGTCGATGGCGGCAATTTCGACTGGGCTGCCCATCCTGAACGGCAGCCGCTGCTGAACCAGCCCGACCCGAGTTATCACGGCGCGGTGTGGACGGAAGCGGTCAAACCGCTTGGCCCGATTGCCTATATCATCAAGGCGCGCGTCACTTTGCTGCGTGATCTCGGCGCTGCATTGAGCCCCTTCAACGCCTTCCAGCTGATCCAGGGACTGGAAACCCTGCCTCTGCGTATTCGCGAGCATAGCCGCAATGCAGCCGCTGTGGCCGAATACCTGGACAAGCATCCGGCTGTTTCCAAGGTGATCTATCCCGGCTTGCAGACGGGTAAGCCATTCCTGCGCGCCAAGCAGTATCTCTCCGGCGGGTTTGGCGGATTGGTCGGCTTTGAGCTGAAGGATGGCCTCGAGGCTGGGAAGCGCTTCATCGATGCGCTGAAGCTCTTCTACCATGTTGCCAATATCGGTGACACGCGCAGCCTGGCGATCCATCCGGCGTCCACGACCCATTCGCAGCTTGGGGCCGAGGAACAGCTCCAGAGCGGTGTTTCTCCCGGCTATGTCCGGCTGTCTGTCGGCATTGAGAATATCGACGATATTATCGCAGACCTCGAACAGGCTCTGGCCGCGGCGACCTCAGTCAAAGCCGCCGCCTGATCTTCATCGTCCGAAATAAAACGGCCCGGGATCGCTCCCGGGCCGTTATGTTTTTTCAGCTTATGCTGTCTGCCATCACTGGCAGGCGAGGCATTCGTCGTAATCCACTGCCTCGCGCGGGCCGCCGGTGGTCGAAGCGGCAGCCAGCGGCAGTTCGGCCTCCTGCGGCAGGCGCTGCGGCCGTTCGCCCTCGTTGATCTTGCCGACCAGCGGGATGGAAACAACGCCGCTGTTGGCATCGACGGTATTCTTGGTCGACACCGTCTCGGCGCGCTGGATCGACAGCGAGCGACAATAGTAAAGGCTCTTCACCCCCTTCTTCCAGGCCTGCAGATGGATCTGGTGCAGGTCGCGCTTATGCACATTGGCCGGCAGGAAGATGTTCAGGCTCTGCGCCTGGCAGATGAACGGCGTGCGATCGGCGGCGAGTTCGATCAGCCAGCGCTGGTCGATCTCGAATGCGGTCTTGAACACAGCCTTTTCATCATCCGACAGGAAGTCGAGATGCTGCACCGAGCCGCCATTGGTGGTAATCGACGACCAGGTCTCGTCGTCGTTCTTACCATACTGCTCCAGAGTCTTCTCAAGATAGCGGTTGCGCACCGAGAAGCTGCCCGACAGCGTTTTATGCGTGAAGGCATTGGCGACGTTCGGCTCGATGCCGGGCGAGGCGCCGCCGGCAATGATCGAGATCGAAGCCGTCGGCGCGATGGCGATCTTGTGCGAGAAGCGCTCCATGATGCCGTATTCGGCGGCATCGGGGCAGGGGCCGCGCTCTTCCGCCAGTTTCTTCGAGGCAGCGTCGGCGGCATCCTTGATATGCTTGAAGATGGTGCGGTTCCACACCTTGGCCATCACGCTTTCCCACGGCACGCCATTGGCCTGCAGGAAGGAGTGGAAGCCCATCACGCCCAGGCCAACCGAACGCTCGCGCTGTGCCGCGTAGCGGGCCTTCGACATCGTGTCGGGAGCCTTTTCGATGAAGTCCTGCAGAACATTGTCGAGGAAGCGCAGGCAATCCTCGATGAACAGCGGATGCTCCTTCCATTCGTGGAAGTATTCAAGGTTCAGCGACGACAAGCAGCAGACAGCGGTGCGCTGCTGGCCATGATGATCAATGCCGGTCGGCAGAGTGATCTCGCTGCATAGGTTCGAGGTCTTGACCCGCAGCCCGGCCAGCTTGTGATGCTCCGGCAGGGCGCGGTTCACATGGTCGATGTAGACGATGTACGGCTCGCCGGTTTCGATGCGGGCGGTGAGGATGCGGATCCACAGCGCACGGGCCGAAACGGTGCGCTGCACCGTACCGTCATGCGGACTGCGCAATTCCCACTGATCATCGTTCTCCACAGCGCGCATGAAGGCGTCGGAGATCAGCAGCCCGTTATGCAGGTTGAGCGCCTTGCGGTTCGGATCGCCGCCGGTCGGACGGCGGATCTCGATGAATTCCTCGACTTCCGGATGGTCGATCGGCAGGTAGACAGCGGCTGAGCCGCGACGCAGCGAGCCCTGCGAGATGGCGAGTGTCAGGCTGTCCATGACGCGGATGAAGGGGATGATGCCCGAGGTCTTGCCGTTCTGACCGACCTTCTCGCCGATCGAGCGCAGGTTGCCCCAGTAGCTGCCGATACCGCCGCCGCGGGCCGCCAGCCAGACATTCTCATTCCACAGGCCGACAATGCCATCCAAGCTGTCATTCGCCTCATTGAGGAAGCAGGAGATCGGCAGGCCGCGGTTGGTGCCGCCATTCGACAGCACTGGCGTTGCCGGCATGAACCACAGCTTGCTAATGTAGTTGTACATCCGCTGAGCATGGGCGGTGTCGTCCGCATAGTAGCTGGCGACGCGGGCGAACAGATCCTGGTAGGACTCGCCCGGCATAAGGTAACGGTCGTCGAGGGTAGCCTTGCCGAAGTCGGTGAGAAGGCGGTCGCGGCTGCGGTCGATATCGACGCGGATGCCGCGCTCAGTCTGCAGAGTGTTCAGCACGGATGCTTTCCCCTTGTTTTTCTCCGGTCCGGCATCGCTTCCTGCGAAGACCCGGCCGACCGTCGGTATGAATCCCAAAATCGCCGTTTTCCAACGTTTCGGCAGCCGCACACCCCGCCCTTTCACCTCTGTAAGCCCAAAAACCGGCCCCAAACGGGCCCAGAGGCGGCGCAGCTATGTCTCGAAACAGGTCAACGAACACAACATATGGTACTGCCCCATAGTGGGGCGTCAATACGATGTATGACTCTGGGGGGCAAAAAATTGTCTTGACGGATTCCGCATAGCGTGAACCCCCATGATTTCATGCCGTGTCGCGCACGGCGACAGGTGTCATTGCAAGCGCCTGTGGATAGCGGGGATAAGTCGGCGGGAGCCGAACCGCAAGTCGCTGTTAACCATTACAAGCCTATCTGTTGTGCTAACGGCGCAGGAGTCCCGCCTGCTGCGCCGCGCTTTGTCGATACCGGGTTTAGTGTTTCAATGCGGGACTTACGCGATTCCGACCGGCGGATGTCATCTCGCCAGGCGGGGGAGGTTGCGATGACGCTGATCAAACATCCACGAGCCGATATGGCGGGTG